>Ga0307379_10000991_pt1 | contig 45762 bp, 36 predicted proteins | sample UN2MG_FD_202237 | JGI IMG/M metagenome (GOLD analysis project Ga0307379, IMG submission 202237) | Soil microbial communities from Risofladan, Vaasa, Finland - UN-2 | ecosystem: Environmental > Terrestrial > Soil > Coastal area > Acid sulfate soil | place: Finland: Risofladan, Vaasa | collected... | reverse complement strand
CGGGTTTTAACTGTCCAATAATTCATAGACACGTTAAAACAAGCTGGAAGGAAAGCACGTGAGCTTTCTATGTATGTGTATCTTATCGGTTCTTAGATAATTGTTGGACAGCCTCGGCGGATCATATAACGAATTGGAACCTAAAGATGATTATAAGCAGCTAGCGATAATATGTCATAATTTACTCGAAAAAATAGAATATTCGGAATTATATGGAGAGGATCTATATTTCTACGATACTTTCGTTGATGACTTTCTTCAAAAAAAGCTACTAGAAACTAGTCCCACAGAGGGGACCTTCGTTAGGAATCCTAGGGAACTTTGGGAAATCTTAACCCAAATTCAAAGGAATTATAGAATTCATATCTCAAAGAGAAAAGAAAAACTTGATAATCCATTCGACTACCTCCGATGTGAACAAATTGGGGATTCATTTGAACTTTTACAGCTCCTTTATTCCGAAAATTTCCCAGGATATTCAGACTTGTTAGGCCGGAATAATACATTTTTAACAGGCCCTAGGGGTTGTGGAAAAACGACTATATTTAGAAATCTGAGTCTGAAAACGCAGATTCTCGGAAATAAGATAAAGAAAGTTGAAGATTATGAAGAAAGCTACATTGGTATATATTATCATTGTAATGACTTATACTTTGCATTTCCCTATCTCAGGAACATGTCTGATAAAAAGCGAAGAGGTATAATCCATTATTTTAATCTCACAATTTTATATGAAATTCTTGATCTCTTAGATGTTGCAAATAAAAAACCTGGATTCGAGTTAGATTATTATGTCGTAGACAAATTACAAGAATTTATTAAAAGTTATATCATTTCGTATAGAGCACCACCCTCAGGAACAAATGTTTTACGCCATTTAATGTCCATTATCGTTAAAGAAAAGCAACTAGTGAGGCATTGGTTTGCTGAAGGTAAGTGGCAAAAAAGACCATCTTTTTTACCAATGGATTTTATCAAAAATTTGTGTAAACTAATTCAAGAATCTATACCCTGGATGAAAAACAGAGCGATTTACTTCTTTTTAGATGATTATTCATTGCCTAATGTTTCCAAACAAATTCAAGAGACTTTACATGATTTTATTTTATTCCCGAGTGAAGGCGCTGAATATTATTTTAAGCTTTCCACGGAAAGTGTTGTTTCATTTTATCCTTACAACTCGAAAGAGAAACTCTTGGAGGAGGGAAGAGAATATGTAGTAGTAGATCTTGGTTCGTTCTTCTTACAGAATGAAGAGCAAGTCGAAATTTTTCTTTTTGAAGTGATTAACAACCGATTGCGAAATTCCGCGAATATCGATATGACATATCATGACATAAGAAACATTTTAGGCGAGAGTCGCTATGGCTCTTTTAATAAACTTGCCCTAGAAATCAGAAAAGGAAAGCATGTACACTATTATGGGTCTGACATTATAACACGATTGTGTTCTGGTGATGTTGCCAACATTTTAGATTTGATAAAACGCATCTTCGAATTCCTTGGGGGTTCTAAAGAATTCGCTGAAGCTGGAAAAATTGATTTACCTATCGATTACCAAATACAAGATCGTGCAGTTAAGGAGACTGGCAATGATTTCCTCAATAAAGTTGAAATTATTCCAAAGTCAGGGCGTCATTTGAAGAAAATCGCTGAAGCTTTCGGCGAGGTTGCACATTGGTATTTAATAACAAGAAATTCCAAAAATCAAGAACAGAGTCCACCATTGCAGGCATTTAAAATTGAAATAAGAGAGCCTTTGGATTTAAATGAGGATAACTCATATATTTACGATGCATTGCTACGTTACGGAATCTTCTTCAGAGATATCCGGGGCAAGAGTCAGCGAGGAGCAGTTACGCCAAGGCTTTATCTCCGTAGATTGTTAATTCCAACATTTTTACTTACTCCTAGTAAAAGAGACAATATTGGATTAAATGGAGATGAGTTCGTGCTATTATTAGATAATCCTGAGGAATTTAAAAATCGAATGAAAAAGAAAAAACCTCGAAGACCAATATATCCGCCGGACGAGAGACAAATGGGGCTTTTGGATCAAGAAGGAGAAATCCAACGTTCGCTAAACAGAGATAAAGGAGGGACGTAATGGTGGTTGAAGAATATTTTAAAAAAATGTTGCCCCCAACGGGAAAGTTAGATTTAAACAAAATTCACACCAATGCCACTTTTATAGGAGCAGCAGGATTTGAAGATAGGTGTTTTTCATTTTTAGAGAGATTAATAACTTCAAATAAGAAAATTGGAAACGTTATTGGTATCGAGTATAGACCCTTTAATCCAAAGAATAGAAGAGAAGAGTTTGAAGAGACAGGAGCTAAGGCTGCTTTACGGAATGAAGTTGAATGGTTAATTTATGATAGATTTAATCCTGAAGAATTTTATCATAATTTTGGAACGATTAAAAAACTAGTCTCTGCAAAAACAAACGTAATAATTGATATTTCGGGGATGTCAAAGTTTTTGATTGTCATTCTATTGGATATTTTGAAAAATTATGAAGGAGATGTGATTGTTATATACTCTGAGGCGGACATTTACCATCCGACACCTGAAGAGTACGAATTGGAAAAAAAAGATTTTCCAGGCATTGCTCCAACATTTCTGACAAAAGATATTTTCAACATTGCCCTAACGACTTCACTTTCCAGTATTGGGATGCAAAATTCTCCATTATTAATGATCGCATTCCCAACTTTCAACTACAGAGAACTAATGGCACTCTTAAGCGAAATGACCCCACAATATCTCATTGAGTTTGAGGGAATCCCTCACGAAAAATATAATCAGTGGCGTCTTGATGCTGTCCGATGGATCAATAGGAATATTGATAAAGATTTCATTTTAAAGATAGATGAGATATCACATGAATCGCTCAGTACTTTCGATTATGTAGGAACGGTTGCAGCTTTAGAAGAAATTTGTAAGAAGTTTAAATACACCCATAAGTGCGTAATTGCACCTACTGGAAGTAAACTACAAACAGTTGGGGTGTTCATCTTTAAGCAATTACACCCGGAAATTCAAATTGTTTACCCAGTGACAAAAGAATTCGCTGAAGAATACACGGAAGGATGCAAAGCTATCTGGATGATCGATTTTATGAAGTTCCATGAGTTTATAAAAAATCTTGAGACATTTCGCAGGGCAAAATTGATTTCTCTAAAAAAGGCAATAGAGGCTCAGAACATAGACGAAAATTAAAAAACTGAGCATTACACAAAACGCGAAGCCTTTTGAGCGGGCACTTAATCCTCAACCCCCCTCTGCTGGCTTCATCTTCTCGTAACCCGAACTACCCCTCGATCCTTTACTTTAGGTGATCTTCATGCGCTCCAACTCTCCATCCTTCGGTTTTTCTATACTCTTTTATCCCCTTTGAGCACCAGTCCGCATCCGTGATAGCGGCGTTCGCCCAAATGTGTCACTATCTCTATCCAAAATGCACAATCTTCTTTTAAACAGGGCACATGCCACGCATCATCACGGGGATCGCCTGGATTGCTCACCGCCAATTTTATTGCGCTTAATACCGGACATATATCTCCCATCTACCTTTCACCCCCCTTTAACTAACATACGAATCTTCCACCTTTCCCGCTTCAAATTCCGCTTTACCTACCGGTACCCATATTCTTTTCGTGACACAAGTTTCTCCAGCTTCAGCTATGGCAATGTTATTCGTCGAATATAAAACTTTCGAAATATTTCGGTCCAAAAAAACGAGCTAAACACAGATGACCGCAGCAACGTCAGCTAACTAACTATCTATCATCAATCAACACCGATAGCCAACTCATCTCCCGCACTACGTCATATAATAGAAAAGGAAGAATTGCCAAGGTGAGCGAGAATATCCAACGAGCACGGCGGGATATCTTCAATTCAATTCAATGCCAATACCCTTTTACGAGCAGTCCGGCTGCTCGGATTCGAGGCGTGAGGCATCGCAGGAGCACCGGCGTAATCAGGATCGTTACAATCAGATTACCGATGAGCCACCCGGTGAATATCCCGGAAACGTCACTCCAAGACGCTATCCCCGCGATCGCAAGCGTACTTGCGCCCCAACCCGCACCAACCACGTTGTTAAGCAGCCAGCCGAAGACGATGAAGATCCGAAAGTCCCGCCTCGTTCTCAGCCCGACATCAGCGTCAAACGCCTTGAACGCTGCCAGGGGTATCACAACCTGCCAGAGGTCTGCCAATGACCAGTAGAGATTGACCTCAAGCGGCATACCGCCAAGCCACCCTGCACCGAGGATACAGCCGACGTACGCTGCAATCACGCCCCAACCGCCAAACCATAATGCAAAGGCGATCATGAAGGCCACGGAGACGTACAAACCAGAGCTGCCAAGACCTATCGGTCGCGCAATGACACCGAACCGAGCCAGAATCGCGTTTATGATCGTAATTACCACAAAAATCGCCAGATACACAACGATTGACTTTTCCTTCTCTTCGCCCATCATTAGGTATGCCCCTTGCAGCATATATATGTCTGATATTTTATAGTTCCTCTTTATTTATGAAACATTACGTAGCAAAGCACGCAGTACCAGCTTACACAACCCTCGCTCATTCCGGGGGAACCACTAATTCGCCCGAAATTATTTGCTGTTCCAGCTCAGCTATCTGCACTTTCATTTCATTCGTGACACTAGGCAGAGCGTTATCAAGGCTGATCCCGACGCCGTCCTCATTCAAGCCCAGCGAACGAATTCCGCTTGTGAACTCACCCTTGGTACTCTCTTTGATCACCGTAAATACCGCGACATCGGTGTGCTTCAGTGCGCTCACCAGCACGTTCTCTGGTGCGAGGTAGCGCTGGTCGGTATCAACTCCGATGGCGTACAAGCCCCGCTCTTGTGCCGCGGCAATCACACCCTCGCCACTCAAACCCGCAGGTCCAAAGACGATATCCGCACCTGCGTCATACTGCGCTAACGCCAGCTCCTTCCCCTTCTCTGGATCGGACCATGAACCCACATACGAAACCATGATCTCACAATCTGGATTGATATACTGCGCACCTGCCAGGTAGCCGGCCAAAAACCGCTTGATGACCGGAATATCCATTCCGCCGACAAACCCCAATTTATCGGTCTTGGTTACCATGGCAGCCAGAGCGCCGGCCAGGAATGAACTCTCATCGTCACGGAACAGGAAAGACGCTACATTCGTTCGCTCTGCTATCGCACTGTCAATCAATGCGAAATTTTGGTCAGGGAAAGCCGCGGAGACGTTCACCAGAGCATCCGCTTGGTTCGCGCCCGTGCAGACGATAAGCACGTAATCCCCGCTTTCCGCGTAGCTCCTCTGCAAATCTTCAAATTCCGCTACCGCCCCTGCTACCACGTAATCTGGCAGAACGCCCAGCTCTTCTTCCGCGCGCTTAGCGCCTGTGAAACACAAATTGTTGAACGCGTCATCTAATCCGCCGGTGTCCAACACGATGGCTACTTTTACCTCTTCTCGCTCGTCCCATGTAGGCATAGGCCAGATGAGCTCTCTTGAGGCAAGATCCAAGGGCCAGACCGTGTGGTATTCCCGGTTAATAATCTGACAGATTATCCCCTTACCCAGAGTGTTCTGATGCGTCTCAGGGTCAAACTTGACCCCGTCCCATGGCATGATCAGCTCATCACTACTGATATCCGTTTCGAGAAGCGCGTTCCGAATCGCGTCCGGTTCGGTTGAGCCCGCTCGATTAATCGCATCCGCCAGCACCAGCATTCCGGTGAACGCGCGGGCTGAGTTGCCATTCATGTCCATCCCGTAGCGCTCCCTGTACATTTGGTTGATCGTGCCGACCAGCGGTTTCGTTGCTGCTAAATCCTTTGACCACACCTCACGGGTGAGAATATAGTCCCCATCGTCACCGAGCACCTGTATAAATGTGGGATCGATAAACCCTCCACTGTTAGCCAGAATGGCGTTCGGGCTGAAATTCAGGGCTTTATACGTCTGCATGTAGCGAATGGCATCGTTAACGTAGGATGCCTGCAGTAAGACATCAGGTTGAGCTTCTTTGAGCCTTTGTACCTCATTGGTGACATCCGTAGCATCAGCGGAGTAAGCGATGCGCTCGACCACAGGATAGCCATATTCCTGTGCATACTGCACTTCGGACTCGCCTGTTCCCGAGCCCCAAATCGAGTCCTCATGCACTATTCCCAACTTCCCGACCGCTATGCCTTTGTCCTCCTGAAGATCCAGAAGGAACTCGAAGAAGTTTTGTACAAACATCCCATCGTGGGGTGTCGTCCTGAAGAACCAGGTGTGTGGCTGCTGGGTGAGACTCGAAGCAGTAGCATCCATAACAAGGAAGGGTATCCCTTCATCCTCAGCAACTTTGCTTACTTCAGCGGCGACTGCGCTCTTTGAACAGCCGATTAACGCGGCCACATGCTCATCTTTTATGAGCCGCGTCGCCTCTTCGATACCTGTTGAAGGAACGCCTTGAGTATCCCCAAAGACCAGCTCGACCTCAGCGCCCTTGAGTGCCTCTAAGCCCTTTGAGCTGGCCAGTGGAATAGCCAAATCATACTCGTTGTTGATGATATCCAAGGCAAACAGGGTGCCATTCTTAACATCCGCACCCGTGGTAGCCAGGGAGCCGGTAAGCGGTGAGAGGGCACCGACTTTTACCTGCTCTTCCTCCTGCTCTATACAGCCTACCATTCCAACGATTGATAATATCAGTAATGCGATCAGCACCCCACAACTAATCTTCTTTGGTCTCATTTTGCACTCGCCCTATATGCAATACAATATAACCTCAGTTTCGGATTGATAAAAGAAGTGCCGATTATTTCTGGGTCGTCCACCGCAGGATATGAAGAAAACGAGATTTTAAGCCTTCTTCAATCTCCCGTTGCACAGCGAGAAATAGGAAGTGAAACGTAAAAGTGAGCACCAAACGAAGATGCATTTTGATTTTGTTGGTAGCAGCTTTAGTGCTCTCGATGGTTGGCATGGCGAGTGCTACGGGAAGTTGAGAAGACGGGGGAATGACTAAGATCTGGGATAAGCCTCTAAAGCGGCAGAATAGCGATTTGAAATTGCAGGGTATAAAATTTTACTTTTAGGAACTCTATATAAACTCTTCTGGACAAAGATAAGAGCAGGAGGTATCAAATAAATGGAGATACAATTCAATAGAGCTGACGAGATCCTTATAATCTCACTTGAGGGTCGGCTTGATTCGTTTGGCGCGACGCAACTGGACGAGATGCTTGAAGAGCATATTACCGAAGACGATTTCGCGGTCGTCATCGACATGGTGAAGGCGTCATATCTGAGCAGTGGCGGTATCCAAACTTTCCTTGCCACGGATAAGATGCTTAAAAGAAGAGAGACGGCGGGATTCGGCTCTGTAATGTGCAACCCTACCCGCTCAAGGTACTGGAGATGGCGGGATTTGACCAGTTCTTTTCGATCTATCCTACTAAAGAGGCTGCAATTAAAAACTGTATTTCTCTGAAGGTTATGCATGAGATAGAGGTAAACTGGGATCGTTTACCCACCTATCAAGCACGATGTACCACAGCTCCCATCCATGCTAAAAGACCCGGACGTCCTCAAGGCATTTCAGTGTGTTCAGAGAGAGGGAATATGCCAACGTCATAACGCTCTTAGACAAGGACATTTCTCAGTACTACTTCAGTTTGCTCGCATACACGTTATGCGTATTGAGCTATGGGAGCGTGAACGACTATGCGAAGCAGTATGCGTGGATATCGTCTTCGATGCTCTGTCAGAAGTTGCTATAGATTTGGCTTTAGAATTTTGTTTTCTAGATCGAGCTAGGAGTGTAGCTTAGTGATGAGCAATTAAGATCACGTTTGGGTTTTATCGGAGCGAAATCAGGGAAAATGAGCTTAAAGATGAATGTTAATGATCTAAATGGAAATGTACATGACAAAGACCATCCTTTACATCAGATTTAACGCTGTCCACATACTCCGTTATCAGGAATCCCGCGAGCTTGTTCGTGGTTACTTTATCCCGTAACAACTCAGTTTCAGTGGGTCGTGTTGTGAGGATTTCCATGAGCGCGCCCTTATAGAGGATATCGATGTCCAAGTTAAACTCGTCAAAGCTGACATCCGCCGTGATTTTCCCTTTTGTTAGCCCTAACATTGATACAGATTCGAAAAATTCATTCAGAGCTGATATAGCGCGGTAAATTACTTCCTTTCGTGCACCCCAGGCAGATCCTTGTTTTTCCATGAATGCAAAAATCTTCTCGGAAGAATCCACTCCCGGCTCCAGTATGAGCTGCTGGCGTTGTGCTATACCCAATCTTAAAATGAGATTGAGGATGACTGCAAGCACAGTTGCCAGAGCAAGAGAGGAACTGAAAAGGGGCTGAACCCATGGAGGGACATTTTCATACAGTTTTGGCAGGGCATCAACGCTGAGACCGAGGATGAGGGGGATTCCTACCACAAATGTTTTTCTTGCATCCAGCATCCTCGACGTAATGATCTGGATCCCAGCCACGACCATGAAGCTCACCGCATAAATGAGCGCTGCACCCATGACCGGTTTGGGCATGATAACAAATACTGTTGCAAGTTTGGGCAAGAATGCAAGAAAGACGAGAGTACTTCCTGTAGCATAGGCAATTCTTCGGCTCGTTGCACCTGTACCTATCGAAAGTCCTACGTTGCTCGATGACGTGGACTGACCCATAGCTCCAACAAGCCCGCTTATAATGGCACTCATACCATCGGAGAGAATCCCACCACCGATATTCTTCATATCCGGGCGTTTCCATTCGATATCGTTGATCTTCTGGCATGTGGTGATGTCACCCACACTTTTTAGGGTTGAACAGATTATTGCAATCAGAAATGGAACAAGCAGGACAAGATCAAATGACCACCGAAAATACTCCAGATCAGGAAAAGCAACCAAGGGAGCCTGCAAGAATTGCTCGATATGTGAAACATTAAGAATGTTAAAAAGAAAGGCAGCGATATAACCAAGTATCATTCCAATGAGAACGGAATAGAGCTTCAGTCTCCCCTTACTCCTGACAGTGATGCCTACCATGACGCCGAGGGTAATGAATGCAACAATCAGTTCGGGAATTTCCGTGATTGTATCCGTACTGTCGATACCAATGAAATTTGTAACGGCAGTGGGTATGACCGAAATACCGACCATGGTAACAACAAGACCGGTCACCTCAGCAGGAAAGAGGGCACGGAGGCGGTGCATCACGCGGGAGAGAAGGACTTCAAAAGAACCTGCTATGGCGGTCATTCCAAAGAGAAGAGATAGTCCTCCTGTCTTTGCTGCGAGGAGTGATGCGGAGAGATACGAAGGGCCGCAGACAGAAGGACAGAGATATCCAGAACCAATTCCCTTCTTGTTCAATGCTTGAAGTATGGTTCCAATACCGGCAGCGAGCATCGACATGCTGACCATAAATCCTGCCTGCTCGGGCGTTCCACCGATTGCTCGGACAATCACCACTGGGAAAATGAGGCTAATCGTAACAATGAAGATATGTTGAAGACCAAGAAGAAAGCAGGTCGGCAACGGGGGGTCGTCTTCAACACCATATATAATCTCTGGAGGTTTTTTGGGCATCTTATTTTTAATTGATACTGTGTGCATTTAGATAAATATAGAACTATATCTATTACTCAGTGGGCAAGATTATTCAACAATCCTACTACTGATGCAATCTCTTAATGACTACGTGAAGAAACATGCTTCTTTGATGCTCTGTCAGAAGTTGATATAGATAACGTCAGCAAATTCTTCCCGTCTCTATACTCATATCTGAGCTCATCTACCAGTGTCTTTATGAAGTGTATTCCAAGTCCACCAACCGTTCGATCTTCCAGATTTGTATCAAGGTCTGGTGGTGGAACAGATGTGGGGTCAAAGGGCTTTCCAGCATCGCTGATGACTATCTTTACCTCATTTTCCTTCGTAGAGCAGATAATCGTGATCACGCCCACGTCCTCGGTTTCGGTGTATCCGTAGTTGATTATGTTAGAGCACGCTTCGTCGACTGCCAGTTGAACTTCAAAGATTTTACGGTCTTCTAAGCCGAAATCGCTCATCGAATTACCAACGAACTCCCCTATTCGCGATAAGTTCTCCAATTTCCCCTCTATTTCAAGTTCAAAGCGGTCTTTCATCTTCTCCTTCTCTCATTTCGCCTTCAATACCATCAGAGTGATATCATCAAACTGTGGGGCATCTCCGCAGAAGGATAGTACCTCGTTCTTTATCTTCTCGATCATATCCTGTGCTGATACAGTATGGTTCTCTCTAATAAGTTTAAAAAGTCTCTCCTCCCCAAACTGCTCCTCCTTCCCATTTATCGCTTCAGTCACACCATCGGTATAGAAGATCACCATATCCCCCTCTTCCAGTTTGATTGTTCGCTCTTCCAGTTCTATATCTTCAATTGCACCCAGAGCGATTCCTTTCGCTTTAAGCAGTATGAGATCGCGGTTGTCCTCTTTAAACAGTACGGGGGGATTATGCCCTGCGTTAACATACGTCAACGTCTTCTCATTTTCATCTAATCGTGCATAGAACAACGTCACGAACATGCTTGACTTTGAATAGGCAGTGATCAATCTGTTTGCATCGCGTATAACATCAGCAACCCGTGTATTACGCGTTGCATTCGCTCTCACTATCGTTCGAGAGAGTGCCATAAAAAGTGCGGCTGGAACGCCCTTACCCGAAACATCTGCAATTGTGAGCCCGATCTCATCTTCAGGTAGTGGAATGAAATCATAAAAATCCCCGCCAACCTCTCGTGCTGGAAGATTGAGCGCGGCAAGCTCGAAACCCTTTAAGTGAGGTATAGCATCGGGCAAAAAGCTCTGTTGGATATCACGTGCAATTTGTAACTCATGCCGCTTTCGCTCCAGCTCATCGAAGTATTGATCCCGCTCTTCAGCCGTCTCGCGCTCTTTTATCAGATTTGCGATGATGAATGCAAAGATCAGCATACCTAAGGAATTGGAGAAGATCATGGGTATACTCGTCTCTTTGACAATCATTAGCACTTCTGAGTATGGTTTTGCAATGAGCAGCGCAAAAACCATGTGAAATGATTCCTCAAGGGCGGCAAAGAGCACTGCGCCGGGAACGCCGATGAACTTACCCTTTCTTGCCAGATAAATAATGCCCCCGAATAGGCCGGCAAGCACGGTGGCAATTGAGCACGGGACACCCGTGAATCCGCCTAAGAAATAGCGATGCACGCCACCGATCAATCCCGCGCCTACTCCAATTACCGGACCACCAATCAATCCGGCGATCATCGGGCCAAGGTCTCTGATATTCGCAATCGCTCCAAATATCTCTATACCTGCGTACGTGCCGAAAATGGAGACCAGGCCAAAGATTAAAATGAGAATAGCGCGATTTTTTAGCGTGAATTTCTTCTCCAGTATCTCCTCGAAATAGGTGGTGCGGGTGATGAGATACGCGACCACCACGATCACGCACATCTTCTCCACGAGCATCAGTAACAGCTCGACTATACTGGCTACCATTGTGTGCACCTTCTTATGGATAAACGATCTCTCTCAGTATTCAATGTCCTTTCGCTCTTTTAACCGATTGGAGATGATGAGTGCAAAGAACAACATGCCCAAGGAATTGGAGACGATCATGGGTATGCTGATATTCTGTACAAGAATGACTGCTTCTTCGTAGGGATGTGCAAGGAGAAGCAAGAGAGCCATGTGAAAGGATTCCATAAGGGCTGCAAAGACTACTGCGCCGGGGACGCCGATGAACTTACCCTTTCTTGCCAGATAAATAATGCCCCCGAATAGGCCGGCAAGCACGGCGACAAGCGAGCAAGGGACACAGGTAAATCCGCCTATGGAATAGCGATGCACGCCACCGATCAATCCCGCTCCCAGACCGATGACCGGCCCACCTACTAACCCTGCAACCATCGGGCCAAGGTCTCTGATATGCACAACCGCTCCAAATAGCTCTATACCTGCGTACGTGCCGAAAATGGAGACCAAGCCAAAGATAAAAATGAGAATAGCGCGATTTTTTAGCGTGAATTTCTTCTCCAGTATCTCCTCGAAATAGGTGGTGCGGGTGATGAGATACGCGACCACCACGATCACGCACATCTTCCCAACGAGCATCAGTAACTGCTTGACTATACTGGCTACCATTGTGTGCACCTTCTTATGGATAAACGATCTCTCTCAGTATTCAATGTCCTTTCGCTCTTTTAACCGATTGGAGATGATGAGTGCAAAGAACAACATGCCCAAGGAATTGGAGACGATCATGGGTATGCTGATATTCTGTACAAGAATGACTGCTTCTTCGTAGGGATGTGCAAGGAGAAGCAAGAGAGCCATGTGAAAGGATTCCATAAGGGCTGCAAAGACTACTGCGCCGGGGACGCCGATGAACTTACCCTTTCTTGCCAGATAAATAATGCCCCCGAATAGTCCGGAGAGCACGGTGGCGAGCGAGCAAGGGACACAGGTAAATCCGCCTATGGAATAGCGATGCACGCCACCGATCAGTCCCGCTCCCAGACCGATGACAGGCCCACCTACTAACCCTGCAACCATCGGGCCGAGGTCTCTGACGTTTGCAAACGCATCAAGTATCCTTATTCCTGCGTACGTACCCAGTATCGAGAATGCTCCAAAGATGAGAATCATAAAAACGCAATTCTTAAGTGTGAATTTTTTGTCCAAAATCTCTTTGAAATAGTTAGTGCGGGTGATGAGGTACGCAACTACCAAGATCGCACACGTCTTCACGACCAGCATCAGCAAAAGCTCAATGGAGCCTGTAATGACCAGTGAAACGGTGGATAGAGCTAAAAACACGGCCAAAATTTTCGCAGTCACACCTAATCGTGACCAGAGCGCTCTCCTCCCATCCATTATTCTTTTGTACGCATGATCACAGATAATCTAATCGTGCACGGAGTTCACAGGCATCGAAGAAAGGAACCAATGACAAGCCGGGAACACCGAAGATATATTCAACACCCTCGCCTTCCAAATACTTTAATAACAGTTCTACAGTCGTTATCTTCACCGTACTCTCGCCTCCGTATCGGTCAATCGTTTATGGCCGCTTCTTCTTCTTCGAAGATCGCAAAGAGCTGTGTAAATCCCGCGATGTCAAAGACTTCTTTTACATAGGGCTTTAAGCAAGCCAATTTAAAATCCCCGTCAGCCTTTTTCAACCGCTTCAGCGATGCAAGCATCACTTGCAATCCCGAGCTGCTGATATACTCCACGCCGCCGAAATTCACGACTATCCGCACGCAGCCGCCCTCTATCATAGTATTGATATGTGTCTCCACCTCATTCGAGGAATAGGCATCGAGCCTGCCTTCCAGCGATAGAATCGCCACATCACCCTCTCTTTTCTCTTTTATCTCCATAATTCCTCCTCATACCTCCTAATAGCTAAACATTTATTTTTATTTCCCGATTTTTACGTCTTTTCAGCTTGTTTATAAAGGTGTCGGTTGACGTCAACGACCGGGTAACCATTTCTCATGCCTCAGGAACATCCTGGCAGAAGAAATTATTGGTCACTTCTCGGCCTTTTCCCGTTCCTCTTTCCTACCCGGTTTGAATCCGGTTGGTGAGCAGAACCCTCGAATAAAGGCAGATAAGGTTTTTCGTGCATCTGAACACTTTGTTCGTGTTCTGAGATAGATAATCGAACGCACCTTCTATTTCAAGAGCATGAATGCAGAAGCAGAACATGCATGCATGCTTGCGTGACTTGATTTGGTTTCGTTTCGTCAGGGGTTTGTACTTGTTCCAATCGAGTGGAACACGTCGCTGGCTTCTACCAGTTCTGTAATGGGGATCGTTATACCCAGCATCTCGGCTCTTTCTAGGTTGAAGGCGATCTCGACCACGTTCGGGTCTATGATCGGAATAGTTGCGGGATCCTTGCCGCCCAGTATCTCGCCCCCAAGGGCACCTACATAGAGCCCGGTCCTATAGCCAGAAACGCCTGCCGCTGCCAGAAAGCCATCTTCTGCATGGAAGGTCAGAACGCCAATCTCTGGAAGTTGGTTATGGTGCACGGTCCAGTCTACTACCTCGGAAGCCGGAACCACCAGCTCATTTTCATCCCGCAGTTGATGATAGGTTAAGATACCGATGAGATCGGCTTTTGTCTGGTGCTCAGCAACCTTCTCCTGCCACTCCTTGAAGGTCTTTACTTGAATAGGGCCGATTACCTGCAACGGAGGATTGCTTACCCGGACCAGATACCGTTCCTCAAATGCACTGACAACGAACGTAGAACTCGGACTGGAATCCGCGAGGAGCACAATGGAGGAAGCGTTAGGGACGATTCGAGCGCCCAAAGAGAAGGTGTCGTTGTACGGGAACCGCTCCAAAGCCCCGGTGATGGAACCTCCCGGCCTATCTAAACGCTCGATGGGCTCGTAAACAGTCGGATCCACATTCACCCCGGAGAAGACGAAGGGTAGTTCACTATCCGGATACCTCTCGGTGTACTCCACGGCGACATACTTGAGCGCATTATCGTCGTTCACAAAGACTAAGTCGGGCTTAAATTCCGCTATGAGGTCAATTGCGATCTCAGCACGCTGCTCTATCTGTTCCGGCGTGGTATAGGTGATTTTGGTGTCCATGTAGAACGTTTCAAGCTCGTAGTCCTGATCTGCCATGTATCCTTCCCGGCTCAGCCCCTCCACAATTCCACGTTGAATATCGTGATTCCAATCCCAACTTTCGTGGTAGGAGTGCACCACGAGAATCCTGTGTGCTGGGGTTAACGACGGCTTTTTTTCATACGTTATCCGCCCCTGAGAATCGGGATCAACTTGATATTTAGCCACACGCTCCCATCGAAGGATTCCAGCGCTTTCTGCTCGAACAGCCCAGAAATCGTAGTCTCCCACTGCGCGGTCTCCAGCCTCGTTGAGGCTGGTCAAACCGGTAACACCATAGTACGAGTTGGCTGTTTGCTGCACTGCTTTCTTCAAAGCTGTTGTGTCGTCTGTTCCTCCTGCCGCGAGGTAGGCGTGAGTCGCGACCCAGAGGGCATCATAAGCAGAGAACGCATCGCTCTCAGGAACCCGTCCTAGCTTCTCACGAACGTCTCGCTCAACGAGCTCATACTGCTTCGTCTCTGGTTCTCCGCGATAGAGCGAGTTCAGAAAAACCGTGCTCCGTGCGAACTGAGCAGCCTGTGCGTTGCTCACCAGCCCTTTGTCCAGCGCGGTGCCATCACTGCCATACCACTTCACCGAAGAGAAGACGGCGTCCTGTTCTCCAGCCTGAGCGAACAGGGTCACCACCTCTTCAAAAGCCATGAGGTGCACGGCCACGGAATCGGCATCGCCATATTGAGCTATTGCCTGGCTTACCTTTGCGTTCAGAGATTCGAGTTCGAGGGAGAAATCCCCGGTGGAGGGATTATACCGCACGCCATCAATCACCGTACCACCAAGCGCTTCAAAGCGGTCTTTTGTGGCATTTGCGAGATCATCGCCCCACACGTCACCTCTCCAAAGCGGTATAACAGCTCTGACGCCTTCTTCCCACATGAGCAGAGCTAGAGCTTCCGCTTGATGCGTGTCGTCAGGAACAAAACGGAAGACGTTATCACCTGAAATAGCCAGAGAGGGCGCAGTACTGGATTGACTGATGAGCAGGATGCCGTTTCTATCAGCGTACGCCTTCACTGCTTTAACCTCGGCGCTGGAGTCAGGTCCAATGACCACCTTCACACCTTTTCCAGCTAATTTTTGCAGCTTTTCGAGCGCAACCTCCGGGTCGGCTTCCGTGTCCTCAACGATAAGTGTTACCCGAATCTCAGAATCGATGTCTGAAAGATACGCATTTACATCCCGGACGGCGAGTTCCAGCGCTGCCTGGGTGGATTCACCCGGGGAAGACAACGTCCCCGTAAGTGGTACGAGGGCACCGAGAACTACCTCAGTGCGCATGGCAGGTGGTTGTGGTGCAACTTCAGGCGCAGGCGTTCTCAAGAACCAGCCTGCCGAGAAGCCGCCCACGAGTAGCAGGATCGCCATTACAGCCGCAACTTTTGTTGATATCGCCATTTCCACTATCAGATAGATCGTACGTACGTCTCTACATATAAAACAATCCGGTTCAATTTTTTAGCCCGCTCTGCCACAAATAATAGGGAGAATGCCGTTACGTTAAATATTAACAAGCCAATACTAGAGACTGTCCAACAATCATCCCACAACCTATAGAATACTCACCCACCCATAAATAGACTGCTTTCGTTCAGGCTTCTATTAACTGCCTATGAGTTATTGGGCAGATAAAAACGCGTTGATTTTTATATTAGTAACTCTAATACTGTAAATACACCCATAGTGGATGCTAAAAGGTGAAATGATAATATGGCGGTGCGAGAAGATAATTTGTGGCAATCATGGCTCTTTCCTCCGTGTATTAGTGATTTCATACCAGGAGACCACATCTGCAACCTGGTCGTGGCTGTGGTGAGTTGCATAGATGTTAGCGAGATCGAGGCGAAGTACCGGGATCAACCGGGCAATCCGGCGTATGTATCCACGGCGGATGCTGCTTCGACTGCTGGTGCAGGCGGCCATCGATGGCGTATGGTCGTCGCGAAAGATTGACAAGCTTGCGCACGAGAACGTGGTCTATATGTATTTGGCGGGTAAAGAGAAGCCCGATTTCAGAACGATATGCAACTTCAGGCGGGATAACAAAGAGCTGATTGAAGCCGTCTTCAGGGAGACCGTCACCGTCGCCCGTGACTTGCGGATACTAAAATTGGGGTATCTCGCAACGGATGGAACGAAGATAAAAGCCAACGATTGTGCCGCGCACGTCGTGGAAATCAAACGTTGATTGGTTGGCAGTGACTTCAACTAACGGGGGATACGGCTTCTCTTGCCCCGGCAAACTTCGGGTCTTCACGTAGTCGAACGTGCCATCTATCCTAACAGCGTAAAAAATGTTCCGCTCTTCAATCGAGCTACCTAAATAATCCTGCAATTGTGTATAATTCATCCCATCCGAAACCGGTAGTTCGCGATCCACATCAAAGAAGGTCACTGCGGCAAACGGAACCGTCATCGTATCGGTAACGGGATACGCTACGCCGTCTACTTTGACTTGATAACACACGCCCTTTTCTACGATCATTTCGCCATCGAGGCCGTCAAACGTGCCGATACCGAAGTCGCCGTATTCCTTCAACTCGCCCCACGGTGTGACACCGTCATAAAGTCCGTTGAGGAGCGCATCGATCGTCGATACCTGGGTCAAGCTGTCATCCTGGCTCTGATCAGAATAATAGCCCGGTAAATACCCTGCCGCTGCACCGATGAGTAAACAAGCTACGCAAGCGATACCTATAAGAGATAGTCGTGTTTGTGTCATGTGTTTTAGTAATTACGTGCAACCTAAAAAGTTTTTGTCTCGGGAGGCTTTGCACCTAAAATCGGATGGCTGCACTTAAAATCATTGAAAATTAGCCGTTTAGGTGCAAAGCCGTCTCGGGACTCTACGATCTCGTTTAGTTAGGCACACGGATTATAAAAATCGTGCGTAAACGGATAATCGTGACATGAACTTTCTTGCACATCTACTTTCCTCCCCCTAAGAATAACCATGTGCAGCGGAATGACAAGGCTTATCTTTGATGTCGAAGAAGTATGAGAAATTGTAAAAGGTATTTTGAAAAAACCTCGAAATATCGGAAAACCATCCAAAAGTATATATTGGACGGAACAGAATGGAAGTAAAACAAAAGCCTCAAAAATGGCCTGAAGAATAAGGATGAGGGGGATAAAAAATGGTGAGAAATAACGGTATTCGAAAGTTTTTTGCTGTATTAATGCTGCTTGTGCTGGTTTTGAACGTATTTGGTGGTGCTATCTCGGCGGCCGATAGAGATACGAATTCGAATGGTTCAGCGATTGTCGAGGATTCTAATGCACACAAATTTGCGGAAGCTAAAAATTCAATATCTCCGCTTCTCACCTCATCGCAGGGCCAAATTTTGGGTTCCTATTCGCACGATAGTGAGTTTTTGAAAATTCGCGTCGGCGAGCAGTACAGCGGCTCTACATATGGCTTGGACTGGACCTACCTTTATGACCCTGTGGGCCATCCTGATGAGTTTATTCACAGCATATATGAAGAGCTATATGCAGTAGCCACTGACACCTGGGGCAGTGTAAAACGGTCCGACTACGACTTTACAGTTGATACTTACTTCGGCTCTCCAGAAGCAGCCGATACAGCCACGCTCCACTATGGCAACCTCACACTTACGCGGCAGGTTAACCCTCCAGTGGGAAGTGCAAAAAGCTTTTCCCTAACTTATGTATTAACTAACACCGGCAACTCCACCCTAGAGAACGTGCGATTCTTTCAGGGCGTGGACTATGACATTGGTGGTTATGGAAATGACTACGCGTGGTACTCGGCGACAGGCGATACCGTATGGCAGAATGACGATAACTATTTCAAAAACGGCTTCCGTGGCAGCCGCCTCTCTTCGCACCACGATTGTAACGGTTATAACTCGATGTGGAGCGACATGCACAGTGGCGTCCTCAACGACCTCGATAAGTATCCCGAGAGCGGTACGGCGGATTGCGGCATCGCGCTCCAGTGGGATGCCGGCGACCTTGCACCTCAAGATTCATGGGACCTTACTATAACATTCTACTTCGGGGAAGCGGCAGGCATAGAGGCAAATGCCGGCCCGGACCAGACCGCTGGACGTGGCCAGTCAGTAACATTTGACGCATCTCGCTCAAGCTCCGTGAGCAACATAACTACATACGAATGGGACTTCAATAACGATGGTGTATACGATATCAACGTAACTACGCCGATATACGTATATGAAGGATGGAACGAGCTGGGGGAGTACATAGTAGGTCTCCGAGTAACTGATGATGAAGCTCGGAACGATACTGATACAGTGAAGATAACCGTGGTGCCGAACGTTGATCTGATCGTTTCAAACATCACGTTCACGCCAACAGCAGGAATCAACGACGGTGACATGGTTATCTTCAACGCCACCGTAGAAAACAATGGTACTGAAGCCCTCAGTGATGATTTCTATGTCAAGTTAGGGATTGATGACGGTTGTATTGGGCGTCAGCGAGTATCTAGCGGCATTCCTGCTGGTGAATCGGTTCACGTTCTTCAGATTTGGGCGGCTGATGCCGGAACGCACAATGTCAGTGTTTATGCTGATAGAGGATGCTATGGCGTCGAGAACGATTTGATACCCGAGACAAACGAAACAAACAATGAGCTGATCCAAGCTCTACCTGAAATCCCGTTTCCCGATCTAACTGTTACCAATCTGACATGGTCTCCCACGGAAAATATCAACGACGGCGATGCGGTAACCTTTAACGCCACGGTGGAAAACATCGGAGCTGGAAACACTTCAGCTGATTTCTATGTGAGGTTCGAAATTGATAGCGCGTATATTGGAAGCCAGCTCGTATCGGGCTTACCAATTGGAAACGCGATCAAAGTCGTGCAGAGTTGGCATGCTGATGCAGGAACCCACACCGTGAATGCAATTGTTGATTATTATGATGGGATCTCCGAATCCAATGAAACAAACAACGAGCTATCACAAGCCCTGCCTGACATCCCCTTCCCCGACCTAACTGTCCCCGACATAACATGGTCACCGGCAACAGATATCAAGCATGGGGACACGGTAACATTAACCGCAACGGTAGAAAATATCGGAGTTGGAAACACCTCCAGTAATTTCTATGTCAGGTTTGAGATTGATGATAGCTATATTGGACATCGGGCAATATCAGGTTTGGCTGCTGGCGGTAGCACCGCAATAAACCTCGATTGGGTTGCTTTTGAGGGAAATCACACCGTCAAAGCGATTGCAGATGAGTATGATTCGGTAACCGAATACAACGAGAGCAATAATGAGCAATCAGAAGTTTTGCCTGAGATTCCTCAACCGCCACAAGTAAATGTGACCTCGCCAAACGGTGGAGAAATCTGGTACGGAGCTCAGGATATAACTTGGGAAGCAACAAGCCCTGATGGACGGGATTTAACCATAAAAATCGAATTATGCAATGGGTATTCCTACAAACTAATCGCCGATGGTCTGCCCAACACAGGCGTGTATCAGAACTGGGATACATCAAAATTTGCCGACGGCTCTTCGGTGCCTGACGGCACCTATTACAAGGTAAGGATAACGGCAACTGATACCAGCGGAGGCAGCGGCAGCGACTTGTCAAATGATTGGTTCACTATCTGGAACACGCCCATAGTGGAGGTATCATCAGCTCCATTTAGTCAAACCACAACAGAAAGTGTAAATGCAACTTACTACCTGACAATAGTGAATAAACAGCCATCCGCTGACACCTTTGATCTTTTGGTAGATAATACTGACAATGCCACAGTAGCGGAACTTAGCCAGGGTAGCATAACACTCGACCCCTGGGGGACTGGTACAGTAACCCAGAATATTACGGATGAAACTTCAGGCACCTATCGAGTGACTGTCAGGGCTGTCTCGCAAACCAATGCCAGTATAACGGGTGAAGTCACTATATCAACATATGTCAGAGATGCTTTCACCACCACCGTATCGGCTCCAAGAACCCAAACCAGCATTGGTGGAGTTCTTACATACGACACAGAAATAGCGAACAATCAAGGTACTTCAGATACGCTCACGCTAAATGTAACAGGAATAGATGAAAGCTGGTTTTCGATAGATAGTTTTTGCTATTTAACTGCTGGTGAAACCAAAACCATCCCACTGGAGATATCAATTCCTGATACCGCTTCTGCCGGTGAATTCTCCCTGACACTACAGGCAACTTCTTCTAACCTCGGCACAACTAAAGAGGCTTTGGCGACACTGAATGTATCTGCCGCTCCTCTCATCTTTGACTTAATCCCCGGCGACAATACTCGTACTGGCGCTACAGAGATTTTATTCACATGGACGACCTCGGTAAACAGTACCAGCGAGGTATTCATCAAGGCTCAAGGCGAAGCCGATTACACCTTAGTAAGTGGTGATACTGGCATATTCCATGCAGTGTCTGTAAGTGGGCTATCCAGAAATATATGGTATGATTTCTATGTCAGGAGTAATTCAACGCATGGCTCCGCAACCAGTGAAGTCAGAAGCGTATTCATAGATAATGGGATCATTTTTTCTCAAAGAACCTATGAGTTCACTATTGAGAGAGATTATGATCAGCGACGGACAATAACCGTCATAAATACAGACGATGAACCTCATGAAGTTTTACTTAACGTTTTAGGAGTGCCTGAAGACTTAGTTTTGAACTTCGTGGGTGAGGGCTCAATGGATCAGGTAATACCGCTTCATCCGGGGGAAAACAAAGACATTGCAATTGTCCTCCATGCTCAAGATGCACAATCTAAAGAGTATGATTTATTACTTAACCTTACCAGCTATGGAGCTGAAGAAATAACAGATTTTTCCTACTTAAAACTTCATATTCATCAACCAAACGTTAACTTTACTGTCGAAGAAGTAGACAGTGATCCATTTACGTTGGCTAAGACTTTAAAAGTGACGAATTATGGTGATTCTATCACCGATCTCAGTATAACAGCTGATGAAAACTTAGCTAATATCCTCACATTCCAGCCATCCATCAGCCACGGCTACTTGAGAACTGGTTCATCAGTAGAGTTTAAGGCAGTCCCAATGCTTTCTACGGACTTCACGAATATTAACGGCGATATCATAGTCGCGGGATCTGGAGAAAACGTGAATATTAACGTGAGCTTTGATGTTCCAGAAGGCAAGGCAATTTATGTAGGTTCGGTGCCTACAACGAACATATCTTTCGCAAGTGAGTTCGATGAAGATGAATTAGCTGCTACAAATCCGACACAGGACGATTTAGTTCCATCCTATAATGTAAAAGGGACAACTCTGTTCACAGGAAGAGTAATGGTAATAGTTTTGCAAGATGGTGAACCTGCCAGTGAAGCGCTTGTGAGACTAAAAATGTGGAGTTTGGAAGCCAATACAATTTCTGAAGCTTGGACAGACCGATGGGGTCATGCAATATTTACCATTTACGGACATGCCCGCACATTCAACTATTATGTTGAATTACCCGGTTATGGATTGTCTACGGAAACGAGGACTTTTACAGTTAACTCAACACCCGCATTTGAGTTAACACAGGACATTTCATGGGTTAGCGTCTCAGACTCAAACTCAACCTTTAATTTTCCCAGTGATGAAACTTTTATAACATTGGATGCAGCACCGTATGCTTTTGAGGCTTTTAAGGAGAAGATCGCTGATAACACCAGTGCAAGTCTTTATCTTCAACCCTATGTGGAGCCGGAAGAACCTGAAGTTGTTCGCATAGCTTTACGAATGACAACGATAGAGATACTTGGAAACATAACGGATGATACCCTCAAATTCAATATGGATGGTGTTCCCCCCGGGAACTACACGGCGAGCATCGTCACTTACTCTGCCAATGAGATATCTATGTCTGAATCTCTAAACTTATCTATTACTGATGACCCTTGGCAAAGGGGAGCTCTAAACTTTGCAATTCAATTACCACTGGCATTGAACTCAACTCACTTCTATGATACCTATGTCGTCCAAGAGGTGGTCAAAGAAGATCCAAAGAGAATAATAGACCTGTGGTATGTCCAACCTGCTAACTCGACTACCATGCTGCTTCTTACATACATGATAAGGACTACCGAAGATATGGTGGATACAGCAGTTATTGAGGCGAGGGATAGCGATGGCGAGGTTTTCTACAGTGAGATACGCACCGTAACGCTCGAGAAGGATAAGATACAACTCTTGAATGTATATCTTCCAGCCTATGAGGAAAATAGGATTGAAGAGGGTTTTACTGTAAAATTAAACATGTGGGGGAGTGACGAAGGAGAAGTAATGCACGTTATCTACGAAGATGTGCCTCCAACGGGTAGTCTTATGAATAAGTATAATAAAGTTCAGCCGATAGGGGTGATGCCACCGGGATGCTACGGCCCGAGTGGTGGGGGTACCTTAACCGGAGAACAAGGCTTAGCCCTCCTAAAATGTGCGGCAGGACTCATTCCCTACGTTGGCTTAGTGATAAACATTTATGACTTTGGAAAGGCCATTTATGAGAGTGAATTTACCAAGCCACTTGGAACCGGTAGTCAGATCATACTTGACGATGCTACCCTGAAACCTGTAACGAAGGCCGCAGAAAAGTTGGGTTGCAAAACAGGCGTAAGAGGGCTTCTCAAGGTTGGAGCAAAGTGGGTTCCAGTTGCTGCTACGCTCTATGGCTGTGCTGACGACTTTAACACAGTTATACAAAAAGAAAAGGCTCCTCGTATTAAACCCCAGGGAGTTATAGTGAACATAAAGAAAAGCGACTGGTACTGTACGAACAGACCAAAAGTTGAAACTTCCTTTACCCTGCCGAGCTCCGTACATTCACCAACAGTCAGACCCGCGGGCGTAGACGTCCATTATGGGCAGTGGTACTACAAATCATTACCAGCACATCTGACAGTTAGATTTACGCTTCCATGGAGCAGAGATGCTTACAAGCCCCATGATGTTCACATCTACATAAACAATGTAGAAATAGGAAACCTCACAAACACAATTCCAGAAGGTGTCTACACCTTTGATTTCGATCCGCAAATTCTAAATTTCGCTGATACGGGCTTATCCACAAATACGATCCGTTTAGATACCGATCACATGAACGGTGGGCATTACGTAGTCTCAGGGGAATATACGATAAGCTGTGATCTTAGGCAAATCTCGATGCCCATCGTTGCTACCAACCAAACTGAGGCTGATCAAGCTGTTAAAGAGTACTTTGAGGAAATCGGGAACTTACCTGACTTGACGATGTACCCCGAAGAGGTAAGTTTTTCATCCGAAACACCATTGGTTGGCGAGACAATTGATGTTTCTGCTAATATTTACAACTTTGGCTCCACAACAGAATATGCCAAGGTAAGGTTTACTTTTTCAGGACCGGACACTGAGACATTAAATACTACAATAGACCATATCCCATCGACTGGAAACGCTACTGCCAATGTTTCTTGGAGTCCGATGGCTCAAGGAACTTACACCGTTCAGGTTATGGTAAATCCTGATCAAGAAATAAATGAGTCGGATTATACCAACAACGAGGCAAGTAAACCTATATTTGTTACAGCTCCGGATACGACCCCACCGGAGATAAGCAATCCACAGCCGCCGGATGGTTCCACAACATCGGATAATACTCCGCTGATAAGTGCTGATTTGGCAGATGCCGATTCCAAGATAAATATCACGGCAGTGAAAATCACCGTTGACGATTTCGATGTAACGCAAAATGCAACGGTAATTTCTTCTCGTGTGTGGTATACTCCAGAGCTTGCTTTAGCCAATGGTGCGCACAATGTAACGGTATATGTCGAGGATAATCGAGGAAATAACAATTCACTGCAGTGGTCGTTTACCGTAGCGACTGAAAAACAACCACCGATTGCATCATTCACTTATTCCCCCGAAAATCCGGCTGTTAACGAAACTATAACGTTTAATGCTTCCAATTCCTATGATTTAGATGGATTCATCGTAAATTACGAATGGGAATTTGGGGATGGAATAGAGGCAACTGGAGAGATTGTAGAACATTCTTATTCAAACTCCTGGGATTACACAGTGATTTTAAGAGTGACGGATAATGATAGTTTATCAAACACAAACATCATGATTGTGACGATTAGTAGTGTAGCCCTACCAGACCTGACCCTTACAAGTGAAGACATCCAGTTCATCCTTGCCTCATCAGTCACGACGGCCACTTCGTCCACGCATCTAGGACTCACGCATGTGTCAGGTGTTCATGGAGGAGGAACGGTTTCCGAAGCTGAGAAGCTCAGTATGTCCAAGCTGAATCTCTTCACTCCCAGACTTATGACTGCAGTCGAGGCGATCAATAGTTCGTGGACGGTTGCACCACCAACGATTGATGGGACTTTAGATAGCGGAGAATGGGTTGACGCCGTCAAAATAAACATAACGTTCCATGCTGAAGACAACTGCTCGATGTTCGTGATGAATGATGAAGAAAACTTGTATATCGCGTTCGATGTGGTCAGCGATACGACAAATGACGTGAACGATCAAGATGTGGTACAGCTCGGCTTTGATGGCGACCATGACGATCTCCTCCAGTCTTACGGCACCTATCCATTCTATGGTGGAGGGACATGCGTTGATTTATGGGCGTCGCTTCGAGGAAATAGCACGGAATCTAAGGTGGGGTGGTTAAACATGAATGAAACTGGCACCGAATGCCAACTTTGGTACTATTTAGATCTTCCAATCGGACTGAGCACCTTAGCACCCGGTTTTTCAGATCACAGGATATATGAATATAGTATACCGCTTGCTACAGCTTTAAATGTGTCGACGGGCGACACCATAGGTCTCAATGTCTTAATTAATGACGGCGTTGGAACGCCCGACACGGGTGATTTCAGAACGCGAGGCTTATGGCCTTCCACCTGGAGTGGTCTCTGTGATTTTTCTACTGACGGGGATTTGGTTCTTGCTACGGCACCGATAACTGAATCAGCCACGTTAACCGCGGCTATCCTCAACATCGGAACTGCTGATGCAAGTACTATTGTGGTGCAGTTCTTTGATGGGGATCCAGATACTGGAGGAATTCAGATAGGCAGTGATCAAACAATTACAACCCTAACCGCCGGGGGCACCGGAAGTGCAGAAGTGCCGTGGGATGTAGCCGGAGAAGAAGGCTCTCACGATATTTACGTGCGAATTGATCCTTCTAACGTGGTAGCAGAAGCTAACGAAAATAATAATCTCGCGTTCAGACAGATAGGTGTTCCGGGCGTGACCTGTTCAGACGCCGCCGTTACTATAAATTACGTCGAGACTTCGGTAACCGACGATCCGATCGGCGCAGGTTACAATGTCTCAAATGCACCGGCCCAAGTGAATCTGATAAGCGCAAAGGGATTTACGATCAACGCGACAGGACCTGACGGTTCTTATCTGTTTAATATAACCTTTCCATCGCCCGTTACAGAGGGTTTCGTGCTTCACAAACTTCCTGAATGGACCGAAATGCCGTATACCATCGCCGATACCTACACCATCCAAGTCCTGTTGAACATAACCGGGGGTATTTTGGATCCCGCTTTTATCTTAGCCTCTGTAGCAACGTTTGACACTGGTCCCGGAGGTTACCCGAGCATCGCGGGTAGACATAACGGTACCATCACGCTCAATCAAACGATTACGGTAAGCTCGCTTTATACCTACCCCTGCCCTGAAACAGGCGGACATACGGAATATGCTGCCGTCTCGTACTCAAACGGGACAGTAATAGCGGAAGCCCATTGGGACGGTTATGTCGGGGATTGGCATAATATCTCCTTTGACGAATCGTTCATACTCGAAGAGGGAAAAACGTACTACTACACCATTCGCACAGGTTCGTATCCGCAGATTCACCGTACCTCCGCGCTGCAAACCTCGATTGGCTGGATAAACTGCACGGAGTTCGTAGACGATAACGGGCGTACATACACCGATTGGGTGCCTGCAATAATAGTGATGTGAGCGGGAAGTTATCTCTTCTTTTGACTTCCAACTCTCGCTCTCGTTCGGTCCGCCCTGCCGCCTCGTTCGCTTTTGTTATCGTACATACCTCGCACAATCAGTGGAACGGAACGCTTCCCAAACACTCAACGACTCAATCGCCGCGAGCTTATACGTCTCATTACGTGCAAAATCGATAAAGGATTCCATGAATCGAGCTCTGCTAACGATTGCATATGCATTTTACGGTCTTATCCGCAGTTTTTTTTAAAAATTATCCCAGGAACACTGCAACCCCCAGGGTTCTACCTCTTATCGCTCGTTATATCGGGATCAGTAACTTGTATGCCACCCTATCAACCGTCTGCCATTGCATTACCTGTTGCATTATCCCTACGGCTCGATGGCTCTCGGCAACTACGAATTTCTCCAAAAATTCCTTATCCTTATCGGCGAGATAACTGCTCATCCACGGCGACTTGTCCGTAATCTCCGTTATGGCAGGAACATTCTCCGTATCGATCACCACTGAGATGACTGCTAGGTGCAACAGCTTTTGAACCGTTGCTTGGTGGCTCCGCAGCGCTTTCAGGGCGTATACGGTCTGTCCTGTGTGCGGATAGAACGTCCACAACGAGCCATCGTCATCTTCATAGCTGGCTCTGATGTCTATTTCCTGGCGCGTGTCGTTCCTCACGATATAGAAGGTCTTTACCTCGTGGGTACGAGCCCACTGCGGCCCTGCTATCACCACGATCTTTACCGCTTCAAGTCCTTCAAATTCGTTGTATTCGTACATCCTCTCGTAGAGGAAAGCGTTGATGACCGGGTCCTTATCTATCAGTTTTAACTGCATATCGATGGCCGTTACGGATGCGGTGTCTCCCCCCGCCTCCGGTGTAGCTGCTGCCGGTGCTATTAGTGGCGTTCCGATTGCAACGAGCAGAACGAGAAGGAACATTACGCATCGTTTGCTCCTCTTCAACTCGCGATTCCTCTCCGACCCTTCATCCCAAATTTCAGAGGAACTGAGCAATTCTTTCACTATGCGCTGCGCTATGGGTGTAATACGCCGAAGGCCTCGTTGGCCGTTGCTTGAGATACGTCCACAGCGGTAGCCGCTGCGGTAACGGCCTTGATCGTACTCGTAGCAGTTCTAAAGAGTGAGCAGGGTATCACCCACTTTATAGGTCCCTTTGGGACAACTCTCGCTTGTTTCATACTACACTTCACCCCGATGTATCAGACGGGTATTGGTGAGCGAAACTAACGTGCCGACAGCATATATAGTGAACGGAATACCATATTGCTTACTGCGAACAAGATTGTCAAAATCGTGAGCGTCTGGACAATAATGTCACTAACGGTGGAGGTAGCCAAATCGAAACACGTCTGCTTTGCTTCGAGAGCTCATTCAGTTCAATAGCGTAACTTCGAGGCAGCGACATCCCCTATCCCGCAGAAGAGGGTGAGTATTCCTGATTTACTTTACATTACAATACACTACGACTGCCACCATTCGGAGCGATAATCCGCCTTTCTTATTCGCACCCTTTTTACCGTAACCGTACCGCGGTCCCGTAGGCGAGAATCTCCGCGGCGCCGGTCATCACCATGGAGGTCATGAACCGCAGGTTAACGACCGCATCCGCGTCCAGTTCCTCTGCCTTCTCTATCATCCTCTTCAATGCGATTTCGCGCGCCTCGGTCATCATCTCCGTGTATTCCTTTATCTCACCGCCGACGATCGTTCGAAAAGCCGCCGCGATATCCTTCCCGAGATGTTTCGCCTGGATTACGTTTCCTCTCACAAGGCCTAAGACCTCTACTATCTCCTTACCGGGTATAGACTCGGTATTTACCACCACTATACTCATGGTCTCAACTCCTTCTCATCTATCTCCTCTTTCATCTTCTTCCAGTCTCTGTATCGTTCTATACTCATGGTTATTATCAAAATAGCCGCACCGATACCCATCAGTGCCATGCTGACGCGCAATCCAAAAAGCATTGTAGCATCCTCTACATCCATGTTGTAGAGCGGGTACACGCTGTACGCCATCATAATTACTACGCCAACGACGAATACCACCACGCCCGCCTTGTTTAATACGTTCATCTTCCCTCCCCTCTGTGTGTTATTAATACGTGGTAATAAGGAGAGCCGCACGATTAAAAGTTTGCCACGAGGTCATCTTTAACTTCCTGGGCTCGCTGCTTCCCAACCAACAGCTCAATCAACGTAATTCCGAATTCTATCGCAGTACCCGGCCCTTGACTGGTAACCACAGCACCATCCACAACAACGCGCTCATTAACGAACTCCGCACCGGTCAACTCCGCTTCCTTGCCCGGGCACACAGTCGCTTTCTTACCCTTTAAGATCCCTAAATCCGCTAATACGGTCGGCGCGCCACAAATTGCCGCCACGATGCGCCCCTCTTCAAAGGCTCTCGTAACCAAATCCAGCACTCGCCTGTCCCGCCCGAGATTGATATAGCCTGGAGAGCCCCCGGGCAAAATGACCGCAGCGAACTCCTCGAGAGCGATCTCATCTATCGATCGATTCGGAATTACGTTAACCCCCCGTGACCCTTCAGTAGCGCCCTCTTGAAGTCCTGCGACTACCACCTCTACGCCCGCTCTCCTGAGCGTGTCAACGATACTCATAGCTTCTATCTCTTCAAATCCCGATGCTAAAAACAAAACGACCTTAACCATCGCTCACAACTCCCCCCGATTTGATTTGTTATCAAAGAGGTCGATAGAAATAAAGGTATCTATAAATGCTACGGGAGGTATAGTATCTTATCTGTAAGCCAATACGATGGCGCTGAACGTGTCAATGCTCGATGCGAGTCGTCGTGTCGTAGTGATGCGAATTCCACCATACCAGAAGAGGAGGCCGGATTTAGAGAGGCCACGGAGCAATGAGAGCGTTATATATAGGGCGATTTCAGCCTTACCATCTCGGGCATCATGCAGTAATAAAGGAGATGGCTTCGGAAGCTGAAGAAGTCATTATCTGTATCGGGTCAGCACAGAGAAGCCACGAGTTAGATAATCCCTTTACCGCCGGTGAGCGCTATCTGATGATTTCCAAGTCCTTACGAGCTGAGGGCATTTTCAACTTCTACATCGTACCTATCCTGGATGTGAATAGGAACGCAGTCTGGGTATCGCACGTCGAGTCATTGATACCGCCGGTGGATTTCGTCTACGCACATAATCCGTTAATAGAGCGTTTATTTACGGAACGAGGCTACGAGGTGCGTGTTCCTTCGCTCTTCAATCGGAAAGACTATTCGGGTAGCGAGATAAGAAGACGAATCCTGGCGGACGGCGACTGGGAGAGTTTAGTGCCCCAAGCGGTTATAGACGTCTTACAGGAGATAAACGGGATAAGAAGAATGAAGGACCTGGCGAGAAGCGATACCGAGTAGATAGGCGGCGCGCCTGTGAGCCATAGGATCCCTTTTTAAAATCGCCGCTGCTCTTCTGTAACAAATAGAGACGGGAAATGCTTGATTAGTAAGATAATAGAAAAAAAGAGGGGTAAATTTTATGATTTTATAATTTCCCCCTTCACGTAACCTTCTCAGTTTATGCTACTGCTTCCGCGATATCTTCCGCTTTTACCGTCTTCCTTCCGGCATGCTTCGCGAGGCTTACGGCCTTTTTCGCCACTTTCTCGCCGTATTCCTCTAAAAGATCTGCCAGTGCCTGACTTGCATCTTCGCTTACTCTATCCGCTCCAGCATTCCTTATCAACCTGGTTACAGGTGCTATTGGTAGTTCAGTCATTTTTATCACTATAATTAAGTAATGGGAGGGCATATAAAAGCTTTTCGGTCATCTAACCTGTGGAACCTCATCAAAACCACTGCCCTAAGGTCTTCTGCCCCCCTTCTTCAAAAGAGGATATGTCATAACCAAAAAGTTGCAGCACTCTATGCGCAACGGGTATTATCTGATGTTGAATATAATACGCGATGTCAATCGCATATTTCCGGCCTTCGGCGTATATTTCGTTTCCTTCGCTTCGCTCTATAAGGTCTACGGGGAACGCGCGGTCGCTCGTCTTTCCTCCGCCTTTTATTATCACATACGGGATCTTAGAGCCCACTTCATAGGATATGTGCGCGGCTAAAGCCCGTTCCGCAGCTATAACATGCGCCTGTTTCGTCTCGTAGCTACTTATCTTTCTGGTGAGCGTTTTGTGAATGGTGAGCTTATCCACCGGAATTCGTCCCTCTTTCAAGTTCTTTAAGACACTCTTAACGTACCGCATAGCCTTTTCAGGGTCTTTTTCCTTCAATATAAGCTCGATCACCTTTGTCTGCACTTCCTTCGCCAGTTCGCACCAGTCTCCTCGCCGTACTTCCAGGCCGCGAACCACGATCTCACCCGAATCAGTAAGCGCCGCATACCGCTTCTTCTTTCCCGTAAAGAAGACTGATTTGAAGAAATCTTCGAGTGCAAGATTAAGCGGAAGCTCTTCTGATATTCGTTTCGAAGCTTCTCGCGCCTTCTTCAATAGTTCCGTCTTCCTGTCACCTTCGACATCGAGTTCAGACGGTAGTTTCACGAATATGCTGTCGGTATCGCCGTAGATAACTTTTAACCCGAAATCCTCTGCCATTTGCACCGTTCGTTTGATAAAATGCCGTCCCCAAGCCGTAGTCGCCTCAGCGCATTCCCGTTTGTAAAATTTCGCGCCGCTCCAGCCGGTATAGCCATAGAAGCTGTTCGTGAGGATTTTTATACTCTGCTGCTGTATGTCCAGCACCCGGTACGCATCAGAATTTTTATCGTGGGTCTTCATCTCGGTCTTTAGCGCTCCTCGTCTCGTGATCAAATCGCTCATTATTCGTTTGAAAAAGCCGTCTGGCGTCTTTCTGAATGCGTGACCAACCTCGGGTGCCCTGTAAACGTCGTCTTCGGATCCTGGCGATTCGACAAACGTATCGGGCGAGACGTTGAAGGAGATCATGATCGTGGGGTACATAGAGGAGAAGTCGAGATCGATGACATCCTCGTGCAAGCCCCGCTCGGGAGGCAGCACGAACGCGCCCTCGAAGGTCTTTTCGCCTCCGGTCTTCGACGGCACCAGCTCTTCCCGTTTAAATGCCTCTGCGCTTAAAAAAGCTTCTACCTGCCGTCCTCTGCCCATTTTTGCTAACTCGTCCAGCGGATAGCCGATCATTTTAGAAAGCTCTATTTGCAGTGGCAGCATCTTTTCCGCGATGCCCAGCGTGCTCACCGCATCGTCCTTCGCGTACTCGTAGAGGCTCTCGCGTGCGGAAGTATCGAACCAGCATTCGTTGATCTCTCGCGGCGATAGATTCACGCGATCGTCCTTCCGCAGCACGCCGAGGAATTCCGCGACATTCTCCAGCGTCTTCACCTTCACGGCGCCCAGATCGCGCTTTGCGAGCTTGAAAAGGTCCACGTTCAGCCTACCCACGATATTTACACTGGGCAGCATCTTCCCTCGTTCGTATCGTACCGCACTGCCATCAGCACCCAGATTCAATCGAATGCCGTGCAGTTTCGCCCGTTCCCTTATGTACGGCCAATCGAAACCGTCCGAATTGTAGCCGACAATGATCTCGGGCTGGAACTCTTCGACGAACTCCAAAAACTCGCGGAGTACCGCCTCGTCGTCACCCGCCTCATAGTCTTCATCAGATAGCACAAATAACTTCGATTTGATTTCGCCGTCCTCGTGAAATGCCACGGAAATGATGACGATAGGGTCTCTTCTCGGCGAGGGCATGCCGTGTCCCCCCTGCGTGGCCATTTCGCAATCAAACGCGAGTGTCTTGAGTGCGGGCAACTCACTCCCCGGCATCTGCTTATACGATACGCTTGAAGCCAGCATAGCCGTTCTATCTGCGGTATGTGCGTAGTTCGAGTCTATCTCCTCGCCTTCCACACGTAGACCATCAAAAGGCTTTAGCCCCTTATCGATCATGTATCGAATTGCAAAAAGGATATCCGCCTCCAATACGATGAGCCCCTGTTTCCTTACCACCTCTCGCAGTAGCGGCACATGGCTCGGATGCGCAACGAAAATTTTCAAGCTCTGGCGAGTACTCCCGAGTAATTTCCTCGTGCAGAATTCCACGCGTTTAACGCCTATCTCCTCGTCCTCACGGTATACACAAATCTCTTCTACCAGCCGTTTCTTACCGGCCAACTCAGGCTCGTCGTGATGGCCATAAAAAGGAGAATAAGAATAGGGTAACGCGTAAAAATACGGCTCGAACGTTCTATCCAACACCACAAAGTCCGCACCATCCGTGCTCTTGCACCAGAGCCGTATCACAGCCCTATCGTGCCCATCTTCGCCTTTTTCCGTTATATAATCGACATCCAGCAGAAACCCTTCTCTCTCCATTTTACTCTGGTTACAGCGACACACGCAGTCCTGCTCTCTTTGTTTGTTAGGTAGTTAGAACGACAATTGATGCTGTTTCTTATGTTATTAAGGTACGCATTGCTATACATTAAATCTTTACGCGTTTTGGTCAGCTGTGGGTGATCCACCATGCCGAGAACGCCGGGTTTTTAAAAGATTTTTTACCTATACGCTTTTTATTATTAGTGTAGCGCGTAAAACTATGAGGATTCATCAAAGATGGGTAAGAATACGATATACATAATTGATGTTACGAATAGGGATGGTGTACAGACCTCGAGGTTGGGCCTGGCGAAGTTAGAGAAGACCATGCTGAACCTCTATCTGGATGAGATGGGGGTTTTCCAGAGTGAGTTTGGGTTCCCTGCCACGCGGCATGAGACGAATTATTTGAATGCAAATCTCGATCTGGCGGAGATAGGCGCTCTGAAGCGCATTTGGCTTAGCGGGTGGTTACGGGCAGTAAAGGATGATGTCGAGGAAGCATTCCGGCTCGTGCCCAAGCTGAAGCACATGAATTTGAGCATTTCTACATCGAAACAGATGATCAAAGGCAAATTCAAGGGCAAGTACCGCTGGACGGAGATATTAGCGATGATGAGTGAGGCGGTCGACACGGCGAAGCAGCACGGTGCGGAGACGATCGGCGTCAACGCTGAGGACGCCTCGCGGACAGAACTCAACGGGTTGATCGAGTTTGCGGAAATTGCGAAGCAGCACGGCGCGGACAGGATACGATACTGCGACACGCTTGGCTACGACGATCCGTTAACCATATATGATCGAACAAAAGCGCTTGCAGCGGCCGTAAAGATTCCGATCGAAGTGCACTGTCATAACGACCTGGGCATGGCAGTCGCCTGCTCAGTTGCGGGGGCAAAAGGCGCGATAGACGCAGGAGTCAATGCGTACATCACCACGACAGTGAATGGCATGGGCGAGCGCGCCGGTAATGCGGACATGGTCTCTACGATCCTCGCGGTGCAAAAGTCCAGCGGGTTTGAGAAGAAATACCACTTGGATGAGCATATTGACTTGTGCCGTGCGTGGAAGTTGTGTAACTACGCTTCTCTGGCATTTCACGTTCCGATTCCTGTGAATCAGCCCGCGATTGGCGAAAACGCATTCGCACACGAATCGGGTATACACGCGGACGGCGCACTGAAAGACAGCAGGAACTATGAGTTGTACGACTACACGGAGGTCGGCAGGGGGCACATCGAGCTGCTTGAAACCGGCAGGCTAATAACAACAGGCGAGTACTCGGGAATAAAGGGCTTCATGAACGTAGCGGGGAAATACGAGCTGAAATTCAAGGATGACGACGAGGCACGTGAGATATTAGAGCTCGTCCGATACGCGAACGTGCACACGCAGAAGCCCGTAACGGAAGACGAGATTAAGTTCATTGCTCGCTATCCCCGTCATGCGAAGATGATTATGTCAGTGCAGCCGTGAGTGAGTGAGTGAAGAATTTACGCTAAAGACATCGCGAGACAATTTCGAAAATTTGATATATACGATTCGTTTAAATTATTAACGAATTACCATGTCTGGAACAGTTACGGAAAAGATACTCAACGAGCATATCGTTGAGGGAGAAAAGGCTCCTGGGGCTGAGGTTGCGTTGAAGATCGATCAGACGCTTACCCAGGATGCAACCGGTACCATGGCCTATTTACAGTTCGAGGCCATCGGAATACCGCGCGTGAAAACAGAACTGAGCGTGAGTTATGTTGATCACAATACGTTACAGACAGATTTCAAAAACCCTGATGACCACAGATATCTTCAATCTGTAGCCAAGCGATACGGGTTATATTTCTCCCGTCCGGGCAACGGTATCTGCCACCAGCTCCATCTGGAACGGTTTGCTCGACCCGGTAAGACCCTCATTGGTTCGGATAGTCATACACCCACTGCGGGCGGCATAGGTTCCTTTGCGCTTGGCGCTGGCGGCCTGGACGTCGCCGTTGCTATGGCGGGTATGCCGTACCGAATAAAGTATCCGAAGATACTGGGTGTGAAACTCACCGGACGACTCCCTGACTGGGTCTCAGCCAAGGACGTCATATTAGAGGTGCTCCGTCGACTGGACGTCAAAGGCGGCGTGGGCACGGTGCTCGAGTACTTCGGCCCGGGCGTGAAGACGCTCAGCGTGCCCGAACGAGCAACGATAACGAATATGGGCACCGAAACCGGCGCAACGACGAGTATATTCCCAAGCGACGAGGTGACGAAAACCTTCATGGAGGCACAGGGACGCGGAGAGCAATGGATTCCGCTTGAAGCTGATGCAGATGCGGAATACGATGAGGTTATGGAGATCGATCTGAGCGAATTAGAGCCACTGGCAGCTCTGCCGCACAGTCCCGGTAATATCAAGCCAGTGCGTGAGATTGCAGGAATGGAGGTGCAGCAGGTGGCCATCGGCTCGTGTACCAATTCTTCGTTACGCGATATGAAGATCGTGGCAAATACACTGAGGGGGCAGACCGTTGCGGACAATTTGCATCTCACGATCAACCCTGGTTCGAGACAGGTGGTGGAGCACCTTATAGAGAGCGGCGAAATGCAGTACCTTGTAGCTGCGGGTGCTCGGATACTGGAAAACGCCTGCGGACCGTGCATAGGCATGGGCGCCGCACCGTCGTCTCATGCTGTCTCCATACGAACCTTCAATAGGAACTTCGAGGGCCGGAGCGGAACGAAGGACGCAGAGGTGTTCCTTGTGAGCCCTGAAGTCGCAGCAGCCACGGCAATCAAAGGCGTTCTCACGGATCCACGGGATCTCGGTGTGTATCCCCGGATAGAGATGCCACAGCGGTTTATCGTTAATGACAACATGTTCATACCGCCGCTTCCACCGGAGGAGGCTGCTAAGATCGAGATTATACGGGGGCCGAACATCAAGCCACTGCCGGATTTCCCGCCCGTGCCCGATACTTTGAACGGAGAAGTGCTCATCAAAGTTGGGGATAATATCTCCACGGATCACATCATGCCTGCGGGCGCAAAGATCCTACCGCTGAGGAGCAACATCCCTGAGATGTCCAAGCATGTCTTCGAGGTGGTTGATCCAGAATTCCCCGCGAGGGCTCTGGAGAAAGGTGGAGGTTTCATAATCGGTGGTGAGAACTACGGCCAGGGCTCGAGCAGAGAGCATGCTGCACTTGCACCCAAGTACCTGGGTGTTAAGGCAGTAATTGTCAAGTCGTTCGCGCGCATACATCTGGCCAACTTGATAAACTTTGGCATAGTGCCTCTGACTTTTAAGGATCCTGCGGACTACGAGTCCATAGATCGGGGCGATACGTTAGAGGTGGCCATAGGGGACTTGCGTGACGATGTTAGACTCATAAATCAGACGAAAGGTTCTGAGATTGAACTTACACATTCGCTTTCATCACTGGATGCCGAGATATTGAAGACCGGGGGGAAACTGCCCTGGGTGAAGGCAGAAGTCTGAAAGGATAGGATAGAATAGGAGGGAATAGGAGGGATGAAAGATGGCACAACGTGGTATTAGAGAATATGACGCCAAGAGGATTCTGGCTAAGCATATAGGAGAATTTTCTGATGGAACGTTTACGTACGAGGGCAAGGTCGCCCTGGTTACACCTGATAAGAGCATAGAAGCGGTGAGTGAAGAGAACCCGTGGGTGAAGACCGATAAACTGACGGTGAAGTCAGACCAGCTATTCGGTAAGCGTGGCAAGCACGGGCTAATACTCGTGGGCGCAACCTACGAGGAAGCGAAGAAATGGTTGGATGAGAAGATGAACAGCACTGTGCAGGTGGGCAAATCACGGGGGAAATTAACACACTTCCTCGTTCAGTCCTACATGGAGGTTGATAACGAGTATTATCTGGCCTTCACGGGTCATCGTGATGGCGATTATATCCATTTCTCGACAGAAGGCGGCGTGGACATAGAAGCGAACTGGGACAAGGTCACAACAGTCAACGTCCCGATGGATGCAAAGATAGCGGATGTTGACCTCACGTCCGTCGTGAATGCTGTAAAAGCCGAGGACAGAAAACCGCTCGGAGACCTGATAGCGGCATTGTTCCGATTCTATCGCGAACTGCAATTCGGATTCCTGGAGTACAATCCGTTCTCCTTTAAGGATGGTGAATTCTTACCGGTGGATACCGTGGCGCGATTGGACGATACCGCGCAGTTCCTCTGCTCTGAGGATTGGGACGGCGTGGAGTTCCCGGTACCGTTCGGCCGTGAATTGCGGCAGGAAGAGCAGTACATAAAGACACTGGACGAGAAGAGCGGATCGTCACTGAAACTGACCATACTGAACCCTCAGGGTAGAGTATGGACGATGGTGGCGGGCGGTGGCGCAAGTGTAATTTATGCAGATACCGTGGTCGATCTGGGGTATGGCGAGGAGCTGGCGAACTACGGCGAGTACAGTGGCAATCCCACCACGGATGAGACTTATGAGTATGCAAAGACACTGCTCGATTTGATGACGCGAGAGAAAGCAGATGGTGGCAAAGTCCTGATCATCGGTGGCGGAATCGCGAACTTCACGGATGTGGCGAAGACCTTTGACGGGATAATAATGGCGCTCGATGATTATGCGGCAAAGCTCAAAGAGCACGGTATTAAGATTTATGTCCGTCGTGGCGGGCCAAACTACGAGGCAGGTCTAGCGAAGATTCGCGCAGCCGGGCAGCGTTTGGGACTGGATATGGCGGTCCACGGGCCTGACATGCACATGACGAAAGTGGTGAGTATAGCACTACAAAATCTGGAGGGGGGCAAGTAAAATGGACAAGCCTGATTACATATTGTTTGATAAGGATACGACGGCCATCGTCTTCGGTAACCAGCAGGCGGCGGTTCAGAGGATGCTGGACTTCGACTATCTCTCTGGGAGAGCGAAGCCGTCGGTAGCTGCCGTGATCAATCCCAGCGGCGGTCGCAGAGGGCTTATGAAAGTCTTCTTCGGCAGTGAGGAGATCGTTATACCAGTATACAACACGCTCGAAGCTGCCGTGGAAGCGCATCCGGAGGCTGACGTGGTTGTCAATTTTGCCTCATTCCGCTCAGCGTACAACGTTTCCGTTGAGGCGCTGAACATGCCGAGCATTAAAACGGTTGCCATTATCGCTGAGGGCTTGCCGGAACGGCAGACACGGGAACTCATCGCGCTAAGCAAGAAGCTGGGCAAGTGGATCATCGGGCCTGCAACGGTCGGAGGTTTCGTGCCAGGCGCATTCAAAATCGGCAATGCCGGCGGCGCGCTGTCCAATCTCGTCATGTCTAAACTCTACCGGGCCGGAAGCGTTGGATTTGTATCGAAGTCGGGCGGTATGCTAAACGAGATGGCGAATATGATCACGCTGAATTCAGACGGTGTGTATGAGGGTGTTGCGATCGGCGGTGATAAATACCCTGGCTCGACACTTGTGGAGCACCTGCTGCGGTACGAGGCAAATCCAGGCATCAAGATGATGGTGGTGCTCGGCGAGGTTGGCGGTAAGGACGAGTACGAGATAGTGGACGCACTAAAAGCAGGTAAGATAACCAAGCCGTTGATCGCGTGGGTTACCGGTACCTCGGCAAAAATCTTCCCGACTGAGGTGCAGTTCGGCCATGCAGGCGCAATGGCTCGGGGCGCGGCTGAGACTGCGGACGCCAAGAACGCAGCACTTAAGGACGCTGGCGCGTACGTTCCCACTTCGTATGATGACTTCGGCGACCTAATCCAAACGGTCTATGAGGATCTCAAGGGGAAGGGCGTGATCGAGGAGAAGGCTGAGGTAGAGCCGCAGGCAATACCCGTAGATTATGACCCTAAGATCATGCGAAGAACCACCAATATTATGAGTTCCATCTCGGACGACCGTGGCGAGGAACTGCTCTATGCGGGTGTACCCATCAGCAAAGTTATACGGGAGAACTACGGCCTCGGAGATGTTATCTCGTTGCTGTGGTTTAAGAAGCGGTTGCCGAAGTACGTTACTGACTTCCTGGAACTCGCGCTCATGATAACCGCAGACCACGGCCCCTGTGTGAGCGGCGCGCATAACGCTATTGTGACCGCAATGGCCGGCAAGGACATTACCGCAGCCGTGGCATCGGGTGTGCTGACCATAGGGCCGCGATTCGGCGGTGCGATCGACGGTGCTGCTCGACACTTCAAGGACGCTCTGGGAAGAGGTTTAACGCCACGGCAGTTCGTGGACGATATGAAGGCCAAGAACATCAATATACAGGGCATCGGCCACCGGGTGAAGAGCGTGCAGAACCCGGACATGCGCGTGAAGCTGCTGGCAGAGTGGGCGTTTAATAATCTGCCGAAGCACGAGCTGCTCGACTTCGCATTGGAAGTGGAGAAGATAACCACCGCCAAGCGGAACAATCTCATCCTGAACGTCGACGGCTGCGTCGGTATCGTGTTCGTGGATATTCTGCGCTCAACGGGCATCTATACCGAGGATGAGATAGACGAGATCATTACTATCGGCACGCTCAACGGCATATTCGTCTTGGGGCGGACGATCGGAATGATCGGGCATTTCCTTGATCAGAACCGGATCCATTCTCGATTGTACCGGCACCCGTGGGACGACGTGCTCTACATGTTACCCGAAGAGGAAGAGGTGTTGAAATATCGGGAAACTAAATAGTAAGGTAAGTAAGGATAGAGGAGAGAGAAGAAGGAAAAATGGCCGAAAAAATCCAGATGAAGACTCCGTTGGTGGAGATGGACGGAGACGAGATGACGAGGGTATTGTGGGGCATGGTAAAGGAGAAACTGCTCCTTCCCTACATTGACCTCAAGACTGAATATTACGATCTCGCGCTGAAGAAACGTGATGAGACTGATGATCAGATAACCGTGGAGGCGGCAGAGGCGATAAAGAAGTACGGCGTGGGTGTGAAGTGCGCCACCATAACGCCAAACGCAGCACGAGTCGAGGAATACAACCTGAAGCAGCAGTGGAAAAGCCCCAACGGCACTATCAGGGCGATACTGGATGGTACGGTTTTCAGGGCGCCGATTATGGTTAACAACATCAAACCCTCCGTACGGAACTGGCAAAAGCCGATCATCATCGGAAGGCACGCGTACGGCGATGTGTACAAGAATGAGGAGTATCGTGTTGACGGCCCCGGGAAGGCTGAGCTGGTGTTCACGAATGAGAGTGGTAGCGAGGTAAGGCACACGATCCATGAGTTCGACGGGCCCGGGATAATCCAGGGCATGTACAACCTCGACGCCTCTATACGGAGCTTTGCGGAGGCCTGCTTCGCTTATGCACTGGACCAGAAGGTGGATCTCTGGTTTGGCACGAAGGACACGATCTCCAAGATCTACGACCACCAATTCAAAGAGATCTTCGAAGATGTTTACGAATCGACGTACAAAGCGAAGTTCGAAGCGGCAGGCATTGAATATTTCTACACGCTCATCGACGATGCGGTAGCCCGGATAATGCGGTCGGAAGGCGGGATGCTCTGGGCGCTGAAGAACTACGATGGCGATGTGATGTCAGATATGCTTGCTTCGTCGTTCGGCAGTCTCGCGATGATGACCTCGGTACTGGTCTCGCCGCATGGCTACTTCGAGTACGAAGCGGCGCACGGCACCGTCCAGAAACATTACTACAAACACCTCAAGGGTGAGAAGACTTCCACGAACTCCGTCGCGATCATCTTCGCATGGACGGGTGCGTTACGCAAGCGTGGCGAGCTTGATGACATACAAAAACTTGTAACATTCGCGGATAAATTGGAGGCAGCTGTCATTAAGACGATAGAGGACGGAATCATGACCGGCGACTTGGCTAGACTTGCGGAACCGGCTGCTGAAAAAGTAGTGTACACCGAAGAGTTTATTGATGAAGTGAAGCGGAGACTGGAAGAGAGCGTCAGTTAAAAGTTAAAGCTCTGAGGAACTGGTGGCCCGAAAAGCTAATCGGAAAAAGCATAGCTTTGGTCGCATCTTTCGGAAAGTGACATGGACTTTCGATATATCCTAGAGTTGCAGGGCCTAAAAGTAGCAAAACAACACGGATATTTATATTACATGTAAACGCTAAAGATATGTAAAATAAAAACTCGTCATATTTAATAACGCAGAACTCATATGTGACGAAGTGGGAGGAAAAAGATGGTTGTTGACTATTCGGCGTGGCAAACACGACCCATCCGTATCACCAATTTGAGGCTGGACCCTGAAAATCCACGCGTACCTCCAGCGCCAGACAGACTTACGCAGGTGGAGCTAATACATTATTTTTGCCATCACTACAAAGTGTACGAGCTTGCTCGGAGTATAGCGGAAGATGGATACTTTCCCGATGAAAAGATTGTTGTGGCTGAAGAAAATGATGAATTCTATGTCTTAGAGGGCAATCGGCGCGTTGCTGCTCTAAAACTGCTTGTAAATGTGGATTTGGCACCTGAGGACATGAAAGACCGTTTTTCACGTCTTACCGGCAGTGTAGACCATAGGAAGGTCGCAGAGTGCGAAGCTACCATTGCGCCTAGTAGAGAGGCTGCCACAAAACTCATTTTGGAGAAGCATACCCAACAGTCCGTTTTGCAGTGGTCCCCTCTAATGCAGGCGGGATTTTACCATAATGAGCTAACGAAAGATGGTGCATCGATTGATGAGCTTTCACGTTCTTACAATTTGTCTCCAGGGAATATACAGAACTTTCTCCGTATGAGTGACATGTATCACCTCGCTGCAAGCATGGAACTTCCTCAAGATGTCCAGGACAAAGTGCTTGATCCCCAAAATTTCCCTATATCTGTACTCGAACGTCTCTATGAATCTCCTGAAGTGCGCAAACAACTCACTCTATCCGATGATCTCTCAACTATCTCTTGTGAACCTGACCAATTCAAGAAGGCTTACTCCAAGATAGTTACGGACATCGCAACAAGCCAGCAAGATACGCGCTCTCTCAACAAGAATGAAGATAAAAAAAATTATGCTAAAAGCGTAAGGGATCTCGCGGGTATCATAGACACCGGAAAACCAATTCCATTGGAGTCGTTAATCCTTCAACCTCCAGAGCAGAAAAGTCCTGCCGAGCATCTAAGGAAGCATGCCGCTAAGAAGCGTTCTACCCGCCGAACAAAAGGGCTTTTCAGCGCTAGTGCCATACCCTTTAAGCTTGAGGGAGCCGCAAGTCTCAGACTCTTTTACGACGAACTGAGGAAATTACCGGTTGCAACCTATCCAAACGCTTCCGCTATCCTGCTAAGGGTTTTCGCCGATAAAGCCTGTCGCCACTTCCTCAAGCGAAATGGAATCAAGACAATCCCGGTGGGACAACAAAAGCGAAATCTAGCAGATGCATCTTTCGGAGAGTTACTCGACTATCTCGTACAAAAATCTAATCCACTAATAGGTGATGAGAATGTCAAAAAAGCAATACGAACCTTCAAATATGGGTCCTCTTTCAAATCTCTGTCTTCTCTCAACACAATCATACATAACGAAGAGGTCTCTTTTACAGAACAAAAAGTACGTGATCTTTTGCCCAACCTTGAGGGTCTACTGAAAATTATTCTGACAGAATAGGCGCAAATGACCAAGTATAAAAGCCCCCTCAGATATCCAGGTGGAAAGTTTGGATTGGCTCCATTCATAGCCGATATCATTGTTCGAAACGGGCTCTCTGACGGAATTTACGCTGAGGCATACTGTGGCGGAGCTGCAATCGCTTTGGACCTCGTAACGGGTGAGTTTGTTCGTACTGCCTACATCAATGACGCTGATTTCCGCATATATGCCTTTTGGGACTCTGTCTTGCACTCCACTGAGCACTTTCTTAGATTATTATGGGATGCCCGTTTGGACCTGGCGGAATGGCACCGGCAAAAAGAAATCCTTGACAATTATTCGGACTACGATCTGTTGGAGGTCGGTTTTGCGACTTTCTTCTTGAATAGGTGCAATTGGTCTGGAATTCTCTCAGGGGGTCCTATTGGTGGATATAATCAGAAAAGCAACTGGTCTTTAGATGCTCGATTCGCTAAAAAGGAATTGGCAAAGAGGATCGAGTTAATTGCTTTATATTCAGACCGAATCAAGGTCACCAACCTTGATGCACTGGTTTTTTTGAACAATATTGAAGGAGCTTATTCTCCTTCTGATCGTCTATTAGTCTATTTGGATCCTCCCTACTACTCAATGGGGGATCGCTTGTATCTAAACTACTACACACCTGAAGACCATGCTGAACTTGCCAGATACCTTCTACACGTTACCCATCTAAACTGGGTTTTATCTTATGATGACGTCCACGAGATTCGAGACCTCTATCAGGGTCATCGCAAGAGTAAGACTGAAGTAGTTTACCATGCCAACCTTAGGAAGCTCGGCAGAGAACTCATTATGCACAGCCCGACACTACAATCTCGGGAACCACCATAAGTTGCTGGCAGATAAATGAAAAAGCTCTAAGACAACAGAGATCGATACACACGTGAGTGGGAAGGACCTAGCGAAGATAAAAAGTCCGTTAGATAGTTTGTTTAAGAACGAGGGTGGAGAAGGCGGAAAAGGATGAGAGGAAGGAAATGCGTGGAGATTGTTGGTTCATCCAGAGGGATGTATATCCGCAATACTGCAGATATACCGGAGTTATATGAAATTGCCCGCATTTCAGAAGAAAAAATAAAAGGCTGTGTGCCCTTATGTGAATCCGAAAACAAAGGTGGGAGATAAGTGATAGAGGAATTAGAAAAACTTAAGAAAGACATTACAAGGATACGAGGAATCATGATCACAGTTTCTACAGGTCGTGGAAACATCGATGATTTTGAAAAAGAATATCAAGAGTTGTATTTTTCAATAAAGGAGCAATTAAAGGCTTTTCTGAAGAAAGGATTTCGTTTTCCTGATCTAAACTTTTTTTCATCTCTTTCGGATTTTTACTCGTACTGGAAGGCAGAATTAAAAACTTATCAAGAAAGAAGAGAATACGTTAATTCATTGTATAAGACCATAGATGATGCCATAACTCATGCTCTAATGAAAGCATCTTCCGAAACAACCGACCTAGCCGATTTAGAGACGTTATTGTCTTCAGGGATTGAAGATTATGAATCTGAAGGTAAGTTTGAATATGATATTGCTTTATCGTTTGCAGGTGAGGACCGAAAACTAGCAGAAGAGATCGCAAATGCACTGATAATCGAAGGAGTTAAGGTATTTTATGATAGATTTTATAAAAGTCCGATGTGGGGGAAAAAATTAACGAGCTATTTCCAAGACGTTTATGGTCCAAAAGCGAGATTTGTAATGGTCTTAATATCAAAGCATTATCTTATTAAAGATTGGACTGACTTTGAATTCTCTATCGCAAGGGGAGAGGCAAAAAAGAGAAAAACAGAATTCATACTACCAATTAGGCTAGATGATACTAAGATTTTAGGGATACATGAGGACGTTGGATATCTCGACTTAGAAACAGAGGGTATTAAGGGGATAGTCGATGCTCTTTTAGAAAAATTGCCAAAAAGAAGAGAGTTACATAGTAAGATAACAAAGGGCATATTTGTAACAACTTTAGGGGTTAATTTTGAAGATTTGGTTGAAAATAAAATAATTTCAAAAGATGATTGGAGAAATTATCCAAGAACATGCGATAAATTTGAGGCTGATTTAATGGCAAAACTGGACAAATCTTCCATTGGTAAATATCATTTCACAGAACCTTCCGTGCGAAATGGAGAAACCTTATCTGTAAGATTTGCTCATTACTGGGATCTGTCATGGGGATTGCCCGATTTCAGTTTTACCGATTATTGGGATTTTCTTGAGTTTCGTCCAATAGAAGAAATTTATCCCGATAGTCATAAAGAAGTTAAATCTATGTTTAGAGGGACCTTTCCAGATAAATTGTGGGAAGAAAATGAAAAAGGCACACAGCCATGAAATGCGAGCAACTCTGCGGACACTTCGTGTCCTTGCCTCAGCCCTTCGGGCTTCGGTCATATAACAGGCGTGTATCTAGCTACGGTGCTACGCACCTTCGCCCAAATTCTCGCTTCGCTCGGACTTCAGATACCCGCCAGACGTTATCTGCTCATTGCGGGTCTAAAAAAGAGGTACAGGAGGGAGGTTGAATAATGGCTCAGAATGTGCAAAACCGTTTGCTTTGTTTCTTTGATATACTGGGTTTCTCAAATATGGTGAGAAATCTAAGTGTGGATGAAATTGTCACAAAATTCCAAAGTATCTTTACGACAATTTTTAATGTGAAATATCGGAAGATTGAGCCTGAAATCTTAAAAAAAGTATGGGATTCAAGAAATTGGGATGAATGCGAGAGAGACCTTGAACTTTTGAAACAAGCCTATCCTCTTAGAAGCAAAATGGGACTTATTGAAACAAAAGGGAAATTAGATGCGTTTCTTAATGCCAGAAGGACTTTTAAGTATATGATCGTGTCGGACAGCGTAATAATTTACTCTGAGCCTCTCGAAGAAAATCAGAATACGCTGGAGATATTCTGTGAATTTGTATCTTTCAGAACAAAACCCCTTCGGGGAAATTTAGAATGCTTTAGCTCGCACACAGGTAGTTCCAATCGCCCAATTTTGTACCAAATTCACCGTTTTCAGATGGTAGAGGCGGATCTTTCTTGAAGAACATTAC
>Ga0307379_10000990_pt1 | contig 45792 bp, 74 predicted proteins | sample UN2MG_FD_202237 | JGI IMG/M metagenome (GOLD analysis project Ga0307379, IMG submission 202237) | Soil microbial communities from Risofladan, Vaasa, Finland - UN-2 | ecosystem: Environmental > Terrestrial > Soil > Coastal area > Acid sulfate soil | place: Finland: Risofladan, Vaasa | collected... | reverse complement strand
TTATTCAATTTATTAGTCCTGTTCTGGGAGCTTGGAGATTTGAGTTTGAAGTAATGCAAAGTGGCATATTTCCTCTTCATGTCTCTTTTGGAAGGTCAAGACTATTGAAACTCAAAGTTCGTAAATTGGAATTAAAAGAGGCAAAGTCAGGGGTATGAAAACATGGGTGAGGAAGTAACTAGACTGGCTCTCGAGTGCCTGAAGATAGATCTTGAAAGACTCAGGCTGGAAGAAGAGGCCAATAAATTAATGATGGAGGTACTTAAAGATCTGATTCCGGTAATTCCTCAGGTTATAGCGGTTTTAGTTGAGTCTGAGGGGAAGTTTTCACCAGAAATGTTTAAAGAGCTTAGTAAGAGGATGCCTGGTTTTGTAGTTAAATTATCTATTAGTGATTTTATCAAGTTTGCGAGTACAACCTCTGATGAATCTCTGAAGTCTTTGATAGCTGATCTTCAGAAAATGCTGGATGACAGGGGGAACGTAGATGTCTGAGATCGTTAAGCTGCTGACCAAGGCGGCTGCGCCGAGGGTTTCCTTGGACCTGATATTTCCGAACCGGCTCAACCCGAACGAGATGGGGTTTGATAAGTTCACCAGGCTCAAGGAGGACATTCGTTCGGAGATGATGGTGGAATGACGGGCGAGGATCTCTGTGAAAAGGATATCATGTGGTTTGACGACTTGGTACAAAAGGCAGCCAAGCTCCACTCTATGACCTGGTGCGTTAAGAATTGTTGGCCTAGGTTTACCCGTAGCCTGAAGGGTCGGGAGTGCCTTACTTGTCCTGATTTCACTATGAAAGGGGGAGTGTGCGACCCGCTATGAGTGAGAAGATTATCAAGGCCGGGTTGGGTATGGGTCTGGCCATGGGAGCACAAAGGCAGGAGGTCCTCAACGAGATCCTCCAGAGGATCGAAGACTTCAAGAAGGAGCTGGAGGAGACGCTCGGTATCGAGGTCAAGATCACCCTTAGTATTGACATTGTAGAGAGGAAGGGAAAGTGAGTATCGAACTACTCAGGGAAGCTAGACAACATCTTCTTGATGCTGAACAGGATTTCAATGAGGAAATAGATGATGCTAATGATGCAGCTTTTGTTTCATTGTGGGATGCTGTCGATAAAATTCACAAGTTTCTTACAGAGTACACAAGAAAGAGGAGGAGGTGAAAAGTAAGAATGGAAAATGATGAACTCAAAGGGAAGTATATGCTTCCAAGTGCTGTAGTGTTCACATCCGATATGGTTGTGAAGGGGGTGCATAACAAAACATCGAGAACGCTTTACTTGGGAATAGAAAAAGATGCTTGGACAGAGGAACCTGTTTTTGTAATATTTGAAGACGAAGAGAACGGGCTATACCGAATAGATAAGGAACCAAAGATGATAGTTTCCTACATAGGCGATGGAAAAGGGGAAAGAGATATACCAAGTAAACCACCTGAGGGGTCGATTGTTCAAGGTTATAGCGATGGAAATATCATAATAGCGTCATGCGATGGTGTACGGTATGAATTTCCAGTACCTTATGTAGACAACTTTACTTTAAAGGTGAAAAGTAAATGACGGAGGTATTTGACCCCGACCTGATCCAAGACACACCTGCGAGTACGCGGACCTGTGAGGTGTGCGGGTACGTGGGGACGGTTAAAGATGTTCACACACAGGCCGATAACTCGGAGAAGGGTTGGCGTCATATTTGCTGTACGTGTCTGGGACACCCGAAAGGTTCGTGTTGGAAGAAAGATCGATTTCCAGATAACCGGGAATAAGGTGATGAATTATGAGTTTTCATTTTGTCCTTAAGAGGTCGGGCTGGGGTTACGACGATCTCTACGAGGCTATCAAGAGTGGGGAGAAGACGTCGGAGTGGAGGGATGCCTCAGACCACTGGATAAGCCGGCTACTCAATGAGAAGGGAAGGTCGCATCTTGAGACCTTTAAGTCCGGCTACGAATCGCTTGATGTGTTGGATTTTCTCCCCTATCACTTGAAGCACATCCGGGCCAGGTTCGTCGTCGGCTACACCAAGTCTCCGATGCTCGTCGCCGACGTCACGGGGATCCTCTACCACCGGGATACGGAGCAGTTTCAGATCCAGATTAAAAATGTGGAGGAGATAGAGTGAAGTGGCAGCATATAGCCTCTACCTTAGTTGTTCTAATAGCCTTACTGATTTACCTTCGTTCAAGACTGAAAAATGAGGTTAAGTGAGTCATGAACAGGCCGAGTCGTGATATGAGTTACATGGCTGTCTGGTATCGGATCAGGGCACGGTGGAGAAAGGTCAGGGAGAGGCACTTCGCGCATAAGAAGGGAACTGAGGGGAGGGGGCGAAGAAAATGAGGGTTTACATTCCAAGGGGTAAGGTAAATGGGTAAGTATATCATTGCGTTTGGGAGGGCTTGGGTGTGTACCCTCCAGGCGTACAATGAGATTCAGGCGATCCTTATTTCGATTTATTCAGCTAAAGTAAAGGGTGATGGTAATGGGTTACATGGAAAAGATTTGTCCAGCGACTAGGAAGAAGATTTCAGCGATAGTACTGCCAGCATTAACAGTTGATAATAACAGTGGAACTATGGTCATGTGCCAACATCGGAAATGCCCTTTTGGTAGAAAGTATTTGTGCTGTTTTCGATTACACCCTGGGATACTGGAAGCTATTGGAGTTGAGGATGAAGTAAAGGGTGATGTAAAATGATTAAGTTGACGTTGTTTCAGAGGTTCCTTCTTCGGCTGTACGACAGCGTCCCCGTGGGCTGGCGGCCTTCGTCGACGGGGAGGTCTGTTATGTATTATGCGTTCAAGTGTCCGGTCCATGGGGTTGTGGTCGATTACCGCCGTGCCCCCGAATTTAAACTTAGATGTTTGAAGTGCCTGGAGGAGAAGTGGAAGTGAGCGACTTAGAGGAGGTCCTGACTAGGCTTGTTCAGCGGCTTGAGAAGTTGGGCCGCCAGCAGGAGGTAGGTGTCCTGATGAGTCATCTCATGGTCACCCAGCTCGACGGGCAGGTTGAGATCTCGAACGAGACAATGCGCCTCTACCTGGACGCGTTGGGAGGCTCAATTAAGAAGGTGGAAACCTTCAGGAAGCATTGTTTAGAGAGGTACTTCCATGAGTGACGATATAGTTGAGCTCCAGCAGCTCGAGGAGATCCCGGCCATTCCCCGGCCAGCTCTGTATGAGATGATACGGGGCTGCAAGAATCCCCGGGATATGAGGCTCATGGCCTCTTTCGTCTTGATGGCGAACCGCTGTAGCGAGGGGCTGAATGTTACCCCGGAGGACGTCCACAAGGAGATGTCAATCGACGTGCTTCGTGTGGAGCTCGAGGAGATGGAATCCAGGCTCAACCGACTTAGGACTGAGGTAGACGTCGGGGAAAGTCTGGGAAGGGAGGTCTCCGGCGCAAAGGATAGGCTGGGATCCCTCTTCGACGATTACCAGGAAATGACGAGCCTCGAGCATAGATACCATCACCCGGACGAGTTTGACATCATGGAGACGACCGACGACATAGTCCGGAGGTACCCCCAAACGGTTGTCTACGTAGTCAAGATCCTGACCCTCAAGAGGAAGAAGAAGATCTCCCGGGTTATCCCCATACTCACCGTCGACCCCCTGGCCCCGCTCTTCGTGGAGAGCGTGGAGAAGGACATGGGCGAGAACTTCTACGAGATCTCGAGGCAGAGGGTTTGGAAAGTTTTCCAGAGGGCGGGTTTATTCGCTTTTTACCAGGATCAAGGTCACCATGTACCGAAGAACCCGCTGAGGCACCTGAGGCTTAGTGAAGTGTCGAACATGCTGAACCGGGCGCAGCTGTACCGGTATGCTGGCTGGAAGCTCAAGGGCACCCAGGACAAGTACGTTCATCTTAAGTGGGATGACTTCGTGGAGCCCCTTCTCCGGGTTGCTAGACGGGCGCCGCCGTTCTCATGACGGCCTCGAGCTTGGCTATCAACAGGTCGAGGGTCTTCTCGTGTTCCCTGAGGACCTCGATGATCATGTCCAGGACGTCTACTTTCTCTGTGTAGGTCATGTTAACAAGTAAACAAGTAAACATTAAGGGGATTATGGACTCGAGATCATAATGGTCCATTAATAGGCTATTAATAGACTATTATGAGGTAAATCTATTAACCTCTAAAGAGGAATTAAAAGTGTGAGTGGTATGGCGAAGAAGAAGGAAAAGGGTCTAGCTTGGCCGGAAGGGCTTGTATGCGAGCTATGTGGCGCCGCCTTAGTGGTCCCGCCCGGGACGCCCCCCAAGAGCGAGGTTATCTGCCCCAACTGTGGGGCCGTGTACGAGACGACCGTTTTCGAGTGAGTCGAGGGTTTAGGTGCGCCCCTCGGTTACAGTCCGGGGATTGTTAGTTTCTAACTAAAGTCTTATATTGAAGGTATAGGTTTTTCTCACTGGTGCAAACCGTGAAGTATGACACCAGTAAGATAGGATGGAGGTCCATCCTTAAGGACTATGCTGCCGACTTACTTGAAAAGTTTATCCAGGAGTGGAGTCTCAAGGGGGAGCCTTTCGAGATGAACTCCGGGGAGGCTTTCAGGTACGAGTCAAAGCAGCTGGAGAAAGAGAAAAGAACCATATCCCGGGCGAGCATCATCGTCGCCCTCAACTACATGGTCGACATAGGGCTCCTGAAGCACAGGGACACGACGGGGAAGGGAGGTCACCACCGGGTCTACAGCCTGGCCAACACGCCTTACCAGCTCGAGCGCTTCGTCGTCACGAATATCCTCCAGAGGATTAGGGATACCTGGCCCGACGCATATCAGGAGGTCGTCGAAGTTGTCCAGTAAACCCTTCGATGAAATGACCGATGACGAGCAGGACGAAGTTGCTAAGTCGAAGATCAGGGAGCTCCTGTCCAAGCCCGAGCTCGAGGAGGGGGACGCGGTGACGGTTGCGGCCTGTGTTGCCTTCATAGGAACGAGCCAGAAAATTGCTGACAATGTATCTCAGGCGCTCCTTGACTCTGCAGAGAGCCTTACAACGGGGCTCTGCGTGAGATGCGGATCCGAGGTCGGGAAGGGCTCCCCTGACTGCCTCATCTGCCAGGGCATCCGGAACGTTCAAACCCTTAAGCTCGTGGAGAGGAACGGCCAAATCAAAACGGAGAAGCCGGGGCTCGACAACATTGATGAAGCCGGAGATCTCGGGGAGCCCGTCGAGATGGAGGGCATCGACCAACTGGAACCTGCGAGAGTTCCATGGACGGACCAGGACCTCGAGAGGCTGAAGCTGAATAGACATGTTTCACTGAATGGGCTTGCTTGGCTGTTCAAGAACCGGACGACCGAGGAGATCAAGGAGAAGCTCGTCGAGGTCTTCGGATAGCCTCCAGGAGTCTTACAGGATATATTTCCTCTTTTTTTGTGTATAGAACCGGTTTACATGTTACCATGTATGTTCAACATGGATGTTAACAAGGTTGTTTTTCTATATGTTGAACATAATTAGACTAATGGGTTGGATCCGGTTTTAGGCGGGTCCGTCGCGGGTTAATGGAGACACTGATCCCGGGGCGGATCCCTGTACCTACCGGATCGGCTGCTCTGATAGTAGTTCTTGAAGACCTCCTCAAGGGTGAGAAGCCAAGGCCCCCGAGGATAACCGAGATCTGCGACTTCCTGTAATTTCTGCCAAGTCACAGGCTTACCCTCAAAAGTGAGATACCAGTCCCCGGGCGTTCCTGAGGGGTTGATCCAAGGTTTCAAGTGCTCGATAAAGGCAGCCTTGTTAAAGCGTTTGCCGACGAGGTTGGAGCTCATGTTTTCCTCCTCTTAGACTGATAGCGTGTTAAGACACTAATGACGTCGTCGACCTCGGTTTTTGTCGTAGATAGTTGAGATATTCGCATTGCCTCCCTGACGTCGCGGATTCTGAGAGTTCCCCAGACCTGATCGGCGATGTAGGCTCCGACGTCGACGTCGACGTCCGCGCGCGCGAGAAGTCGAACGCATACGTCAATAAACTGCGGTCTTGTGTACTCCGGGAAGTGCAGGACCTCGAACCGGCTCACCACCTCGCGGGGTAGCCCCTCAACCCTGTTGGCCGCCGCGAAAACTATGGTGCTCAGGGTCTCCTCGCGCCGGCGCCCGTAAAGGGTCTCTATCACGCGGCCGGTCTCACACAGGCTCAGGAGCGGCGCGAGATCCTTGGCGGGCAGCTTGTCAACCTCGTCGATGAGGAGATACCGCGGCTTGGTCTCGATCAGATAATCGCTAAGTCCGGCGCGGCTCATCCGTGATCCGAGTAGGTAGCGCGCGCCCGGGAGCCGTTCCAGGGATAGGAGGAAAAGGGTTTTAGCCGACGCCGGCGGCCCCGCTAGGAGCCAGTTAACCCGGGCCTTTGTCTCAAGCGCGCGCAACATCAAGGATTTAATGTCGTCGTAGCCGACCACGACCTCGAAGAGGTCCTCGGGGATTCCCTCGGCCTCGGGTGTGTAGTCCACTACACGATCCGAGTCGAATACCTGGAGGGCCTTGAGAACGGCCGCGGGGTCCGCGGTCAAGTATCCGGTCCCGCTCCTCGACTTGTACGCCTGACGGAGGACGCCGCGCATGTGCATCATGTGGAGGACCTGAGGCTTGATCGGGGGCTGGAACGCGTCCCACTCGAAGCCCAGGCGGAAAAACTCGTCCTTGTAGTGGACGGCCTCCCATTCGGTGATCCTCTTGAGGATCGCTGCCGTCTCGGGGCGCTCCCTGAGCAGGGCCAGGGTCGCCGTCAAAACTTCGGTTTCCATGTCGATCACCATGCGTATGTTTCCGCGATGTGGGTCATTATGTCCTGATGTAGTCTAGCCGCGAGGCCAGCCCGGTTAGTAAACCAGAATCGGAATTGATCCATTTTTAGACCGTTTAACTCGGGGTTCCGTCCGTCGAACCAGACCAGTTTAATACTCCTTACCTTTCCCAGCTTTTCCAAGCGTCTAAGTCTACTGTATAGTGTTGAGTTAAGGAGCTTGCAGCCGCGGACTCTTCCCTGACATCCACATTTAGAAGTTCCCCAAGGTTTTTCTTTAGTGGTGAAGTGACAGCCTTTAAACTCAAAGGTCTCAAGACCGTTAAGCATTCGGCACAATTCCATAGAGTTGTAGGCGTAGTTTTCAAGTTCCCAGAGAACCCTCTCCCTTGACACGTCGTAGGAAAGGGGCCCGGGGTTAGGGGTCAAAACTTCGGTTTCCATAGGAATTACCTTTTAGTCCATCATCTAAACGAGGATGAAAGCATCCGTTCTTGTAAAACTGTATGATCCCACGCTCGGTAAACCTGCTTCCCCGGGTGACGTCGAAGTCCTCCTTCGTCATCTCGGTCATCTCACGTGTCGTCCGATCCACTTTCAAGTACACCTCTTTCTGGGCAGCCCACTTCCAGTCGAAGTAATCCGCTTGGATCAACGACTCGTAGTGGTGCATCCCATACTGCAGGTGAAGGTAGAACGCATCCGGTCTGTGAAACCAAGTATTGCAGGTCCAGTGAGGGTAAGACTTGCTGGGCTTCGGCGGTTTCTTGGGGACAGGATACTTCCGGTTCGTGATCACCAGAATCGCGAGTTGCTCCTCCACGCTGGGGTAGGTGTCGTTCAGTTCTTGTTCACTCATGTTCTCACCGTCGCTTTAGGGGACTTGTAGAAAGTCCGGCGGCTCTTAACGTACACTAGAGATCCGTCGGGTTGGGGATCGTAGCTGCGCCAGCAGTCAAGACAGCAGAGGAGGTTGGGGAGGTCCTTATATCGGCCTCTGCCGGCGCTCCGGTGGCGTCCGAGTTCTCCCCCGCAGTTGGGGCACACGGGGCGATCAATCTTCTGTTTTTCCATCTTAGTTTATCCCCTGAGGGCGAGCGTGTGCCCTTGGATCTCCAGGTTGTGCAACCACTGGATCAGGAAGTCGTTTAGGCTCCTCTTGAGGATCGGGATCACCTTGCCGGGTTCGGGGTACACTTCATCGTATCTCCGGGCGTCTTGGTATGTCAGGGCCTCCGCTTTCTCCCAGCCCGGGATCAGGTAAACCCTGATCTCCATGTCGGGATCGGGCACTAGGTCGCCGTTCTGCTCATAGCTGTGGTGTAGGGCGATCCTGAGCTCTTCTTCTGTCCTGGTCAAAACGTCGAGGTGAAGATCCATAAAGCCCGGGCTCTCGCTCTTTCGGGCGTCCGCCGGTTTAAGATCTGTGAGATCGGGGATCATGTGCTTCAGTTGGATGAAAATCTGATCGTATTTATCCATCATTTAGTTTTCACCTCCTTTATCTTGATTGTCTTACCCTCCGTGTAGGAGGTGAACAGGGAGACGATCCAGCCGTCGACCTTAACGGACTTGGCCATTTTAAGCGGCCTCCGCGCTGAACCGCGCCCGGGCCTCAGCATAGTACTTTAGGTACAGCTCGCCTAGGCTGGGCTGATCCTCATAAGGATCGGGGACCGTCTCGACCGCGGGGATCTCGGTGTACTGGTCGCGTATAGCCTCGATCCGCATGGCCTCTAATTCACACGATCCGGCTTCATCACAGTAAACCGTACAGTTGGAGCTAGAGGGATCATAGTCTCCGAAACACGCGGAAACCTGATCAAGGTCAATATCGTTATTGTTAAGCGCGGCGTCGACGTCGACGATCTCCGCGGGTTCCTCATGAGGATCGGCCGCGGGGATCTCTGTGATGTTGTCGGGGGCGCCGTCGTCGTAGTCGACCGCGGGGATCTCCTCGGGTTCCTCATGAGGATCGATCTCCGCGTGCTTTTCCCCGGTCCATATTTTCGGGGCTATGTAGTAAATCAGGTGTGAATCGTAGGGTAGATCGGCAGCGATCTTTAGCGGTGTGTCGGTCGAAAATTCAAGGTCGACAGCCTCGGATATTTTAGCCAGGGCTTTTGGGAATTGGTTTAAGCTGATTAGGGGATAATATGCTTTTTGCGTACCGTCTGTATGTGAATATAGTATTTCGTCGGCGTATTTATCAAAGTTGTTTTCCTCTAGGTAGTCGCCGTCATCACAGTAAAACTGTATGTTGTCGGGGTCAACAGTTAACCTTAGGTTTTCGTCGACAGTACAGTCATCTATAGCTCTTTTCAGGGCTTTAGTAGTTATCCGGACTTTAGCGTCGAAAGTTAGTTTAGGTGTCGGGTAGTCGGTTTCCTCATAAGGATCGAGAAAGTAAAAGGTCTTACGTCCTTTAAGTTGGCCGTAGCCGTCGAAGGTTAGTTTATCGCCCTTGAGATTGATTTTAAGGCTTGAATCCTTGAGTTTTCCGGTTTTCCGGTTAAATAAGAGCTTAATAAGTTCTGTCACTTGTACCGATCCCCGGATCTCATCAACGACGTCGTAGGCGTCGAAAAAGCCGCGCGTCAACAGTAGATCGATCATGCACACGTGATCCGGGCTCATAGATACGATCCTGATCCCCTCGGGATCAAGGGTTATATCGGGGTCCTCTTTTACGACGATCACGGCCTTTAAGATATCCCTCAAAAGGGCCGGATCGCCGGTCTCAATGTCCGCAACGCGGACAAGTTCCGTTTTTAGTGTCTCCATTTAACACCGTATTAACGTCGTTTAATAGACTTATAAAGAATACGTATTAACGTCGTTTAATCCTCTTAAGGATCGAACATTAAAAAAAATCCCTAAGTCTATAACGCGTCGGTTCAACATGCAGCAGCAGCCGCGCAGCTTACGTTAGATCCTCATAAGGATCGGATAAAGGAATTTTACCCGTTTACTTTCTCTATTAGAATGTAAACACCTTAAACGGAAGCGAAATAAGCGCCTTTAGCCAAAACAAACCCTAAAAAAGGCTATTGCAACCGCTGATCCTCATGAGGATCTGAATCCATATTGATCCTAGACTTTCGCAAATTTTAAAAAAAAAAATTTAAAAAAAATTTTTTGAAAAAATGGTAAAAATCAAGTTTAAAAAATTGAATTAAAAAAGCCCTTATCCCCTAAGGGACCCTATTACTGGTCCCTTGCCCTAGTACTCGACCCTGCTCCTGGTCCTTATCTCTTCGAGGAGCAAAAGGGCCTCGTCCTTCTTGGACTCTATCCTATCGGTGAGCTCCTCCTTTACCTTGTCCTCTACGTCCGATCTGAGCTCCTCGTATCTGTCTACGAGCTCGTTCCTCAACTTATCTTCGAGATACTCGGTGCTGAACCCTGTCTCCGTGTCCTCGTCCCAATAGTCCTCGTAAGGCTCAAGGGGCTGGGTTGCCACCCTCGATATCAGGGTGTGATACTCCGGGCGGCCCCTGTCGTCGAAGTCATACTCTCCCGCTATCTCTTCGGCGATACCCTCGAGCTCCTTATCCGCTATATCCCTGACGTCGTCCTGGAGTCCACTCAAGGCCCAGCGCATGTTATCTAATTGCTCGACCTTTCGAGCTCTCTCTTCCAGGACCTTTGTTTCCGCGGATACCAGCTGCTTGTACTCCGGGATATCCCGGGTGAAGACCCTTATCTCCCCCCGCTCCACGTCGTCGACGTCGGGGAGTGTACGCTCCCGGGCCCAATCAGTCCATACGTCCTGAGTGCAGCCGAGCTCCTCCAGCTTCTCAACGATAGTGGGAAGGAAGGCGTCGATGCCGGCGACATCCATCTCAACCCCGTAGTAACCGCCCTCGTACTCGTAGGGAGGCATGTCGGCGGGGATGTTTCCCTGCTTGATCCCGTCCAACCAGTACCTCAGGGGTTTGGCCCCGAGCTCGTACAGGGCGTCCCCGGGGGTCAGCCTCTCCTCCGATACCTGAGAGGGTAAGACCCCGCAGATCACGTGCTCGACGTCGGGATAGTACTTGGAGAAGTGATCCTCGAAGGCCAGGTGTACCCCGGTTATCCCGTCGAAGTCGTAGTCGGCGAGGGTGACCAAGAGTATAGGGATTCTTCGTCCCCTCAGCTGCTCCACGAACTCACTTATCACGGCCCAATCCGAAAGGGTGCTCGGCTTCTTGAAGACGGAGGTTCGCCCCACTACCCCGTAGACCTCGGCGAACTTCTTTAGGGCGTCCTCTCCTATCAGCTTCTCCGTCCCGATGATCACGGCGGGGCAGGCCTTGGCCCGGCTAATGTCTATATCCCGGACCCCGTACTCCTCCTGGGGCCAGAGCCTAAGCGTGTCATAGTTGAAGATGTCCTCCCAAACCATGTCCTTCAGCGTCTTGTGGAACCTGTCGTAGTACTCCTCCGACGGCTGCTCCTTGAGGCCGAGGGCGTCCCCCAGGGGGAGAATGAAAATCTTTCCCGAGTATGGCTTGGGATCCTCGGAGTGTCCGTACCAATCCCTCCGAATATGCCTGTGCTTGTAACGATTAGGTTCGTTGTGCCTTATCCTGGCGTTCTCCAGCCACCACCCCCTTATGAGGGATGTCAGGTCGGGCCGGGTGATCCTTAGAAGTTCAAACCACTTGTCGGTATGATTGGCGTAGAGCTCGTGAAACACGTTCCTGTCCCGGGGAATCTTCCCCTCGAGTTCAACCCAGAGATCCACAACTCCCTCTATGACATCCCTGGACTTCTCAGGAAGGGCGAAGACCCCCTTGAACCCCTCATCGAGGAGGAAGTTGTATTGGTCAAGCATACTACTTCAGCGTCTTGTAAACTGTATCCGCCCCGCCGAGAGCGGCCTTCAGGATCTCCCTGTACTCCTCCTCAGCGTCCCAGCACTCGGAGGTATCCTGAAACCTTATCTCTATATTCCCATCCTCGTTCGTTCCCATGATGGTACACCGTTCCAGGCCAGGGTTAAGCCCTATCCCCCAGGGGTTCACGGATTTTAGCTCCTCGAGGGAGCCCCCGAACTTCTCCCTGTAGAGCTCTCTTAGAAGGTCCTCCATATCCTCAACGGTCATATCTTCAGACTTCATGAGACCCCATTAAAGACTTATTCATTCCTAGTTAAAAGAATGTGTTTAAGCGGGGCGGGCCTGCCCAGCTTCTAAGGATCAGCGCCTTTCCAGGCGCCTACATCCGGCCTTCGTGACCAACACGGGTAAGCGACACTTTATGGCAGTCGCCCTGCCTTGCCTGTCCGCCCGTGCCTCCTCAGCGTGGGGGATCCCGCCCCTAAGGTGGCATCGTGATAGGAGTAGGCCCTTGTGTCGGCGCCCATGAAACGCCGCGCTTACGCCTCCGTAGAGGGTCAGAGAGTATTAAGGCATTCCAAGCTCTACGGTGCTTTTCGCTCCGGGCCCAATCCCATTAATGTAAACGCATTGACGTTGTCTTAAGGTTTACGCTAGAGCCTTCAGGGCCAACAGGAGGCTTCCAACGACCTCGGCGCCGGTTATCATCCTCTTCTGGCCGGTGGAGGGGAGCTCGGTCCACATTCGCATCTCAGGATCCTTTATGACATTAAGTTTATACAGTGGTATCTCCAGCTCACCCTCGCAGATATCTATGAATCCATTTACTCTTTGAACTTTGCAGACATTTTCATAACTACGGCGATCCAGGACGAAGCCCGGGCCTCCTCCATAGATCGTTGACGGGAGACTATTGCTTATGAAGGCCGTGAGATCTCCAGTAGGATTTCTTTCATGTGAATATACATTGCCCGTCGCGGCATCGTAGCCCTCCTCCAGGTGGCGGAGTCCCCTCTCGAGGAAGTCGGGGGCTACCTTGGTATCTCCGTCGACGGCGAGGACAATATCGTTCCGAGCGGCACAGACGCTCAACCTTTTACTAAGATAAATGGTGCCATATTCTACCTCGTAGATGTTCACGGGATACTGTGAAGCTATCTCCTCCGTTCGATCCGTACTCGAGTCAAGAATAAGGAGTGCCTCATCAATGCCTACTGTCTGCCCCAAGACACTCTCCAGGCAGCCGGCGATATACTTCTCCTCATTATGGGCTATGACGACAGCTGAGACGGGAACCATCACATACGGAATCCCCGAGAGCCCTTAAAAAAGCCCCTCTTTAGCCCGGAGGGAGCAAGGGTAGGCCCTACGGAACCACAAATAATTTAGATGACCTTACCCACAGAGGGTAAACATGGGAGATGAAAAACTTCCTCGGAAGTTCGTTTTAATGGACGATAGGGGACGAATAACGGTTCCCGATTATATGAGGGAGGCCTGGGGAGTAGACATTCCCAAGGGTGGTAGCTTCCCTATAGAGGTTGAGGCATACCCGAACCTTGAGAAAGTCAAATCCATCATTCTGAGGAAACTGTATTAAATCTCCCCGCCCTTGTTTTTACCATGGCCTCGGACGCCTGGACTAACGCCTTTGTCGAAAATGCCGTAGACTTCTTGATCCAGCACTTCGACATCTCAAATCAAACGGTCATCCTCAACTGCGAGGAAACCTGTCCATGGGCGGAAGATTGCCATTATGCAGCGTGCTATCAACCATGGGCGCAAAAAATTTCATTCCGGTCTGGATCGGAGCTGGGGATCATCGCCGCTCACGAGATGGGACACGCCCTTCAGAGAGAAGGCCTCCTCGAGGAGGGTGAGGGCCCCGCTATTGAGATGGAGCGGTGGTGGAGTGAGAACGTGAACGAGTTAAGTTGCGAGGTTTGTGGTGCCCCCCTTTTCATATCTGAGGAATCAGAAGTTGGAACAGAGATAACCTGTGAGGCATGTGGGGCCGTGTACGAGGCCGTGCAGCTCCACTAATATCTCCTGGGTGCGAAGGACTTCACGGCTCCAATTACGGCTAATGCCACAGCTCCTCCAATAATCCAGGGGATATATTTTCCAAGCTCAGATATTTTTTCTAAGTAGTCCACCCAATCGTACTGCGGGTCATCACCGGCTTCATCGGCCTTGTCCCGGGTCTCCTCGAGCATGGCGTCGAGCTCATCGGCGACTTCTTGGGAGATGTACCCCGCCGCTAAGTCTGCATGTTTCTTGGCGATGATGCCGTCGATGTCGTTCACTACCTCCTGAAGCGCCAACTCGAGGGGTCGAACTTGAACCCTGTAGAGGATCCACTTACCGATCAGATATCCTATGACTGCTCCAGCTATCCAGATTATGACGGCCAGCCAGAAGGCAGAGGAAAGGAGAAAGAAACCCTGAACCGGTGGTCTCTGTGTGTATCCCTGCGGCTCCTCATATCCTATTACGTCGACGGTGCCCCTCCAACACGACCAATTAATTTGAGACAGTCGAGGATTCATAGCGGTTAGCCTGGTCTCTCCCTGCGATGCAAACGCATCGTTACAGACGTCGACAACGCCGTTCTTGAGTTCATCCTCAGTGGATAGAGGTAACCTTATGAAATCTACGTCTACCTCGGCAACCTTCTCCGAGGTCCCCTCCACAAGGACGGTGACGATGTCGCTCTGAACCATTATACGATCACTGTTTCAAATACTGAGTGACAAGTAGGACAGACTAACTCAGATCCCTCGACGTCGACGGGTATCGGATGGCCACAAATGGTACATGGAAGGCTGAGCTCATCCTCCTCGCAGCCATGGTACATGTCGTCGCCCTTGAACTCCACATAGTAGGAACTGGTCTCATCGATGATGTCAGAAAACTCGTAGTAACCTGCAGCCTGGGTCACCATGTTTTTGATGTCCACACCATCTTTGTTGAGAAAAACGGTTTTGCCTACAAGCCCCGCTCCAGTGTCAGACCTGGAAAGATATCCGGATAGGGTCACTTGAAGGGGAGGTGCTCCTTCAGGAGGGGACACGGTCATTGATATTGCTGCCTGGACCTTCGCGTATGTCCCTTGGACGAGAGGAGATACGTCGCTGAGATATGTAGCGTTTCCGTCCCAGCTAGTATAGATGTCGAACGATCCCTCCGGAAAGTCGTAAGTAAATATATAGTGACCATAGGCATCCGTCGTCACAGACCCTTGGTATGTTCCGTTGACATACAGGTCTATAGTTGCATTTGGGATGATAACAAGTTGTCCAGCCTCCCAAAGCGTCCCCAATATATCTACATCCCCGGGGAACCCAGCGGACCTACTGAGAGCTACTGTTAAATCAGAGTTCACCAACGACACAACAACCGTCTCCGTGATGCTCTTAACCATGAGCCTCAGTAAACGTTGGAGCCTTAAGGTATAAAATGGTTTGTTAAATCCACTTAAATTATTATACTACGTATTAACATAGATTAATCATGCCAGGGGAAGCTAAACCCCGTAGAAAGCGGGGGCGTCAGAGTATCGCCAGTAAGATCCTCGAGGACCTGGACGATACACATGAGGAGGCCAGCTTCTTAGTATGCTACGACTTCAGGGCGAGGGCCAACCTCCCCTTCTACAAGAACTTGGAGATAATCATTAGGGAGACCCAGGACGGGATCCGAGTACAGAAGAGTCTAATTAAATGTAAGAAGCTACGGACAGCTCAGGCCATAAAGAGACTCGTCGAGCACTACGATGCAAGCGCCCTTCTATTCAAGATAGAGGAATTGGAATGAGTAGAGAGCTCATAAAGGAAGAGGTGCTCGAGGCCAGGAAAAAAGGGCTGATAATGTGCCCCTGTGGAGCCACCTATAGTAAGTTCCTCAAGAGGTGCCCCGGCTGCGGTCTACCCAACCCCACGAAGTTTGTATAATTCACCGCCATACCTTAATGCCCTGCTCGGTCAGATAATTCATTGCAAAATTAACAATGTCTGAAAGTTCGCCTCTAATCTTATGTTCAAGAGCCACAACCCATACTTCCTTACCCGTGATCTCCTTCACCTTCCTTGGCTCTATAAACTCCTCCATAATAAGTTGACCAAGTCTCTCACCAGCGACGTATTTAGGACTCAAAAGTCTTCTGTGGAGTTTCTGCGTTTCATTTATCTGATCAAACTCAGCATCTGGAATCATCCAGACAGTTGGTCTTGGACCTCCTTTGGTATCTACAAGATGTCTAGACTTAACAGCGGGTAATAATATCCCCATTTTATTGAGTGTCTTTATGTGCCTGAAGGCAGTAGCCTCTGGAATGTCAACCCTGAACTGAAGGACCATAGAGGTCGCCGCCCCATAATCAAGAAAGTACCAGGCAACCCTTCTGAGGGAATCAGAGGCCAGTATCTTTCCCACGTTTCTCAGGTTACTCTCAGAGACTGAGAATAACTCTGAGGGCACTTGAGAACCAGAATCATAGTTGGTACTCTCAAGTAATGTAAGTAACCTGATTTGTCGTATTATATAGTATACCGGGTTACTCTCAAACATTGAGAGTAACTGATCCTTCTTCACTTTTCATCCTCCTTGGTTTCCTCTTCTTCCCCTCCTATCATGTGTTCGCAGCGGTCGGGTCTAATTCCTTGTTCTCTATTATTCTGGATAATTTCAGCTGTGTTGCATGGTTCCTGGCATACGTCGAATCTATGGCAGCTCAAGCAGCAGACGCCATCCAGTCCTCCCTGGTTGCAGAGATAGCCTGCGTTGCACAGGTATTTTCTGTAGATTACGGATTTCTTGGGCTGTGCTGGAGGTTCATGGCAGCTCGGGCAGACCCCGAGGATCGGAGAATATGTGGCGCCACAGTGGCAGACCCTGAGTCCATCTAAACGTGTGAATGTCACTACGCTAACTCCCAAGCGCTTAGATCAATATTCTATACTTCTCTTAAAAGTTTTGAGGGAGTCCACCATTCACTCGCTTGGGAGAGAAGATCCTGGTGGACGGGGTGGCCCTCATTTACCTACGTTACTACGGTTCTAATTAACTTTTACCACTTACCACCATCATCCTCATGAGGATCGGCTTATAGTTTGGTTCGTATTTCCCCCGTACAGGCCTCACGGCTAGACCCTTCCTTACCAGGCGAGTCGTCACCGCCGAAATATAATCGTAGGAGTACCCAAAGTCCTTCCTCATGGTCATGGACAACTCGAGAAGACCTCGAGGGTGCTTCTTCAGAAGTTCTAGAAGGACCCACTGTTCCCCTGTCTCATCTGTAAGCTCCTTTATCGCCAGGAAAGCGAGATCCAGGAGGGACTCAGGGCTTGATCTTCCATCGGCCAAAGTAGCCTACTTCCTCGAACACCGCGCCGACATCCTCCAGGACCCCGGAGATCTTGTAGATCTCCTCCTCCGTGAGTTCCCGCGTAGGCTCTACTATTACGTTATCACCCTCCTCGAGGACGACTACGATATCCTCTGTGAAGCCAGCGGCCTTCAGGTTGTAAGCTACAGTGTCCTTACTAACCTTTCCAAGTGCAAGAGACAATTTAGTCTTGGGCTTACTATTCTTCTTGGGAACCATCTCCTTCGTGTTACTAACAACCGTCGACGTCGAATCGACGTACTTAGGCTGGAATGGAGGATCGACCTTCGCACCCTTCTTGAGTTTGAGGAAGTACTCCAGCCACTTCGCTAGGACCGCTGCGGGCATGACAGCTCGCTTCCCGTTCCTCTGGGCCATACTGAGAGCCTTCCTTCGGCAATGTGGATCCGGTCTGAGAGTAAATTTCCACTCACCATCAGGATTTTTGACCCAATTACCCTCATCGTCGACGACATGGGTATCCGCGAGCTCCGGGGCCTCGGCGGTCCCCAGGGACGAGAGCCCATACTTGGCATTATTCGCGCGTATGGTGGCCGACCAGTAGACGCGGTCGCCGAACATGGTTATCTTCTCCCACTGAACCCAATCATCAACCCCAATATCACCCATGAAAAAGGAGATATGATTGATTCCGGCCCAGCTTATAGCGGTCTTTCCCTTGACCATATACACAAGATCATTGATGACTTCACCGGTGACCTCCGCAACGATCTGCTGCTGATCAAGGACATCCATCTGCATGTAGATCTCAGACTTCACTATCGCGCCCATTGGACACTCACTAAATTAACTACGTATTGACGTATGATATAATCTTTCGGTATCCCTAGGGAGCATAGAGGTCAGTAAAACTGCTGTTCCACGTGGGGCAGACCGTTGACATTAAACTACTGAATGTTAACCTTTCAACCGCTCCATCTTTAGGCGGAGCTCCTCCTTCATCCTCATTAGGATCGCTTCCTCGGTCTCGATCCTCTCCACAAGCACCTCCGCCTCAGTCCCCGGAGGCTTGGGTGGCTCGCCCCCCATAATGCCCCACTGTATGCCCTTGACCTTTTGCCACCTCACCGGACCTATCAAACTGCCGAGGCGCTCCTCCCACTTCTGCACAAGATTCTCCTCCAAGAACTCCGGTCCCGCCCTTCCTATGTAACTCCCATCCGGAGCCGTCACCTCGGTCATCTCGGGGTACTCTTTTATCGCCTTCTCCCAGAGCACCTCTATGTCCTTGACAGCCTCGAACTCCTCTGGACCCATCCTCCTTAGCATAGACTCGACGGGCCCCCTCTCCCCTGGACTCCTATGTGTCAACATCGTCCTGATGTAGTGGGCTATCTGATCCTTGTAAGTTGCACATATCACGTCATTTCCCTCGAGGCACGTCTTCCTCATGAGGAGGAGGGCCTTGTCAACGTCCCGGGTGATCGTCAAGAAGTCTCGGAGGATAATCGCCTTCTCGAGAGGAACAGGCGCCTCGTCCAACTTAATCCTGATAGCTGGCATACAATGAAGACTCTGATTATATACATAAAAAAGGATTGGGGACTAGGCCACGTCTTAGTATGCGTTCTTGTACTTCGTAGCCCAATCCGACTCGGTGAGCTTTGCCTTCAGGCCGTGCATACATTCGGCAATCTCCCCTACTTTGCCCTTCGCACCACACGCCCTGTAAGCTGCCGCCCCACCTAGGAGCCTGATCGAGGCCTCGTACTTCGCGCCCGCGTCAGCTGCACTTGCTACCATAACAGGTCAATCATATCTCCGATGTCGATGTATTTAAGTAATTGCCGTTTACAATGTTATGTAAACGGTGGTGTTGATGAGTAAGGAATATCAGACGATGATAAGGCTCACGGAGCCTCAGAAGAATTTCATAATCGACGAATCTGAAAAGTTGAAGGTAAGCATGTCCGAGTTTGTACGCCGGATCATAGATGACCATCGATCCCCCGACAAAATCCTAGTACCCCTCGAGGGAGAAGAGAGAACGTTCGTAAACGAACTGGCCGAGGCCCTCGGCGAAACACCTGGAAAGACCGTGAGAATTGCACTGATAACATATAGGACCATAATGGAGGCCCCCCTCGCAACAATCCTTAAACCCCTCGATGTAGTAATAGAGGCGCTCGCTAAGAGGGATTAGATGGTCATTGTAGACGTTGACTCCGAACTCGCCAGGATCATAGAGGCGATGAGTAAGGACCCCATGACCAACAAGGCGATCCGCAACTACGCCAAGGCCTTCATAGGCTACGACGACGAGGACTGGTTCAAAAGATACAAGAAAGCGTTTGAAGGCTAGTTCCTAAGACTCTTGAGAACGCTTGACAAAATCTCCTCATGGCGAGACTCGTCACGTGAAATATCCAGGACATCCGAATATTCTAAACCTAAAATGTTCAACTTCGCCGCTAACTCGATGTACTCTACCTTGGCCTTTTTCTCGTCCGCGATGGACTCCTTAAGCCGTTTTTCAACCTCTTCCCGGGTGTCCATAGTCACACGACTCTCTCGGCAAGGTCTCTCGAGAGCCGCTTCACGACATCAGGATCCTCCTCTCCCGTCACGAGTCGAGCCATTCCACGGGCCCAACTCTGACTCCATCCCGACTCGGCGACAGCCGTAATTCGTTCCTCCCTTGTGAGTTCCGGGTTGCTGGATGCGATGTCGACGACCTCCGGGGGCGCCCTGACGGCCATCTTCAGCTCCTCGAAGCGGGCCACCTTTCCGCCCACCTTAAGCCCACACTTCTGCTCCAGGAGTTCGAGAGAGGCCTTGAAAGCGATTCTACACTCTTCTCCGCTCAACTTCAGTCACCATATCTTTCTTTAGCTTCCTTTAAAAAGCTCTCCCACTCCTCTGAAGTTTCTACCTTATTAGCGGCATCTATAAGGAACTGCATACATTCGACGTCGCCTCCACAGATGCTCTCCACGTTGCAGGCGGCGCAATCCTCGGCAGCCCTCACCGTGTAGGAAGCCTCTACCAGGTCGTCGATCATACCCTTGATCTCCCGGAGATCTCCTATAGACGCCTTTCCTAACTCGGCCCCCGTCGTGTATATGAACTTTCTAAGCTCCCGCGCCGAGACATTAAGCATAACAACCATCTCACTCATGACCGTGGTTGTGTCATCCTCCATTCCGCAGATTTCCAGGACAACTCCCCTCACCTTCTCTTTGACGCCCTCCAAGCTGGGATCTCCTGCCTCAGCCCTTTGAAGAGCCTCCCTCATGAGGACCTTCGCCGTCTGGCTATGCTTTACGCTACACTCGATACAGTAATCCACATCCGACTGATCCTTGAAACTCTTAGCCTCGGCCCCATACACCTTATCCCGGGGAGGCCCCTTCTCGATGGGAGTCACCTTATCCTCTTGAGGCCGTAGCTTCCTCTGGTCGTAGAGCTTGAACATGGCGTCGATACTGAAGTCGACGAGGTCCGGAGCGACCTTGACCGCCACCTCTCTAAGTTTTTTCTGCCTCAAGGCCTCAGAAGAAGCCTTCTTAGCAACCTTTCTCAGGGTCATTGTGAGCTCTATAAATATGGAAGGGATATATTCTTAAATTGTTATCTGTTGTATTCTCTTTAGGGAACATCCCGGGGAACGTCAATGCCAGCAGCAATATCTAAAGAAGTGAAGGCCTTCGCCTTCGGCCTCATCAAGGGGGTAGGGGGGAGCCCCTACAGCCCCAGCGAGATAACCAGGATGGTAAATGAGAGGTTTGGTGTTAAAATCGCCTCCAAAACTATATCCAACTGGAAGTCAGATCTTCCCTCGTACATGAAGAAATACGGCATAGATGATAATTACGTTAAGGAGGTCATAGACCGAGGCCTCTTCGGAGCCATAAAACCTCAGGGAGACGCTGGGGAAGAAGAGGGGGAAGACGAGGGGAACCTTCCCCAGGCGGAGAGTCCAGGAAGGGAACCCCCCCAGGAGATTAACTCCCTTCCTAATTTCGGCTCCCTAGCTGAGATGGTGGCCTATATGGAGCGTCAGGGGTTCATCGTGGCTACGAGCGACCAGGATCTCCGGGACATCCTCAACAATAATGGCTTCACGTTGCTTAAGGACGGGGCTCTACAGTACGGTCCTGAGATAATCTCCTTGGAGCCCCTACAACTGGACTTTGAGGCCGTGGGGAAGCAGATAGGAGGCAACGCGGTTATAATGTGGTACTACGGGCTCGCACGGAAACTAGCGGAATTGGCAGGAGAGGAGTCTCCAGAGCTTGTAGACTATGTTACCAGCTGCGTTGTTGATGCTATGGTAGCACGGAAGTATAACATGGCGTTGTTGATAGCATGAGTGGAAAGACCAAGAAGACCCAACTCACGATTCCCGTGGTGAACCTGGATAAGATATTTGGACCGAGAGGTGAGAAAATGCAGGAGCAGAGTGTAGATGAGACCAAGAGCAAGCTCATGAAGAAGAAGGAGGAGCTCGAGGCCCTTGAGCTGGACTCGGAGATCCTCGACGTCGAGGAAAGGATCAGGAGGAGGCGAGGCGGCGAACCCCCTACTGAGCCTCAAAAGACCCTGGGAGACAAGTTGGTTGAGCAAGTCGTGATTCCCATAGTGAACAAGAAGCTCACAGATGATGAGGCGGGACAGCAGACCAACAGCACAGTAGACAGGGCGCTCAGAATCGCCGAGAGGGCCGTAGCTCGAGGACAGCCCGGAGCGGATAAGCCAAAGGGCGCGATAGATGAACTTGAAAAGGCCATATCAGTATTCAAAGAGATCAAGGGCCTGATAGAGACCGAGAAGGTGGAGAAGGAAGAGGCCGGCGAATCTGTTAAAAAAGAGTCGAACGCCCTAACCGAGTTGGACAGGGGCTTAGACCTGGTGAGGAAGTTACGGGAAACCTTCCCTCAAGAGGAAGGTGGCGGGCAACTGTCCGATAGAATGATAGAGTTTAAGAAGTGGGAGAAGGAGTTCGAGCAAACACAGAGAAGGGACAACAGGGCGGAGCGACTCGAGACGAGGAAGATTGACAAGGCGCACGAGGCCAGACTTGCGGAACTCGGAATCGAAAAGGATCGGAACGACCTCCTCAGAGACGGCTTCAAGAGGGTAGGACGGGCCATAGCCCTAGGCCTGGGCGAGGAGGACGAGTTCGAGGAGGAGGAGGAGCAAGCTCCCCCCAAGGGACGCAAGAAGCTGATAAGGGATAAATGCTCGGTGTGCGGAGTCGAGATAATGATCCCCCCAGAGTCCCAAATTGAGGGTAAGGAAATCAAATGTAGCAAGTGCGGAAGTAGTTTTGTCTGGGAGTAGGGATGTCTCGAGCTAAACGAGGACTCAAGAGGGTCGTGGCCTCGGTAGCCATGGAGGTCGTCCTCGAGAGCGTCAGGGGATACTTCGAGGAACTCCTCGAACCCGTCACCCCGGAGTTGCTGTATGAGGCCATTCAGAAGGACATCAACCCCTGGGAGCACGCTCCTCCGATAATAAAGAAGAAGGGAAGCACCTGGACCAGGAACCTTAAGAAATACAAGGACCGGATCACCCCCCAGCTTGTGCTCGATTGGCTCAAGGCCGACCGTCCTGACCTTCACAACTTGATCATTAACATGGGCCCCAAGGGTACGAGATGGCTCTCGAGGAGAACGGAGCTCTTCAAAGAGGAGTTATGGCCCCATGAGGGCGGTCTAAAACTGGTCCAGGAGGGAAAACCTGTCCAGGAAGATCCTGAGGAAGAGGAGGAGCCCCTCGAGCAGCCAGAAGAGGAAAAAGTGACAGTAAAATGGGGTTAGACTACATACTTTTATATGGAGTAGGGTAGAAGATTTAGTTGAACAACATGGCCATAAAATTGGTCAAGATGGGAACGAGCGCCGGAATCGGAGCTGTTGATTGTCTCACAGAGTACATCGACGAGAAGCAGCTATACACCAAGCCTTTCCAGAACCTCACGGATTGGGGTAGACTTGCCTACACAGTAGGAGGCTACGGGGCCAACTACATGAGGGTCGGAGACGACGAGATCACTGAGTCAATGGTCGTCGCGGGGATACCGCTCCTCGAGAAGAGCTTGGTAAAGGTCGTCAAGACATACGTGATAAAGGGGAAGCAGGGTCGTATGGGCCTCAAGCTCAAGACGGAAGGGCGGAAGCCTAATCCTGCTCCTGGAGCAGGCAACATCAGATGGGGCTAGACCCGAACTCACCCATTCTTAACAAATAGCCTGAGAAGCCCCCTCTCTTAGAGGCTTCTATCAACCCCAACGAATTTTAACGAGATTAGGATTATTCTCAGCAATTTTTAGGAGTTCTTTAAGGGTTTCCTCGTAATTTCTGAAACCGTGCTCAACATAGAAATGTCTGAATCTTTTTCGGGTTTCATTATTGCAGCGGATAAAAAGGTTCTCGTCTAACTCGCTCATGATATCCTCGATATGTTGATAGCGAAGTAGATTTAAGACCTTTTCCGTAAGTTATTATCGCAAAAGGTGAATAACATTTGAGAGACAAAGTAGTTATCTACGACGACACTTTCACTCCAGCTGCAGGTAACGTCATTGCAGCTAACACGCTCAACGACCTTGCTACTGTCGACGCAGGAGAGCACGGCTTCGTAATCGAGGAGATGCACCTCTACTCGCCCTACAACTTCGGAGGCCTTCCCGCTGGTCTGGACAGAGTTCAGATCCTCATCGACGGAGAGCCGTTCCCGGCCACGCCGAGCCGGCTTCACATAAGGGGCATGGCAGAGAGGAGCATGGCGAACCCCTACGACCAGAGATTCGCCAAGGGGCCCTTCCCCTTCGGGGAGATCAGCCTCGATCCTCTTGAGGATACAACGATCAAGGTGACTCCGGCGCAGCGGATAGCCGTCAGGCTTTGGGCCGACGCTACCGGCATCCTAGCGACGGACTCGGTGATAAGAGTCATGCTCCTGGGCCGGGTAGCGGACACGGACGCGCAGCTCCAGAACATCTACGGCGGAATCATGTATCAGCCCGGAGGTCCCACGAGAATCGGGGACCCCGTGACGGGGAAGATAAGCCCCACCATAAGCAAGAGCTTCCCCATAACCATCGACAACATGAAGAGAATGTCCGGCGCTACGGGACAGCAAGCTCCCAAGATCAACCCCTTCTGGACATGGGGCGTGAACAGCGGAGTCATACCGGATGTTCCAGAGTACGAGTGGACCTACGTGAACCCGGCGCACGTCGCGAGGCCCTGGGAGGAGTTCAGCTTCGACTGGACAAGGATCTCGGACAGAGCTCTTCACATCAAGAACATCGCCGCCTACCTGGCCGCTGGCCGTGGAAGAGTGTGGTGGGATCAGTCTCCGTTGAGGAGACCTGGACACCTTAACATGTTCTTCGGCTGGGTCATCAACGCGGGCTTCCCGATGATGATCCCCGGCGGAGGCGCCCCGGGACTCACGGGAATGTTCCAGGGTCCGTTTGACCTGGATCCGAAGGTGCTGGCGTACAACAACATGACGGAGCTTAGAGTAGCTGCGGACCCGGGAACAACTATCCTTGCTGGCAACCTTGAGATGCAGATGAGGGGCACCCTCATCGAGTACTAGGTGGTTGACATGGTACGAACAGTCCAAATAACCGGCATCGCGGCTGGCAGGACGACCCCCCTCAGTTTGGGGGCGTTTCTGGGTCCTGTCAGGGTCGGTGTCTTGACTCGAGCTCGGATATTGCACAGACACAGTACCGCGATTTCCATGCACGCTCTTGCGGCTCACAGCCATGCTCTGAGCGGTCACGCCCTGGCTGCTCACAGCCACAACATGTTCGCCGCGATAGCGTCAACGGTAGCCTTCGACCCCAGCCAAGCGTTAGTACTTTCCGCTGGAACTCTCAGGATCAGCGGTGCGACGGGAGGCGTTCCAGATACAACCGCGGACCTCGCTGGCACTCCAGCTGGCGGCATTGACGGGGTATCCGGGGGCGTAGCGACAGGTGCAGCCGTAGACGCCGCAATGAGCATGTGGGCCTACACCATTGACAGCAGCGGCAGGTACGTAGCTGAGGCCACGCATCCAGCTGCTCGACACGCGGTTCTGAAGCCTCCTGGGGCTGCTGGGCCTAGAGTCGAGTTCGGAGACGTGATTGTAGCGCCTGACATCATCGAGATCACGCTACTAATGCAGGCTAATAGTGGCGGGATCTTCCAGTAATACGTGGTGATCTGGAATGGTTCAAACACTCGAGGTAACCGGCATCGCAGCCGGTAGGACAACGGCAATCAGCCTTGGAGCGCATCTGGGACCGAGGGAGCGGCTAGTAGTTGTCTCAAGCGTCCGGCTGATAAAGAACAGATTCGTAGGTTGGTCCATGCACGCTCTTGCGGCTCACAGCCATGCTTTCAGCGGTCACGCCCTGGCTGCTCACGACCACGGCATGTTCGCCGCGATAGCGTCCGGACCGAACTTCGACACAGATTCAGGAATGCAACTTGTCGTTGGTGCACTGTCAATAAGTGACGCCAGCGGAGGCGTCCCCGACACAGACGAGGCCTCAGGGGGTACACCCGATGGCGCCATAACCGGCGTAACAGGAGGCACGATGGGGGGTGGAAACCTGGAGGGCATCAGCATCACGGCCTACACCGTGGACAGTCTTGGAAGGTACGTTCTCGCGGCCACGCACCCGGCATCTGGACACTTCGTTTCGAGGCTCCCCGGAACAGCTGGACCCAGAGTTGAACTTGGAGACGCAATTCAGGCAACCGACGTCCTGGAGATCACCGCTCTACTTCAGAAAAACAGTGCAGGCGTATTCTACGACGCTTAAGAAAATTCTTCCCTTTCTTTTTTATTATAAACGGGACATCAAATTAACAACGATTCTGTCGGCGGCGTTGCAGTCGTTGTAGGGGTCGTATGGGTTAGCCCACTCTCGAGGCCTTGATATCATCTCCCGGGCAGCCTTGTAGACGAGCTTCGAGTTGAGCCCGGTAACAAGGGAGGCCCCAACAGTGACGCTCTCCACTCTCTCCGTGCTCTCCCTGAGGACGACGCACGGCACCTGGAGGGCACAGGCCTCTTCCTGTACTCCTCCCGAGTCGGTGAGAACCAGACTTGAGTGGAGGAGGGCGGAGAGGAATTTAATGTAAGGCATAGGCGGCACGACCTTCACGTAGTTTCTAAATCTTAGTTTGACTCGTTTCAGCCTGTCAACGGTCCTGGGATGGGCGGGGAAAAGAATTGGCATATTGAATCCGCGGTGGATGCGCTCAGTTACTTTGATGATTCTCTTCAGGCTCTCCAGGTGGTCGACATTTTCCTCTCTGTGCGCCGTCAAGAGCATGTAGGGGTATTCAAAGGGTAGAGGCTGAGCGTGAACCCTGTCTAAGACCATGCGAAGGGAGTCCATGACGGTATTCCCGGTGAGAATTATATCTCCGGGGACGTTTTCAGAGCTGAGGTTGACGACGGACTGAAGGGTCGGGGCGAACAGGATTTCGCTTATATGGTCCAGCATTCGACGGTTGTGCTCCTCGGGCACCCTCCAATCACGGCACCTTAGACCTGACTCCACGTGGCCGAGGTGGATCCCGAGCTTTCTAGATGCAATACCACAGGCTAAGCTATGGTCTGTGTCTCCCTGTACCAGGACTATCTCCGGCCTCTCTTTCATGAAGTATCGCTCGGCCTCTGTCATGATGAAGGCCGTTTTTTCGGCGTGTGTTTTGCAGTTCTCCAGGCCCTTGAAGTGAACATCTGGATCCCTGAGGGGGAGCTCCTTATAGACATCGGTGAGGTCTGGACTGTAGTGCTGGCCGGTGTGAAGGATCCTGTAGTCGACACCTCTCTCCTCGAGCTTCAATATGACGGGGGCCATCTTGATAAAATCGGGTCTCGTACCTACACAAACAACTATACTAGTCATGGGGACTCCTCATAAATATGTAAAAATCCGCTTCAGTTTCATGTGGATATAGATTAGTGGTGTATTCTATCAACTTCCAACTCGGTAGATTCTTGGGTATCCAATCGGTGAATTTTCTATGTTTAATATGGCTAAATTGCGTAGTCTCGTCTATGTCCGTGGAGTATATTATGACGTATCTATAAGATGATGCAAACAGATGCTTCATGTAAACCTCAAAAACATTATCTTCGACAAGATGATAGATCACATCCAAAGACAAAGTAAGCTCCGCATTTAGAGGATTGAAATCTTCGGGATTATATAACAAGAATGATTTACCGGCTGGGTTATTACGACACCTTTCTATACATCTTTTTATAGCGGTTTTTGATACGTCTAAACCAATATACTTCGGAAACTCGAATAATGACGCCATATTGCCATCTCCACATCCGAAGTCTACAACCTTTTCTATTTTATTCCTCTTAACAAAATCGTTGAGGAACTTCGCTTTAAACCTGGCTAATTTACCATACGAGCCTCTCCCCGAATTATTGCCCGTAGCATATCTTCTCTCCCAATAATCCCTAGAAGAGAAAGGAGCGGTCAAAGCGTCTCGAGCGCCTCCACCACTTTATCCGCTAATGGACGTCCATCAAATCTCTCCGAGGCCCACTCACGCATCTCCCTGCTCAGCCTCCGCTTCTCCTTGACAGGACGTTTTTCCCACTCGAGTACCTTATCCACAAGCTCACTCTGAGTCTTGAAGATGCACTCTTCAGGGTAGTATTCTCTAGCTCCCCGCCAGCAGTTTATCAGGGGATATACGCCGGTGAACATTGCCTCGACGAGGCTGATATGTACGCCCTCCCGGATGCTGTTTGAAAGGAAGATATCCTTGTCGCATAGATACTGGTGCCATCCCTCGGGGTCCATGTTTGGGGTCATGAAGACCTTAGTGGATATACCGAGGTCCTCCATGAGCTCCCAACAGGGCGTAGTATAGTTTGCCCCCTCCCATCCGGTGCTTCCTCCTTCCCAATTCCCAACGATGTGAAGATTCCACTTCTTGTCGTGCTGTAGGAGATCGTAGTAGGTCTGGATGGTCGTGTAGATCCTCTTCTTGAACCTTACTACGAAGCTGTGTGTCACCAGGTTTTGACCGTATTTCCTTGATCGAGGCATGGTGTAGAGGGTCGGGTCGCTACCGACCGGTATGTCGATATAACGTTTAGGCCGCTGAGCTGCTTCATTCAGCATTGGACCGAAGAGCCCTGATGCTCCTATGAGGAGGTCCACCCTCTTCCAGGGGAACGTCTTGTAAATTGAAAAGAACGGTATGCCATGTGCTCTAACGGCTACCTTGCAGTCAAGACCTTCCAGGCTCAAGGCCTCGAGGAAAGGCTGCTGACACCATTCAAAGAAGGCCACGTCACACCGATCAAGAAGCCTCTGGAGGTTAGCCCAATTCACGCTTTCATTGGGTGTGCGGGTCCAGAATAGGGGCTCGTGGCCGTTCCTCTTGAGGGACTCGAGTATAGGAGCCAGAAAATTCGCGTTACTGGTGAATATACCTACCTTCATAGCTTGTCAGCTCTCCTTAAGCCGATTATGTAACGAGGCTTCTCCTCCTCAAGACAGGAGATCTCGCCTACCTCAAGAACCTCAAGTCCAGAGTCCATGACGAACTTCGTCATGTAGTTAGGAGACCAGATCTCGGAGTATCCATAGTCGATTTTACGCTCAGTTACCATACGGTCCTTTCCCAGATATTGCTCCGGGCTAAATCCGAATCTATTCTGTACCCTCCTTCGGTTGAGCAGGTTTGGAGCCGTCAGGAAGCAGAGGCCATCGGGAGACAGGGCTTTTACCCAGGCGCTCAGAACCGTCCATGGCGTGCTGAAGTGCTCTATACCTCCAAAACTCCAGCAGAGATCGCATTCTATGACGCCCTCGGGCTCGCTCATGTCGGCCTGGATGAAACTGAGGTTTTTGAGTCCTACTCCCCTGACGTCGACGCAGTAGTTGTAAGCTCTCTCGTTCCATTCGACTCCGACGAACTCCCGATCAGGGTTGTTCTTGGCTAGGTACTCAAGCCAGATTCCGTCTCCGGCTCCGTATTCAACGGCTTTTTGCTTACCCTTCAGCAAATGCTGAAGTTTTCTTACGATGTAGCTGTCGTAGTCAACCATGTGCGGGACCGTGAAAAGACTCCTGCTCAGGTTGAAACCACTCCACAACTCTACCTTGCTTTTCTTCATCATTTACATCACGCTCTCACAAATTTTTATGATGGACTTCGCCGTCTCCTTTATGTCCCACTCGCGCTCGGCGAGCCCGCGAGCTCTTTTCTGTTCTCCCTCGGGGTCACTTTGAATCTTATCCCAGAGGCGGAACACGCCAGCTGCTATACCCTCGGGGGTATCGTCCACTCTCTGACCGTATATGGGGTTGTTGGCGGCAGCTCCCTTGAAGCATATTATAGGAGTACCACAGGCCATAGTTTCAACTGCTGTTCGGGAGACGAGCCCGCCCTTCAAGGGGCTGATAAGCATGTCGGCGCCCCTGAAGGTGGGCCTGGGATCGTTTAGTAATCCAAATATCAGGGGGCAGAAGGCGTCTATTTCAAGTTGGGTTATGAGGTTTGTCCATTCTATGTTTTTCTTGGGTGCGGACATTATCATCCTCAGCTGCACGTATTTGAGCTGTCGCTGTATCTTCTTCACCGCGAAGAGCAGGGCGAACGGTAGTTTTCGCATCCTCATAGCGTCGGCGTAGAACAGGTGAGGCCTCACGTCTGAGACGAGTCTTTCACCCTGAGGGCTCCAGTAATTCAGGTCGACACCTCTCCTGACGACGTGGACATCTCCCCTTGCGAGTTCTTGCCAGTACTGCGCGTCGAAGTCATGCCACGTCACAACGGCGTCGCTAAGTCGTACTAGAGTGACGATCTGCCACCATGCGGGAGGAGCTATATCATAAACCACGTTCCACCAACAGTATTCGGCGTTGCCATGGGTGACAACGATCTTGTGCTTCATGTCGTATAGGGTGTAAGGACAGTAGGTGTGGATGACGTGTACCGTGTCCGGGTCATTTAGAACGCTGTCCCAGGGAGCGAGCCTCACAGATTTGGTTCTCAACTTCTGGATCACGCCTCCCTTCTTTGTTTTCGGGCTTGGACTACAGACGGACACGTTCCCCGCGCCTAGGAGACCCATTTCAGTTTCTATGAGCTCGGAGGTCGAGCTTGCTAACCCGCTCTTCCCCTTGTTATCTGGAAGTGAGACCCAATGTGCGAGCTTCATTGTTCGATCCTCATGAGGAACCTGATGACCTCGAAGACCTCAGCGTACTCCGCTTTGATCTTGCCTCCATTACGCATAGCTGATGCCTTTACAAGCTCCGGTTTGAAGTATGGCCACTTCTGCTGTGACCTGTATTCCATGAGGGATTTTAGCTTCAGGTCCAAGTGTCTCTGATTGAAGGGGACAACACAGTTCTCGGTGAAGTAAATTAGATTCCAAGGGTGCTCGTAGCCCAGAAGGGTGCAGCTTTTGAATATTCGTATTGACTCTTTCGAGATGACCTCATGGTCTTGGTGGTTGTCGCTCGTTGATGGAGTTAAGACCAGGTCTGGAGTGTATCTCTCATTCAGATCGTAGATGTCTTGAAGAATTTCCTGTCGCTGCCTTGGAAAGTTACGTCTGTCATGGTCGAGGATAAGAGTCTCCTTCACCCCTAGAACCTTCGTCGCTTTCTGACACTCAGTTACGAGCCACTCAAAGGGCGCGGAGAAGGCAACATAGATGACCTCTGCACCGCTTTCAACGAGACGAGCTATTGTGCCTCCTGAAGCGAGCTCACCGTCATCCGTGTGGGGGCTCAGCACAAGGACCTTTTTGAACATCATTTTTCAAGTATCCTTGCCGGGTTTCCTATTACCGTCGTGTGAGCTGGGACATCTTTGAGGACTACGGCCCCCATGCCAATCACCGCATACTCCCCTATCTTGAGACGCTGCCTGATTTTGGCTCCATTCCATATTTCCACGTGGTCTCCTACCTCTGTGCTCCCTGCGATCATCACACCGACTCCGACCAGTACATTATCACCTATCCTGACGTTGTGGCCTACATGGGAGTAGTTGTTGAGCCGGACGTTTTTACCGACGACTGTGTCTCGCCAGGAGCCTCTATCAATCGTCACATGGGAGTGCAATGCAGCTCCCTCAAGGATCACCACGCCGAAGAGGTGATTTTTCGGGGTCCAGATTTCTCCTTTTTCATATCCGAACCCCGGGAATCCTATCGAGGCAAAGGGTCCTACCCGGAGCGGCTTCTCCAAATGTAGATTCGGACATTCTGGGTCAATCTGGATAGACGGAGCTATACGCCATAATTCATCGATCACCTACGCTTTTCCTCCTTTCTGGATTGACGAATAATCAATTATTTTCACCTGGATGTCCGATAGACCCTCCGTTGAGCCCCTATACTGACCGAGAACTACCTCCCGGCCATGTCGAAGCGCGACGATCTGAACCATGTATTTTCTCTCCATCATTTTCACCTACAGAAACTTAACTTTCTTCATCATTTTATCAAGTGCCTCCTGAAGAACACCGCTCACGTTTATGTGATTTCTCTTCGCCCACTCCAACTGACTTCTCTTTATTGTTACACTTATCTTAACAGCGATTGGTGTATGTATTATCAGTTCAGTATTATCTTTTTCAATTACATTCTGAATAGAATACTCTAAGATTTCAGAGTCATAGACAACCAAGAGTTTTGCATTTGGATATTTCCTTATGATGTCACTAAGTTGAGATGTACTAGACTCAACTATGTGTTTTTTACCTAATTTATCTAAATATGCACGTTTAACCTCGAATGCTTCACCATTTGATACTACGAAATCAGGGGATGAGCTACGATTGAAAGTTATGTTAAAGTTGGGAAACTTCTGTTTAAGCCATTCATGTGCTGTTTTCTCGCTTTTATTCATGCTCAATTTAAGTACCCTATTTAGTGGGGTATTATGAGAGATAATTTATAAGGTTAACTAACCCGTGATTACTTGAAATGTCTATTGCTCAAACGACTATTGAGAACGTTCGATATCCACCTGAGACGTTCTTGGAGACGAGGCTGATAGCGGCCCTATTACCTACCGCGATGACGACGTACTCGGAGATCAGCACCGTGGAGCCTTACCTTGTGTGGCTCAGGGATATGTCCTTCGCAGTAGCCGGGGCCAGGAACGCCAACATCTCGACGATAGTAGATGGCACGATGGGGAAGAATAGGTACGAGAATATCGTGCCCTTCGGCGCCTCTTTCCCCGAGCTCTTCGATAAGCTCCCGCTTAACATTCCTTTCGACTACGACGCCCGGGTCACACTATACAACGCGGCTGTCGGTGCCCTTGCCAACACTCAGGGGAGGGTCACCTGGGAGGTGAAGCCCTTCAGGGTAGCTGATAAGCTCTCCCTGGGAATAGAGTACGAAAACCTCGAGGAAGAGGAGAAGAGGCTCGCTGACAAGTACCACCTTAAGAGGAGCATCCTCGGAGGTAAGCTCCCCATGGAGTATCCGAAGGGGGATCTCCAATATGTGTTCCCGGGAAACTTCGCGGGGGCCATGGTTGCGAACCAGGAGACGGACATCATAAGGAGAACCGTTCCAGACGGCTACAAACTGGTTCTAACTAAGCTCTGGGCCGCCCATCCCGCCGCCAACTTCGGAAACCTGGAGATACGTGTGTACCGGGATAGGAACCTCTTCCTTACCCTCTTTCCGTACTGCTTCCCGGACTTCGCCACCGCGGCGCCGACGAGGCGCGTGATGCCTGTGGAGCTCTGGATTCCGGCCCTGAGTGAGATGAGGGTGACCATCCGTTCGACTACGGGACACGCCGCGGAGCAGGCTATGGCCGAGGTCGAGCTGAGGCGGCTCACGATCTGGGATAAAATGGCGTGGAACCTTGAGAGGGTTCGGAAGATCACCTCCGATGAGGAGAGGGATATGATCTCCGAACTCAACCTCAGGGACAAGCTGGATTCGGGAATATACGAGCTCGTAACTCCATTGCCTACTAGCGCACTACTGGAGTAGGGGATCTCACATGAGCGAGAAGCTGGAGAAACTCCTCGAGGAACTGCTTGCGGAGCAGAAGAAGACGAGTCTCTACACCCTGACCCTTGAGAGGGACAGGCTTCTAGGGGCTCTTATGGAGGCGGGTCTTGGCTTACCCCTTCTGGTGACCAATGAGTTTAACCTAATCGCGGGGGCCACGTCGACCATCATCCAGCCCGTGCTCCCCGGGTTCGTCTACATATTTGCAGGGAAAGCGACGTGGTTCACGAGCCTTCCGTGGTGGTGCAGCTACCAGATGTGGGTAGACAACCACGCTCCAGCAACCGCGAATTTCACCGCAGTACGTATGCCCGATGAGCTTTCTACCCCAGATTTCGCTGGAGTCGTTGGAATAAGGGCTTACATACTCCACATAACCACGAACAACCACATCGCGAACCCTGCCTTTGGAATGATACAGAACAGCTTTCTAGCGGTGTCAACGGAAACTTGGAGCGTTATCAAGGCCGTCTTCCTGGACCCCATAGTTGACGATATCAGAACGAAGGCGCTTGAGAGAAGCGGGATACCGAGGTGAAGTCGATGAAATATCAGTGTCCTACCTGTAAAGCAATAGGGGAGATAGACGTGGAGTTGAAGACCCTCACGGTGGAGGTCACGGCGGGGACGATCCCGACTCCCTCGCTGGGAATCAGGCACCACACGTCGTCATTCGTGTTCCCATCTCACGCGGACTGCGAGTTCAACAAGCCCGTGGATGAGATTAACCTGAGCCTACTTGAAAAGGTCGACCACGTGTTCAAATTTGAGACGTACAGGGGTGTTCCAAGATGAGTGATAATGTAGATACTCAGAAGAGTAACCTGAGGCCGTTTACTAGGCGCGGTCGGGCTACAGACGACCCCATCGTTCCCGACGGAACGACGGTCGTAAGCCTTTGGGATCCCGCTGTTCCCGAGGGCCTGAACGAGGCGGACGACTACTGGAACGACGGCCAGATCCTAATCTTGACCGGGGAGATGGCTGAACAGCAGAGGGAGGTTACCGATTTTGTTCAGGCTACGGGCACCCTGACGGTGGCCCCCCGTTTCGTCAACCCGGTTGCTACCCTTCTGACGGTGAACTCGCCGGCAGGTGACCTAGTGATAGACGTCGCCGACGCAACGGGGTTCACCGCCGGCTCGCTGTTGACGACGGACGCCCCCCTCGGAGACCTCATCATAGACGTGGTTGACGCCTCTATCTTCAGAGTCGGTAACGCGGTTATCTGGGAAAACACACCGGCGGCGGAAATGGTTGTAATCACCAACGTTGATACGATTCTCAACCAGCTCACCATCGCCGCCCCAGGTATCGTATTGGCCGCGGGCTACCTCGTTGCGAACGGTGCCGTCATCTCCATGCAGAGTGATGCTTACATCTGGGATGACGCTGGCGCTGAGGCCGTAACGATCCTCGGCATTGCTGCAAACCAGCTGACGATAGCGCCTCCAGGCATAATAGCTGCGCTCGGCTACAACTTAGTCGACAACGCCGCCATCAGCAGGAGCCCCGCCATCCTCGACGACGTCGAGTTTACGCTGATGCCTCCGTCTACCGTTATGATCAACCAGCAGGCTGGTGTACCAATTCATGTTTCGTCTCTAATTGAAGAGCGAGGTGCGGTATTCAACACCGTGGTAGGTGCCGCTGCCGACTTCTTCGCGGCAGACCTCATCCCAACTAACACCCCTACCACCTTCAGAATAGCCTTTAGTTGCAACGCCGCAGGGGTCCTCAACGTAATCAGAACTGAGGCAGGTGTTCCAGTTACGGAGCACTTGAACGCAAACGCTGCGTTGGTTGCTGACTGCCTCTACGAGTTCAACGTCACTGTGAGGGCGGGGCAGACCATCAACCTTCAGCACAGCGTAGGTGGAACGATACTATCCTGCATAGTGGTGGAGATATACGGATGAGCCAAATGAGGGAAAGGTGGCCCCCACAGGGACTACCTGGCGCGATACTATCTGGGACTCTGGCCGATCGTCCCGCCTTTGGCGTTGCAGGTCGCTTCTATTGGGCAACAGACGAACAGATGTTCTACTATGACACAGGGGCAGCTTGGGAAGCACCAGATCACGTGTACCTAGAAAACGTGCTGTTCGATCAACATCACGACCATTTTGAGGAGGTCATCACTCCACTTAACTCTACTTTTGGAGGGGGGGTAAATTCGGTAGCTAACAGAGCTTTCGGTTCACCCCTGTACGTAAAGACTCCCTGCCAAGTCGTGAAACTCGGTTTAGTAACTGGATCTCCAGAAGGCGGTAACTTTCAAATCGGGCTGTATGATTCTGCTTGGAACCTTGTGTGTGCAACGGCGGCGTTAGGGGTAGTAGCTAGTCTTCCCGGTGCTGTCAGAACTACATGGTTTGCTACAACAACCACGCCTGCCTTAACTCCCGGAATGTATTGGGTGATGGCTGTCTGCAACCAAAATTACGTGGGAGCTACTTCAGGGGTAATGTTTAGTAAATGTCCATCTGTGCAACCTTATAATGACATCTTAGACATACAACCCACTAATATTACAGTATTGATGGATGCTGCCTATCCTTTACCCGACCCTTTTGTTCCAGTTAATGGTTCGGCTTCGGAAATAATGAATAACTTCCTAAAGGTGACAATACCGTGATAAAGGTTAGAAGCGAAATTAGAGGAGTTTTCATCCACGAATCCGTTTACGGTTATCCACACGATTGGAGCATTATAGCGCAGACACTCAGCCAGTATAAGATTAACGCTATGTTTGTAAGTGACCTCGGTATCGGGCGACGCAGACCTGACGCAGAAATATCTACTGCTATTGCGGCGTGTCACGCTTACGGAATAGAATATCACAGTTCCATGTTTGCGCTGGAACAAAATAAAAACGCGGAGACGGCGGCTATAACAAGCGGTGGAGAGATATTCAACGAGTGGGTTCAGTGTCCGATAATGGCTCACGATAACGGAATAGCTGCTGTGCAAGAGTATCTAACCTCTTTCCCCTCCGTAGATGGAATAATGCTGGATTACATAAGATACGAGGTTGCAGACATGTGCTATTGCCCACAGTGCAGAGCAGCGTTTGAGCAGTGGTTAGGAGAAGGACCAATAGAGGATTGGACTCCCTTTTATCCATCGGGGGCTAGATGGCTTGAATACGCAGAGTGGAGAACCATTCCCGTCACAGAGTTAGTTAGAGATATGCGTGCCGCTGCCTTGGCGATCAAGCCAGACTTGGTGATCTCAGAGGCTGCTTGGTCATATTTTTCAGATTGCCCCATTTACTGGCGTAAATGGATAGGACAGGACACAGGCAACTGGATAGCAAATGACTACTTGGATTTTGTGGCTCCGATGATGTACACGAAAACGATTTATGGCGCTTCAGGAGAGACGCTGGAAAGCTTTATTGACGCTACCCAAAAGTACATGACTGGAGGCGTAGAAGGTAAAATCCCTCTAGTTGCTCTTCTTAGAAATGATTTTTCTACTTCCGCTGATCTTACCCCTGAAGAACTCAAAGCACAGATAGATTATGTTAGGAGTAGAGGTCTCAATGGATGGATAATCTGGCGATATGGAGGACCGGGTGTAGACGATAATGGTTACTTCCCAGACATAACGGACTATCTAGCCATCCTCGACATGCCCCCAACCTTTACACTGTCTAACATATTATATTCAAAAAATGGGGGCGAGATAACCGTCTCGTGGTCTACGGATTTACCAGCGACCAGCAGAGTCGAATATAGCGCAGAGCCGTTATTCAACGCGGTATGGTCCGTGTGGGGCGGGTTCAATTATTGGAGAATAAATTCCGCAAGCAAGGAAGCCTTTGAAGACTTAACGCCAAAAACCGAACACTCTTTAATCATACCTTCCAACGCTCTTTATTTCAGGGTTCAAAGCAAAGACGAGTCGGGGACGGTAACAAGCCCCATTTTCTATACTGGGATTATGAGGATTCTGTCCGTGAACTCAAATATAGCAGGGGTTCCATTTGAAATAAGGAGGATCACATGATGAGCTTCGTGGTAGACCATTTTGAGGACATCAACAAGTGGACAGAGACGATCCTTGGATCTGGGATGATTCAGAATAGAGTGGTTGACTCCTTTGAAGCCGTGACCAACGTTGAGGGAGACCTAGCGGGGTTGGTGTCCTCTCAGAGCCAACTCATATCATCCATTAGGGTGAATACCAACAGAGGGTCAGCACGCACGGTTCTACTGCTGAAAGCGCAGTTGGACATTAGCATTGACCCCATGCCATCAACACCTGGATATTACTATTACGCCTTCATAAGAGATCATAACTATGGACTTCAAGTGTACGATGGGTATGGCTACAACTATATTGGAGCTGACCCGGTTTCCTCCACTGATAGATCTGAGATGAGGATAGACGTTTCAGGGGGTATAATAACATTCTACTACAATGGCGTTCAGATATACAGCGAAGCCCTCAGGACATCTGACAACCTTCATGTATATGTCTTATCCTACGCTACATCATACAACACAACAATCTTAGGAACAACAATTTTCACATCAACCGAATATGTTCCTCCCGTTTATCTTTTAAGTATATCTTCATCTTCTATAGATGGAATACCCTTCATCTTGAGAGGTGGTGTAATAGGAGAAATGAGTTATGTAACGCCTTGGAGTGGCTCCCTAGAGGAGGGACCCTACAAAGTCGAGATGCCCAGCAACGTAATTGTTGGATCTGATACCTGCAACTTCGCGCAGTGGGAGGACGGCTCAACTAATCCCATTAGAGCCGTTTCACTCACAAGCGACCTCGCCTTATTTGCGACATATCAACTTCAGGTAATCACCGCCATAGAGGCTCATGCCTTCATGGACTCCGTCGAGGTAAACGCGGAAGGCATCATAGTCGAGACGGGGGAGGAGTTTATCACCCCGGCGACGGTTGAGGTCCTGCCGGGATCCTACACCGTCAGGCTCACGTATGAAGGGAAGATCGTGGAATTTGGGCCGGACGAGGTGGTGGTCGCCGAGGGAGAGACGGTCAGAATCGACGGGCAATTCGCTCCACCTAAACCTGAGGGACTCCCGCTCTGGGTCAAGATACTTGGCCCAATGTCAGCAGCGGCAGTGATATATGCCGCCACTAGAAGGAAGAAATAGGGAGGAAACGAGGGGGGTAACGGAGTGTCGTACCTTCAGGAAATAATCGCCGTCAAGGACACGGTGCTTGAGTATCAATGTCTCATCGTCGCCACGGGTGAAGTCGCACCCACGCCGGCCACAGGATATCAGGTTCAGATCCTTTTCACGGACTTAGAAGGAAAGGACGTTTACATCGAGTACAAGACGTTCGAGCGGGATCACATCTAATCCATTTTTTATTTACTTTTGTAGTAGGAATGTAAATAGGCTCAGAGGCCGAACGCGTCCAGGATCGACCAGATGAAGCCTATGAACCTCTCCCACGTAGTCGGAGGTTCAGGCTCAGGTGGAGTCGGGATCTCCTCTAGTGTCAGGTCCATGTCCCCCAGGACGACTAGACAGTCCCGGTCGTGAATGAGCCAGCTGCTTATCAAGGGCGCGTTGGGGTCATCTACACCAGGACCCTCCGTGTAGAAATCAAACCAGTTGTTGAACGTTTGAACCATTGACTCTCGAGCCTTCCTCACGGAATCGCCGAGCGCGAGTCTGTTCCAGCCCTCGTTCGCCGACATCCTGAACGCCGGCTCCGAGGGGCCGATAAAGAAGCCGAACGGCTCGTCGTAGCCGAAGAAGGCCAAGGCACCGACGTTAAGGATCCTCCGCCCGAGATCGGCGCCCGAGAGGCAACACATAGAATAGACTAGCCTTCCCTTCAGCAGCTTAGCGCTTACGTAGTCTATCAGCGCTCCTAAGTTCTGAGCAACGAACCGACGTCTGCTCCCATGGTCGTAGAACAGCACGGCGACAGAGTTTTCCTCATCCAAGACGACCTTTAATTTGCTCGTTAAGGCGTCACCCTTTGAGAGATCCTTAAGAGGAATGCCCTGGTTCACGGCGGCTTCTATGCAGTCCTCAGCCCAAGCATAGGAGTGCTCCGAGGCCTCGTCCAGGAGAGGCCTCGCTAGAACGGCGCTCAGCTACTTTTCCCCCTCGACCTTGTTGCGCTTGAGGAAAAGCTCGGTAGCGACCTGCATGATGTTTTGCCTAAATGTCTTCCCCATGCTAGTATCAGCCTTTATTTCGTCTAATGCCTCCGCTGCGCTGAACGTCCTAGATCCTACGATCAGGATCTTCGCGCCCGGGTTCGGGTGGTTCTTAAGCCACTTTTCCATCGCTTCGACAAGTTCATCCATTTTATTCACTCGCCGGGAGCTCCTCATCTGTCGAGAGGAAGGTGAACGCAAGTATCAGGGCGTGGAGTATGATGACGATGGCTTCGTAAGGTGTCTGGGGTAGCCTTCCATAGAATATTAGTGACTGATAGAGATCTGTCAGAAGAATCAAAATTACCGCTACGACGATCTTCCACGTCGCAGGGTTCGTATTGAGTCTCATACGTAGACTTTTAATGTGTAACTATATAAAATCTAATCGGTAAGTGTGGTCAGCAACAGGGCCTTCGCCGGTTTAGCATTGTTGGCTACTAGCGTAGTTACAGCTGTTTTAATTGCTCGTAAGGAGGAGGTGGCGCCCTCTCCAGACGGACGGCTCTTGATTGAGATTCAGCCTATGGGGGGTCTCTTTGAGGATGTTCTCGGTCAACCTATCTTATACGATGAAGGTGCAATCGTTACGGTGACGGGAACGGCTACGGAAGGTGAACCTCTACCAAATATGACCCTGGAATTATACGATGGCAATGCACTAATTGACTCGGCAGCTCAGATCGGGGCAACACTAGACGTCCCCTACGAAGTGGTGACGACTATAACCAAAAGAGGTACTCACCATGTTTCAGGGAAGATGACACTTTCTAACGAGCTGGGGGACGTAGAGTATGAGACCCCCGATATCAGCTTCAGAATAGGAAAGAGGCCAAAGGGCGACTTGGAGATAGCTTCCGAGCAAGTGCCTCAATAGTTTTAATCATCTTTTTAAGGACTTTAATGTAATTATTATTTGAAATGAATGAGCAAAAGGCATTACTAATTGGCTCAGTTGTCGTGGTAGCCACTGTCGCTGCAATCGCATTAACGCAAGCTAAAGAGGAGCCGGAGCCCTCGGGTGAGCTCATACTCGAGGTCTGGGCCCCTCAGCCTTACAGTGTAGCGGAGGTCCTGGGGCAGGCCTCAGTTGCCGCTCTTGTACGGCTGACGGGTAAAGCATTGTCAGGTGTGCCGGCGCCAGATATGACGCTGGAGCTCTATGATAACGATGTGCTTAGGGCTACGTCAGGTTTTCCAGGAGTGGATCTGAACGTGGATTACACTCTTGATGAGAACTTTTTGAGCCCGGCGGATCTCGGGAGCCATGACGTCTACGGTGTTTTGACGCTTACGAATGAAGTTGGCACAATTCAGTATCAGACGGTTGTGAGTACTTTCGTGATCGGAGAGGCGCCGACAGGGGAAATAACGATAACTGTTACTGAGCAGTGAGCGAGATCCTGTCCTCGCTCGGCTAGTGCTTCCTCGCGGAGTTGAGGACTATCCCTACAAAGCCAGCGGAGGCGAGTATAGAGCCTATCTTTCCCAAGAGGTCTCTTTCCTCAGGGACCTCAGGAGGGACCTCGTCCTCCTCGAGGGTGAACAACATTAGCCAAGGCTGCTCCTCTGGCCATGGCGTCCCCGGGACAGTAGCCCATTCAATCACTGTGGTTCCGCTGTCGTAGAGTGGTCTGTCAAAGACGTCAGCACCACTTAAGACGTGCATCCCCTCCACTTCCACGCTGTAGGAGTGCTCACCTTGAGCGACGTCGAAGAAGCTGCAAAATCCGGCTGAGTCAGAGTAATTAACCTCTCCATCTAGCGTACATTTAACACCCTCGAGGGACCCGATGAAGCCAAACTGGACTTCGACCATCTCAATAAGTCGATCCTCTTAAGGATTAAAAAGGGTTTATGGGTTGACATTAGGTACAAGAATGTAAATGCTTATATTCTCTGTGTGGGTGGGTGTGTATGTAGGCATTCAACATGGAGCAAGATGTTATTAGGTGCCCTGATTGTGCGTCGGAACACGTTGTTAAGACGGGTTTTGGAGTTATTAGGCCAGGAACGAGGAAGCAGCGCTACAAGTGTAGGGATTGTGGGCGTACCTTCTACCCTGAGGAGGCTGAGGAGGAAAAGGCATGATCACCCTCGAGCTGGAGAAGGAGGTTTACCACCTCAAGGAAAACGGTAAGACCATTATGGAACTAAGCTACGGCTACGGTGTCCACGATCCTCCTGAGAAACAGGAGAAGCACCTCAGCGTGCTCATTGACCCCCAGATGTGGGGCGGGACGAAACGGGTCACCGAGGCTCACCTGCACCACTCAGGGCATATCATCATCGACCTCGACGAGGTGGAGGGTAAGGGCCAGGAGGAGGCCGTAGCCCCGGCATGGAAGGTCTACGAGGAGGTCGTAGCCCAAGCATTGAAGGTCTACAACGAGGTCGTAGCCCAGGCATTGAAGGTCTACAAGGAGGCTGAGGGCTGATGTCCGAGAAGAGTGTGCCCGTGGAGTGGCTGGAGGCGAACCTCTTCAACCCGAACGTGATGACCCCCGAGAAGTTCGAGGACCTGAAGGCTGACATCGTCGCCGGCAACTATAACCCCGTCGTGGTCACGCCTAAGAACATCTACCATGTGAACCCGGAGATCCCGAGCGATCGATACATCATCGTGGACGGTGAGCATAGGTGGAGGGCAGCCGTTGAGGCGGACGTCGGCTACATAGACGTCGACGTAAGGCAGATGACGGAGGCCGAGGCAAAGTTGTACTGCTACCGCCGGAACAGCGTAAAGGGTGACATCGACCCCGTGAAGGAGGGTGATTTCTTCAACCTCGAGGTGGAGATCCTCGGGAGCGAGGAGGCCGTCGCGGAGAGGTATGGAAAGAGCCGTAGCTTCGTGGCAAGCCGTCGGGCTCTTACCCGGGTGGCCGAGCCCGTGAAGCAGATGCTCCGGGAGCCGGAGAAGGGATTCGCTGAGCTCAAGAGGGCTGAGCTCGCGGCCGACATCGTGGAGTCCAACCCCGAGGAGGAGTACACTGAGGAGCAGGTATCGGAGATGGTTGACGCTTCCTGGGATGATCAGGAGATCGTCCCACGTGGGACACTGACAACTTCTCACATGGAGGCCCTAGTGGGGCTGCCGGAGGACGCTCAGAAGCAGGTGGCAACTCAGATCGTCGAGAAGAACCTTACGGTGAGGGAAACCGAGAAGGTTGTTAAGCGGGTTAACGAGGATGCCGCAAGGCGCACGCGTTTCGAGGCTGCCCTCGAGAGGGCGCTTCAGAAGACGTGCCCGGAGTGTGGGGCCCCTCCCGGGGATTTCGAGGAGACGTGGAACAGCGGCGAGTTCGATGAGCACCGCTTCCAGTGCTCTAAGACTCGCTGGCATGATTGGCCGTACATGAAGAGGGCGCCATCGAAGGTTAAGCAGCTGGAGAAGGAGCGTAAGGAACGGTCGAAGAAGCTGAGCGCGGCCAAGCTGAACCCCAAGTACATTAGACGGGTGGAGGAGATGGACGCATTAATCGAGGCTATGAGGCCTTGGGTGCTCAGGAAGATCAAGCAACTGGACGAGATCGAGCGGGTCTCGATAACGGGCCTCCGGGGTGACAAGGTTGTGTCCATCGACTTCCCGAGCAGCTACGGCGCCAAACTTGACTTCAGGATCGGTGACTCGGCCCCCGACAAGTACAGGGACCGATTCAACAGCGTAGCCGTGACGGGGTTTGGCTTCGACATCGAGAAGAAAGGCTATAAGACGCTGCCCTTCAAGTCGAAGCTGGATCTGTCCCAGGGCCCAAGCCCGGAGCACAGGGCCCGGGTCCACTACTTCATCGACCAAATCATCGAGACAGACCTGGACCCCTTCCTCCCCGGGGATGAGGAGCTCGTCAAGGACATACTCAGGAAATACGGTGAGCTCCAGGAGGAGGATCCTCATGAGGATCCCGGGGCTGAGAACTCGGAGGAGGAGGCTTAGGGCAATGGGGTTTAAGGAGTTCGACGAGGCTCAAAAGAAATACGAGGACGAAATCGCTCGTCTGGACAGGATCGCCCGGGCCGTCTTCCACGGTCAGTACGGCAAAAGCGTCCTCAAGTCTCTGGCTGAGGTCTGGCTTCGAGTGGATTCGTCTGACAAGCGGATTCTCAAGCCGGCGTGGGAGGCGATCATCTCCAAGTATAGTCTAGACAAGGAGGCTGAGGGCTGATGAGAAGATTCAAGCATTGGGCTTATCTCAACCCGGCGGGTATGGAGACTTGGATGGAGGTATATCCAGATGGGTCCGTCCCGGTTCTCAGCATGATACCTCAATACGGGGCCCTGGGGACTCCAGAAATACCGCTTCAGCACTACTTCCTCGTCTACGTTGAGGAGCTCACCGAGGAGCAGTTCGAGAAGACCCTGGACATCCTTACGGAGAAGTTCAATGCCCCTCGAGAGGGGGTAAAAAAGGAGATCATGGAGCACGGGCTTCCCCTGAGGCAGAGCCTTACGAATGGGGCGGGAACCAACCATCCGGGGATGTTTCTATGAACCGGCTCATCTTGACTAACAAGGAGTTTATGACGATGGCCTACGCCAGCACTACGGTCGCCTGGACTAAGACTAAGGGCGAGATCGAGGGAATCCTCTACGATCTGAGGTCAAAGGGCGTACTCAAAAAGCATGGCTGGGTGACGGAGGGAGGTGCGGACGACGAGGTTGACACGCTCTATATGGAGCTCGAGATCCCCGTCAGCGACACTCAACTCAGGACCATCAATCTCAAGTTCCAGCCCACGATGATCTACCGGGAGAAACGGGACAAGCACAAGCGACGCGTCACTGTGATCGAGAAGAATACGTCCTGGAGGCTGTTCTACTGGCATTTCAAAAGCAAGATGGAGGCGGTCCAGTATGGCTTGGTCACCATGGAGAACGAGTTCATGAGCAATATCATGCACTATCTAGAGGATGGCGGGGAGGTTACCTTCGGTGAGGCCCTGAAGATGATCCTGCTTGAGGACAAGGTTGGTATGCTCCTGGAGGACAAGAGAGAGTCAAAGGTTATCCAAGTGGAGGTGGTTGAGCCGTGACCGAGCTTGACTTTGATTTTCCCAGGGCCTTTGTGACCGCCTTCGGCATAGCTCATATCCTGTCAACCGTGGTGGGTATCTGGAGCCCCGTCGTCGGGATGGCCTGGAGCATCATCGGCATGACCCTCCTCGGACTTCTCACATTACTGGCTACGCTACCTCATAAGAGCGTCAACCCTGTGAGGATGGGTCTGGCGGTCTTCTACGTCTGGGCCTTCCTCTTCGAGTGGTTGCACGGACCGGCCTGGGTCCCTCCATGGACGGATCTCCAGTATGTCGTTATGGCTCTCATCAACCTGACGTGCGCCGTATGCCTGCTCATGATGAGCGACGAGGAGGTGGTCGGACCTTGACCGCGCGCGCGATGATCAGACCTGTCATGGGAGATCTTGTTGAACTTAGGTCGCGTGGACGTGGAAGCTCTAAGGAGGGGGAAGTGGTCGGTGTGGCCTCGACAAAGGTTCACTTCCTAATCAAGACGACTTACCTGAAAAGGGTAAGGCATAGATTCGTTGGGTTGAGCGGCATAGAACGAGTCATATCACAGGAGGAAAAGTAAAGTGAGATGTGAAAAACACGATGAGGAAATGGTGCCCGTCAGCTGGATGAAGCGTGAGGGGATCGCCTTCAGCACGGCCTATTTGTGCGTAAGTTGCAATCGGGACAGAGAAGAGGGAGACCCGATAATGCTCTACGAGGGACCCGTAGATCATTCAAGGGATGATGACGACTCGCCGTATAAAATTGTCAATCTTCTTGAGGATGCTAAATACTGGATTAACAAAGCAGACGAGCGTAATCCGCTAGGAGTGGATCATGATGAGCGTGAGGATGCTAAATACTGGATTAACAAAGCAGACGAGCGTAATCCGCTAGGAGTGGATCATGATGAGCGCCTACAATTTATAATAAACGCTGTTAAGGCGCTGATAGCCGTCAGGCGCGCGCAGAGGGTGAACCGCCCTATTGACTTTCAGGGAGAGAAAGTAAATGGATGAAAAACTTCACCTGGTAATACAGGCTGACAATGCTGGCGAGTGGGTCAAGATTTCATCTTGGTCCTGTCCCGTCTGCGGGGACATCGTGGAGCGAAGGCTGCTCAGGGGCCCCGACGAGGGGCCGTTTCCTGATGACCATGACTACACATTGCATGAATCTAATCTTAATTTTCTATTTAGGATAATAGACCATTTATTATATCATATTCATAAGTTGGAGGAGACACGGACATGACAGGGGATTGTGGGACTGAATGTTCAGAATTGATGGACGCAAATCAGACAATACATATCTTAGCCAAAACACTTGGAGACAAAAACAGGAAACTCAAAGCCATAGAAAACACACTGATAGATGTCTGTGTAAATTATGGAACTGATTTTTGCAGAGAAGGATGTTGCGATACTGATCCTAATGGATGGGAAGGCTGTCTAACTCGAAAAATATTAGGGATTATAAACCATAATTCGGAGGGATTGGCGACTTGAATCATAAACAAATTAGTGATCTCAAAGTGGGAGATCGGTTACAACTCACAGAAGATTATGTTTATAGAATGGAATTCGGAAAGGCCCAGGTATTCACAATAGGGTCTATTATTCA
>Ga0307379_10000987_pt1 | contig 45886 bp, 66 predicted proteins | sample UN2MG_FD_202237 | JGI IMG/M metagenome (GOLD analysis project Ga0307379, IMG submission 202237) | Soil microbial communities from Risofladan, Vaasa, Finland - UN-2 | ecosystem: Environmental > Terrestrial > Soil > Coastal area > Acid sulfate soil | place: Finland: Risofladan, Vaasa | collected... | reverse complement strand
GAATCGCTGCCAGAGAAATATGTTGACGCCCAGCGGCGCCCCCATGCAGTCGCGCATGCTCACTAGCTGATCCGGCGGCAACTCGTCCAGCGGGATGTTCGTCAGTAACCACACATCGCACGCCACGTTGATGGGCCTCACCCGATGTGCCGTCTGAATGATCTCCGCCTCTCTCATGCTCCACAATATCGCGCTCAGGTCAGGATCGTCCCAGTACCCCGCCACGGGATAGGCCCGCCCCTGCCCATCGTCCGGATCAACGTACCGGTACTGCTTGAGTTGCGTGATCCATGGCGCAACAAACTCCAAGTCCCGCTCCCAGAACACCATCCGCGCTTGGTCCAACAATTTGCCAGGTGGCGGCATTGGCGTCCCCACCACGAACAGCGCGTCGCACCCCTCGTACTGGTTCGTGCCGCGCGCCGCGTAAAAGTGCCCTACCTCCTCGATTCCCATCGCGTCCTGACAGCCGAGGAACGTAATCACCGCCGGCCTGGTATAGCCCTGCCGTTTCACGATCTCGCCTATCAGGACGCCCGCCTGCCCTACCTGGTGCGTCTGTGTGCCGTCCTTTTCGAGCAACGAGGCTTTCCCATTGGCCCGATCGTATACCTGGATCACCTGTCCGCGCAGCCGCACTTGCGCGTCCAGCACGCGCACCTTTCGCTGGAACGCCGCGCTGTATAGTCGCGCGTTCGCCGTGGCATCCAGCCACACCATCCGCGTTGGCAGGCGCTCGTTCAACCGCCGCCGGAGCAGCATCTGTAGCGAACCCCCCACCAGCCGCAACCTGTCCGCCGGCTGGCCACCGCGCACGAGCACGCCAGCCGCTCGCTTGAGCAAAGTCACCAGCGGAAATAGATGCAGGTAGGGCACCCGCTCCACGTCCGCCGCAACATGGATGTCCGGGATCACGAACTGAGGATCCAGTGGAATCGCCGTCTCCTCGCACGCGCTCGCCACCGCCTCGGCCCCGCCCAGCAGCGTGATCAAGGCATCCGTCCGCACCGTGGTCCCCTGACTGGCCAAAGCGTGCAGCTCGTGGAGGATGTGCGTCAATCGATCATCAGGATCGAGCCCCGGGATCATGACGTTGGCGGCCGGGATGTTCCACTCCTGGCAAACTTTCGTGATCGGCGATTCATCGCCCACCACCACGCCGAACGCGAACGGATGGCCAAGTACGACGTGCTCGTGCATCCCGTAGATGATCGGTTCCGCCCGCTTGCGCTGGGCGTGATACCCGCAGTACCGCCCCACATAGTCCCAGCCGCACACGCGCTGGCAAAAGTCCATCGCCCTGTAGCCCTTGGCCAGCCAGGTGTTCATGGCCGCAAAGTGCTGGCAGTTCGCCGGATGGTCATCCGTCTCATCCCGACGCGGAAGCCATTCGTACCACCAGTCGGGATGGCGAGCGATGGCCATCAGGTCCACGAAAAAGTCGTGCCGAGGGCCCGCGTACAGCACCCTGGCACGACTTTTCTCGACCATCTCTTCGCACGTTTGGACGGCTATCGTCGTTTTGCCAACCCCGGCCACCGCCTGCACGAGCAGCATCTCGCCCGCATTCTCCTCGGCCAGGTAGTCCCGTATGCCAGAGCGAATACGAGCCCGCGCCTGCTGGACCGTCAGCCGCTCCATCTCACGGGCCAGTGGAGGCGCCACAACTTGCAAGTGCCGCTCAATACCGCGCAGCCACTCGGGTTCATCGCGCGCAGGCTGTGATGCGGCCTGAGCGCGCTCGGCGTCGAGGTCGGCAAGAAAACGCGATAGTGCGTCCGAGGACGAGTCCACCATTGGCGGAAGGACTCCTGTAGTGACGGCTGCGAGAGACGACGTGACCCCTGCTCACGGGGCTGAGGATGATGGCGCAGGTGGTGCCGTCTGGCGAGGACGACGACCACCATCCCCAGCCCCCTGGACAGGGGCCCTACCCATGGTACACCAGAAGCGGTGTAACTCACCTGCTGTCTACGCCCCAGCCGCCACCCTGGGTCCGCCTACAGTATACCCGATACAGAGAGTGCTGGCAAGGGCTTCCCAGTTCACGGCCTCGCCGTCTATGTCCCATTGCCACGTCAGCACCAGCCAGCGCAGATAGGATGGGCGGTCTTTGGGTGACAGATTCAGCATGAAACTCGTCCAAAGAGGTACATGATACCCCCGCTCCATCTTCTCCCATACCACAGCCTCAAGCCCCTCGACAAAGGGCGGAGGCGGAGCATCACCCATCTCTCGCTCGAAGACAAGTTTGTGGTATTTACAAATCCCATGGGATGAAGCACCGTCCGTCGTGTCGGTCCATCCCATGAACGAGCGTCCGCCCTCTTTCTCACACCATGAACATCGCCTTTCAGCGCGCATTCATCACCTTCTTACTGTATTCCGCTGCCTGCTGCAGATGGTTAATAGCTGCTCGCAATTCCGTGTGGGCAGTCTCAGGAATGCCATAATCTTGAAATTGCAGCGCGCCCTCTGTCATCTCACACCAGTGCGTTAGGAAACCAAAAAGATCTTTGAATGTTGCCAGAGAACTTAAGTCACTAGAGAAGCGGGTCAAAAGGGCATGCAATAGTAGCAGGCTTTCTGCCTCCTCTGCATTAGCACGCAGACATATCGTGGCAAAATCAGAATCACCTTGCATGTTATTCCCCCTCCGTCTGTCTAGTCGCTTTCCTTGCCGATCCTCCCCAGTCTGACGCCGAGATCCCGCACCGCCTCGGCGTCGTACAGTGGGCGCCCAGCTCGTGAGTAACGATAGCCAGAGCCGACAATCTTCTCGGCCTTGACGTGCAGGCTGAACGCTTGCCGACTGATGCCCAGCATTCGCGCGGCCTGGGCACCAGTCAACATGCGACGCCCTCCGATCACGTAGCGGCGGGCATTGAATTGCCCGAACCGCCCGCGCACACGGTCCAGCGCGGAGCGCCCGTACAGGTGCGCGCTGCCGATGCGCGCGTCCCCGAACAGATGTGCGTGAGTGTAGGCGAACTTCACGAACGTCCCGAGAGGCGCGCCCAAGTAGCATGCGGCTTCTGGCCGCGTGTAGTGTTCCTCCCCGTCTATCAGAATCATATCTCACCTCCACCTGATATTATAACACGGAGCGGTCACGTTGACAAGTGTGCACAGCGTCAGTAGCCGCTAGTCTTTCAACCCAGACTCTACATGTCGAGTCTGACCGTGTGATATGATCGCCATACCGATCAGTGTGTCTATGGCAATGCCCAATGCGGATCACTATCTCTCGACTAGCATGGATAACGTGCGTGGACTCAAACGTCCAGTGCTCGCATGTCTCGCACCGACACTCATCCATCGTTGGCCCCCTTTGCGGCCAGCTCCGCGTCGCTGCCCACCGCGTTGGCGGTGAACGGGACGGCCTCCCTGTAGAACTCACACGTATCGTCAGGCGCAGGCGAGGGTATCGGTAGGTCACACACACGCCTCGGCGTTAGACCTAACGTCGTACCCCAATGTGCGCACGTCTCGCAGGTGAACTGTACGTCCGCCTCCTCGTAGTGGTCACACGTGTCGATCGGTCCGGTGTGGTGACGCAAGACGACACACCAACGCCCCCAGTGCCTAACCGGCGGCTGCCACCCCGCACACGTCTCGCACCGATGCTCGTCACTCATCGCTGGCCTCCTCGCGGGATGCAACCAGTGCTGCCACGGCGTCGTGAAAGGCATCGCTCGCCTTATACCATACCGCGTTAGCGGCATAGTGGGCCACGTCGTCGCTGCCTGGGTGCCGCCTAAGGTTCGCCTCACGCTCTGCCAATGCCGCTTCTACCACGGCGACTTCGAGGCGCGCCTTCTCGTCGGGCAACGCTGCCGTCAGTCGCACGACCTCGGCCTCCGCCGCCTTGCGAAGCAATACCTGCTTGGCGGCGCCATTCATCATGTCCCTGGCGAACTCCGCGCACCGGCTCGCATTGTCGTGAAACTCGCTGCCACCTGGCGTCAGGCCCTCTAGCAGCCCAGTCAGCCGGTCTACTTCGACCCGTAAGCACCATACTTTGACGAGCAGCCATGGCACGTCAGTATGGTAGTAGCCAGCTATCTCCGTGGGCGAGAAGCGGCTGAAGGGCCATTGCCTCTCGACCTCAGAGCTGTGCGCTGTAACCTCAGCCAACCTATCTCTGTCAGTCATCTCCCCTCCCCCTTTACCACTCGAAACGTGATGGCCCAGACAAATGGGTTCTCATACCAGCCGCAGCCCTTCTTGGCGTAGAGCCGGTCCCACAGGTCGTGGAATGCGCACAAGTGCTCGTCGAACTGGTGACCGGCACGCATCACGTCGCTGTAGAGGCGCATCGGCACTACGCCCTCCGCCTTGGCGTCCTCGGGGGTGATCTCCTGCACGCGCTCTACGCAGAGGCCAGTGACCCCCAGCGTCAGGCGGCTGGCCCCCGGTGCCTGTCTGACCAACAACTTGTCGCCAGGCTGGCCGTAGGGGCAGGCGTCGCGCAGAATCGTTCCCATGACCAGATCATCGTGGTATCTTCCTGGTAGCTTCCATTCCCACGTGCCGTCAAAATCATCGTTGATCTGGCGTGGCTGTGGCTTTACCACCCGCCGCGTCTGTGTCTTGGTGCCGGCGAGGATGGCCCGCACCATCGGACCAGAAAAGTCGATGGGATAGTCACTCATCGCCGGCCTCCTCGCCGTCGACTGTGCGCTCTTCGATGTCGAAGTGGTCGCCCGTCTTTCGGTTGTACTTGGCTGCCGCCGCCACGCCGCCTGCCAGGGTAGTATGGATCGAAATCATGGCAGGGGTCTCGCCCCAATCACGGTCCAGGACCACGTAGACCGTGCGAGCGGTCACGCACTCCGCCGTCAGCCGCTCCACCTCCCCAAGCAGCCAGGGAACGTCTTCATGGTAGTAGTTGACTACCGTCAATGTCAGGACGCAACAGAACGGCCAGCGCTCAGCGACTTCGGCTGCGTGCTCCTGAATTGCCTCTAACTTTATTCGCCGAGTCATCTGCTCTTCAACGCTCACGTTTCCTCCTCCTGCTTCTCCGGGCCAACGCGCCAGTCGCACCCCGCGCCGCAGGTACACGGCCGCTTATAGCCGGGCCGGCAACCGTCTATCCGCTCCAGGCCACAGGGCATGAGGTCATCCTCCAATAGACAGCCGCAGTCATCGGCATACAAGCCGTCGTAGCCGTGCGCCTTCAGGTACTCGGCCACGATTTCCTTGACCGTCGGTGCCTCAACAGTTTTCGCGTCCATGCTTCCCCTCATCCTCTCCCCCCACGACCCACTGCTCTGGCCGCCACGGACTGCCCAACATGTCAGCTCGTTTCTGCGCTAGTTCCTCAGTTTCCCACAAACTATGTACTTCTGGAGGACCGTAGTTACCATACACCACCGCCCAGACATTCCGTGTACTCATTCTCCCTCCTCCTGCTATCCGGGCCGGGCGCCAGCGCACCCATGGTGCACCCGAAGGGGTGTCACTAGCCTCTTAGGCAATCATCCGGGCCCAGCATCAGATGCCCGAGCGCCGAGCCAATCTGTCCGCTTCGCTGGCGACGATCACTCTCGTCAACCTCGAATGCCAACTCAAAGTACCGCTCGGGGATGTCGTCATTCTCGTAGCCGTCAACGTGTTGGCAGGCGTCCTCGGCCAGAGTGCTTAGGCTCACCTCGCCAGTGAGGGGGTCACGATGGTCCTCGATAACCTCTCGCATATACCGCCGGACATAGATGCCACCCTTGTTCATCGTCAACCTCCTCCTGCTATCCGGGCCGGGCGCCAGCGCACCCGCAGGGGTGTAGTGTTCACACTCGGGGACGGAGCTGGTCATACGACAATATACGCGGCACATGCGCCGGCTGCCCCTAACCGGTGCCCGCCAATGCGCGCAGGTCTCGCATCGATACTCGTCAGCCATCGCCAACCTCCTCCCCCAAAACCTCGTACAGACACCCCGAACGGTGCAGGTTTCCGGCAGGAACAAGACACCGCCGGCAATAGTAGGTGCCAGCGATGTTTGGTGGCCCACCAACCCGCCAAACAACATCGTTGCGCGCAGCCTCGCGCAGAGCGTGCTCTAACTGCCGCACCCGTACTCCCAGTCGCTCCACCTCCTCCCGTAGCCGCACGCTCTCTCGGTACGAGTCTTCCTCGACAGCCATTAGCCACGGAGCATTCATCGTCCCTCCTCCTTTCTGAGAAAAGCGTCCAGGTCGCTACATGCACGCCACAGCGCGGCCTGTGCTCGCCCCATCTCAAAGCGGGCCGGCGGCGACTTCGTGCCGGCCCGAAACCAGCGCAGACCTTCCCGCGCTATCGCGTTATGTAGCCAGGATTCGTTCGCGTCGTACTCGCTCGTGATCTTGTGCAACACGTTTACCCTCCCTGTTCTCTCCGGGCCGGGCGCCAGCGTCACTAGTCCCGGCCCGGTTGCACCCCTTCGGGTGCGCTTTGGGTGTGGCCTGTGCTGTGGCGCCGTTCGTCAGGACGCCACCAATTACTTTCCACAGCAGTATTCGCTTCAGGCCAGTGGCGGCGGGTGCGGCGAGCACCTGGTCGTCCTCCGCGCCGCCAAACTATCACAAGCCGAGGAGTGCCTTGAGGATGCCCTGCCGATGGTACGAGCCTGACTTCAGGCTCTCTTTGACCTGCTCCACAAGGGCCTGGGACGTGAGCTCGCCGATCGCGTTGGCCGCCTCGACTACGGCGGCGAGGAGCACTGGCTTGTTCTCGACCAGAACGGCACGGACCTCACCAGCGATCTCTTCGGTCATGAACTTCTTCACGACCGCTCCGATCTCCTGTCGCAACGTCAACTCAATGTCCCGCAGGATGCTGTGCTCAATCTCCTTGAGGACGCTCGCCTTGAGCTCCTCCTCATGGCTCTCCAGCATTGTCACCAGTTGCTCTTTCGTGATCACGTCAATCCCTCCCATACTCTGCCAATCTCGACCAGTTGGCGGGCCGGGATTCGGACCCGGTGCGTTTTGTTTGGTCAGCCGTTCCCGATTTGCACGGTAATGGTTTATCTCCCCTGGCTGGCAGGCCACACCTGCTCGTGTGCGCGTTCCCACCGCGCGGCACCGCCATAATCCCAACCGCCGCAGGACAGCGAGATCCTATCTCATCCGCTCACGGTCCATGTTGACCACTAGGTTTGTACATCCAGTGATCTGGCCCTTCTCATCCCGCGTCAGATCGCCAGGGCTCAGCAGGTCCCGCCGCTCTGGACAGGCTACGCGGCACATATGGCTCACAATCAGCCAGACGCCCATTTTATTCGACGGCAAACCGCGAACCTCCCCATAACGACGGGAGATGATCGGCACCCCCTCGACCTCACCACACTGCTCACTTACCTCATCACATCGTGCTACGACGCCCGACGGCGATACAATGCCAATCGGCAGGTGAATCTCATGTGGTGTCAGATTTACGAACATGTTTACTCCCTTTGATAATCATCCCTTTGGCGATCTGTCGGCGCCGGCGGGCCACGGCCTGCGGTCCGTTTAGACCGTAATGCCTCTCACCACTGCGCCAGCGCCTGCCAGAGCCCCTGGCGGTGGTCCTGATATGGCGCCAACCGCTCAATCGCTCCCCGCGAGGCAGCGGAGGCATCTGGTCCAGAAACCTGCCACGCAACACGGACGTTAGCCTGGAAAAGACAGTCTGATCAGCCATCTAGATCTCCTTCTCCTGTGATCCGTCCCTCACTTCCGCCGCCGAACCAATGGACTTCTGGCGTCGCGCATGGACCTTCTGGGCGAAGTCCAAAAGCGCTCTGCCTCGGGCGATCCGATGTCCCAAGGCGATGTCCCACTTATCCTTGGGAGAGCACCTGGAAAATCCAACGCCAACGATCTCCCCCTGGATCAGAGTGACCACCGTGTACGCCCCACAGATGGTAGTGCTCTCGAAAAACTTGCGGCGGGCGACTGCTTCTAACAGATCCTTTGGGGCCCTCACTTCCATCTCCTTTTCTCTTTGATAGACAGTATTTTGCGCGTTGTTTTGGCGTGTCGCGCCCCACCCGCTACCTATGTACGCCGGTAGCCCGCACGCGTTGTTTTGGGAGACGCGCTCCTCCACGCCACCTACGTCTGCCGGTGGCCCGCATTACCGCCGCCCTGCCGTCAAGCCTCGGAGTCATACTGGTTCTTCGGCACGTCACATGCCAGGGCAGCGGTACATCCTAACGCACGCCGATCATCCGGCGCGCGCACGCCGCGCACATGGTCGCCTCGACGGCGGCCACGGCCCACCGGAACATAGAGCCGTCGATCTTCTCCTGGACCAGGACCTCGCCCTCCAGCAGGCACTCGGTCCCTCGCGTGCCGACGGTGAGTACCTTCGGGTATGATGCGATCACTGTTCCCCTCCCCTGTATGCGTTGTCAAGCGCCCTTTTGATCCCTGCCAACTCAGCGACGTCCAGATCACCCAATGCTAGGAGTCGTGAGGTGCATATAATAAGAGCGTGCTGATTGTCACGAATCACCTGGAGCCGCGCGTAGTTCGCGTTCGCCGTTTCGATCACCGCGCGCAGTCGCTTATTCTCTATCTGCAATCGGCGTATCTCTTCGGCAGACCATCCCCCGCCCAGATCCGGTGTCATGGCGTCCACTCCTCGTATCTGGTGCTTATCCCGATCTCGTCCGTCCGCCGGCACACGGTGCACGGCCGGTAGATCGTCCCCGGCACGCTCTCGCCGATGTGCCGGTAGTACCCCGTTTGCTGCTCCGCCGGCATCGTGCGCGTGGCGGCCTCGTCGTAACCCTGCATCCCGTCCATGCTGCCACATTGGTAGCAGCACATCCTATTCATCGCCCGCGAGATCCGCGCGAGGCGCTCGGTCTCCAGGTCGAGGGATCGAGCACGCATCTCAGCAGCATCCATCGTCATCCTCCCTCCACTCGGGTTCCTCGGTGGCTTTCGGGCCGCACACCGGGCAGGCAACCTCCTCGCACGGGTCGTCGCCCTCGCCCGACCCGCTCAACACGTAGCCCGTGTCCTGACAGCGCGTGCAGCGGCAGGCTATCATCGGGCCCTCCCCGCATGCCATCCGACCAGGTTTCCCCTGGCCTCGGCCACGATGTCCTCGGCCTCGTAGCGCCGCATCCCCTCATTCACCAGCCAGCGCGTGAGCTGGCTGTCGGTCACCCCATGGCGGGTGCGGATAGTCATCTCGGTCCGCTCCAACGTATCCTTGCGAGTCTCGACCTTGGCGTAAGCGCTCATTGTGGCCTCCTGTATCTCCCAATCCCACAGTCATTATAGCGCAAAGGTATCATGTTGTCAATAGACAATCCGCTCATGGAGGCCGCCGAGCCGTCTCGGCGGCCTGTGGTGAGGGGACTAGGCCATCTCGTGTCGCGCCACCTCGTCTATCGCCGCACACGCCGCGCACTGGTAGGGACTGGCCCAGCCGCCAGGCGTCGCTGGAAAGGGCTCCGATTTCCCAGCAGGCCAGGTTATCGTCACATCAATGGATACCGCGCAGTCTGGCGACGGATCATGCCGAATCGTTCCCAGACACACGTATGTCTGGGTCAACCTAGTATCCCGCAGCGGAATGACTCGGAAGTGGTCGGTCCAGGCGGCCGGTCCGGCTGCCTCGTGCATGTCTCCCCGTACACGATCCTCTGCCTTTCTCGCGGCACTCAGGGTCGTGTACCGTGAGAGCCCCTTCCAGGCCCAATCCGGGATGACCTCGCACGGACCGAACGGCCGGCCAGTGTGCTGCAGATCGAAACGATAGGTGCCCATGATCTTCCTCCTTGATTCTTCTAGTCCGCCCAGGCCAGGAGCCGAACTGGCGCTCGGCTCCTGAGACTCGGAGGGCTAGTTGCTCATTCGGTCGTAGCAGTCGAAACAGGAGCTCCCGAGTGAGGCGCTCATCCGCTCTCCCTCGGGGACGTCGTGGCCGCAGTCGCAGTGGATGTAGTGGATTGTCCGCTTCGGCTGTGCAGCGCGCTCGGCCTCAATCCCGTCGAGGCGGCGCTCCGCGAGTGCCATTTGGACAAAACGGGTCAGTCGGGACTCGGGGGGCCGGGGGCAGTTGCGGACACTGTGTCGGCTCAGAACGATCTCCGTGTCGGCCAGCTGGGCGATTCCCAGTTCTGTTGCCGCAGTCTCGTACTCATCGCGGCTCAATGTCTCAGGGAGCGCCCGGACCGGCGCCATTGCAACGTCAACAGCGTATACGTCTCGAATAGCGATTGCCGCGCGCTCCTCGGTATCCCACCGGTATCCGGCTCCGAGCCAGTACCCGGCGTATTCGGGGTCGGCAACTGGTCGCTCATTGGTGTCCATTGTGATCCTCCGTCTGTGTCTCGACTCTGCCCGCATTTGCGTATTCGACCTGCCTCATTCGGCGGCGGGTAGTCAACCCCGCTCGGACCGCCAGTTCCCTGGCGGTTTCGGCTCATTTCGTGATCCTTACTGGAACCCCGCGGGCCTCGAAAAACCCGGCCAGAAACCCGGCCTCCAGTGCCGTGAGAGTTGGCACCCGCGCCTCAACCAGCGCCGTATCCTCATATCGGACATTCTGGACTTCCCAGAGAAGCTCACGGCCTCGCCCCTGCCCCTCACGAGAGAAAGTCATACTTATGCGATTGTTGGCAATCGCGGCAAGGGCATCTCGCAAATGCGGGTTTAGGTTATACGCTCTGCTCGCCGTGACAGTGTATCTTGTCGTGATCGTGTATGTAGCCATCGTAGCCTCCTGCCGGTCTATTGCCCGACTGGCTGGGCGTGATCTCTAGGGCAGAACGTTGACTGTGCGAATCCAGGGGAAGGCCTGCTTGCTCATGCGAGCGACCTCGCGGGCCTTGGCCTTCGCGTCAGAATACCAACCAGTCCACTCGGTGACATTATAGCCGCCACTGGTGTTCTTCCAGGAGAATGCCCAGAGGCCGTAACCGTGCGGCCGCTTGCCATATCGGTTAGTGTAGAGGCTAGTATCGAACTTGATCTCAGGGAGGTGATTATGACTCATTGGATTCTCCTTTTCGTAACCTGCCTCATCAGCGGCGGGTGGTCAACCCCGCTCGGTCCCCGGAGGTTTCTCTCCGGGGATTCGGCTCTTATCCCTGCGCGATGCCCCAGGCTTCCCATCCGCGCTTGCTGACGGCGCTGTAGCCGTAGGCAATCATTGGGTCCAGAAGGTTCCACTGATCGCCTTCGGCGATGTAGGTGGCGATCATTCCATCTATGCGCTCCAGCTGCTCCCCCGTGCCGACGTAGACATGGCCAGGCTCGCAGATGATTCGCTCCGCTGTGGTCAGGGCCCGCTTCCAATTGCGACTGCTCCCGTAGAGGCTCTCCGCCATCTCGCGCACTTCCTGGTGCGCGTACCGGAGCTTCGTCTCGTCGATCCTCGGTGCCTTCATTGCTGCCTCCCTCTTGGCTTGCCTCGTCAGTGGCTAGGTTGCCGTCCTAGCCAGTCCCCGGAAAAGGGCTTCCGGGGATTCGGCTATGCGTTCTCATTGGCCTTGAAGCAATACTCGGAACCATCCATGAGCCGCGCCGTAACAGTAACGGTCCAATCATCGCGCCGATAGGTGCACATAACCTCGCGGGCCACTTGCCTAGACTCTCGGCCAGTACATTGGAAGTAGAACCGTGCGAACTCCGACTCGGGCTGATATCCCGCAAGCTCTTCCCACAGTCTGTAAATCGTGGCCTCGTTCAAGGCAGCCATGCCGTACTTCCGTGCCAAACCACGAATGGCACGAACAGCCTCGCTGATCTGCTTCTTGGCGCCCACTTCGTCTCTCCCTCTTGGCTTGCCTCATCAGTAGCTAGGTTGCCGTCCTAGCCAGACCCCAACCGGCTTCCCGCCTGGGGTTTCGGCTCTTTGGATTGCCTTGCGTTCGCGGCCCCTCTGGGCTATTCGGCCCTTTCTCCCGCCCCCCTGGTCCCTGTAGTGACTTTGGAGGTGGTGCCTCTCGGCCCCGGAGTCTAGTGTGGCGGCCCTTTGGGCTCCCGCTCTCGCTCGGCGCTCGTTTGTTAAGGTTCCGTTTCCTTATCCTGCAATCATTATAGCACAAGTAAATCAGGTTGTCAAGGGCTTTCCAATGTCATAAGGTTAATATTAGGTTAATAATTGTTTCTACGCATGGCCGGTTCCCAGGACACAAAAAAAGGCGCACCCCTACGAGCGCGCCCATTTTACGAGATCACCAATCAATCGGGCACTCGGCGTCGAAGCACCACCCGCCCATGTGCGACCTGGCCAGCCACGATGGCCGCCGCGCAAACCTTGAACAGCTCCTCAACCCACATCCGCCAACTGGTAGGCGTGATCTCGTACAGCATCAGGAGCGTGCCCAGATACGCGATAACAGCAACCCCGGCCGTCACCGCAAACGCTAGCGCCCGCTTATCGTCAGGGCGCAGCATCGCCAGCCAAGCGGCGATGATCGGCCACCGATTCTGATTCTCCAGCCTATCGATAGCGTAGAACGCCAGAACCCCAGCCCCAATCCCCATAAGCCATAGCAGCCCTTCTCGGAGCGTCATTCTACCCTCCTCGACCGATCGCATCCACAACCAGCCGCACTACCACGGCCACTAGCCCACCGGCCACCCCGCCCCCGGCAGCGATCGTCGCGACCTTGACTTTCAGGTCGCTCACCGCCCCAGTCAACTGCCGTATCTCACTAGCGTGGACCTTCGCCGACTTGGCCACGTCCGCAATGTCCACGCGCCATGGACACGAGGCACCCCGATCCGCCATGATCTGCTGGAGCTTGGCGACCGCAACGTCCATGGCGCGCTGCTGGGCGTCCTGCCGATCCAGCCCCCTCTCCACCCTAGTGAACTGGCGCCTGGTATCCTCTAACAGCCGCTCCACGTCTTCCATTTCGACTGGCATCTCAACGCCTTTTTCTCCCCCCGCTAGTTCTCCCGTATCCACCATCGCATATCCCCCTCAGCCCACTCCCCTTCTCGTGTGCGGACTAGGTGCTGGGTCGTCTTGGCATCCGCCGCTTTGCGGAACGCCTGTGCCACCCACACCGTACCTCCTACGGCCTTCCGCTTTTCGTCACTCGCTGGCAGCAGCCCCCGGCGAGCCGCCGCCTTTTCCAACGCCGCATCCGGGTTCAGCGGAACGATATACAACTGCAACTCGTCACCCAGTATCCGCTCGAGTTCCGCGTCTGTCATGGGCACCCCCGAATGCGCGCACTGCCACTGAGCCAACTGTCCGACCTCAGCACGTGGCGCTCCCCCCGAGTACCACATGCCTCCCCAATGCTCACCCAGTATCCATAGGCATACCCCCGCCACGTTGTTTCGCGTGTGCAGAATGTCCAGCCAATCCAGGAGCGCAGGTCCTGCCCACGTCGGCCAGTTCCCCGTGTTCGGATAGCCCGCCTCGGTGATCACCGTCGGCATCGGCCTCGGGAGGAACAACTGCATCCGCTCGTGCCTCAACCCGATCGCCGCGTCCCCAAAGTTCACGCGCCCATCGTGCGTGTTCTCCGGTATCCGATGGATGTACACGTGCGCGTAGAATTCGTCCGCCTCCATCAGACTGGCGTAGCAGGGTCCGGTCCGCATCGCCTCGCCAAGCTGCGCCGCCGTGAGGCTCGCCTGACACCCAGCCGGCCCGTGCAGATAATAATGCCCCACCGCGTCGCCCGGGAACCAGACGTCCCGGTTCCCGATTGTGAGCGGCCCCCAGCCGTAGAGCCAGTCGGGGTGGTTCGCCCGCAGTCGCCGCACCAAGCCTAGCCAGACCTCGTTGTAGCGCATCATGTCCGCCAGCTGGTCGCCAAAGCCCTCCCACTGTTCCGCGCTGATCGGCATGTTGGGCTCGTTGAACAGCTGCAAGTGCTTCTGCCCGGCCGGCACCCAATCGCTCCATTCGTCCAGCAGGCGATCAATCGCATTGCCAAACTCGGCAACGCTCGTGCTCACGGCAGTACCGGGCAGGTAAGGCCGCAGCACAAAATGGCAGCCTGGATTGATAGTCAGGATACAGTTGATATCCCTCCGGCCTATCGGCTGCCCATGCATCCCATAGTTGGGCAACAACGTCACGTAACCGGGCTTAACCGCCTCCATGATCTGCCAGTCGATATCCGTGATAGGCCCCTCGTTTCCGATGTGGTATCCCAACATGTTACCCATAGAGGCCCTCTCTTTCGTTCGTGGAGGCGAACTCACCATGTAGCATGACCGCTGCTTGGTCGTATGCCCTTGCCGCCTCTTCCTCAGAGTCGAACCGCCCAATGAACCGTGCCCGATAATTCAACTTGACCTGGGCATGCCACTTGCGTCTGGCGCGCTCCCAATACACGCCAATGAATTGCGAAGTCTTTCTCTCGCGCCGCTTCATGTTTCGCGCGTTCTGTTTGTGGTCACAGACTCGTAGATTAGCCCTGCGGTTGTCCAGACGATCGTGATTGATATGGTCTACCTCTTTCTCGGGGCCAATGTTCAGAATCTCCTTGTGCATGTACAGAAGGCTCTGTTTCCCATCTGTGACCGGCCCTCGGCGCACGGCATAGCCAGAGCCCTTATAACACCATGGGTATCGGGCGAGGCGCTCATAGTCATCATCATCGACTAGGCTCACTTTCCCCTGTGTAAGGAGTATTTTCTTCATGCGCCCCCCTCCAGCATGTGCCAGAACGCCCGCCGTCCCTTCAACCCGTCCGCAGTCACCAACCCCGGCTCGAACTCGGCGTGCAGGTGCGGACCTGTCGTGTTGCCAGTGGCCCCCACCTGTCCGAGCGCGTCGCCCTGTTGCAGGATATCGCCCTCGCGCACGTAAGCCCGCGCCAGGTGCGCGTAGCGCGTGCGGTAGTGCTGTCCGCCCTGCCAATCGTGGCGCAGAGTGACGTATATCCCGTAGCCGGCCGGATCGTTGCCAACGCGCTCGACGACGCCAGTGGCCATGGCGCGCGCAGCATCGCAGCCAGCAAAATCTTCGCCATTGTGAGCGGTCAACCCGAACGCGCTATAGTCCACCGTCCGCGAGCCGAACGGGTTGGTGCGCCTCGCCCCTGGACACGGATGCTGTAGCATCTACCCTCCTAGATCAACGCCTCGCCGGCCCGCCATTCCTCGTAACCCGGCTTGAGCGCGATAAGATGCGCGTTCACCACAGGGATATCGTTGGTGCGGAGCCATTCGTTGGGGAAGCCTGTGTGCAGGTATGATTGCTGGAAGCGCCCTCGAAACTGCGGCTGAATGTAGCGCGCCTGGGCCGTCCTCGTGTAGTATAGGAAGGAATTCTGGTTCCACCAGGACACGTGCGTCGGGTCCTGGAAGGCCCCTCGCCCGTCGGTACTCGGCACGTCGATGAACGCCATGCCTCCAGGTGCCAGCACGCGGAATAACTCGTTCATCGTGTGAATCGAATCGCGCAGGTGCTCGAACACGTGTGAGGCGTAGACGACGCCGACGGAAGAGTCCGCAAACGGCCAGTCCTGTTCCAGGTTGCAGACGACGTTCGCGCCTGGTCGGATGTCCACCGTCTCGTACCCGTTCCGCGGCCCAAGCGCCCCACCGAGATTCAGCATCCGCAGTCCATTATCCCGCGCCCAGCGCATGAACAGCTTTTCCACGTACTTGTGATAGCACTCGCGGTTGGACGCCTGAATCTGCTTGCTGTACTCCTTGCAGGTAGAGTCCGCCAGCACGCGATAGCCGTAGATCGGCTTGTCCATGTGCCGCATCCCCTGCTGCCCGTAGGCCAGGTACATGCGGATGTTCAGGTCGTGATCGTCCACCAGCGCCAGCACCCTGTCGTGCCCACCAATCGCATGGTAGGCTGTGGCCCGCCAGGCGCGAGGATGATTTGGGCTCCACCAGATCTGGCGCAGACCCCACGGCCCCGGTGGCCAGGCCCGTGCTTCTTTCATCGGCTGGCCCATAAAAACGCAGTCCCGATGGTGCCAGCCCCAGTACGGGCTAAAGACAATCGGCTCTAGACTCGGCCACTTGTACTCGCAGCAGTTGCCGTAGGCCATCTGCACCATGGGGTCGGCGAACGCATCTGCCACTTCTTGCAAACAGTCGGGACCCAGAACGTCGTCGTCGTCCAGCTCCAGGTAGACATCGCCAGTCGCGTGATCGCAGCAGAAGTGCTTCAGCGCCCCAATCGAAAACGACTCGCCCGCCGGGTTCTCGTATGGGTAGAGACGCACGCGAGGATCGTTGGCGATCATCTCGGATATCTGCGCCCCATTGTTGGGAGCCAGCACCCACTCCCACTCGCCGTAGGTCTGTGCCAGCAGACTATCGTAGGCATCCTGCAAGATGGGCATGCCCCTGTGAGTCGGCGTGATAACGGAAACGGTCACAGCCACTCCCTTCGGTGATAGCGCAGGAGTTGCGCCTGCGTCTCTACCAGCCGCCTCAGTACCGCCTTCTGCTGCACCGCCGTGAGCACATCCCATCGCTCCAGTGCCGCCGCATAGTCGGTCAGTGCCGCGTCGATGGCTCCAAGGATGCGCGCCTTGGCGTCGGCCGACTCGGCGTCAAGCACCTCGCCAGCAGTGAGTACAGTCGGGTCGTGTGCTGCCACAACCGCCGCAATCGCGCCGGCGTCACTATCGTCTGGGACGGAGAGTCGGACACCGAGCTCGTTGCCCTCTAGGCGCAATAGGCAATGGCGCGTTGGTGCATCCCCGACCAGCCACTCGGGATAGGCGGCAAGAAGTTCGTCCATTAGCAAGCCCAGTTTGTACGTGCCTGCGTAGGTCAGTTGCACCGCAATTCCTCCTACCCGATACGCTGCATCATAAACCATGGGGTGAAGGCGCTGGCGTACTTGACTGCCAGGGCACCACCACTGTTCTGATAGGTACCGAGCTCTACGTACTGATTTACCGCTAGGTCGTAAATAGTCGTTATGCGGAGTCCCGCATAATAATAAGTAAAGGGCTGAGGCTCGCGGTCAAAGGCAATAATCGTTGTGTTGTCTAGCAGTAGCCACATGTAGCGTACCCCGGTACTGCTGGCCGCATATTCTACGTATGCGGTAATTAGGTACTTGCCCGCGGTTTTACACGTTAGGCGGCTAGTATTTGCGCCAGTGTCGTGTATCGTATCAGTGTCATAGTTCTCGGAGTTGAAAGTTAGTTTTGTCTCTGTGTCTTTGGCAATGCTGATGTCTGCATTGTTATAGACTCGCGCGCCCTCAGTATATCCTCCGGTTCCGCCTTGGTCGCCCTGATCTCCTTGATCGCCCTGGTTGCCTTGGTTGCCTTGGGCTCCAGCCGCTCCCTGATCGCCCTGATCACCTTGCGCCCCGACAGCGCCTTGATCCCCTTGCGGACCGGGATCCCCCTGGTCGCCCTGTGGCCCTGGAATCAAGTCCTCGTACCCGTGCTTTGCAGGAATATCTCGCCAGACAAGTAGCCGCCCATCGGCCTTGGCTGCGTTCTCGACGTCCGTATGATCCGTCTCGGAATCTAGCGTATGCCCTCTCGCATGATGCTGATCCGGCAGCACCCCTGTCAGATCGCCGTGCGCCAGCGTAGTCCCCGGAGCCACGGTCCCAAGCCAGGTCCCGATATGTGCCACCATCTTGAACGGGGCCACCCAGTCAGGCTTGACCACGGCATCCATGTAGCTGTCAAAGGCATAGTAGAGCACATTCTCAGCATCGCCGTGGAACACGTCCCAGGCGCAGGTCCCTGCACTTATCTCTACCGTTAGCCAGTACTCCCCGGCGTCCAGGCAGAGGACCCCGGCATCCGGCACGAAGCTCACTTCCGTGCCCGGCGCCGCCACGACCTGAGCCGCCACCACGGTCCTCTGTACCACGGCGCTCGGCCCGGAAGAGATGTACATCGCATAGGTGCCAGCCACGGAAATATCCCAGAGTATCTCGGTGATCTTGAGCGGCGCCCAGAGATAGGTGTGCCCCGCCATGCGCGTCCAACCGGCGCCGCCGTTGTCCTCCGCGCCGTCCTTGTCCACGCCAGCCGTTGTCGTCGCGGGAGCCCAGTCCAGGCCCGCCCCTCCGCCCGTACCCGCCCCGCCAGTGCGCGCAAAGTACGGCGACAGGAGTCCCACCAGGTCGTAGACTTGCTTGTTTATCGGCATCAGGGAGCGATCCTTCCCGTCATCGTCAACTGTGCCAGCCGCGCCTTCACCGTATCGTACGGGTTGCCCCGAAGGCTCACACTGCGCGGCATGTTGTAGACTATCTCTTCTATGAACATCGTGCGCATGTCCTGCTCCAGGCTGGCATAGTCGGGCGGCGGTAGGCCGGTCAGAAAATCGCTGAAAAGCAGCCATTTTCCTGGCTTCACGTCCCACGGCTCCACCACGTCGCCCGTTACCGTCGTGACCTGCATATCTGCATCGTACACAGATTGTAGGTACTCTACAGTCTCTGGAGCTGCCTCATACGTTACCCGCCGGTCGTTGCCGACCATCAGCAGCCAGCGCCCGTTTGTCGGCCCGCCCATCTCAATGATATCCTGCAGCACATCCCAGCCGGTGCGTCCCTCGCCTTCGTATTCAGCGATGGGAACACCACAGGCGTCCAAGTCCGCGTTCGTGCTGGCAAAGAGGCCGTTCGGGTCCGCATCCAACACGCTGGCCAACTTCGTCTCCGTTGCCACAGTGCCGCTACCAGCCACGTCCTCGTAGGTGTAGGCGGCCAGGAGGTGCACGTAGCCGAGGCAATAGAGCGTTACGCTTGGCCCGCCCCCGCCAAGGTTGCCAGCATTCCACGCCTTACCAGTCCGCGGCCAGGCGTTCTCGGCCAGGTAGGTATCCCGCACCTGATCGGCCTCCAATGGTGCTGGCGCGGTATTATCCAGTTCACCGCCCGAGATGATCTGCTCGAAAATCCCGAAAGCCAGTTGGCTGGCGGCATTCTCTACAATCGTCGTGATCTCTTGGCCACCCAATGTCGGCGGCGTGGTACTCGTATCCTTGGCGCGATAGACGACGGCCACCCGATTGGCCACGTCCAGGAGGGGACCGCGCGTCACGCTGAGCGCCCCAGCGCTGCCGTCAATGCGGTTGACCCAGCCCTCCCACACCTTCTGCATCGCGTCGCCGTAGATTTCGATATGCCTGCCCAAACCGTCGGCAATCCACTCCTCGAAACCTTCCCGGCCCAGGTCCAATGTGAGCGTCGCCTCCCAATATCCGCCGATGGCCCGCGTAGAGAACGTACACGAGGTGATCTCCGCCGTGAGACTGCCGAGCATCGTTCCGCGCGGATCCCATATCACTGCCATACTATATCCTCATGGCGCTATGGTGATCCGCGGCTTGAAGACGCTCATACTGATGCCGTGCTGGCCCGAGTGCGGGCGGAAAGGCGGAACGGGCGGTACCGTAGGAACAGGAGGCACGGGCGGACCCTCTGGCACCACCCAGAGCCCGCGCTGCGTAACCCCGCCGCACGTTACCGGAATCGCATCGGTATAGGGCGGCGTATTCCAGTTCGAGCCGGACTTGTTCGTTAGAGTTACGGCATCTGGAGACGCGTATACTATCGCCCGAGCCCCGATCGCATAAGGGCTGACGCATCCTTGTACCCAGTAGTCGTACTCGCAGCCGTCCGCGATTTCGTACATGTACTGGACAGATACGATTGTATCGCTACTGGCGGAAACACCGGCGTCCACGGACTCGATAATGTGTACGGTGATTTGACGCGCTGCTATCAATAGGTGATTGGCGTCAACCGGGTCAGGCCATATGCCTCCCGCAGTAACCTGAGGACCGTTCACCTGTGTGGCCATCATTTGAGAAATCACGCCGCCCGTGTTTCCGCGCAACAGATCGTATGCCGCGCCAACGGCGAACCACGATCCGTACCAGGTATCCCCGGCCGCATGGTGAATCCGAGTGCACTTTGGAGCGCTCGTCATGCCGAGCATGTTGACAACGCTCCACGTCGCCCCATGATCTGTGGAGTACCATTCGCGCGCAGAAACAGCGCCATATTGCTTCGAGTAGACCACCAAACCGTTGTAGGCATCGATGTTGCTGTAGTAGTAGGAGTTCTCGTAAGCGCCCTGTGTTACCGCCGTCCAGGTAGTCCCGTTATCGACCGACCGCATAACCCCCTTGTCCGCAGAACCGCTCGCGGCAGCATTATTGAGCAGGGCGTACACGTAACCGGTCACGTCATCAACGATCACCGAAGTCAGCGTTTCGCCGTGAGTGAATCCGGCAATGGCCCTCGCGTCGGCACTCGTCAACACGCTAGACCAGTTCCCGCCAGTCCGTCGCCAGACCGTCTTCGTCGTGTTGTCAATGCAGAACATGCGGCTATCGGGCACGGTCTCATGCCGGTCCAGGCAAAAAGAACGGATGTCCGTATTGCTCAGACCATCATTCACCGCCACCCAGGTCGGTTGCGCCGCCGCAGGGTCGAGCGAGTCCATTGTGTAGTACACGCCCAATGCCGTTGTCGCCGCCCATGTTCGCAGTGGCCAGGCCATCCTACCTACCACCTCTCATGCCCATATACCGCGCCTGCCGCCGCACCTGCACCCGCAACGGGATTTCCCAACGACCTAGATCGACCACCGCGCCGTTCGCCACGCTGACCTGCATACTGAAGAACCATAGCCGTTGGTCCAATCCAACCTCCAGCACGCACGGGCTGGGCGACACGTTCTGCCACACGCCCCGCACGCTGGAGTCCACAGTATTCAGCAGCAGCGCCCGTAGATCGTTGCGCGGACTCCCAACGCTATCCGTCAACAGCCACATATTGTCCTTCAGCGTGCCGGTGTTCACGCCAGCCGGAGGACTTTGGTTGGAAAAGTCGCCCGCCCACTCGTCAGACGGCAACAAGATCAAGTCGTAGAAATAGATATCCGCCGCGCCCGCGACCTCATACGTTTGGATAGAGATGGTCAGGGCGTCCAACCCGGCCGTGCCACCAAGCACGTCCGTCGTCGGGATCTTGACCTTGCCGAAGTCGATCACGCCCCAATTCGCCCCGGCATAGGAGGCACCATAAACCCCTATCGTGCTCGTTACCGCGCCAGAGCCAGACTGCACCAGCAATCGGAAACTCACTCCGGCGGCATTGAGCGGAATGATGCGAACGAACGCACGGAACACGCCAAGGTACTGCGCGGCCAAAGCCGCATCGAGCGCGAACGATACCCGCGTCTCATAGTCCAGGTCGATAGCACCCTGCCAACGCACCGCCTCATGCACCGGGCTGTCCAGCATTGCAACGAAGGCGCTATCGTCCTCAGCCCCTACCGTGCAACCGGTCGGGTTATTGGTCTGCGCGCAATTCAGATACGCGCTAAAGTCCTCGCCGCGAATCGTGCTCCGCAATCCGATGAGCATACGGTTCACATACGTCCCGGTGATCGCCCCAGCCGTCTCATATACCAACTCACGCGCGTATACCTGGGCGAGCGCCGCCATGTCACCAGTAGCCTGGTCGTCCGTGATCTCCACGTAGGCCTTGCGCGCAGAATACACGTCCCTATGCTGCTGATAAGGCACTTGCACCTGTGGTTCGTCTGTCGTGACCACCAACCGGATCCAGAAGCCAGTCACCAGATTTACCGCGACTTCCTGCATGTAGGCGAGAACGATGTTCGCCTCCCAATGCACGCCGTTCACGCCCAACTCCGTGAGTGTGACCGTGTGGTCCTTGTGGTCCAATCGGTTAGCCGCGTCGAAAGCGACCCATGCCGCCGCCGCATTGTCATAGTATTGCCACTGAGCGCTCGTGGTGCCAGTCATGGCCCACTCTTGGCTCAGGTCAAAGATCACACTGCAAAAGGGATTGCTGGTTGCACCAGCAATACCCAAGTAGAGCATGTCCCCATCCTCGGCGGGATCCGGCAGCAGGTTGTATGGCGGCGCGACACCCAGCTGGTTCGTGTAGGTGCCGTCCAGGGCATCGTAGACCCAGATATGCGTCAGGTTATCAATAGCGTTGAAATTGGCGACGTACACCTCGTCCGCCGTAGTCGGCGCCCGCTGATACGCCTGCGCCCCTATCTCGTACTCGTTCCCCACCTCCACGGCCACGCCGGTGCCAGGCGCGCTCTCCAGCCACGGCCCGTGCTCCACGGCGATGGTCAGGTCGCTCATCGCCCGCATCCCGAACGCCGTGGCGAACGGCTGATTGGTCGGGTCCCCCAGCTCCGTCCACCGGTACGAGTGAATGAGCGCGTACCTGGTGTTGGTCTCCTCCGCCCCGCGCGCCACGATGTAGACCGGCAACGGCTGCCAGGCGGTTGTCCAGTAGGCTACCGCGCGCATCAGCAGGCGGTCGAGGTTCTGCGCCTGCTCGATCACGCCATCCATGTTCCGGTCGGTAAGGTGCACGTCCCAGGTGTCAATGATGTTGTCGTGCCGCACCATGGCCAGCCGGCGACCGTCCGCCATGGGGTTGTCTTTCCACACGCCATCGCCCTTGAACGCGGCCTGTACCGGTCGCCAGCGCGAGACGACGAAACCGACCTCGCCGCTCAGCAGATCGACGCTGTTCGTGCCGTCTGTGATTCTCAGGATGGCTCGGCTCATGCTATGCCCTCCAGGACGGCCTTATGCACGCCGGCCTTGAACGTGATCCAGTCCATGTCGTTCGCTATCCGCACGTCCCCGAAGGTCAGGTTTACCATTTTGCTTGGCTGGGCCTGCATACTGGCGTAGTCTGCCAATGAGCGGTCCGGATGCGCATAGTCCTGGCGCAGCATCCGCGCCGTCTCCGAGGCGGTGAACACGGTACTCCCCTTGGGCAATACTACCAGCTCCGGCCCGCGCTCGCCCACGAGAGCTAGGCCGCCAATAAAGTCTTTCGTGCCTGTCGCAATGCGACTCCCGCCAGTGCGAGGAGCCGTTTCTTCCTTCTCCTCTTCGGACACGGGAGGCTTTTTTGTCCTACCCAACCACTCCCTCAAGCCCTCCAGTGCGGGCACTTGGATATTCAGGCCGGTGAACTCGTTGTATACTTCAAGCACCTTCAACAACATCCCAATCAGGTCGCTTGCCCAGGTCATTATGGCGCCCAAGGGATCGAACAGCATCTCGATACCGCGCCGCACGACTTCCCGGAACGCGGGACTGACAATCCCCTCCAGCGATGCCTTCAGGCCGTCCACCCTGCCGATCAGGGCCTCTACCATCTTAATCGGCCCCTTTTCCGCATTAAACGCGGCTGCCAGTCGGTCGTAGGCCCACCGCGCGACATCGGCCATCTGAGCCGCTGCAATCAGCTTCTTGTTCAACTGCTCGATCTGGATATCCGCGAGGAACGCGATCACCTTCCCAACATCGGCCAGATTTGGGAGCACCCCAAGTGTAAGCGCCTTGGCTAGGGTATCCCACTTCTCTCGCAAGTCATCGAGCTTTTTGCCCAAGGCGTCCGTGCTGGCGCCTGCCTTCATCATCTGGTATTGCCAGGTCAGGCGCATGAGTTCTATCTGCGCCTTGAGATGATCGAGCGGCCCGCCGAATCCGGTGATCCGCTGAACGGTCTTCCACAGCTCAAACTCGATAGTGCGGGAGCGCTCATTGATTTCGCCGCTAAGTCCCGCGAACATGACGCCAAAGTCCACCTTCGGCAACACGGGTTCAGGTATCTCTATCTTGGCTTCCGCAGCCTCCTTTAATATCTTAGCCACGCTTTCGATGGGCGGAATGAGCGCCCGCGCCATTTCCAGCATCTCGTCCAGGGCCGCGCGCCGCACCTGCACGCTCTCCTCTAGCGCGTCCAGTCCATCCCTCTCCGTCTCGACGTTCGCCTCGGCAACCGCTTCCTGCTGCTTGGCGAGCGTCACCTGCTTCTCGGCCGCCCGTATCGCCGCCAGTTGACCGGCCAACTTCTCGGTTGGGGCCCCCATCCTCAGTAACCGGTTGTACTCGCGGACCGCATCGCCCAACTCTTCCTGAGTCTGCGTCCGCCGCTTGCGCGCGTCGTCCAAAGCCTTCTCGGCGCGCTCAACCGCCTCGGTCGCTTGCGCCAACTCCAGCTCGGCCCGCACCAGCGCTACCACATCCTCCGCATATTCACCGGTCGTCTCTCGAAGCGCCGCCAGCGTCTCCTCAGTGACCTTGCCGGTCCCCTGCAGATCGGCGATGATCCGCTTACTGATAGACACGTAGGTCGGGCCGACCTCGCCCTTCTCCATCCTGCCCTGAGCGGCGAACAGGTCGAGCACTTCTTGGAGAGGCTTCTGAATCTTATTCAGCGCGCCAAAGTCCGCGTCGGTCATGCCGCGGATGAACTCGCCCATCGCCGCCGTGCCCCAGTCGTAGATATCGGGGGCAAATCGCGGAGGTGAACCGGGGGCCAGCCAGTAGGCCATTAGCTTGGCAAGCGAGGTAAACACCGGAACGAGGACGATGCGCATGGCGGAGACCATGCCCATCGCCAGGGCGGAAACGATATTCGCGCCCCACTGCGCCGCCGCCATGGCCACCTTGCCCAGAAAAACCATGAGCCCAGAGAAGCCCTTGCCGAGTGGCCCGATAAGGCCCTCCGTCACGCTGATACCAAAGTTTCCGATTGTTACCACAATGGCCTTGAGCCAGGCACCCAGCTCCACGAGTCCCGCGCGCCACTCGCCGCCAACGTCGATGGCCTCGCGGATTCGCAGGACTATCTGCCGAAGCGCCGTGGCCCCCGCCTGCACCGCCGGCAGGAATACGGAGCCGATGTCCCGCCGCAAGTTGGCGAATTCGGCGCCCAGCGCGGCCACCGCGCCGGAGGCCAGTTCGGTCGGGCTGGCCAAGGCCGCCGTGTTTACCCGCAGCTGGGCCATCACCTGGGCCATGACCGCCGCCTGCTTCTCGGTCTGAGTCAGGCTGTCCGCGACCTTCCCGTTGGCGGCGGCCCAATCCTGGTACGCAAGTTCCAAGTCGACCATCACCATGAGGTTGTCGAGAATCGGCTTGCTCAGCCTGCCCACGCCGGTGATCAGAGAGTTGTAGAGATAGTCCATGCTCTCGCCGGTCGCCGCGCTCACTTTCCCTAGATACCCGATCGCTTCTGGCAGGTTCACGGCAAAGTCAAGGCTTACCAGCTGCGCCGCCTTATTGAATCGCTGCATCAGGGCCAGTTCATCAATCATGCCGCCACTGGCCACTCGGAACGCCGCCAGCATCTCTTGGCCACTGCTGCCAGCCGACGCCGCCATAGCGTAAAATGCCTTCTGCACACCCTCCATCGGCAGCGCCTCGGCGATCATCTCCTTCACTTCGACGACGGTTTTGCCCAGCGCGAAGAGCCCGGTACCGGCGGCCAGTAGCGGACCCGCTATCGATATCAGCGAAGCGCCGACGCCGCCGAGCACAGGAATGAGGGAGCCCAGCGCACCGCCGAGCCCCCCCCTACCTGTTATAGCGGCGCTGGCCTTTCCGCTCGCCTGCGCCGCCTTCTCGGTTTTGGATACAGCCGCCTCAATGCTCTTATTGTAGGATGAGAGGTTCTTGTTGAAGTCGGCCAGCCCGAGATAGGCCTCCATCCCAATCCGCTCTACCCCGCCAGTTGGCCTATCCATCAGCCCTCCACTTGGCCAAAGTTCACGTCAGCCTTCTTGGCCTTGTTCTGCGCCTGTATCTCTATCGCCTGCATCATCATCTCGGTCTCGTGCAGTGCGACGATGATGGCCTTATCCTCCGCGTCGAGCGCCCAAAACTCACTCATCGAGTGCAGACCCCAACTACGCGCTGCTTGCACCTCCAGGATCCACCTGTCCGTCGTCCACGACCCGCTCGCTATCGACACCTGGTCCAGGGGCTTCCCCTTGTACCGTACCCGGAAACAAGGACCTCACCGTGGCCACCCGTGCCCAATCGACGCCCTCGAAACTGAGTCCCCGGATCGCCATTAAGAGCGCCTCGAAATCCTCTGCATCCGGCATGTACTCAGCCATGATCCATGCCTGATAGCGTCCCGCCGGTGTCTTGGGATCCTCTATGCCCATCATAGTGCGCCGCCGCCAATAGTCTTCCCCCTTGGGCATGGTGGGAAAATCCACGAGTCCGCCGATGAGCATGGCCGCCGCTAGAGCATTCGCATTCTCATGCTCTAGCCGTCGCAGCGCCGCCTCATGCTCGCGCCAAAGGCGGCGGTTCTCCGCCGTCTCCTGGGGGTTGTCCTCCACAACCAGCGTGGTCGGATTGTGCTCGTGCCAGATGATGTCCCCACCAATGGCCTCCACACTATACCGCGGCGGGTCAATGGGCAGGCCTTCCATGCGCAGGCGCTCTTCTACCTGTACGGTGACCTCGCGCATCACCAGCGGGCTCACGCCCTGAATGGCGATTTCCGTTCCATTCTTGGTCGTAAACGTCCCGGTCTTCATTGCTCTAGCCCCCCTGTATTTAGCATAAGGCCAGTCATAGCGCCGGGGGGCACCCACACGCCACAACTGGCCCTACGCCCAAAGTTAATTGCCCCCGCTGCTATCAATCCGCCGCCTAGAAGTTTCCGCTGAACACGTGGACACTCGCCACCGCATCGATAATGTCACCAACCGCGTAGACCTTGTTCCGGTCGCAGAGCCAGAGGGCGTTGTAGCCAGGCGCCGCCGCCTCATCGAACGAGGCATTGGGCAGGTAGACCTCCCAGTTGCGCCCACCGTTCACCGTTCGTAGGATCGCGCCCCACTCGTCACCGCTTCCGTCCGTCCAGTTCACCGCAACCGCGCCAAAGTAGGCATTCTCAAACTGGATGTCGTTCACGACGTTGACACTGGCCGCGCCCGGCACGGTAAAGACTCGCTGAGTCCAGGTCGCGCCGCCGTCCTGGGTGAACCAGAGCGTACCGTCCGCATAGCCGATCCACCAGTCCATATCGTCAATGACGCAACAGGACAGGATCGTTACGGCAGCCTGAGCGGCAGGGCCCGTAACGGCCGACCAGTGTTCCCCACCGTCTACCGAGGAATACATCACATTGGTCGCGCCACCCAGCAGGCCATATCGCTCGTCCCGGAAGTGAATGCACCAGAGCGCCGCGACGTTCGCGCTCGCCTGCTGCGTGTAGCTCTCACCGCCATCATCGGAGAAGAAGATATCGCCGCCATCGGTCACGCACCAGATGTGCGTGCTGTCCAGCGCCCAAAGCGCCGCGCCACCCTGCAAATACTCTATCACCGTTCCCGGCAGGTCCACTACGGTCCAGTTGGCACCGTGATCGTCCGAGTAGGCGATCTGTGGCAAAGTAGCGGCCACCGTGCTCGTACGCCCAACCAGGTAACGGTTCACCCCAGTATCGATCGGGAACCCAGCCACCGCTCCAGAGTTGGACGGGTTGGCAAAGGGCACCGCCGCGCACAAGGTCCAAGTCGCCCCGCCGTCCAGGGTGTAGTAGACACCGGCATCCGCCGCCGCCTCGACCTCACAACCGATAATCCCCTCGGTGCATTCCTCCGCCTGAATACCGCCAGCGGCCCGGCATGACTGCCGGTTCACGAAGGCGATGTCCAGCGCATCTCCGGGCTCAGGAGCCACAAGCGCCAGAAGTTGCTCGCTGCGAATGAGCTTGAAGTATTTCCAGATCTCGTCCGCCGTGTAGGTGAACGTCTGCTCCGCTGCCGGGTCGCTCTCCCTGGTCATCATGCCGGTCCGGGACTCCTGCCCGATCCTGGCCAGCGACAACTCGCCGCGCGTGTAGGTCGAGAACGCGGTGCCACGCCCGTCCACCCACAGGTTCAGGTAGATCGGCGTCTCGCAACCGACATCCGCGATCTTTTCCAGCCAGTCGGCCGTCCGCTCCAGGTAGGTCGTCAGGCTGCCGCCCGCACGGCCTGGCGCTTCCGCCGCCTTGTAAACCGGCCGGTACTTGCCTGGCCGCCGCGGGTCCGGGCAGTACCGCTGTGTCACCGTCTCGTGGGGCTGGGTCACGTCGCCCATTTCGTGACACGCCAGCGGGTACATCTCGGTATTCGGCCCGCCCGGCTGCACCCAAACCAGTCCCTTCAGTCCGCCCAACACATCACCTTGACTAGTCATCTAGACCTCCTAGCCGCGCTCAGCATAGCCGCCGCGTCCTGATATACCGCCAGTGCGAATACCCTCTGCACCTTCGCCCAGTTCCGCTCCAAGTCCTCTACCGTCCAGTATCCTCGTGCCCTCAATGCCGCCGCTATCTGCTCGGGCGTCACCGTGATGGCGATCAGCCGCTCATAGTCCAGGCCGTAGGCGATCCCCTTCGCGGCCTCTTCGTCGTCGATCTCGCCGTCCTGGACGACGTCCTTGGGCAGGATCGCCCGGTGAATCCGCTCATCCTGCGTCCACTCCACCAGGAGCGATGGGCCCCTGTCCTCCAATATCGTCACCCTCATCGGCTTACTCCATGCCCGCTGGCCTTGGCCGCCGCCTTCATGCTCTTGTGCATCTCTGCCAAAAACTTTGGCCGCCACTTGGTCTCGATCATCTTGGTAAAATTGCGCGGCTTAGTGCCCGGATGGTGGACGTAAGGCCGCATAATCAGTGGCCCACCCACGCTCCCCGGCCCGCTGCTCAGGACGTTCGGCGTCGTCTTCGGACTGGAACCAGGATGGAATGCCAGCGCCCTCTTGTTGCTCTTGCCGGTATAGATGCCCGCGAAGATCAGGTGCGGCTTGGTGCCCCTGTCCACGTACCCGTAGATAGGATCGTGAGTCGTCACCTCCAGCCATACGGCGTCCTCGCGCATCCGCACCCGCGTATGCCGCTCGAATACTACTTTGTGCTCCCACGTCGCCGTAGTCGCCTGGAAGTCTCTCAGGAGGCGCGGCCCCATGCGCTCCAGGCCGTTGCGCAGTTGCTTCCGCATGGCCGCGTCGTCCAGCCTCTTAGGTTTGATGACCTTGAACAGGATCGCCATGCTACCCGGCCTTTCGAAAGTAACCGCCCAGCACTATCGGCCCCGCGTCTCGCGCATCCACGTACCCTACCCGACGCGCATCCCCAAACAGATACCGTTGGCAGGTCGCCGGCCCTCTCACTCGGATGCTCCGTAGGCCGCCCACGTACTCGAGCAGGACTAGGCCCTTTTCGCCCAACCGAATCACCGGAGCCTCCTGAGCGGCGCGCCCGCGCCGCACCCAGCAGCCTCAAGCCATCTAGGGTGTCCTCCGAATCCGGTTGAAGGCGATCTGCGCCGCGCCCCACTCTGTCACCGCTTGCTCCGCCCATCCAATCGCCGGGAACTCTGCCCCGGTGTATCCCGACACCACTTCTGTCTTGCCGCTCCGCAGGTTGCTCAACTCCGTCTGAATCCACTGCATGTAGCTCTCGCGCTGCGCCGGGTCCAATCGGGCGCCCTTGCAGGGCGCGTTATGGACCACAACCGCGATCAGCATCACCAGGTTCTTCAGGTAGTCCAAGCCGTAGGAACTGTATGTCTCACTGCCTGCCCCTGCCGCGGTCAAGGCCATGGCCACCGTGCCGATGGCTTTCTTCAGGCTCAGCTCGACTACCCGATACTCGGCCCAATCCATCGGCGCAAGGTTGTACTCGTCGCCGGTGGTCCAGGTGGCCGTGCTAGTCTGCAAGACCGACTGGCTGGTGACCGTCGTCACGCGCCCTTCGACGCCCGTGGTCAGGTTGCGGATTATCGCCCCGGGAAGAATGTTCCGCTCCACGAACAACCCATCCGCGTCGGTCACGAACACACTGGGACCGCCGCCGCTATCGTCGATGCCGGCGATGATCATGTCGATGCCCCAGTAGACCACAAAGTCGAAGGGGCTGATCGCGTCGAGTTGGCTCAAACCCATCGTTACGCCTTCCGCCGGATCTTGTTCACAGACGCCTGCCCAATGCCCGGTATCGCCAGCAACTCGGCGTCCTTGAGCGCCCGCACGTCACGAGGATCCGCGTAGCCGGCCTCATACAACGCCTGCGCCTGCGGCTCGGCCAAGCTCAACTTGTTCGCCAGCATCGCGACGAATCGATCTGTCAGTCTATCACGCATCTAGTCCTCCTAGGTCGGGTTAGTGGTCGTTGGGCCATTCATACAAAAGTTCTGTACCCAAGCGTCCGTCGGGCTACCAGAGCAGAGATCGTTATAGTCCCCGACTCCGACGGGCAGGGCGCAACTGAGCCAGTTCTCGTAGACGATATTCCGTACACCGTCTGGCTCCACGCCGTCAGTCGTGATGATCCCCTCGTCGGTAGCCGCTGCCCCAGCCTGTGCAGCAGAGTTGTACACGCTGTTATGATGGATTCGACTATCATCGATTCCAGCCGCGTAGATGGCCCCTACCGTACAATTGCGAAACTCGTTGTTGTAGATGTCGCAGTAGGCCGCCCCTAGACCCTCGGGGTCCACGTACACCCCATAGCCGCAACCATCGAACTTGCAGCCCTCGATTATGGTCTGCCAACTGAACTCCAGCTGCACGCCGGTCACTATGGCACTGTCAAAGTAACAGTTGCGGATCACAGCATTATCGCCATACCGTCCTGCGCTATACTCCGCCAAAATGCCATTCGCGCCAGTGTCCTGTGGCTCGCCAACGAACGCGAACCCATCCACCGTCACGTCGCAAGCCCGGATTTCGATGCACCAACCCAAGTCCGCAGCCGGCGTCCACAAGACGCCCACCGGACTGGAGGGGCACACGCCGATGATGCTCACGCCGGGCACCGTCACGATCACGCTCTCGGCGATCACCGTAGCGTAATCATTCGGGCCAGCATACTGCCAACTTCCGTTAGCCATCACCAGGATCACGTCACCCCGGTATGCCTGGCACTTGGTCAGCGCCGCCGCCACCGTCGTCAGCGGATCCTCCGGATCGGTACCATCCCGCAAGTCGCTAACACCAGGATAGTTGGGGTCCACATAGAACACGGTTCCCGTAGTATGCGTGCGGAGCCCACGTTCGGTATCGGTCCCTGGCACCCCCATCTGTCCGGGGTACCAGGGCTTTGCCCTCGTAAGAGGCAATCCTATGTTCACAGATCACCTCCTCTATGCCGGTGGCAGAATGGTGAACCCGTTATCGCCAACTTCCGCTTCGGCGGTGTCCTCAGCCAAGTTGCCGATCCACGTGCCAGCCCCGGCTGCCCCGTCCCAGTACCCACCGATATTGGAGTAGTCGCCAGGGAACACGTTCCCGTAGACGATATTGCGCCCGAGGGTGCCGCCACGCAAGTCCAACTTGAGCGCCGCCGCAATCAGCCCCGCGACGGCGAAAACATTCCCAGCGAACACGCTCACATTGAACCCGCGCACCGCGCCTAGGCCGCCGATGTGATTGTCGTTCTCCCAGAACAGGTTGTTCAGGATCTCACACTCGTACGGGCTGGCGTTCGGCGTACTCGTCACGATAATGGCGAAAGCATCGTTCCCGGCCTGATGCAGCTCAAGGAACTGGCAGTTCCGGACCGTCAAGCGATGCGGCGCCCCCTGCAACTCGATACCGTATTTACCAGACCAGAACCCGTCGAAGATGCAGTCCTCGATCACGTTCTTGTAGGCCAGGCCGCCCAGTACGGTGTCCTGCAGAAGGATTGCCGCAGAACTCGCCGGCACGGTGAACGTAAATCCGCTCACCGTCCAGCCGATCTGTCGGATAGTCAAGCACGGGGTCGTCGCCAGCGCGCTCGTCCAGGTCGGCTGATGCCGCGTATCCCCAGCGCCCACAATGGCTACGTGCGCCGGAGCGGTGATAGGCACCAGCACGCTCTCGGCGATCGTCGCCTGATTAGCCACCACGATCACGCTGCCCTCGGTCAGAAACGGGCTGGCCACCGCGGCCGCTATCGTGCTCAGTGGGTTCTCGGGGTCCGTGCCGTCTGCCGTTGCCGTGGCGTTCGGGTGCTCATCGTCCACGTATAGCACGATGCCCGTGGGGGCCGTGCGCAGACCGCGCGGCACGTCCGAGCCGGGCACGCCCATCTGTCCAGGAAACCAGGGCGCCGCCCTCAAGAGCGGAAGTCCGATTCCGTACATTGTCCCCTCCCAGCGCGTTCACACACGCCGTCTTTGATCATACCGCCTATTCGTCCGTGGGTCGCCAGATCGGCGGCGCGTAGTTCGGCTTCAGCGGGTCCGTACTCTGCAGCTTCGGGAACCCGCCCTGCAACTCCGCCACCCGCTGCCTGGTGACGATCGACTCCAGCCGCCCAGTCGGGTCCGTCTGAATGTACGGCGTGGGATCGGCCAGTTCGTAACTGTCCCCAACCGCCACCAGCCCCAGCAGGGCAGCGTGCTCCGGACCACCGTGCTCGATGATTCGGTACGGCGGCTTCTTTTCTCTTGCCATCTCTCGCTCCCTCGTTTCTTGTGTCCCCCGCTGGGCTCCTGCACATTGCAGGAGCCCAGGTCATCCGGCCATGTCCGGCTTTCTCACGTTACGGCGCCGTGCCGCTGGAGTAGAAGCATCCGTTCGCGTCAAACATGTTGCCCTCGTTCGTGACGCCCACGGTCGTGTCGATGTACGTGCCCCACTCGTCGTGGACTTTGATCACGACGTTGCCGGTGGCAAAGTCGCCCATGATCGGGGCCACGTCCGCGCCTGCACCCAGCATGGTCGCCACGCTCTCCATGTCGCTCTTCTTGCGAAGGATCATGGGAGCGGGCACGCCCTGCCGCCTGGCCAGCACGAACGGGACGATCCCGCTAGTCTGCCAGTCGGTGAACGCGTACCATGGCAAGTTCGGAGCCGCGCCAGCGATGTACGGGTCCTCGATGGGGGTGAAATCGCCCGCCACGACGTTGACCGCGTTGGTCGCCAGCTCGGGCACCAACTGAGACTGCCGGATCGTGCGCACCTGATCGACCAGCCCCGGATGGTACACCAGGTAGGTCATGGTGGCCGAGATCGGTTCTCCGTCAGCATCGACCCGCTGGTTGAAGGCCATCCGCGCCGTCGAAATGCGCGCGGAGGTCAGTCGCCCAGTGGTCGAGTACAGCGCCCCGAGCAGCACCAACCTGGCGATGGTCGTCGCGTTGGTATACATCCGGCTCACATACTTCTCAAGTGTCCGCCGCGCCGCCTGGCCCATGTTGCGCGCCTGATCGGTCAAGAGACCGATATCATCATTGACCAGGGTCTCCATCGCGAACTCGAACTGCTTCTCCCACTTGTAGACCCTGTACTGACGTTTCACAACATCATCCACGGAACCCGCTCGCGCCTCCCCCTTCTCGCCCACGTACTCCAGATCATCCAGGCTACCTCGCTGCTGGTAGCGCGTGACCTGCATGAAGTTGGGCAGAGTGTCGGGCTTCACCAGCGGTTCGAACGCGAACCGCTTGGCGTTGTACGGACCCCACATCTCGCGCTGGACGAACTCCTGGATGGCGTAGGTAAAGTCCGCCGAGACCATGACCTCGCCCAGTCGCTCGGGCATGATCTGCGGGTCGAGTCCGTTCAACCCACGATCCAGGTACGTGAACATTTCCCTTGACTCAGCGATCCGGCTCTCCAGCCCCTGCCTCTGCAGCTGGAGTGCGCGCAGCTCGCTCAGCATCCCAACGATTCGTCGCATTGTTTGTCCTCCTCTGCCTGGCCGCGCCCGCCGCGCGACCTATTTCAGCAAAACGCACACTTCAGCTTCGACCAACTCGTTCGCCCAAGTCAGTGGCCAGATGGCCGCCACATTCGGCCCACCAACACCCGCGTCCAGATACTCGTCCTGATCGTACCAGAGCCAGCCCGCCAACGGGTTTACGAGACCATCGTTGTTGAGCGCACTCAGGCTCAACGTCACGCCAGAAGCCAGTGGGTCGCTGTCATCCACGTACACCGGCTGACCGATGATCGGCGCAATCTCGAACGTGGCCGCTGCCCTCTGGTCGTAGGTCAATACGTTTGCCACGTAGGCTTTGACGATCATCCCGCGCGCGATATTCATCTGCACCAGGCCAGTAGTCCGATAGTGCACCACCACGCCGGTCAGTTGGCCCACCTGCCGCCCGTCCGCGGCGGTCTGCCCGCCAATCGCCAACACAGGATGCAGCCCATCGGCCAGGATATCCTTGTCGCCGGCACCGTCCGACTCGCTATTCAGCCCCTCCGGCCAGAGATCGGCCAGCGCGACTTGCCTCTCGATGTAGGGGCCACTTGAGCTTTCCCAGTCCGTTCCGCTCAGGAAATCATCGGGCATGGTATTCCTCCCCTACTTCATCAGCACATAGACGTCGTACTCGGCGAACGCCACCGACCATGCCTTTGGCCATAGAGCCGCCGCGTTCGCCCCGCCGACACCACTGTCCAGATACTCGTCTTGATCGTACCAGAGCCAGCCGGCCAGCGGATTTACGAGTGCCGCACTGTTTGCCGCAGCAAGGCTCAGCGTCACGCCGGCACTCAAGGCCGCGCTATCATCCACGTAGACCGGTTGCCCGATCACCGGAGCCGCCTCGTAGGTATCCGGATGCGTCAAGATATTGGCTACCTTGGCCTTGACCACCATTCCCTTGGCGATGTTGACCTGCACGAGGTTGGCGTTCTCGAAACTCACCACGACCCCGCACAACTGGCCAACCTGGCGACCGTCCGCCGCTGTTTGCCCACCGATGGCCACGATCGGATGCAGGCCGCCAGCCAGGATGTCCTTGTTGCCACCGCCCACTTCAGACGCCAGCCCCTCGGGCCAGATGTCCGCCGTAGACAGCATCCGATTCACATACGGCCCGCTTGAACCCTGCCAATCAGGCCCATGCACAAATTCGTCCATCGAGAACCTCCTACCCGCTATCTAGCGGTGTTTATACCTGCCGACCCGTGTACTTGGTGATAACCGCCTTGGAACGCTCCGCGAACTCCTCGCTGGTCAGAGGACCTTGAGGTCCCACGGGCTGATCGCCCTCCGATAGTGCCCAGGGCCTCCCCGCGCGCGTAGCCTGTTGGAGCCACGTCTTCTGCTCGGCGATCCGCGCGATGACGGCCGTCTCGTCGGGAAACGCGATCTCGGCCAGGAGGCCGGTCAGCGCCTCGGGCAGCTTGGCCACCGCGCAGAGTTCCCGCACCCGCTCCGCGCTCACGGTGACGATCACTGGCTCCGCCTCAACGGTTGGCTCGACAACCGGCTCCGTGACGACCGGCTCGGTCACGACGGACTCAACCGTCTCGGGGACCTCCGCCTCGGCGATGGCCTCCTGCACCAGCTCGTCCAGTTGCGCGTCCTTCGCCTCTAACAGCGCCTTGGACAGTGCCTCCAACAGTTTCGCCCTATCCACCTTCACAATGTTCACCTCCTGCCGGGCATCCGGCGTACCGCTCTCCGCCAGGCCCACGGCTCTGCCGCCGGCCCCGGCATGACTCACCCAGTCTACATTTCGGGCGATGGTAAATCGCTCTACCAGTTTCCCCTTGCGCCCATCTTTCTCGAAGCCCTTGCGCACCAGTCCGTCACCGAGGATGCTGCATTCGAGCTTGTCCAGCAGGCCCAGCTCTTTCAGATTGCGCGCCCTCTCGGCGAACGCCGGATCGTGGACGGCAACCTCGAATATAGCTCCGCCGCTATCGCTGTAGCCCACATGCGGCCCCACCGTGCTCACCCAGTTCTCGTTCGAGCGCTGGTCCTCGCGGTGGTCGACTTCGTGCATCTTGGTACCTTCCCAGATGCGAATGGAGTCCCCGCGCAGGGTTTCGTCCGGATAGTAGTGGCCGTCCTTCGTGTTGCCCCAACCAGGACGGATAAGCTCGGCGATGAGCGTCAGGGGTCCTTGCCGGTTGTCCCCCTCGGCCAGGCGGATCACTCGCCCAACCGTGGCCTCGGCCAGGACCTCCGGTTCGCCAATCGGCTCGGCCTCTGTGGTCGGCTCCTCGAAGGCCACGTTCAGCTCGGCTTCCATCTCGGAGAGAAGGGCGCGGATCTTGGCGATGCGCTCCTGAGGGGTGGCCGCTTTCATCCCCTCGGGCTCAAACGAATAATTATCGAGAATGTTGCCTACCATCTGCTTGAATTGCTCGGTGACGGTACGCACGTTCTGGGCCTTAGCCTCCACCTCGCGGCGCGCGTGCAGGTCCACGAACGTGTATATGCCATAGGGCACCCACTCGGGAAGCACCTCGGGTCGCTCCATATCGTCCTCAGCCACGTTCTCCGCCGTCGGCTTGTCGGCCTCGGCTACCGCCGCGTTGGCGATGCGGATAGCTCGCCCATCACATTCGTCCAGCTCGCCACCATCGGCCAGACAAGTCTTGAGGACGCTGTTCGCAGTGGCGACCCACTGTGCCTTGTCCTTATCGCTCAGACCCTTCTTATGTCGCTCGACATCTTTAGCCGTCCAAGGCATAGCCGCCTCCCTCTACGTTGGCATCGGCGGGCTCATGCGCGTCGGCCCACGCTGGTTATCATGTCTTGTGGGATACGTTGTCTCCCGCGTCGCAATGCCGACTTGCCGCCCGTTCCGCACAGAGGATATAAAGTGCGTCGCGCCACGCGTCGCCGCACCCTGCCTCATTCTAGTATTCCCCCTGGCTCAGCTTGACCAGGATACCGCACTCGCCCGGATCGTCCCCTTCGCCTGGGTCATCCAGTCCGCTCTCGCGTGCCCGGATACGCACCCGCTCCGCGCCGAGCTTGTGCAGGAGGATCGGCCCATAAGTGATGCCCGCAACCGCAACCGCTTCCTCCGCATAACTCGAATATGCACCCTGCACGGTCGCAAGCGTAGTAGTCCCAGCTACAACCGCCGCGACCGTCTCCGCCGTTTCCTCAAACCAGCTGAGTACACCAACCACATCTGCTGAATATGGGCTGTACTGCACCTGCCAGTCTACCGCCCCGCCGTCCGCCGCGGGCTCATAGGTCAAATAGAGCATCATGGCGTCGTAACCGGCCACGCTGAACTCTACAGGGTTAGCATCCCAAGCCCCCGCCGCCGGAAGGATCGCCAGCACACGCGCCACAATCGTCGGCTCACCGTATGCGCTCGGCCCATATCCGATAGACATAATCACCTCTCAGGCACAAAAAAACGGGGCCACGGCCCGCTGGTGTGCAGGCCGCGCCCCGTTATGGTGGCGCTAGGTTACAAGAGCATCATACGATATATGTCACAAATTGTCAACTATCCAGCCGTCCATTCCCGGCAAGTGCCTCCAGCAGATCGACGGTGCTACCCATGCTGCGCGGCTCCAAGCGCACCACGCGGGGCTCGGTCCAGATACGCGGCACGCCGCCACAGAATGCCACGGTGATCTGCACGACGATATGGCCGTCGTTCCGACAGCCGGCCACGCTGCGCAGGCGGGCCAGGAGGTTGTCCCACTGCTGGACGCTATCGCTCACGCCGTCGCCCCTCCCGTGCCGATCATGTTGCCCGCGTCCGCTATCGGCGTTTCCTTTCGGTCAAGAGCGCAGCGACAATTTCCATTGCAATTTTTGACAATGATACCAGCCGTTGTATAATAGTGGCGTTCCGTGGTCAAATTGTAGACACATCCCGCGAAAGGAATTCTGTGAGCGCTGACTATCGAAGTAACGCCAAAGTCAGGATCGCTCTGCCAATTGATGAGATCGTCAAGCGGTATATCGATGGCGAGTCCGAGCTTTCTCTCTCCAAAAGGTATGGCGTCTGCCGAGTCACTATCCGTAGGCGATTGCTCAATGCAGGGATCCGTGTCCGTGGGTTCGGACAAAATGTTCTGATCAACAAAGCCCGTTCTAAAGCCAGAATCGCCATGCTTCCCTGTGCCGAGATCGCCAACGCCTATGCTTCCGGGCAATCCCTGCGTGGCGTATGCCGGAGATACGGCACTTCCCCTCATACAGTCAAGAGAATCCTTGAGAAAGAAGGGTTTGCCCCCCGCCGCCCCCGCGAGCTTTTGGATGCCCATATGCACACTGAAATCGCCAGAGGACATCAGACACGTGGTGCACATTTCGCCGTTATAGGCATGGGGGAAGCGCAAGTCCGGGAGGCTCTCATAGCAAAGAGCCTTCATCCTGTTCGGCAAGCAGTCATCGGCCCATACAACGTGGATCTCTTGATGCCGACCATCGCCGTGGAAGTCCACAGGCGAAGAGGGAATCCTTTGCACATGGCCCGCGAACGCAAGCGCATCAAAGACCTCACTAATTGGGGTTGGGATGTTTACTATATTTGGATAAGTCCCAGTCACCAATTTTGCTCGCAAGTCACAGATGATTTGGTTGCCTTCATGCAGAGCACTGATAGCAACCCAACCAGACGGGGTCGCTATCGGGTGATTCGGGGTAGCGGACAGCTTGTGGCCACTGGATGTGGTGATCTCGACTAGATCACCAATATATTCTCGTTTAAAGCCTTTGACAATGCCTTCGGCCATGACCAATAAACTTCCAGGGAAACACTGGCTCCCCTCTCCCGGCACAGGCAATACACCCTCAGCCTGCCATCCTTGCGCGGCATAGCCGATGCAGTCGTCACAGGAGTCCGCCGGATTGAGCTGCCTTCGCTCCAGCCGCGACATGCCCGCCTTCGGTTTAGGCAAGTGCGCCCGCTCGACCTGGTAAAACTCCTTGCGCGCGTTCCCCATGTACATGTGCAGCCGATTCTGTGCCTGTGCTGTGGACACCGTGCCATCGGCAATGCCGTTCGCCAGGTTGGCCAAGTGCTTGTACTCGGACCGCAGGTTGCCGCCGATACGCCCATAGTCCGCTGGCGTGAGTCTGTCCCAACCGCCGGCAGCCAGCGCGCTGTTCTGGAGGTGCTGGCGCTTTACCAACTCAGCCGTTCGCGCTGCGTAAACTTTGGGCGTGATCTTGCCATCGTAGAGCGCCTGCGCGCCGTCGAGGATGCGTCGCTCTCGCCCGTTGATCGAACGCTCCAGGAGGGCCGTGATCCGGGTGCGGGCCACGTAGCGCCCGGCGCTATCCCGGTAGCGCTGGCTATCGGGAGCCCAGACGTAGCCGCGCAAGATGCTCGTCTTACGCTTTGCCACGAGACTCCTCTGCCGCGTCCAGCAGGCGCTTGAACTCGGCCCCCACGTCCGGGTTGGCGTACCAGTCCAACCGCGCCTCGGCGATATCGTCCGGCATGATCTCGCTCAGCGCCTCTAGTAGGTTGGAGTCCACCTCACCGGTCAGCTCGCCAGTACCAGTCAAGGCGTCTCGCACGGCCGCCTCCGCGTCGGCGGGCGAATCGCCAAGGTCGATCAGCGCCGCTATCTGAGCCTCGATCTCCTTACGGGAGACGGGCATGCTCAGCCTCCTGTCACTTGGCTTCCTCGAACTCGGGTGTGAAGCGCTGGATTATCTCAGCTTCCTGTAAGTCGGGCCAGCTCTCGTGCCGGTACGTAAAGCATACGCAACCACGATCCCCATCATAGAAACTGTTCACCATCTCGGCCCTTGCTGGCAGCCCTTTGACACAGCGCACGTGAATCTCGGAGCCCTCTGTGTTAAGCCGCTCCCACAACCACTGGCTTACCATTAGCGTCTTTAGCCTTGCCATGTGCCCCCCTCCTCAGCCCGCGTAGGCATCCCGATCCTCCAAGAACATACCCTCATACGTGTAGTCTTTATCATACGGCGCAACAGTGGTAGTTAGCGGATCGTAGCCCGTATTCACTGTAGAACACGTGAACCGTGTGGTCTGTGGCGGCGGATAATCTGGTGCAGTTGTCGGAATCACTGGCCACGGCTCCACATAGGGCCCTGTCCGCTGTGCCTCTATCTGCGCCTCTAACTGTGCCACTCGGCGCTCAAGTGCCTCGATGCGCGCCATCATATCACGCTTCCGCATGGTTGCCCTCCAACTCCAAACCAGCGATGATCCGGTCCGCCGCCTCGCCAATCAGGTTCCGCTCAACCACCGGCGGCAGCCCCTCGCCCTCTTCCTCAGGCGGGTTCACCACATCGTCCGCGTCCCCCACGCCAAGGCTCTGCAAGGCCAGCACCAGCACGCGATTCCCGGCCCGCTCCACTTCGTCCATCGGCACGGCCCCGGTCGTCGCAATCGCCGCGATGGCCGTGGCCGCCTGCTGCACCGCCAGCGGGTCCATGTTCACGAGAGCATCCTGGTTCACGTCGCAAGCAATGGTCTCAAAGGACGCCCCGCCGTACTTCTGCGCCGCCTCTAGCACGATCTGGCAGACATCCCGGAACACGTCAGCCCACGTCAACTGGTAGTCGGAGAAGCCACGCCGAATCGGCGTTTCCATTGCGCTGTTGCCTGCGATAAGTGGATAGCCATTTCGCCTCGTTATGAACATGCCGTATGGTGAGGCATCGAAGCACCAGACCATTCCGCTATACTGCTCCTCCGTCACATTCTTCGTGCGTGCTAGAGAGAGTTTATCTCTGTCTGCTCGATAGAGATAATAACAAGCAAGACTGTTCGGACATTGGGGATGGGTTCCCGCCTCTCGCTGTACGGTGATCTGCCCCCATTCACCATATAGGATCAAAAGCCGCTGCACATCATCTAGCAACCCCAGGCTTGTGGAGGTCAGTGCTCCCCGATAGTGCTCCCGATCATCACTGAAGCCGTCTCCTTGCCAAAGAGCGTCCACCAATAGTTTGCTCTGGCAAGTATCCATGCCAAACACGAACTCGGGTATCCTGCGTTCTGGTTGGAGTCGCCCGCAATATTGTACCAGCCAGTCAAAGAGTGCTCGCTCTGAGGTGCGCCAACGCTTCATACCATGGGCATTCACATCGCAGCAAAAGTTAAATGGCAAGTCGGCCAGAACACGCTCTATCTCCTGACATTCATCCACATTGCTCGCCATCTGCACGAGAGATGTCTGCACTATGCCCGTCTTGCTCTCATAGGCTGAGCCCTCAGCAATCCACCATCCAAGGAACTGGAGCCACCGATTCATTGGCAGGAATCGTGCCGGCTTATAACCCGCAGCAGGCAACAGAAAATGCGAGACCCCATCCGCATTGCCCAGTAGAGCCTTGCTTGGCAAGGCAAACCGGCTGGGCAACTGGCCCGCCTCCACGATTTCCCAGCGGGGCTCGTTATTCTCGTTCAGCACAAGCATCCGGTGATTGGGAGTCACCAGCGCATCCACGGTGCGTCCTCGTAGGTGCACCATCGGTCCCTCGTACTCGTACAGGTGCATGGCCCGTGGAACCGTGTACACGATACGGCGATGTTCATGGTCATAAGCTGCTATCCGCTCTCCAGGCCGATAGTCCTCATAGCGCTTCCATCCGTTCTCGGTCAGGACCTCAGTATCATCACTGTAGCACGCAGTTGCCAGCCGGAACGCCTCGCCCTTGCCGGCGTAGTGAGGGAACAGGCCGCCGGCCAGTGTGGCCATGCCGAAGATGGCCGTGCTGTCCAGCTCGGCCTCCTGCGCGCCAGAGTTCCCCATGTTGATCGGCGACCTATCCACCGCCTCGTTCTCTAGCCAGTCGGAACCGGCGGACGCTGGTGGGTTGCGCTCCATGCCGCCCTGGGTGACGTTGCTCGACTGCACGCGCCCCTGTACGTAGGCCAAGGCTCGCTGGCCCCCCTTCACCTTCACCTTACTATCGTACATGGCGCGCTTGCGCACCACCGCCGCTCGGTCCTGGAGGATCTTCCCGTAGGCGCTGCTCCATGTCAGGCCGCTGGTCATCTGCGGCCAGCCGCGCCCCTCGGTGCCAAGGTTGATCTGCACGGCCACCACGTTACAGGTCGTGTAGGCTCTGCCCGTCTCCGGCATGGCGACGTCCATCCGAATAGCGCCGGTCGCGGTGCCGATAGCCTTCTCCCACCAAGCGTCCAGCTCGTCAGGCTCAGCCGTCCAGTCGGGATAGTAGAGCGCCTGGCCCGCCATGGGCCCATTGGTGATCGCCCGCTTGTAGAATAGCACCGTGTCCCGGTCGTCCGGGTGCCGCACGATCTCGGTCACCTCGTCCGTGAGCAACCGCCGCGTCGTCACCTCTCCGGTTACCTCGGACACAAAGTTCACGAAAAACAACTCGCCGTCCCTCAGCAGGACGTCCGAGTTGTAACGCAACCGCCGCTGCCCGAACACTGGCCGGTTTCGTTTGGCCGTCCAGTATTCCTCCCAGACCGGCACCGCCGCTTCGTCGTCTGGCACGATGTCCACGTTCAGCCCGTAGCCAAAATACGTCCAGAGTCGTACCACCCAGCGCGTGAGCGGGTCCCACCGATATTGCCAGCGGGAACGCTCCACCTGGCGCATCCGGTCGGACTCTGACGACGGCTTGCCAGCGCCTCCTAGGTGCAGAACCTCCTCGTACTGGAGCTGGTCCACTAGGAAGGCCAGAGTCTCGGCATCCAGTTCGCTCAGGAGGCCGTTGTAGGCGTCAAACTCCCACGGTTTGTCGCGGAAGGCCACCCTGAACGCCTGAGCCTCTGCGGCCTGCGCTCGCACGCTGGGGAGCAGCCTGCCCGCTGCGCGCGAAAGGCCTCCCTCCAGCCGCTCGACGATGCTCGCCATACCTGCCTCCAAGCCCCCCGGTTTGTGAGTTCACAATCTTTTCACATCGGCGCCCAAAGTTATAGAACAAGAGCCATTCTCCATAGATCAGTATACCAGCCCCGAGAGACCCCGCCGGTAGCCAATCAGTGCCGAAACTTCTGCCAGTAAGGCCCCTACTGATGAGCAAAAGGAAAATTACATTAGTAGATACTACTAATGCTTTTTTCCTTTTGCTCGTGCACCTGGCGCCCTTCATGCGCATTGCCAGTCACGCCTACCAGCGCACGCCAACCTAGACCCCGGCGGTAGTTGGCCTCCAGGTTGGTCCAGAACTCCGCCGAGGTACCGAAGGCGCTGGCCAGCTGCCCCGCCGTCTCGGGGGTGATCGCCTCCTGCCTGTCAACGATCCCGCTCACGGTCTCCTCCGCGCAGCCCATGGCCTCGGCGAGGTGACACTGGCTCCAGCCGCGGGCCTCCAGTTCGTTGGCGATGGTTCGTCCTGGCGGGATGAGGCAAGCGGGCAGATACCTTGACGGCATGTATATGACCTCCGGCAACAGCTGCGGAGGCCCCCCGACCCAATGCACAGGGCCGGGCGTGCTGGTGATCACGGACCTGTCAGCGCCCACGATAGTGATCTGGTCCCATGAGATGCGGATTGGGCCTGATCTCCGGCGGCTTCCTTTCGGGTACCAACAGCCCCTTCGTCTCCAGCTGCTTCCTTAGCTCCTCTAGGTCGTACTTCAGACAAGCCACCCGATATTCCAACTCCCGGACGCGCCATTGACCAAACAAGCCCATCGGCGTTTACTCCCTTCTTGATGTGTGCGACATAGGCGGCACGCTCTCGCCTTGACTACGCGCTCGGTGTGCCGCCGGTAGGCTCTCCCGTGCACGCCGTCCTCCTACTTACCAACGCACGCCAACCTGGGCCCCGATTTCACTCTGTCTCGCTCTCGCATTGCAGCGACGGCTGGGTCCCGGTCACCGGGACTAGGGTCACCAGGTATCTTACGGCGTCGCGCTGGCCCACCGCACCTACGGGTACAGATGCGCACACCTGTAACCAGTATCGGCGGCATAACCACCGACTTCGGTGCGGCAGGCCCCTATCTACATTGGCCTACCTACCCATCAAACTGAGCATGTTCCCGACGTGCTTGCTCCGCCATCTCGCCGAACGCCACCAATACGGCAGCCGACGCGACCTCATAGGCATGTCCCAGTTTGTACATTCCTTCTGTTGCCTGCACTACAGTACGCTCCGCTCGCCTCCAAAAGATTGGCAAAGCCACGGCCATGCTCACTTTCTCAGGCTCACTCAGGCCATCCCCTACGCTCGCGTTCTCATTGCTCATTCTGTCCCTCCCTGCTTATGTCCACATCATACCACATTCTCAGTATCGCGCCCAGTAGTCCGGTGCTCAATCCTGAGTCACGCCATTATAATAGGATCATAGTGAGGGCTATCAATGCGGGAAGCAGACCTGCACAGGCCAACCCAATGCCGATTGCTTGTGAACGCTCTTTGCCATCAATATAGCCCTGCTTATAAAAGTAGGCGAGGATGGCTTTCCCCCGGAACCCGGCAGCCTCCTCGTCAGTCAACTCGTCTGGCCGGCGGATAATCTTCCACTTTGGCCGGCCACCAGCATCATCAAGCCTTCTGAGCAACCGATCCTCTGATAGTGCCAAGTATCCAACCTCGGTTGTCATTATACTATCTCCTCAGTACCGCGCCCAGTAGTCCGGCGCTCGCATCAGCATCCCCTCGCCAGAGTCCAGCGAGTCCAGGTGATCGCAGATCGCCGGCCCCGCCAGCGCCTGCACCACCGAGTCCGCCAAGTCCGTCGAGCGCCCGAGCCTGCGCCGGATGCTCAACTTCGGCTCCACCTGGTAGACCGCCCGCCCGGTCACGCTGTATCCAGGTGCCAGCAACTCGCCCGTCAGCCGGTCGTCGTCCGGGATGCAGACGTCCAGCCCGTTCTTCGGGTCCAGCATCTCGCGCACCGTCCACCAAGCCGCGCTGCGGGCGTTGGCGAACCCATAGAGCCCCGCTTCGTCCAGCAAGTCAACCCCTCGTGAGGCCACGAACGGCCTGCTGCGCAATCGCCTCGCCACGAGCATCTGATGCACGCCAGCCCCCAGGCCGATGGTATCCGGTAGAGCCACCGCGCTAGGATGATCCTGCAACAGCCGCGTGAGGACCTCCACCGCCTGAGCCAGCACCGCGTTAGACGGCGCCTCGCTCAGCACCAGCACCTCTTTGATCTTGATGTGATTGTAGCACAAGGCGATGGTTGTGGCATCCCCACCAACGGCATACTCGCCAAAGTCCGCGCCCAGAGCGGTCAGCGTACCGGGGAAACCCGCCTCGCGCCACTCTTGCCAGCGCGCGTTCGCCGCCTCCAGCCATTCCATTGGGATGACGCCGACGTTGCCCTCTTCGGCGAACTCGGCCAGAACGCGGTTGCGGTAGACGCCGCTATCGGCTCCCCACTGAAGCTTGCGCTGCTCCACCCATTCGGCGCTCACGCGGCCAGCGGAGATCGTCTCCTCGACGGTGATGTGCCGCGTCCACCAATCCTCGTAACCTGGTTGGTGCGAGCATATCTGGTAGAATCGGCCCCGCTTGCCGGCCGGCGTGCTGATGGCCAGCGCCAGGGCCTCGGCGTCTCCGCCCTTGCTGGCACTGCTGAACGCGCCCTCGGTGCCGTCCCATATCGCGTCGGGGATGGCCTTGGCCTCATCGTAGATATAGGCCAGGTGCGTCGCGTGGGCGCCCTCGATGTTCTCGCTCTTGTCGCTTGCTACGGCGAACGCCTCGCCAGTGCTGAGACGTAGTGCCGATCCGAGAAGTTCGTGCCCCTCTCGGAAGGGCGCCCGGCCCAGCTTGTCCCAGCGCAGTTGCCGTATCCACTTGTGTACTTCCGGCCAGAGGAAGTAGACAAGCTGCCGCCAAGCGGAGGCCGTTGTTAGCACCTTCCAGTCGTCGCCATCTCTGGTAGTGGCCAGCCACAGGAGCGCCCAGGAGGCGATCGCGGTTTTCCCACTGCCGTGAGGAGCCCGCACGGCGACGCGCTTGTGTTCCTGTAGAGCGGCCAATATCTCGTTCTGGTAGGCGGCCGGCCCCTCGCCTTGCTTCCAGTCGATGCAGTCGCGGACCCATGCCACGGGATCGTCGCGGTAGGTCTGGCTGAAATGTCCGTTACCGAGAAGACCGTTAGCGGCTTGGCGCAACAGTGAGTCGAATAAGGTCGGCGCTGATGGCCGCCAGAGTGTCTCGATCATCGACATGCTTCTTCACCGCATCGGTGATGGCCGCCAGGAAGGTCATGGCCTGCTCGGCTGTGATCATCTGCTGCAGATCCACCAGTCGCCGACGCTCGGATTCCACCAGCCGCCGGCGATCCTGAAATAGGGCCAGCACGTCCGCCCATGCTGCGCGGTCGTCAAAGCCCTGCTCGATGAGATCCCCAACCATGGTTAGGGCCGCGGCCAGCTTCAAGTTGTCCCCAGCCCGGCGTGCCTCCTGTAGCTCTGTCCAAGCATCTCGCAGAGCTATCCATAACAGCCCGCTTTCGCCGCTATCCACACGCTCCAGCAGTTCGCTCAGGCGGGCGTCAAGCGCTGCGATCTCGTCGCGCATGGCCAACA
>Ga0307379_10000986_pt1 | contig 45896 bp, 39 predicted proteins | sample UN2MG_FD_202237 | JGI IMG/M metagenome (GOLD analysis project Ga0307379, IMG submission 202237) | Soil microbial communities from Risofladan, Vaasa, Finland - UN-2 | ecosystem: Environmental > Terrestrial > Soil > Coastal area > Acid sulfate soil | place: Finland: Risofladan, Vaasa | collected... | reverse complement strand
CTGAAACCACCCCGGCGCGGCCTGGACTTGAAATCAGGGATCTCGGGAGCTCTTGCTTCGGCTTCTGGGCCTTCAGGGACGAAGACTTTAGTTGACCTTCCGCTCTTGTCGATGCGGTAAGACCGCTCTGCGGCATATAGGATCTCATCGCGAAGCCCCTCGCTTGCGATCTCCTCAGTGTAAGTTTTTCTCCCGTTAACGAGGTCCTTAATATACTCTTCGATCTTCTCATCCGAATAGTACTTGCGAATGTCCCATTCCTCAAGCCCCTGTCCTTCTGCTTGTCTGATCTCCTTCGTTCCGAGCAAACCCTTCTCGTAATGATTCGTTCCGCGCAAATCTCCCCTCTGGATCTGGGCCATGAGGTTGATGGGAACACGGCTCACTTTGCGCACCTGCCTTTTTTTCGTGATCCCATTCTCTTCATAAGTCTCGATGATCTCTCCGATCCCCCCCGTGTTGTACTGCATGAATTTCACTTTCCCCGGGTAGTTGCTGACGAGAGTCATGATGATCTCATAGAACCGGTTCACTTTATTGGCCTTGGAGCCGACGATAAACGGGTCTGTTCCTACGATGCGTACCGATTCTCCGGCCTTAAGCGGCTGACTGGCATAACTGTGAGTGCTTTCTCCCCATAGGTAGGCGAGGACCGCCTGCTCTGGCGTAAGTTCTTGAGCGAAGGTCATGATAGTATTTCTTCGGGTGATGAAAGCGAATATGAGGCCATCGAGGTTTTCCAATGGCGGAAGATTGATGGATTTGGAGAAAATGGGGACCATCCGTCCCTTTATGGTGACTTTAAGCTTTTCGCGGTTGATCACTGACCGGCCGTTGGCTGTGAGGCTCTCATCCAGGAAGTCCACTTCTCCGTTGGACTTGATCATGACATTTTCATAGAGGGCCGTTTTATCCACGAGGGCATTGTACATAGCCTCTTGGTATTCTTTCTCGACATCTGTTTTGACAAAAAAACCGTTTTCCGTTCCCAGCGCTGAACCATCTTTCCCCAGGAAACAGATGTCGTCTTGCGTCACTAGAGTCCTTTCTCCTTTTTGATAATCCAGCCCGAGTTGGTGGCATGACCATGTGGATTTTCCGGTAGCCGTGAGCCCGAATAAAAAAACTCCGAATGTCTTCAACTTTCCATCCGTACTCCGTACCGTGACGATCTTTGTGCCTGCATGTAATCCGAGCATACCCAATTGGTCTGCTGTCCACATGGCTTGGCGGAGGAATCCTTTTTTATCCTCCCCCATGTAATCGGTACCCAGGGCGATGTTGATGTTGTGTTCCGGGAGAACCAAAACTTGTTGACGCAGGGGATGTTCTTCGGGGATGTGGATCATCGTGAATTCTGGTCCGGGGCGTTTGCCGGGCTTAAAAAGGGTGTTTCCCCACATGTATCCCAGGCGGTAATTCATGAGGTCTGCCTCAGAGACATAGAGATTACACACAGGATTATAGGAATCGTTCTCGCCCATCTGTCGTCGCAGGTGATAAAGAGGGAGATTCTTCACCAAATGCAGCACTTTGTCCAACTCTTCTGGGGCTTTGGCGATGATCGCTTCCTGCTCGGGTGAGAGGCGTGGAAGCCTTACGGCTTCGCTGCCAAGATACACAGTTTTCGGGGCGATGCGGCTGGAGATCGCACAGCGCCACCCAAAAGATCCGTAAACTGTTTTGATGCCAACGGATTTCGCCCGTGGCTCAAGCCATTTGAGATCCACAAACCTGACATTCGGGCCTTTCAGAGCCTTTTGGAGCTCCTCTGAAAATTGGCTATAAACATTTTCGTTGTAGATCTTCTTATCGTTCATTCTTGAATCTCTAAAACAACATCGCTCAAACTCGATATTCCCTCAAATCCTATTGCCTTGAGCTCAAAATCTCAACCAGGCCCTGGCTCTGTTTGTGCTTCGCCCATGAGGATCCTTTTCAGGTCCTCAGGGACGGCGACTCCGCTGTTAAAAAGGTAACACTCTGTGCTTTCCAGCAAGCGCCGGAAAAAATTCCTTTCGAGCTCCATCCTTTCTGGAGTCACAACCAGCATGTGCGGGTTGTAGAATGGCTGATTCCGGGCCGGACCCAGCTCTCTTTGTGCTCCGAAAATTTCGCCCTGCTCCATTATGCGCAAGGCATGTTCTGTTTCTATCTTCACGAAGGGTGGGGAGACATTGTCGTTCCGGAGCAGAAACAACCAGCGGAGAGATGTGCGCTTTACGTGTTTGGCGGGCCCCCCTATCCAGTACGGATCGAGGAGAGCAAAGGCATTTTTAGAAGCTGTGTAGCAGAATGGCGAGCCACGGTCCAACCGGCAATCATCCAACTGCAGACACTTCTCGTTCTGGCAGGCTTCCTTGTGCACGATGATGTTCTCACATTTGCTGTTGTCGAAGAGGGGCGCAAGATCGGCGTAGGATTCCACGGCGTTTGTGGCCATGAAGAGCTTCCTCTCGACAGAATCCGCCACAGCAGTACCGCCAGAGTACCTGGCGAAAACGGTATCATTGGAATGAAGCCGGAATCTCGGGTCCTGGAGGAGGGAGAAAAAGAGCTCTGTTTTTTTTGTCCCTTTGGGTCCGATCAAGAGGACTCCCCGGCCGTCTATGTCTGCGACCATTCCTCGAATGGAATGAACACTGAACAACCTTTCGGACACATCGGTCACCAGGCCCAATGCGAGACTGCGGAGAGGGCCGTAATTATCGGTATTGACGAGTACTCCGGTTTTTGTTTCGGAATTGTAGTACGTGCGGGATTCTCGACCCGCTATATTGTCCACCGCATAGATGATGCCGTGTGGTTCCAGGTCGGCCTCCAGCTGTGCGGGGTACCAGTTTTCCATCCAAAAATCGTAAAGGTGAGAGACATTGGTACGCAATTGGACGATAACACCGTTGATGTTGGCATTCCATTCGAAGTAATTGGCGTAGCTGAGATGAGACTCCATCTCGGCGATAAGGGCATCCCTCATCTGGATCGAAATGTTTGAATCCACAGGCGCAGATTTTTTAAAATGTGTCACTGCGTTGTTCAAAGCGACGCGTTTGACCTTTTTCGCCGTCTTCAACCGGGAGAGAGCATCGATGATCCTATCCATAGCTTTTTCGATGTTTTCCATGGAGGTGGCATAGCTCAGCCGGATGTAGTCATCAGCTCCGAAGGCATCCCCCGGGACGACGGCCACATTGGCCTCCTTGAGGAGGTAGTAGGCCATGCCGTATGAATTGCGCAGTGGTGTGTTGTTGAACTCTTTATCATAGTAAGCCGAGAAGTTCGGGAAAAGGTAGAATGCCCCTTGCGGTTTAAAACATGAGACCTTGGGTATCGATTGCAGCCGGGTCAGGGCATAGTTTCTTCTCCTCTGGAATTCGGACACCATTTTCGAGACTTCATATTGAGGGCCGGTCAAAGCCTCCAGGCCTGCTTTTTGTGACACTGAACAGGCGTTGGATGTCGTGTGACTCTGGATCTTTGCCATGCCATGGATAATGTCTGAAGGCCCGGCTGCATAACCCAAACGCCATCCCGTCATCGAATAGGATTTGGACAAGCCGTTGATGATAACCGTTTTTTTCTTAATGTCCTCTCCCAAAGACGCAAAGCTGTGGAATCGAAAGCCTTCGTACACCAACTTGTCGTAGATCTCATCTGCGATAACGTACACATCCTCTTCCAGGATGACATCTGCCAGAGCTTCGAGCTGGTGCCTTGTGTAGGCAGCTCCTGTCGGGTTAGAGGGATTGTTGAGGATAAGAGCCTTTGTTGCAGGCGATATGGATGATTTAAATCTGTCCGGCGTCAGTAGAAAACCGTCCTCTTCTTGTGTGGAGATGATAACGGATTTTCCCTTTGCCAGAGAGACAGCATGGGGGTAAGTGACCCAGTAGGGGGCCGGAATAATAACTTCGTCGCCTTCGTTGATCAGAGCCTGGATGAGGTGATAGAGGGAACTCTTTGCTCCAGATGAAACGATGATCTCATTTTTTTCATAGGTGAGTCCGTAATCTTCCTTCAGCCGCGAGATGATGGCATCCTTGAGGGGCGGGATCCCGTCAGCCTGAGTGTACTTGGTGAAATTTTCTTCGATGGCCCGAATCCCTGCGGCTTTGATGTTGTCCGGCGTAGGGAAGTCGGGTTCGCCGACGCTTAAGTCGACAATGTCCACCCCGGCTGCCTTCATGGCTTTGGCTTTGGTCGTCACCTTCAGGGTGGGAGATTCACCAATTTGATTTGCCTTTTCTGATACCATGATACCCCTTTTTCAGAAGTAAGATTATTCTTCGTCTTCGGTTTTTTCTTCGATTTTGAATTTTTCCTGAAAATACTTCTTAAGGTCAATCCCCGTGAGAGACTCCACGACATCGGGCATCTGGGCGAGAATATCAGCAACCTGGGATGTGATCTTGGTGGCTCCTGTTCCCTTGTCGCCACCCACAAGCACGATCTTATCGACTTTAGAGAGTGGTTCAGCTACGGCTCTGGCCAACTCTGGAAGGGTCTGCAGATACATCTCGAGGATTGCGGCATGGTTGTATTTCTCCCACGCTTGGGCTCGCTTTATCATCGTTTCCGCCTCAGCCAGGCCTTTCTGTCGGATCTTCTCTGCCTCTGCGACGCCTTCGAGCTTGAGAGCTTCTGATCTTCCCCTGGCTTCTGCATGAATGCGGAATTCTTCGGCTTCGGCTTCAGCCTTGATCTGGTATTTCCGTGCATCGGCAGGTTTGATCACACTGGCATCAAGTTCCTTTTCTCTGCGCTTGATCTCCATCTCTTCTATCTTAATGGCCTCTTCTTTTTCGATGAGGTGAACTTTTCCCTCTTCTCGCTTGATCTCTTGATTAAGGCGAAATCGTTCGAGCTCATAGGCGAAATCGGCCTGTGCTTTTTTTTGGTTAACGGCGACTTGTGATTCTGCCTTCTTTGCTTCGTTTTCCCATTGAGATTTGGCAATGAGTGCATCTGCATTCAATCGGGCGATTTCCCCTTCCTTGCGGGCTTGCGATGATTTGATCACGGACTCTTTTTCTGTCTCCGCTTCGGCGATCGCTGCATCCCTCTTGGCTGCTGCGATGTTAGGTTTGCCCATGGCATCCAGATATCCCTGTGTATCGCTGATCTCTTTGAGCGAGAAAGATATCAGGGAGAGCCCCATCTGGGTGAATTCCGCTTCCACAGATTTAGTGACTTTGTCTGCAAATTCCTGCCGTCCCCTGAATATCTCTTCCACGGTCATAGTACCGATGGCGGCTCTCATCTTGCCATCCAGGATCGTCCCTGCCACATCCCGGATCCCATCTTTCCCAGATCCCAGGAACTGTTCGGCAGCGCGGTCTATGGAATCCTCATCGGATTTGATCTTGACCTGAGCTGATGCGTCAGCCATGATGATGATCCCTCCATGCGTGAGTACTTCTGGCGTCTTGATGCTCAAATTGATGACGTCAATGGGTAAGACATCCACAGTTTCTAAAAACGGCCAGACAAATGTGCCACCCCCTAAACGGTAGCGATACCCGACCTTTCTTTTTGTGCCATCAGGAGCATAGATTGATTTTTTCCTACCGCCGGAGATGATCAGGACTTCATTGGGGCCGACCTTGCGGTATTGTTTAGAGAAAAGGAGTGCGAGTAAAACTAGAAAGACGATTATGATTCCGAATAATATCAATGTGGAGACTAATGACATCTCAACCTCCTTGGCAGATTGCCCGTATTTGTGCGGTGGTGAACGATATCCACCCGAACACGGTCAAAAATTTGAAGAAACAAACATATTACCCTTAAAGCCGAATATTTACAAGTCTAATATTTCCCTAAAATATGCGATCGTCTTAACGAGGCCCTCTTCGATTCCGATCTTCGGCGCCCAATGGAGTTTGTCATTGGCGATGGTAATATCGGGGCATCTTCGGGGTGGGTCATCTTCGGGCATGTGCTCGTGAACGATTCGGGATGAGCTGGGTGTGAGTTCTATGATTTTTTCTGCCAGAGCGAGGATCGTGAATTCATCCGGATTCCCTAGATTGACCGGTCCGATGAAGTCATCGAGTCCCATCATAGTTATTAGCCCCTCGACAAGGTCGGACACGTAGCAGAAGGAGCGCGTCTGAGACCCGTCACCATAGACAGCAAGAGGCTCTCCTCTCAAAGCCTGAACGATGAAATTGCTGACGACACGACCGTCGTCGATGGCCATCCGTGGTCCGTATGTGTTGAAGATCCGGGTGATCTTGATGTCGACTTTGTTCTGTCTGTGGTAGTCCATCATCAGTGTTTCGGCGACTCTTTTTCCTTCATCGTAGCAACTCCGAAGACCTATGGGGTTGACATTCCCCCAGTATTCCTCGGGTTGTGGATGGACTTCGGGTGAACCATAGATCTCCGAGGTGGAGGCGAGCAGGATGCGCGCTTTGGTCCGTTTGGCCAAGCCAAGCATATTGATGGTTCCCATGACGTTTGTTTTGATGGTTTTGATAGCATTGTACTGGTAGTGGATGGGAGAGGCAGGACAGGCAAGGTGATAGATCCTATCCACTTCGACGAGAATTGGATGGATGATGTCATGTCGAATCAGCTCAAAGTAGGGAAAAGCGAAGAGATGTCTGATGTTATCCTTACTGCCAGAGAAAAAATTGTCGATACAGAGGATGTCTTCGTCTCTTTCCAGAAGTGCTTCACAGAGATGGCTGCCCAAAAAGCCGGCGCCTCCAGTCACTAAGATTCGGTTCATTTAAGTTTCTCCTGTTCCTTCCCGCGCGCTCATCGATGGTGGCTCGATCAATTGTATGCCATAAACAGAGGGCTTTTTTGCTTGAGGACCTCTCTTTGCGCGGTGATGAGGGCTTGGATGCCGTTATCGGCAAGATCCAACAGGGCATTGAACTCCTTTTTGGTGAACGGTGTTTTTTCAGCGGTGGCTTGGATCTCGACAATCTGCCCGGAGTCAGTTTCCACGACATTCATGTCTGTCTCAGCGTTGGAATCTTCGATGTAATCCAGGTCCAGCAACATATTGCCCTCCACGATGCCCACACTCACAGCGCTGACAAGATGTTTAAGGGGCATCTGGTCGATGACGTGGTTGTCCATCATTTTTTTCAGGCTCAGGGCTAACGCCACACATCCAGCTGTGATCGATGCCGATCGAGTTCCTCCATCGGCTTGTATAACATCACAGTCGATGATGACAGTCCTTTCCTCCAGAATCCTGAGATCGGTCACAGCACGCAGTGATCTCCCGATGAGACGCTGGATCTCCTGGGTCCTGCCGGAAATACGCCCAGGGGTTCTCTCTCGATTGGTCCGTACCTCAGTAGAGCGAGGAAGCATAGAGTATTCCGCCGTGATCCATCCCTTTCCGCTCCCCTTCAGGAATCTGGGGACTTTCTCGTCGATAGTTGCTGTGGCCAGGACTTTTGTTTTCCCCATTTCGATAAGAGCAGAACCATCGGCATATTCCATATAATCTGGCATGATGGTAATCGGTCTGGTAACGTCAAATTCGCGGTCGTTAGTCCTCATGATCGTCTTCCTCATCACTGTAAGATTTCTTTGAATTACAAAAGGATAATATAACACTCACAACCAAAGTTCAAACCCCTTGGATTTTAGGTTGAGTGCGCCATCTGTCATGGAACCAGAGCCAGAATTCGGGCCTATCGCGTATTTGATCTTCGATGATTTTTGTGCACTCTTGAGTGATACGTTGAACATCTGCACTGTGGTCTCCCGTAGGAGGGAATTCAAGCCCCTCCAGCAACTGGACATGATATCCTCTCGAAGCTGTTGGCATACAAAAAACGGGAATGATGGGGGCGCCCGTCCGGAGGTGAAATGTGGCCAGGGCCGGCGTTGTCCCAGCCAGCTTCCCGAAGAAATCGACAAAGATAGCCTGGTCATGGAGGACATTCTGGTCTATAAGAATAGCCACGATCTTGTTTTCTTTGAGGGCCCGTAGCGTATGGCGTGTGGCCTGTTGTTTGTAGATGACTTTTGCACCAAAGCCTTCCCGGAGTGCAAGGAGTTCATTTTCGAGACGTTTGATATCCAGAGCCCTAGCGATAACGTTGAATTCCCCCAGCTTGGAGATCGGAATAATCCCCAATTCCCAGTTTCCATAATGAGCTGTGAGGACAAGAGCTCCTTTCCCTTTCTCAAGAGCATTCTGGACATGTTCTTCGCCATCCATGCTGAGCAGTGCTTCTTTTTTTTCTTCAGATAGGCTCGAAAACTTTATTATGTCAAAGAGAACTTTGCCAAAATGTTCGAAGGAACTCTGTGCTATCCGCTTCTTATCCGCTCTGGAAATCTTTTCTCCGAAGGCAATGTACAGATTTTTAAGGGCGATTCTTCGGTGCTTCTTATCGAAACAGTACACGGTACGCCCTAATATCCGTCCAAGTGTCAGACAGACTTTACGGGGGAGAAGTCTAATGAGACCTTTGAATCCCAGGAATAGCACATGAACAACCTTGTGTTCTGTTTCAGGCATCAGGAAGGCCTCTCCTTTTGAGCATTGAAAATGCTCTCGTAAAAAACTCCTCATCTGTTTGGATGCCGATCTTTAGGTAATACGTCGGGATATCTTGAAGCGCTTGGTTATCTTTGATCTTGATAGCATCTTTTTCTGTTGTGATACAGATATCTGCCTTCTGGGCGTTGAAAAACTCGACGATCTGTTTCATGGACTCCGATGGATAGGGATGATGGTCGGGAAACGAGATGAAATGGATTGGCTTTATTCCCGTGCGTTCGAGGAGCGTACGGAATCTCTCTGGACGTGCAATTCCGCAGAATGCGAGCACTCGTTTTTCCTCTAAGACCGATACGGATTCCTCTATTCTGTCCAAATTATAGAAACCTTCATTGGAGACAGAATAAGAAAACGTGTCCACATCTTGAAGGTTGTAAAGGACGCCCTGGTCCGTCTTGGTGTCGGAACCTTCTTTGAGCAGAAGGATATCGGCACGCTTGATGGAGGAGAGAGGTTCCCGCAGAGGAAGATCTTCTGAGGGATTGTGGAGGACGATATCAAGATCCCTGTAGAGACGCCGGTGTTGGAATCCATCGTCAAGGATCGCGACATGGAAGCCCATGTCGTATGCCTTTTCACAGGACTTAAGGCGGTTTTTTCCGACAAAAACGCCTAACTCTGGATAATTCAGGGAAACCATAAAAGGCTCATCCCCGGATTCCGTCCAGGTGCCCGATCGGCTTTTTCCGTCAGAGAGGACCCCGCCGATCCGCTCCCACTTTCCCTTGTATCCGCGTGTTATGACTGCAGGTTTGAAACCATTCTTGAGGAGGGCAGCGACTAGGGTCAAAACGAGTGGTGTTTTTTCCGAGCCACCAAAAGAGATGTTCCCCACACTCACAACAGCCAGCGGTCCTTTTTTTGGGCGCAAAAGTTTTATGCGGTAGAGCGCATTTTTGGCCTGGCAACCGCCTTGGTAAAACAGGGACAGGAAGCGAAGAACACGTTTCATTCTCTTGGACTATACACTATTCATTTTCTGCTTTCAACCCATTGTGACTCTATGTTTTTGACAGAAGGGATTTTCTTGTGATATCTATACACCAGTCAAAGATTTTGGATTTGTTGAACAAAGTAACGACATTTTTTATGAATATTTCAGGCTAGATAAAGGAGGGATGAATTGAGCAAAACTCTGAACAATTCTCGGGTAGTTTTAGTTATTGGGCTGGTGTGTGTTTTTTTTCTCTTTGTGGGAGCCCAGAGGGATAAAAGGGCGACCACACCGCGTATTCAGGAACACGTTTTGGATGGACTTGAATGGCGCTGTATAGGTCCAGCGAATATGGGTGGAAGGATCGATGATTTTGCTGTGGTGGAGAGAGAGCCAAACATCATATATGTCGGAACAGCCTCGGGTGGAGTCTGGAAGACCACTAACAACGGGATCACCTGGAAACCCATTTTCGATGACCAAACCACTAGTACCATCGGTGATGTGACTGTGGCCCCCTCTCAACCGGACACAGTTTGGGTGGGGACAGGAGAGCCGAACAACCGTCAAAGTTCTTCATGGGGGAACGGTGTGTACAAATCGATGGATGGAGGTGAGACCTGGACAAACATGGGACTTCAGGACACTCATCATATCGGGCGTATTGTCATTCACCCCACAAATCCGGATATCGTTTATGTGGCTGCTTTAGGACACTTGTGGGGCCCGAACGAGAATAGAGGATTGTATAAAACAACGGATGGCGGGAGAACGTGGACGAACACCAAGTCCATCGATGGTAATACGGGGTTTGTGGATGTCGCTATGGACCATGATAATCCCGGCACATTGTATGCCGCCGCCTACCAGAGGCGCCGCAGGGGATGGGGTTTTAACGGCGGAGGTCCGGGCAGCGGGATGTACAAAACGACCGATGGAGGTGAGAATTGGGTGAGATTGACCAACGGACTCCCTCAGGGGGACTTGGGTCGTATCGGCATTGACATCTACCGCCGCGATCCCAGCATCGTCTACGCAGTCGTTGAACACAAGAGCGACGGTGGTGTGTATCGGTCTGAAGATAAAGGATCGACGTGGACTAAAATGTCCAGTACGAACCCTAGGCCTATGTATTACAGCCAGATTCGGATCGATCCCAACAATGACCAGAGGATCTGGGTACTCGGTGCATCCATGTGTGTATCCGAGGATGGGGGCAAGAATTTTCGAACAGACTACGTTACCCGAGTCCATGGCGATCACCATGCCATGTGGATCCATCCAAAAAATTCCGATCATATGGTCCTTGGGTCGGATGGAGGCATTTACTTCTCTTACGATCGGGGGAAATCATGGGATTTTGTCAATGCCCTGCCCTTAGCACAGTTCTACGAGATCGGCATCGACATGCAAAAGCCTTACTGTGTTTATGGAGGCCTGCAGGATAATGGAAGCTGGGGAGGGCCCAGCTCCACTTGGTTCAGGCAGGGGATCACCAATGATGAATGGATAAAGATCGGGGGCGGTGATGGCTTTTATACTCAAGTCGACCCCGAAGATCCTACCCTTATCTATGCGGAATCTCAGAGCGGAAACCTCTTCCGTGTCGACCTGAAAACGGGGGAAAGCAAGTCGCTTAGACCTCAACCTGAGGACTTTTCAGAGCGCTACCGTTTCAACTGGAACTCGCCGATACTTATCTCTCCCCATGATCCCAAAACCATCTACTACGGCGGGAATAAACTGTTTATCTCAAAAGACAAAGGCGAGACATGGGAGGCTACTGAGGACTTGACCACGCAGCAGGATCGCGAGAAGCTTGAATTGATGGGCGTTCTCCCTGAAAAAAATACACTTTCCCGACACGATGGGATCTCTTTTTACGGGGATATCACGACGATTTCCGAATCTCCAGTCAAAGCCGGGCTTCTGTATGTGGGTACGGATGACGGCAATCTTCAGGTGTCCAGAGATGGGGGCAAGACCTGGAAGAATGTTGTGAGCAAGGTCCCTGGGCTGCCGAAATACACATACGTGACGCGTGTAGTGACCTCCGAGTTCGATGAGAGTTCAGCCTATGCCGCTTTTGACGGCCACCGCAACAATGATTTTAAGCCCTATGTATTCAGAACTTCGGATTATGGAGAAAGCTGGACAAATATATCTGCGAAACTCCCCATGGGGAGTATCGTGAATGTTATCAGGGAACATCATAAAAATCCGAATCTCCTGTTTGTGGGAACCGAGAGGGGAGCCTACTTTTCGATTGACAGAGGGACAACGTGGACGATGTTCTTGGGCAATTTCCCCATGGTCCCCGTGGATGACATCGCCATCCATCCTCGAGAAAACGACCTGATATTCGGCAGTCACGGCCGCAGCATATGGGTGCTGGATGATATCACACCATTGGAGCAGCTCACCTCCCAGGTGCTGGCAGACGCAGGCCATCTTTTCGACATAAGGCCAGCTGAGACCTTTAACTATTTTTCTCACAAGGGAAATTTGGGTCACAAGGTGTTCGTGGCCCCAAATCCTCCCTTTGGCGCTATGATCAGCTATTATCTTAAAGGGGAAGAGAAGGAGGTGAAGGTTTTTATCAAGAACAGTGCTGGTGAAGTGATCCGGGAGATCGAAGGAAAAAACGAAGCCGGAATAAACCGAGTGACATGGGACCTTCGGTATAATCCTCCGAAAATGGGAGATCTGGGGCAGATGAGCCGCTTCTCCCGGGCTTCCGGACCTTTTGTCCTTCCCGGGGAGTATCAGGTTTTGCTCAAGGTCGCAGATCAAGAAATGGTTAAATCCGTCGAAGTGACTGGCGATCCGCGGATCACCATCGCCTTCGAAGACAGGAAAAGCCAGCATGATGCTCTCTACGCTCTCTATCAGCTGATGCCCCTTATCAGTTCGGCCAGTCGTGGCACTGATATAATAAGGAAAGAGATCGGTGCGCTGCAGGGCGAACTCAAAAAAGTTCCGGATATACCCGAATCGGTCACGGAAACCGTAAAAACTGTAGAGGACAGGGTCGGCGACATCCGGAAAAAGTTGCTTGGAGACCCTGGATCGGGTTTTAGCGGCATGCGGGATTCGATCAGGGGAAGATTGCTCATGTTGTATCGTTCCATCGGCGGGTACACGGGAGCGCCCACGGGAAGGCAGCTCCAGCAGATCGACAAAAATTCCGAAGCGCTGAAGGCCCTCGTGCTCGACCTCAACATGATCATTGAGACGGACATCCCCAAACTGAATAAGCTGTTGAATGAGAATGATGTGCCTCGTCTATTTGTGGGAGACCCGATAAAGTTTTAGTTTGGAAATTTGACAAGCAGACAAGGCAGGCTTTACTTAGTAGGGGCGTTTCTTTATAATACGGAAAGATTATCCGAGATAGGAGGCGAAAATGTTGAAAAAGATATCTGCGATAATGCTCGTTTTAGTTCTAATGGGCATTTCTTTTGGCTGTAAAGAGAAAACGCAAGTCAAGGGTATTGAACTCAATGTCACGTTTGCTGAGGAACAGCTTAGCGACCACTTGATTACAGATATGATGATTGGGTGGAAAACAGGCCCGGAATTCCAGAAGATGAATCAAGACCTAAAGGTTTTTGTGCACTTCTGGCACAAGGGGAATCTTCTCTTTCAGGAAGATTATTTCCCCGAACCCCCGACATCTCAGTGGGAGCCAGAGCAGGAATTCGTGCACTCGCACCGCATATATATTCCACAGTTCATCGATGAGTTCGATCCGGATTTTAAGGGTGAAGAGACTCTCCGGCTCGTTGTTGGCTTTTTTTCGCCGTATGACCGGAGCGGAGCGTCCGAACAGAAGGTCATGGAAAAAAAGCTTATCGTCGTGCCACCTCCTCTGGATACTCCTGAGATTATCTACGAAGAGGGATGGTACAACCTGGAGATGAATCCCGATGCATTCCTCAAGCAGTGGCAATGGACAGCTAAAGAGGCCAGATGTATCATCGACAACCCTCACAGAGATGCACTTTTAGTCATAAAAGGAGGCGTCAATCTTGAGGTGCTCGAAGATCAGAAGGTCACTTTCAAGATCAATGATCTGATCTTAGATGAGTTTATCCCTGAAGAGAGCCATTTCGAGAAGTCATACAATGTTAAAAAGGAGATGCTCGGTGAGGGGGAGGAATTCTACCTCTCGATCGTTACCGATAAGGTGTTTGTGCCGGCGGAGGTGATGTCCAATGCTGCCGATCAAAGAGAGTTGGGCATCCAAGTGTCTTTTATCTACTTCCGTTAATAAAAGATCTATTTTCACTTTTTTGACTTCAAGTCTTCCAATTCTTTTTTTGCTTTTTCCTCATCATCTCGGGCTTTTTGAAGTTGGAGACCGGTCCGGCTTATCTCGCTCTGTATCATTTCCTTTGGCGTCGTGTTGTCTGTACTGTAGTATTTCATAAACAGCCCATTCATCTTAGCGGTGAGCATCTCCACCAGCTTCCCGGCTTTTTCATATTTGACTTGAAGACCTTCGAGGTGTTTTGTTTCGTCAGTCTTCGCTTGTTCAGGGGAATCCGAGTTGGTCGGAGTGACTTTAATCTCTGGCTTTTCTGCTTTTTCAGATTTATCCTCCTTGGATGCCTGCTGGGAAGGAATACTCACACTCGGTAGTCTTTGGCCTTTCTTAAGGTCTTCATTTGTCACGATTTTTGGCTGCTTTTTGACTTTTTTGAGGTCATCATTGGTAACGACTTTTTCGCTTTTCCCTTTGATCTGGGCCCGTCTTTCTTTCTCTTTTTTTGCCACTTCCACGAGGCTTTGGGAGAGGATCATGGAAGAACATACTAAAAGCATTAAAACAATGCCCAAGATCTTTCTGCTCATTAGCTCCATGATATCGGATTTGAATTAGCGAAGTCAATTGCCTCCGGAGTCAGCTAGCATTTCCAAATCCGTGATGATGTCATCTAGAGTGATCAGATTATATGATATCAAAAACGAACAACGGGAAAGCAGTACGGCTCTAGGTAGGGACCGTTTCCCAAACGGTCCGTTCGGGGAACGGACCCTACAAAGAAAAATACCATATCCGTCCATCCCTTCTCACGGTTTTTTCCATCACACATTCTGATCACACAATAACGGAATTTAGTATTCATGAGCTCACGGATTTAGAAATGCTTTTGTGCTATCGGTCAGGCCGTTATATGCATCACTTCTTCGGAGGAGGTGTTAAAGCCGTGCGTACCGAGATCTCCTGTTTATCGGCAGTTATCTCTACAGCGCCGTGTATATCCGTTCGGAAGACCTTTGCACCAAGATCGGAATAACGGGTCAATACGTCTTTGTTCGGAAACCCGTATCTGTTTCCTCTTCCCACAGAGATAACTACAATTTCAGGGGCGACAGCTTCGAGGAATCCCGAAGAACTCGATGAGTCGCTTGCATGATGAGGAGACTTCAAAACTTGGCTTCTGAGGGGAGCATTGTGCTCGACGAGCGTCTTTTCTACCTCTTTCCCGATGTCGCCTGTGAGCAGAAAAGAGTTTGAGCCGTATGATATCTGCATGACCAATGAAAAATCGTTGTGCACGCGATCCACAAAAGGATCCCTTTTGGGCGGATGGATGAACCGGATGAGCACATCTTCGATAGTGGTTTGGTTTTCCCTGAACATCCGTTTCCTTGGGATTGTGGTGTCAAGGGTGTTTATAAAGAGCGCGTACGTTTCGTTCTCCAAAACGCTGTAGCCTTCCCAGAATTCGCCGATCTTGAAGTTTCTCGCTACAGCTTTGAGGCCGTTTGCATGATCGGGATGCGGGTGGGTGAGGACCAAATAGTGGATCTTTTTGATCCCCTTCCTCCACAAGAATGGGGACACTACGTTTTCGCCGATATCAAACGTATCCTCCGGCACTCCTCCCCCGTCGATCAGCATTTTTGTCGTGCCGGGAAGTTCAACCAGGATGGACTCCCCCTGGCCAACGTCGATAAAGGTGAACTTAAGATTCTTAGAATACGATGGAAAGGGATAAGTGACGATCACAAAAAGAAAGAGGAGAAAACATCCCGAGGTGACCAGCCTCTGTCTTTTGTGTTTGATAGGAAGGAGTAGCAGGCCCAGGAAAAGATAGTATCCGTACACAGTCCACAAATGCGGAGTGGGTGTCCTGAAAGACAATAAGTTTGCCTGATCGTAGAGATGAGAAATGCCGAGCAGCAGATCGATGAGGGAAGATGCAGATTTGACCAAGATATTTGCCAGAAACGAGCTCAACAATGACAGAGGAAGAAAGAGATAACCGATGGCCATTATCAATGCCACGAGAGGGATGGCGGCAAAATTGAGAAGGAGGCCTGAAAATGTGACTCGGTTAAAAAAGAAAACGACCACAGGCAAAACTCCCAGTTGTGCTGTGAGCGATAGGGCAAAAATCTCAGTGATCCGTAGCGGAAGCCGGGGCAGTTTTTTAATAACTCTGGGGTAAAAGAGGATGATCGAGAGCGTGGCCGCAAAGGTCAGCTGGAATCCGGGTGCAAAGAGGCTGGAAGGATTGGCAATAAGAAGGAAAAAGGCGCTGAAAGAGAGCGTATTGATGAGGTTGATGTCCCTCCACAGCAGTTTGCCCAAGAGGAAGGCAATTGTCATTATTGTTGCTCTGAGGACAGATGGCCTTCCCTCGACGAGAAGGACATAAAACAGGAGAAAGGCGATGAGCAGGGAATAGGATAAACGTGTCGAGATCCTGATAGCGCGGAAGAGGAAAAAAAGGAGGAAAGAAAAAATGGCAATGTGGGCACCGGATATGGCGAACAGATGGTAGATGCCCGCATCCTGGAGGGAGCGGTTGATGGCATCGGGAATTCTTCCTCTCTCTCCCAAGAGGAGCGCCTCAAAAATCGCTCCCTCAGTGGAAAAAGTGTTTTGGTCGGCCCTGAAATGGGCCTCGATCTTTTTTTGGAGGGTCTGTCTGATTATCGATATGATCCGGAGAGGAGAGTATGGTTTTCCAGATTCAAGCTTCTCCAGAAGCAAGGGGCTTTTGGCGAATGCCCTATTGTGGACCCTCTGGATCTCGAGATATCTATCCTGGGGCTGGGGATAGAAATTTTGATACCCTTTGGAGGAGGTGAGCTTGGCGGATACTTTGAGCCTGTCATTCAAAACCCAGCTGGGGCGGGAGGGGAATTCTGAGGAGTGCGGGATTGTCACTCTGAGATTTCCCCTATGTTTCTCTCTCTCTGTCCCGACCTTGACCTCCTCGACTTTCAGGTAAAGCTGGTCGTTCTCCAGGCCGAGCCCTGGAGATTTGGTGACCGTGCCGATAAAATCTGTGTAGGTGGAGAAATTCATATTGTGGAGTGCGTTTTCGGAATACTCTTTGTGGTTTAGCGTAAAAAGAGCACCTCCGAGGAAGAACGTGATCAACAGGATCGTTATAAAGGTTATGCGATATTTTCCGAGTTTGTAAAACAGCCATCCGCAAAGCAGAAAGATCAGGATGAGCAGGACTTGAATGGGAATGGAGATGGTAAGGAGGGAAAAAAACACAATCCCGATCCCAAGGGCAAGAGCAAGGAACAGAAAAGGAAAGGACATGGATTGTCAGATCAAGATGTGTTTTCGATATGGCTCTGATGTTCGAGACAATCAAAAAGCAGAGAGCACATGACCTTGATGCCTATGGATATACTCCTTTCATCAGGATTAAAAAGGGGACTGTGTAAGGGAGCCATGGATTTTTGTCCAGGCGGTTTTACTCCCAAAAAGAAGAAGAAACCCGGGATTTTCTGGCAGTATGCCGAAAAATCCTCGGCAATCATTTGAGGCTTGATCTCTCCCACATTTCCTTCACCCAAAACCTCATGGAGGGTGGGGATCATGATCTTGGCCAACTGGGGATGATTGTAGACGGGGGGGCCACCCCTTCTGTAGCTGAAGGCATAATCGGCACCGAAGGAAAAAGTGATCCCTTTGACAATATCCTCCATCAATTGCTGGATCTTTGATCGGTTCGTTTCGCTGAGAGTTCTTACTGTTCCTTCCAGCCGGACTTCATCTGCGATGATATTCGAGCGTATTCCGCCCTCGATCTTTCCGACCGAAATGACTGCGGGATCCGTGGCATCGAGGTTTCGGCTCACGATCGTTTGAATGCCTAAAATCACCTGTGCGGCTAGTGTGATGGCGTCTTTGCCTTCGTGGGGTCTTGCTCCATGGGAGCTTTTTCCTTTGATCGTTATTTCAAAATGGTCTGAGCTGGCCATTATCGCTCCCGGGGAGAACTCGACTTTGCCCACATCAAGAGGCATTACATGTAGTCCGAAGATGGCTCTGACTGGGGGGTCGTCCAGGACTCCTTCTTTGATCATAAGACCGGCTCCACCTTCCTCACCCGCAGGCGCTCCTTCTTCTGCAGGTTGAAAAATAAACTTGATGTTTCCACCCAAACGATCTCTGAGCGTGCTCATCACCATGGCCGTTCCCAGTGCTATGCTCATGTGGATATCGTGCCCGCACGCGTGCATGACTCCGGGATTTAAGGATTTATAGAGGACGTTTGTCTGTTCCTGGATGGGCAGGGCATCCATATCCGCGCGGCAGCCCACAGTGATCCCCGGCTGGTCTCCCGTAAGGAGGGCCACAACTCCTGTTTTTGCGATTTCCGTCTGGACATCCAGTCCCAAGGACATCAGCTTTGCGGCGATGAGTTTGGACGTTTCAAACTCCCTGTTGCTCAATTCCGGATTCATATGGATGAAACGGCGGGTTTTTAAAATCTCATCCCAGTGCCTCTGGATCTCGAGGTCTATAAACTGAGAGGTTTTTTTGTCGACGGCATGTAAAGCCATGCTCATGGAAAAAAACAGAACTAGGGCCGAGACTTTTTTAAATGTGGATGGATTGGGCATAGGATAATATTAGAATTGCTCTGACCTAAAGTCAAATACTCTTGAATTTCAGAAATTTAAATTCTCAGTGTGAGTCCCGTAGACGTCCTTAAGAACAGAGGTGATCTCTCCGAGCGTTGCCATGGCTTTCACGGCGTCTAAAAGGGGGGGCATCACATTCTTTTTTGATTCTGCGGTGTCCCTAAGATTGCGGAGGGCTCTCTCCACCAAAACAGCATCCCTAGCTCCTCTCAATGCCTGGAGCTTTGCTCTCTGGTTTTTTTCCAATTCTTCTGGGGGGGAGTAGAGGTCGAATCGAGCCTCATTCTGTTCACTGGAAAAGGCATTGAGCCCCACGATGATCTGCTCCCCGTCCTCGACCTGCCTCTGATGGGCATAGGCGCTATCCTGTACCTCTCTTTGAATGTAGCCTGTCTCGATAGCCTTGAGCATGCCTCCCAGGTCTTCGATCTTTTTCAGGTACTCCAAGACTTTGTTTTCAAGGGCGTTGGTCAAGCTTTCTACGAAATAGGACCCGCCAAGAGGATCTACCGTGTCCGTGACTCCACTTTCGTGAGCGATGATCTGCTGCGTTCGCAGGGCGAGCTGTACGGATTTCTGGCTTGGGAGGGCCAATGCCTCATCTCTTGAGTTAGTGTGAAGGGATTGTGTTCCTCCCAATACGGCAGAAAGCGCCTGGAGCGTGACTCTGACAACATTGTTCTCAGGCTCTTGAGCAACAAGAGTCACGCCGCTCGTCTGTGTGTGAAACCTGAATTTCCAGGATTGCGGATTTTTCGACTTGAATTTTTCCCTCATGATCCTTGCCCATAGACGCCTTGCTGCCCTGAATTTGGCGATCTCCTCAAACACATTGTTGTGCGCTGCGAGAAAGAAGGAGAGACGGGGAGCGAATGCATCCACATCCAGTCCGCTCTGTATCGCCTCCTCGACGTAGGCGATCGCATCGGCCAGGGTGAAAGCCAACTCCTGCACGGCTGTCGCGCCTGCCTCGCGGATGTGGTAGCCGCTGATGCTCATGGTGTTCCATTGGGGAACCTTTTCTTGACAAAAGGCAAGGATATCCACAGAGACCTTCATGGACGGTTGGGGAGGAAAGATATAAGTTCCGCGAGCGATGTATTCTTTGAGAAGATCATTCTGGATGGTGCCAGAAAGCTTTTCCCATGTGATTCCTCTCTGTTCTGCCAAAACGAGATACATAGCCAGCACTATCGCTGCTGTCGCGTTGATCGTCATGGACACCGACACTCTCTCCAGCGGAATGTCTGCAAAAAGAGTTTCCATGTCTTCGAGTGTGTCGATCGCCACACCGACCTTTCCGACTTCTCCCAGGGCTTGAGGATGATCTGAATCCAAACCCAACTGAGTGGGCAGGTCGAAAGCGACGCTCAATCCTGTCTGGCCCTGAGATAGGAGAAAACGATATCGAATGTTTGAATCTTCAGCCGTTCCAAAGCCTGCATACTGTCGCATTGTCCAGAATTTCGACCGGTACATCGTAGGGTATACTCCCCGAACAAAGGGATATTCACCGGGCAGTCCCAGATCTTGATGCAGTTTAAAGGAGCGTAGCTCATCCTCAGTGTAGATTCCTTTTATGCCAATCCCGGATTGAGTCTGGAAGATCTTTTTTCTTTCTTTTGTCATTTGTCAAACTTAGTGTAGACATGCAATCCTGCATAACTTCCTCTGTCACCCAATTCTTCTTCGATCTCTAGCAGGCGGTTGTACTTGGCAACCCTTTCGCTCCGGCTCAAAGATCCGGTCTTGATCTGCCCTGCGTTCAAAGCGACGCTCAGGTCTGCGATGAACGTATCTTCTGTTTCACCGGACCTGTGCGAGATGACGGTCGTGTATCCGTTTTCCTGGGCATATCTCACAGTCTGGATGGTCTCCGTAAGGGTCCCGATCTGGTTGAGTTTTATGAGGATGGAGTTTGTTATTCCCTGCTCGACTCCCCTTTGGAACCTCTTTAAGTTGGTGACGAATATATCATCCCCGACCAACTGGATTTTTTTTCCGAATACGTCTGTCATGGTTTTCCAACTGTCCCAATCATCTTCATCAAAACCATCCTCGATGGAGACGATCGGATATTTTTCGATGAGGTCCGCGTAGAAATCGATCATTTCTTGTGTGGATTTTTTTGACCCATCTGATTTTTTGAAGACGTAAGTATTGTCGGTGAAAAATTCTGAGGCGGCCACGTCAAGAGCAAGAAAGATATCCTTTCCGGGTGCGTATCCTGCATTCTGGATGCTCTCCATAATCAAATCAAGTGCTTCTTCATTGGATTTTAAATTCGGGGCGAATCCTCCCTCGTCCCCGACCGCAGTGTTCAATCCCCTTTTCTTCAGATTTTTCTTGAGGTGGTGGAAGACTTCAGCAGAGAATCTGATAGCTTCAGTAAAGGTAGGGCTTCCTGCAGGAACGATCATGAATTCCTGGATGTCCATGTTGTTATCGGCATGAGAACCCCCGTTGAGGATGTTGATCATGGGTGTGGGCAGCAGAAATTTTTCGGCATGGCCCAAATATGCATACAGCGGTTTTCCCAGTGCCCGTGCAGAGGCATCAGCAACAGCCATTGAAACCGAAAGGATCGCATTGGCTCCCAGATTCTCTTTAGAAGGAGTCCCATCAAGCTGGAGCATGATGTTGTCGATCTCCTCTTGGGTTGTGGCATCTAAACCCAAGATTTTAGGGGCGATAATTTCTGTGACATTCGAAACAGCCTTCAGCACACCCCTTCCGAGATAGCGCGCCGGATCGCCATCTCGCAACTCCAGAGCCTCATGGGCACCAGTGGATGCGCCTGAGGGGACAGAGGCTTTACCAACAACGTCCGATTCCAGGATCACTTGAGTGCTTATGGTCGGATTGCCTCGAGAATCAAGGATCTCCCGGGCGAGAATTTTTTTGATTGTGGCATACGGCATAAATAAGTCTCCTTAACGTGATTTACAGAAAAATTGCGGGTGCAAAAACTAGCGGACTACAGAAGAGGTCTACTTACTTTTTTTCTTCCTCCACAGCGGGGATTTCAGCGGCTTTTTGTGAGATCTCCTGCTTTTTTTTCTCGACGAAATCCTTTATGGAATCGATGCCTTCGTGTGTTTTCTCCTTGACGAATTTGATGCCCTTTTCAGTTTCTCTAGCGATCTTTTCGTAGCTCTCTTTGGCTTTTTCGCCGCTTTTTGCAGCGGATTCGTGGATTTTTTTTCGCGTTTCTTCGCCACTTGCCGGTGCAAAAAGAATCCCTAAGATAAAACCTGTGGCTGTGCCCAATAAGAAAGATATGGTAATATCGACGATACCAGAATCCCTATCTGACATTTTTAGCCTCCTTTTTCATTTTCAAAACTCGCGAGCCAAGTCGCATCAGCGGAAAGAGAAACGGCCAATATCTCCAAGAAGGTCGGATGATCTTGGTGACCATGAACGTTGAAGCCTCGGCCAATCCAATAGCCGTCTTTTTTGTGGCACTAACGATCTCATCCACATCATTCAATTTGCCATTAATCTTCTCGCTAGTGTCCTGCAAGCGCTTGACTAACACATTTATTTCGAAGAGAGTCCGCTCTCCCTCTTTGACTGTTTTTTTCAGCTGGATCGTGAGCATGACCAGGTAAGTGACAGCAACCACCACCGCAATAGTGATCACAAGGAACAAGAATTGATTTAGGGTGAGCGACATCGTACTTATTAGATAAAGCAATCAACTGCATTTGTCAATTTAATATTCTCTGCAGTCTGTGAGTGACACACTGCACAGAGGATATTCTTTTAGAAAAAGAGTGACGGAGTTGCAGTGTGTTATTTGAACAGGATCTTGTTAAGATCTTTCAGAGTATATTCTTCTTCGATCTTTTCCAAAGCGGCATCTAAGTTTTTTTCCTCTGGAGACAATAGGACCTGCTCCCACTCATCGAGCGCTTGAGAGGTAACAAACTGATGTTTTTTCCGCGCAACCTTGTTGATGCCCTTAAACGCCTGCCAGTGTGTGAACATGATCAAGGCCAGGACTCCAAAAAAGATATTGGGCCCTGGGAGCAAGGCCAATAGCCCGCTCAGTGGAAGAAGAATGGCCTCCCCTATAAGGAGAAGGATGTGCTTTGTCCTCTGTTTTTGGAGGAATAGGAAGAATTTGATCTTGAGGCGTTTCTCATCCAATCGCCCCGAATGGATAATTTCCATGCTGTCTTCATTGAGTTTGAGAGCTCTGGCAAAGGCCTGTTCTTGGGCGAGGATCCTCCCGGGTAAAAGCATGAGCCGCCTTTTAGCTTCTACCCAGAGCTTTTCCAGCCGGGTGAACTTGACCTGAATATTTTGGATGGGCTCTGAGGAGAAGAATCTGTATTTTCTGCTGTGATCTAGAACAAAAAAGAATTTCATCGGTGTGCCTCATTTTATCATTACGGGAAAGAAGAGGAAATAGTTTTCTCTACAGTATGCGTCCTTAAAACCGTGGTGACATGAATACACAATGCGTTATTAAGTGTCCAAATTGTGTGGTGGAGAAAACCGTGAGAAGGGCTCTAGGCGGGCATGGTACATCTCCTAAGTGGAGATGTGTGGGAAGCCCCCACGTCCGAGCGAAGTTTCCTCGCTGCGGAAACTGAGCGTATTTTCGAAATCACAAATTGGGACACTCGGACAGCAGTCATTACGTTTTTGGGATGCTTATATGCCATTAGGAGAACTTGACAATTCCAGGGTATAACTCTAATATTCAAAGGATAATACCATGAGAAAGATCGAGCCGAAATGATACACAATTACGATTTCCAACGGATTGAAACAAAGTGGCAGAAAATTTGGGAGGACAAGGAAGTCTTTAAATCCGAGGAGAACTCCAAAAAAACAAAATGCTACTGCCTGGAAATGTACCCTTACCCCTCTGGCCGCATCCATATGGGGCATGTTCGCAATTTCTCCATCATGGATGTCGTTTCGCGGCATAAACTTATGAGAGGACTGAATGTAATCCATCCCATTGGGTGGGATGCCTTCGGCATGCCTGCGGAGAATGCTGCCATTCAAGAAGGCGTCCATCCGCGCGAATGGACTCTTGGGAATATCGCCCATATGAAGCGACAGCTGAAACGAATGGGTTACAGTTATGATTGGTCGAGAGAAGTGACGACCTGTCTGCCCGAGTATTATAAGTGGAATCAATGGATCTTCCTTAAGCTTCTTGAACGAGGTTTAGCCTATCGGAAGAAAAGCTGGGTCAATTACTGTCCTCGGTGCCAGACGGTCCTGGCTAATGAACAAGTCGTCGGCCAGGGATGCTGGCGCTGTGATTCGACCGTCGAGCAGGAAGAGATGGAACAGTGGTTTCTCAAGATCACTGAGTATTCAGACGAACTGCTTTCGGGGCATGACCTGCTTGTGAAGTGGCCTGAACATGTGCTTGTGATGCAGAAAAATTGGATAGGTAAGAGCACGGGCGGGCATATCGTATTTCCGGTAGTGGGTATGGATGAATCGATCGAAGTCTTCACCACCAGAGTGGACACGATCTATGGCGCCACATTCATGGCGCTTTCCCCCGAGCATCCGTTAGCCCAGAAATTGATATCTGACTTTCCGGATAAGGAAAAATTTCAAGATTGGATCTCCCGGAGCATAGCGGGACAACGCCTTAAGAGGGATGCACCTGAGGTCGAGAAAGAAGGCATCGACACAGGAAAAAAAGCGGTCAATCCCTACACGGGTGAGAAGATCCCCATCTGGATATCCAATTATGTGCTGATGGAATACGGGACAGGGGCCATCATGGCTGTCCCTGGACATGATCAGAGAGATTTCGATTTTGCCAAGAAATATGCCCTCCCCATTCTAGAGGTGATCGTTCCTCCTGGGCAGGCTCCAGGAGGAGAATTGGAGGAGGCGTATGAGGACTATGGGTCTGTCATAAATTCAGGAGAGTTCTCAGGGCTGTCCTCGCAGGAAGCGAGCGCAAAGATGGTCCAGTTCGCCCAGGAGAGAGGATTCGGTCGTGAAACCACACTTTATCGTCTCCGTGATTGGGGGATTTCCCGGCAACGTTATTGGGGAACTCCGATCCCCGTCATCTACTGTGCCACATGCGGGACAGTGGGCGTGCCCTATGAGGATCTTCCGGTTGAACTGCCTTCGGATGTGGAGTTCAAAGGCGTGGAGGGATCCCCTCTTGAAAAAATGGAGAGCTTTATCCGGACCGAATGTCCCGAGTGCGGAGGAGAAGCAAGGCGGGAGACCGACACGATGGACACTTTCATTGATTCCTCCTGGTATTACTTCAGATACTGCTCACCCCACGAAAAGAACCTCCCCTTCGATCCCAAATCAGCGGATTATTGGCTGCCTGTGGATGTCTACATCGGTGGAGTGGAACATGCAATAATGCATCTGATCTATGCGCGGTTCTTCTGCAAGGTATTGAGGGACTTGGGGCTGACTGCAGTGGATGAGCCATTTCCCTTTTATTTCGGTCAAGGTATGGTCACCAAAGATGGGGCCAAGATGTCAAAATCTAAAGGAAATGTTGTTGACCCGGATGATATCGTGAATCAATACGGTGCAGATGCTCTCAGACTTTTTATCCTCTTCGCTTCCCCTCCGGAAAAAGAATTTGTCTGGAATGAAAAAGGGATCGAAGGATGTTACCGGTTTTTAAAACGGGTTTGGGCGTTCTTCCAGGAAAATGGGAGTCGCTTTTTTGAGGATCTCAAGGGAGAGGATAAGAATGCGGAACAATCCCCCTCCCACAGGCTTGAGATAAAGATGCACCAGACCATAAAAAAAGTGAGTGAAGATATCGATAAGCGCTTGCGCCTGAATACAGCAATCAGTTCGCTCATGGAATTTTTCAACATGATCAAGAAGGAGAGTGAGACGCTGGGTGAGAGCGATAGCCATAAAGCGCTTTATAAAGAGGTCATGGAGCAGCTCATCATTCTTCTTTCTCCTTTTGCTCCCCATATTTGTGAGGAATTGTGGGAGATGACAGGCCATCGTACACTTTTAGCCCAGCTCCCATGGCCCGATTATGATCCAGAACTGGCCAAAGAGGAGACCGTGACCATTGTGGTTCAAGTGAACGGGAAATTGAGAGATAAATTTGAAGTAGAGCGGGATTTACCCGAGGATGAAGTCAAAGAAAAAGCTCTCGGACTGAGTCGAATCAAGAAAATTGTGAGTGCAAAGGAAATACGGAAGATCATTTATATAAAAAATAAAATAGTGAATATTGTGGTTTGATCATGCCAATAATTACTTTCGAAACAAGATTGGCTGCTCTTTGTGTTTCTCTTTGTGGTTTTTGCCTTTTTGTGCTCCAATGTGGTTACCATCTCAGCGGTACAGGAAGTTCTTTGCCCGAACATATCCAGACTATCAGTGTCCCCATGTTCAAGAACATGACAACTCGGTATGAGTTGGACTTGAAACTAACTCAGCGTGTGATCGATGAATTGGTTGCCCGGGGGAAGGTCGAGATCGCCATAGAGGAAGAGTCCGCGGATGCCCTGCTATTGGGTGAGATCCAGTCTTTCAGCGCCATCCCCGTTGCTTTCTCCGGGGAATCCGCTGCTGATCGCTACAACATCATCATCGTGACAAAGATCGTGCTGCGCGACAATGTGAGCAGAAAAGTTATTTACTCTAATCCTAGCATGGTCTACCAGTATGAGTATGGCGTGCCAGAAGGTACGGATTTTGAATCCGTGGAATCACTGGCGATCGATGTCGTCGCGGAAAGATTTGCGAGGAGCCTCGTCAGCACAATTCTCGAGGGATTTTAGATTGGCCGACAAACTTCTTTTGGAAGATCCTGTTAAAGAAGGATCTTTTGCACCATGCTATTTTTTCTTCGGAGAAGAAACGTTCCTGGCCAATCAATTCGTGAACAAACTGAAGGCTGTACTCATTGACCCGGACAATCAGGATTTCTGTGTTGAAAGATTAAGCCTCAAGGATCACTCCTGGAGAGATGTTTTAGATACAGCCAGGACCATGCCCTTCCTCTTCTCCTCGCGACGCTTGATCGTTGTCGATCTCTCTGAAAAAAAGGAAGAAAATCTGACAGAGTTAGAGCAAACACTCCTTAAGGAGTATCTCTCCTCCCCGTCTCCCCAATCCATTCTATTGATCCTTTTCACAGGGAGTGTTAGATGGAGTTCACCGATCGTTAAGTTTTTCGCCTCATTTCCATCCTCAGCCGTTCATGTGGAGGAAGTCAAGCCGCTGCGAGGGATGGCTCTGTTGAATTGGATCGACAAGCGCTTTCAAGAATTGGGGAAAATAGCCTCTCCAGAGACGAAAAAGCGGATCGTTGAGATCGTCGGAAATGATCTTGGCCGATTGTACAGCGAGATCGAGAAAATCGATACGTTTGCGATCGATAAAAAGGTTATAGAGGTGGATGATGTCAATGAAGTTTCGGGTTGGTTCAAGACATATGCAGAATGGGAAATGACCGATAGTCTGGAGAGTGCGGACTATGAACAATGTCTGCGCGTGTTGGACAATCTTTTCAGTGAGGGGACCCGGCCCGAATATATCATGGGCGTGATCGTTCGATTTTTTCGCAACATTCTGATGGCAAAGCTGTGGTTGAAGGAGAACGAAAAGGATAAGAAGGAGATCTTCAAAGAGTTTAAACCGCAGATCAAGGAAAAATTTGGGTCCTTTTACACGACAAAATTCCGACAGTTCTTTGACATGATCGGGAGTATCAATCAAAAGGACCTAACCCTTTTACTGAATGAATTGGAAAAGGTGGATCTGACATACAAGACCTCTGGCCTCTCCCTACAAACGCTCTTGGAAGCGTTCCTGCTCGAGTACTGTCGTTTGAGGGGTCGGTCTAGGGGTACATCCTTTAGTAAGAGATAGAATCAGAGGAGAGGGGCTTACTTAGCAGTTGAGGGGCTGATCATCTCCACCTGACGACTCAACCGTGACTTGTATCGATTTCCTGAGTTCTCGTGGATGGTCCTTTTCTTCACGGATTTATCGATAGTTGAAAAAGTTTCTGGAAGAAGCTTTTGGGCAGATTCCTTGTCCTTGTTTTTGATCGCGTCTCTCATTTTTTTTATCTGCGTGCGAAGGATAGATTTGTTGCGTCTGTTTATCGCGTTCCTGCGGAGGCTGCGTCTCCATTGGCGCTTCGCTGATTTGTGATTTGCCATGTCATTCTCCTGTATGGAACACGTATAATAAGATATCTTCCCTTTTCTGTCAACTCCTTCCATCGGGCTGGATGAATTTCCAGTACTGTGATGCTAGGGATTAAATTGCGTTATTGAGTGTCCCGATTGTGTGGTGGAGAAAACCGTATGGAGGGCTGGGCGGTTATGGCACCTTTCTATGTAGGGTCCGTTCCCCGAACGGACCGTTTGGAAAACGGTCCCTACATTGGAGTAGAGCCGCGTTGCTATCCTGTTGTTCGTTTTCGAACCACCAATTGGGACACTCGGAGCGTCTATCATCGCGGTCTGGAAAACTTACAATAATCATTGAAATTTGGCATTTCAGCAGCAGATTTGTTATCCTTTGGGGGATGGTGAGGCAAGACATTCAGAACAAGATTTTGGTGAGATCCACACTCGCAGTGTCTGCCCCTACTTTTCTCAGCCGAATATTGGGCTATATCCGAGATATGCTCCAGGCCTTCTATCTGGGGACAAGCAGGAGCGCGGACGCCTTCACCATTGCCTATGTCATTCCCAACCTCTTGCGGCGTCTGACAGGAGAGGGGGCGATGACGGCGGCGTTTATCCCTATCTTTACCCAGATCAAAGAGAAAGAAAAACGAGAGGATCTCTGGCGGTTCGCCAATTCTTTTTTCTTTAACTTGACGTTGGTCATGGCCTTTTTGATGGTCGTCGGGATTCTGCTATCGCCGTTTCTGGTCAAGCTTATTGCGATCGGTTTCAAGAACTTTCAAGGGAAGTGGGAACTGACCATCGTCCTCACGCGTATTATGTTCCCTTATATCTTTCTGATTAGTCTCGCCGCATTGGCGATGGCTATCCTCAATTCTTACAGGAAATTCTTTGTTCCTGCTTTCACTCCTGTCCTTTTCAACCTTGCCATCATCACGATAGCCTTGCTTTTTGCAAAAAAAGCAGAAGAGCCCGCGTTAGTCTTTGCTGTGGGTGTTGTTGTCGGAGGAGTCCTCCAACTCGGGTTTCAGATCCCTTTTCTTTGGAAACAAGGAATGCGCTTCAAACCGTCCCTGGATTTTCATCACCCTTCCATCCGAAAGGTCGCGAGGTTGATGGTCCCTGGGATCTTTGGCGTTGGGATCTCACAGATAAACTTTGCGATCAGCCGAATGATCGCTTCGGTCCTAGAAGAGGGGAGTGTCTCCTCTTTGTACTATGCTTCCCGGGTTCAGGAACTGTCGCTTGGCCTGTTTTCTATCGCACTTGCCATCGCTCTCCTTCCAGCCTTTTCTGAACTTGCTGCCCATGAAGACACAGAAGGGATGAAGAGAACACTCACTTTTTCTCTTAAATTGATCTCTCTTGTGACCTTTCCTGCAGCCGCAGGCCTTCTCGTTTTGAACCGCCCCATCATCCAGGTCCTTTACCAGAGAGGTGTCTTTGATGAGCTTTCTACAGCTATGAGTTCATCCTGCTTGCTCTTTTTTTCCTTTGGATTACCCTTCATTTCAGGCGCGAAGATCCTTGCCCCTGCATTTTATTCCCTTAAGGACACCAAAACGCCGGTGATCGTGGCCTTCTTTGTGATGATCAGCTATATAGGCCTTTCTTTTATTCTTATGAAACCACTCCGCGTGGGTGGGATTGCTCTGGCACTGTCGCTGTCATCGGTATTAAATTTTGCTCTGCTATTTTTTCTTCTCCAAAAGAAGATCGGGCCCATAAAGAAGAAAGATACTGCTGTGACTGCTGGTAAATCTCTTTTCTTCGCTGCCGTTATGGCAGGTACTGTCCGGATGTTCGTGAACCACTTTAATTTCGAGCATCTTCCTTTTATCGAACAATTCGGGGTCCTGCTGGCCGCGATCGCGATCGGGATTCTTTTCTATGTTTTGCTCAATTTATTTTTCAATCATGAGGATCTTCGAATCCTCAAGAGTGTGTTTTCCAAAGAGAAGATCATAAAGGAATCCGACTAGCATGAAGGTTGTTTTGCAAAGAGTTAAAGAAGCCTCTGTTGTTGTGGGGAGTGATGTTGTCGGATGCATAAACCGTGGCCTCTGCCTTCTTGTGGGTGTCGAAAAAGGTGACGAGGAGGAGGATGCTCGATTTTTGGCAAAAAAAATTGTCGAATTGAGGATCTTTCCCGATGAAAACGGCAAGATGAATCTTTCCGTGGGAGACATCTCCGGGGGGATCTTGGCAATATCTCAGTTTACTCTTGCTGGGTCCGTGAAGAAGGGGCGCCGTCCCAGCTTTGACAAAGCCGAGCAACCCAAACGTGCCGAAGAGCTTTTTGGTGCTTTTGTGGATCGCTTGCGAGAGCATGGAATGCGTGTCGAAACTGGCATTTTTGCCGCCATGATGGATGTCTGTTTCGTGAACGATGGCCCCGTCACTTTTATCCTCGAATCCCGCAAATCCTCCACAAACCTCAAATCGTAAGACATACACCGCTAAATCCTTGTGAAACATGGATTCTTCATGAGTGTGAAAAATGCCGATTATGGGAGCTGGAAATTTTGTAAAGGAGAACAGCGTCAGTTTTTATGAATATTCCATGTCAGGTGATACGAAGATTGGAGATCTTCCGAATGGAAGCTTCAGCACACGTTTGGACGAAACGATTATCGTCCTTCTCCAGACTCATGAGCAGAGAAAGCGCTTTTTTTCCCCCGATATCTCCCAGACATGCGGCGATGCCCCTGCGGACCTCGACGTTTGGGTCTGTGATCATGACCTCAATGTGGAAAAGAGCCTTTTCGTTTTTTATCAAAGCCAAAATTTTTAGGGCTGAGCTTTTGACATACCAATGGGGGTGATAGAGTCTTTGACAGACCCACTCCACATCCAAGCCCTCTCTTTTCCCTAATTCTTGGATGATCAGGTTGCGGATCTCTTCATTGGAGTCTAAGAGAGCTTCAAGCAGAACCTCACTCGCCCAAGGGTCTGTGTTCGAAAAGAGAGTTCTGATGATTTTTAACCGCTTGTGCTTTTCTTTAGCGCCCTTGATCTTTCTAAGAGCTGATGCACGAAGCCTGTTGTCTTTTTTCGTAAGTTCTTTCGTAACCTTATCCTCTGTTTCCATCCCATTCACTCAAACTGAATTATTCATAAAATCTGCTGCCAAATTTACACTCTAAACCACTCGATATCTTATTGGCAGCATCTTATACCCTTCGGGCGCCGACCCAACCTAACCCGCCGATCTTACCGCATCTGCTTTGTTGCGGCCCATTCGAAGTGGACGACCACGTCTTCATGGGCCGACGCCTTGCATCTGCGGCAACCTCAACTCGTGAATAATCCAGGCTAAAGGATTATTATAATAACAGACATACCGGAAATTCCAAAACACAAATTTGAATGTTAGGATTTGGGGATCTGGGTCGAGTTAGACCATTTCCAGGATGTGGCCCATTTTCTCTTTTTTTGTCTTGAGATATTTGATGTTGGTTTCATTCGGGGGTATTTCGATCGATACGCGATCGACGATCTCTAACCCATACCCGGAAAGTCCGATAAATTTGCGCGGATTGTTCGTTATAAGTCGGAGTTTATGCACTCCCATAGCCACAAGAATCTGAGCGCCGATCCCGTAATCTCGGTGGTCGGGTTTAAATCCAAGTTTTACGTTGGCTTCCACGGTGTCTAAACCTTCGTCCTGGATGGCATAAGCTTTGATCTTGTTGATCAGCCCGATGCCTCTGCCCTCGTGGTTGAGGATGTAGAGGATCACTCCTTTTCCTTCATCCCCGATCAATTTCATGGCTTGATGGAGCTGAGCTCCACAGTCGCAGCGGTTCGAGCCGAATGTGTCTCCTGTAAGACACTGGGAATGAGCCCTCACAAGAGTCGGCACGTCCTTTTCTAGCGATCCACAGGTCAGCGCGATGTGCTGTTCTCCACGAATGCTGTCCTCGAACACCATGATCTTGAAGTCCCCGAATTTTGTGGGAAGATCGGCCTCTTCGATCTTTTTAACAAGAGTCTCGTTTTTCATCCTGTATTTGATGAGATCCGCGATCGTGAGGATCGGGATGTCGTTGGCCTGGCTGAAGGTTTCCAGTTGAGGCATTCGAGCCATGGTTCCGTCTTCGTTCATGATCTCACAGATGACTCCGGCCTCTTTCAAGCCTGCCATGCGGGCGATGTCCACAGCAGCCTCTGTCTGTCCCGCCCTCTCGAGCACACCTCCGCCCATGGCCTTTAAGGGAAAGATATGTCCCGGCCGCGCCAGGTCTGAGGGAGAAGTGTCTGGATCAATAGTCGTGAGGATCGTTTTTGCACGATCATAGGAAGAGATCCCTGTAGTGATCCCCTCTTTTGCGTCGATAGAGACGGTGAAGGCCGTCTGGAATTGCGCTGTATTTTCGGCCACCATCAAGGGGAGATTGAGCGCTTTTAGCCTCTCCTCGCGCAAAGGAAGACAGATGAGGCCTCGGCCATACTTGGCCATAAAATTGATGATATCTGGAGTCACTTTTTCTGCGGCAACCATGAGGTCGCCCTCGTTTTCTCTGTCTTCATCATCGATGATGATGATCATCTTTCCGGATCTGACCGCTTGGATGGCGTCTTTGACTGAGGCAACTTTCGGTTTCCGTAACATTTATTTGTATTCCTTTAACGCGGGTATTTGGATATCCAATTATACACGTATTTACCCAAGATGTCACATTCGATGTTGACTGCGTCACCCCTTCTGAGCGCGCCCAGGTTGGACTCTTCTAGAGTGATCGGGATGACTTGGACATCAAACGCTGAGGATGATAAATCTGCAACTGTCAGGCTTACGCCATCTATCGCAACCGAACCCTTGGGAACAAAGTAAGGGCGAAGCTCAGATGGGAAGGAAATTGTAAACCTTTTCCCCTTGCCCATGGCTTTGATGCGCACGAGTTTCCCCACTCCATCGATGTGGCCGGTCACGATATGGCCGCTCAGTGGAGTGGAGAGAGAGAGGGGAAGTTCGAGATTGAGCCGCTCCTGGGGGCGCAGGAGGCCCAGAGTCGTTCGTTTGAGCGTCTCCTCGGATAAGTAAAAGAAAAGAGTATCTCTATCTTTTTTTGTGAGGCTCAAACAGACCCCATTAATAGCCAGGCTTTCACCCAGGTCTAATCGGCCAGCCAGAGTTGGCTCTTCTACAGCCATCTCCTGCTTCCCCGACCTGTATCCCTTGAATAATCCTTGATTTTTTATGATCCCTGTAAACATTAAAAATATCCTTCGCAAATGGTGTCGCTCCCGATTGAAAAATGATGTGTTCTTTTCAACTGGAGTGATTCTTTGACAGTCGCAACTCCACGCCCTTCAAAGATTGTGGGTGCGTCTTTCCCTCCGATCAATCTGGGCGATCGCATGAGGAAAATCTTGTCTGCCAATTTTTCCTCAAAAATTGATGAGAGCAGCAAGCTGCCTCCCTCGACGAGGACGCTCGAGATCTCATGGTTCCCGAGCCAGGACAGAACCTCTTTGACATTGATTTTCTTTCTGGGCGGCGAGAGCGGAATGACTCGGATGCCCTTTTTTGTGAGCGTGTTTATTTTTTTGGGGGAGGCTTTTCTGTTGGTGAACACGACAACCTCACCGTGATCGAGCGTGTCACAGATCCGCGAATGGACGGGGAGGCGCAATGTGGAGTCCAGGATCACCCGGGTAATACGTTTCCTGGGCCAATTTCGGTGGCGGACGGTCAATCTGGGATTGTCCTTGAGAATGGTGTTAATTCCCACCATGATGGCATCGTTCTCTCCACGCAGGAGGTGGGCATACTCTCGTGTGGGCTGCGATGTGATCCATCGGGACGCGTGGGTTTCTGTCGCTATTTTTCCATCCGCACTTACGGCGGCTTTGGCCGTGACAAAGGGAATTTTTTGTGTGATGTATTTAAAATAGGATTCGTTCAACGTCTTATTCCTCTCTGCGAGAAGGCCCACAGAGACAGCGATGCCGCTCTGATCCAATTTCTGAATGCCCTTTCGGTAGACTAGAGGATTGGGGTCCAGGGAGGACACGATGACCTTTTTGATGCCAGATTGAATGATGCTATCCACACAAGGGGGTGTCCTTCCCCAATGAATGCAGGGTTCAAGAGTTATGTACGCCGTGCTGTTTTTTGCCTCTCGACCTGCCCTTTGGAGAGCGACAACCTCGGCATGAGGTTGCCCCGGCTTCATGTGGTACCCAAAACCGGTGATTACGTCTCCCTTAACGATGACCGCGCCCACAAGGGGATTAGGGCTGGCCCAGCCCTTGGCCTGTTCGGCCAGACCATAGGCCATTTGGAGGTATGAGATGTCTTTAAGGCGTGTTGTATTCATGAGATCAATGCATTTGTGAATTCTTCCGCTGAAAAGGGAAGGATATCCTCTTCCCCTTCACCGATGCCAATGAATTTTATGGGGAGCTCGAGTTCATCGACGATACTGATAACACTCCCGCCTCGGGCCGTTCCATCCAACTTTGTGAGAAAAATCCCTGTCAAGCCAGAGAATTTCAAGAACTCTCGGGCTTGGTTGAGAGCGTTTTGTCCGATGCTTGCATCCAAAACCAGCAAGCACTCATGAGGCGCCCCTTCGATTTCTCGGGAGACAACTCTTTTGATCTTTTCCAATTCATTCATGAGATTCACATTTGTATGGATGCGCCCAGCTGTGTCGATCAGAAGAAGTCGCAGCCCCCGTGCCTTGAAGGATTGGGCTGCATCGAAAACAACAGAGGCCGGATCCGCTCCATACTGGCCTCTGATGACCGGAATATTCAGTCTTTTTCCCCAAATGGCCAGCTGTTCTGGAGCGGCAGCTCGGAACGTGTCCGCGGCGACTAAGAGAGAGTTTTGTCCTATTTTAGCGTAATGGTTGGCCAGTTTTGCAAGAGACGTGGTTTTCCCCCCACCGTTGACTCCGACAAACATAACAACGGATTGGGAATCATTCAGCCGAAGCTCTGATGGAAACTGAGAGAGAATGGCGATGATCTCTTGTCCCAGGAGTTCTTTGATTTTTGGGAAAGGGTCTGTCTTTTTTGTTTTTTCACGAATGGAGCTGATGATTTTTTCCGATGATCGTATGCTTACATCGGCCAGAATAAGGGATTCCATAAGATCTTCAAGGATCTCTTCTCTGTCCCTATCGCTTCCAAGAAACTCGTCGAATTTTTCCTTGAATGTCTCTCGTGTTTTTGCCAGTTTATCTTTTAGGTTTCCGAGCACAGCCTAATCATTATATTTTTCAATCTACCCAAAATCAACCTCTACAATTCTTTCTGGAAGCATTTCCAAAACCGTGATGATGTTATTCAGAGTGATCAGATTATATTATATCGAAAACACGCTCAGTTTCCCCAGCGTGGAAACTTCGCTCGGACAAGGGGCCCTCCCTCACATCTCCCCTTGGGAGATGTACCATGCCCGTCCGGCCCTTCTCACGGTTTTCTCCATCACACAATCTGATCACTCAATCACGCTATCGAGTAATCAAGACATCACGAATTTGGAAACCCTAACTTTTTGAAATGAGTGATTGAGGTCAAATCTGAATTGTGTTAAGTTAGGTGGCTATGCGAGAACCCGTATGGGTATTACGCCCCGAAAATGAGCATGCAAAGACCCTTGCGAAAGAGCTGGGGATACCTCTTGAGATCGCTCAGATATTGATCAACCGCAACATCAGTGAAACACAAGACGTACAGCAATTTCTGTTTGGAACATTAGAAAACCTTCATGATCCCTTTCTGATGAAGGGTATGCGTGAGGCGACGGACAGGATAAAAAAAGCGATCTCTGCCGGGGAACGCATATTAATCTTCGGGGACTATGACGTCGATGGGATCCTCTCTGTGGTCGTGTTGACAAAAGCCCTCCAATCCCTAGGTGCAGAGGTGGAATATTTTATTCCGGATAGGCTGAAACAGGGATACGGAATGAAGGAAAAATACGTAGATAACGTTCTCGCAAGAGAATCCTCCTTGGTGATCAGTGTCGACTGCGGCATAAAAGCTGTGGACTTTGTCAGCCGGGCCAAGGAGCAGGGTGTCGATGTCATCATTACAGACCACCATCAGCCGGGACCTTCTCTGCCGGATGCGATAGCGGTTTTAAACCCTGTCTTGGAATCTTCGGGGTATCCCGATGGGGCTCTAGCCGGGATCGGTGTTGTGTTCAAATTGATCCAGGCTCTTTTAGAATCGGAGGGGAAAACTTCACAGCTTCCCCACTACCTAAAACTCATATCCATCGGGACCATTGCAGATGTTGCCGCTCTTAAGGGCGAGAATAGGCTCTTTGTCAAGTTCGGACTGGAACAACTGGAAGATGTCAACAACATCGGCCTGAAGAGTTTGTTAGAGGTTTGCGGCCTCTTGGGGAAGAGAATCACGGTGGGGGATATCGGATTCAGGCTCGCACCGAGGATCAATGCAGCCGGGAGGCTGGGCCTCACCGATCTGGCGGTCCAGCTTTTCTTTTCAGAAACTGTGGGCGAGAGCGAGGAAGCGGTACGACAGTTGGACAAGCTGAATGTCGAAAGACAGAAGATCGAAGGAAAAATATTCCAACAGTCCATGCGTTTGATCGAAGAAAAAAGGCTCCATGAGAAATATAAGCTTTTGATCCTTGGGTGTGAGGAATGGCACAAGGGAGTGATTGGGATCGTGGCATCAAAACTGAAGGATGCTTTCCATCAGCCTATAATCCTTTTTTCTTACAGAGATGGGAAGGCCTCTGGCTCGGGGCGGAGCATAAAGGAGTTTCCGCTCATTGATTGTTTGGATGAGAATAGTCATTTCCTCTTGACCTATGGGGGCCATGTTCTTGCTATAGGTTGTGAACTTATGCGTGATCGCATGGATGCGTTCAGGAAGGCTGTAAGCGCTTTTGCCGATTCAAAACTGACTGAGGATGACTTAAAGAAAAAAATACACATCGACGCAAAGCTTAACTTCAACAACATCGGAGTCCGATTCCTCGACAATTTGCAGTTGCTCTCTCCTTTTGGAGTCGGAAATCCCAAACCAATTTTTTTGACTGAGATGGCAGAAGTCGTAGCACAGCCGAAGACGATCAACGGCAAACACAGCAAATTCATACTCAAGCAAAACGGGAAGATGTTCGAAGCCCTGGGATGGGGAAGAGGCGATTGGGCCGATCAGGCACAGAGAGGAGATCTGGTTGACCTGGTCTATTCTTTCCAGTTCTCTCGGTATCTGGGTGAAGAGAAGCTCAATCTCTCGCTTGAGGATATCAAAATCTGCTAAAATCATTTATAATATCCTTGGGGTATAACGTGAGATGACCGGTGTAGTTGTGCGTGTCGAAAAAATCAAGATCCAGTGGATAAAAGTTTGGCGATCACTCATAGCGGTCGCATTTTTTTCCCTTCTGGCAGTTATTGCCGTAAACCTGATCACAAATACAAAGCAACAGCCAAAGATAGGCCAGGACTCCGAAAATGCCGAGCAAGAGATTCTCGAACAAAAAGAACAGATCGAATTTTTTGAAGCCAGAGGGCAAAAGGGGAATCTGCAGATCCGGGCAGATATACACTACATGGGAGAGGATGACCAGTATCATCTCGAGGGAAATGTCGAGATCGTTTTTTTCGAGAAGAGCGAGGGGGAAGATATCTTTCTCTTTGGCGACGAAGTTGTCTATGACAAAGAGGGAACCAGATTTCAGTTTACAAACAGATCCAAAGTTCAATTTAAAGACCTCAACCTCGATATGTCTTTTTTGGAATACGATGCCGAGAAACAGATCTTTAAAAGCAATTATCCCGTCAATTTTACTTCCGAGAAGTTGTCAGGTTCCGGGGAAGGGATTGCCTATTCCCTGAAGGACAGGACTTTGGAGCTCAAAAAGGCCATACATTTAGAGTTGTTATCTGAGCTAAGTCCATCTATCCCCATAGTTCTTGAGGGGGATAAGTTCTTGTTTATGAAGCGTGCGAAGAAAGGTAAGCTCGAAGGCAATGTGCGCATTACTCACGGCAGCAGCTGGATCACATCTGATCTCGTTGATTTTAAATTGACCTCGAACAGCGAAAATATCAGAACCATGCTATTCACGGGAAATGTCAGGGCTTCTCTGGAAGGGAACGAGGAGAGTTCTTCTTCAGAATCCGAGGAAGAAGCGCTTCCCCTCTATAGCGATAAGCGAGAGATACAAGCCGAGGAAGTCCTGGTTCAGGCTTTTCTCGATTTTCCCAGGATCCGGCAAGTATTGGCTAATGACGACTGTGTCTTCAAATTCATGGCAGCGTCAGGAAAATTGACCCAGATCAAAGGAAAATCCATAGAATTTCTCCTGAGCCGTGAGGGCGAACTGGTGCGGTTTTTTACAAATACGGATGCAGAGATCGCGGAGAGGGACGAAAGCGGAGAGATTCAGAGGAGTATTCATGGAGATACAATAGCCCTTGAGGACGATAAGAACTCCATTGTAGCCAGGGGAAAAGACGCCATTAGAGCGAGCCTCTCAACTGGTGATTCAGATATAAAAGCAGATTTGATCAGAATTTTGCATAAGAACAACAATATGGAAGCAAGCGGGAACGTCCAAGTGATTTTCAGTGCTCAGGAGGAAGGAAAGCGGACTGTTGGATTCTTTTCAGAAAACAAACCTGTGTTTATAACGACTCAGGACATGAGATATTTTGCCTCGCAGGAACGTTTTAATTTTAGTGGAGGCAATAAAGTTTGGCAGGACAAGGATATTCTGTTCGCTGACGTGCTCAACATTCACAAGGATACTGGCAAGGTTACTGCAGAGGGCAATATCAGCTCGACTTTCCCTTATGTTCCCAAGGATAAGGAGGGGGAAGAGCGAGTGACTATTTCTGCAGAGGCAATGTCGTATGATCCTGACAGGGATATTGTTCATTACCAAGGGAAAAATACTCTTAAAGTAGAGAATGTCCTTTTAAAGGCACAGTCCGTTTTCATCCACCTGGAAAAGGGGGATGGGGAGATAAAAAGGATCACGGCAACCGACGATGTTGTGATCACACAAGAGCAGTACCAAGGAAGAGGACAAAGGGCTGTGTTCGACATGAAAAAGGAGACGATCGTTCTTACGGGAAACCCGGTCCTTATCGCCGAGGACCAGGGGAGAACAGCAGGGACCAAATTGACTTTTTTTATGGCCGATGGTAAAATCGTCGTCGAAAATAGAGGTCGAGAAAGATCTGTTACAGTTGTAAAATAGTGAAATATGAACAATTATCTCGAAGCGGCAGGACTGAAAAAAAGTTACCATAAAAAAAAAGTTGTCGACGACGTCTCGATTAGGGTCAAAAAGGGCGAGATCGTTGGACTTTTAGGGCCCAATGGCGCAGGAAAAACCACATCATTCTCCCTCATTCTCGGGCTCGTTCCTCATGATGCAGGCAAAATTACTCTCGATGGTGAGGACATCACAGACCTTCCCATGTATTTAAGAGCACGGAGAGGCCTCTGTCTACTTCCACAAGAACCTTCCGTATTCCGAAAACTAACAGTTGCCGACAACCTAACGTCCATTCTGGAAATGATCGGAGGATCACTCTCAAGATACAATGGCCGCATTAAAGAAACTCTTGCTGAGTTTGGGCTCGACAAACTCGCTGGAGCCAAAGCATATACCTTATCGGGCGGGGAACGCAGGAGGCTTGAGATTGCACGAGCGCTGATCACCGATCCTGAGTACATTCTTTTGGATGAGCCGTTCACAGGCATTGACCCGCTGGCGATCATTGACCTTCAAGAGATCATCCTTGCATTGAAGAAAAAAAGGATCGGGCTTCTCATCACAGATCACAGCGTTAGAGAGACTTTGAAGATCACGGACCGTGCATACATCATCGATAGCGGCAAGATCTTGAAAGAAGGGACCCCACAAGACCTGATCGCTTCTGAGGAAGTCAGACGATCATATCTTGGAGAGGATTTCGGGTTGGAGTGAATCGAAGGATGGAGATGGATTAAGGGAACGACAGTGGCCATGAAACAACAGCTCCAGCAAAAACAAGTACAAAAGCTCATTCTCGCGCCTGCTTTGCAACAGGCGATCAAACTCCTCCCTCTCACGAATCTCGAACTCATCGAGATCATCGATACAGAGCTCTCTCAAAATCCCATGCTGGAGATCGAGGAAGAAACTATGGAAGTGAAGAGCGAGGAGGAGAAGACGCAGGAAAGTAGCGAAGCAGAAAGGGAACAGGAAAATGCAGGCAATATCCCCAGGATTAATGAAACGGCCGAACCACAAAAGAAAGAGGAGGATCCAGACCTCGAAGCTTACTTCCATGATTATTTTGATAACTCTATGCGGTCCTATTTTGTGGAGAAGAAAGAGGCTCCTGATTTCGAGAACTTTGTGTCCAAGACAGATTCTCTTTGGGATCATCTAGAGTGGCAGTCGAACTTAACATTTTCTGATGAAAAAGATCGTCTTGTTGCTCAGTATATTATCGGAAACATCAACGAGGATGGGTATCTCATCTCACCTGTTGAAGAGATCATTGCGGCCACTGGAGCCTCCCAAGAGCAGGTGGAAGAAATCCGTGAAAAGATAAAGAGGTTTGACCCCATCGGCATTGGTAGCATGGATCTCAGAGAGGCTCTGCTCGCTCAGATGGAATATTTCGAAATTGATGATCCGGTCACAAGAAGGATCGTCGACCTGCACTTGTCTCTTCTGGAAAAATCCGATTTTTCTCAACTGGCAAGGGTGTTGAATATATCTCTCGCAGATGTCAAGTCTCACATCGAGGTTATCAAAGGCCTGGACCCGGCACCTGGAAGAAAATACAGCAAGGAAAAAACGTTCTATGTTGTGCCCGATATCATCGTTCGGAAGGAGGACGGCGAGCTGAAGATCATCCTCAATGATGAGGGAATGCCTCAGCTGAGAATCAACTCTTTCTACAAAAAAATGTTGGCTCAAATGTCAAAGGAAGATTCAGAGGCGAGTCAGTTTTTAAGGGATGGGATGAAAAAAGCCTTCTGGTTCCTCCGCAGCTTGAATCAGCGTAACCAAACCATCTACAAAGTCGCCAATTACATTGTGGAAAAACAGAAGGATTTCATAGAAAAAGGGATTGAATTCATCAAACCTTTAACCCTGATTGAACTGGCACAGGAGATCGGGGTGCATGAATCCACGGTAGGACGAGTCGTCACCAACAAATACATCATGACATCGAGAGGGGTCTTCCCTCTTAAATATTTTTTCCATAAGTCTCTCTCTGGAGATTTTGGTGAGGAGATCTCTTCTTTAAGAGTCAAAGAGAAGATAAAAAAATTGGTGGAACAGGAAGATAAAAAGAATCCTTTGAGCGATATCGAGATCGAAGAGATCTTGGCAAAGGAGAATTTTAAGATCGCCCGCAGGACTGTGGCAAAATACAGAAAACAGCTCCGCATCCCACCTTCCCACATCAGAAAGAGAAAGTATTGGATGGAGGAGACTCAATGAATATCAACTATACGGCCAGACATACGAGCATTACACCTGAAGTCAAAAAGCACTGTGAACGAAGGTTGAAGGCCATCGAGAAGTTGCTCGGATATCCCGTTGAAGCCGGTCTTATCCTGTCTGTGGAGAAGTACAGGCATAAGGCCGAGATCAAGGTCAAGATCAAAGGAGTCACGTTGAACACCATGGAAGAAACGCACGATATGTTCAGTTCAATGGGATTGGCGTTTGACAATATCGAGAAAAGAGTGAAAAAGGAACAGGAGAAACTGCGAGGAAGAAAGAGAAGAAAGAACCGAGAGGTCGTGTCGGGCCCTCTTCCTCTAGAGACAGAAGAACAACCGGTGAGAGTGATCCCGAGTCGAGACTTTTCTCTAAAACCCATGTCTGTGGAAGAGGCTCTCCTTCAGCTGGAATCCAGAAAAAAAGAAGTTTTTGTCTTCAGGAAATTTGATTCCGAAAAATGGGCTGTTCTCTACAGAAGAAAAGACGGCAATTATGGCTTAGTTGAGCCCGAATAAATTCCTTGAGAGAGAGAATCTAGTGAAAGTATACAGTTTATTAACGCAAGATATGGTGATCCCAGAGCTTGAAAGCACGACGAAAGATGATGCCCTCAGGGAAATGGGGGCGTTTCTCAAGAAGCGGAACAAAATAGCCAAAGATAAAGATTTATACGAAAAATTGTTGCAACGGGAAGAGCTTGGCAGTACGGCCATCGGTGATGGCGTCGCCATCCCTCACTGTAAGATGAAGGGAGTGAAAAATCCCGTGGTGATGTTGGCCATCTCTAAAAAAGGCCTGGATTTTCATTCTTTGGATGGAAAACCCTCCTATATCTTTTTCCTCGTAGTCTCTTCACCGGACAACCCCAGCGTGAACCTTCAAATCCTTGCAGCCATCGCCCATCTCGTGCGCAAAGCGAAACGTATCATCAGAAAGATCCAAGAGGCCGAAGATATCAGCATGATCTTGGAAGTCCTCAAAGACGAGGAAGAAAGAATAGATGATTAGGGAAAGGAAGCTTTCCCTTTGTAAGGATCTTTGGAGATGATCATTCCAGGAGGGTTGCTCCGGGTGTTCGGGCTGGGAGTTCTGATCGTAGGGGATAGCGGAGTCGGCAAGAGTGAAAGCGCACTGGAGCTTATCACGAGAGGACACCGTTTTATCTCGGATGATGTCACAGAGTGCTATGTAGAGAATGACCGATTGTTTGGCGTTGCACCGGAGGTGAGCCATCATTTCATGGAGATCAGGGGATTGGGGATCATAAACATCAAGGAGATCTTTGGCGCAAAAGCCGTTTCTTATCGAGAAGAGATTCGTCTGGTGATCAAACTGCAGAGATGGGAAGAGGGAAAGATTTACGACAGGATGGGGCTGGAATTTGCTCGAGATCGAAAGATCACTGATGTTTCAGTCCCCCAGATCACGATTCCTGTGGGCCCAGGGCGGAACATCGCTGCTTTGATCGAAGTGGCCTGTAAAGTTTATCTCTTGAGAGAAACAGGATATCATGCGCCCCAAGAGATTATCGAGAGATTGGACAGAAATCTTCTCGATAAAAAAAATAAAAAGAGGCAACCCCAGTGAAAGACGATAGATTTCTCATTATTACAGGTTTGTCCGGGTCTGGGAAAACCAGTGTCAGCCGCTTTCTGGAGGACTTGGGCTATTATTGCATCGATAACCTTCCTGCCAAATTGATCCCGAGTTTTGTGGATCTGTGGATGCGCGAAGAATTCAAAATAGAAAAAGTCGCTCTGGTGGTTGACATTCGTGAGGAAGGATTTACGACTGAGTTCCCGAATGTGGTGGAATCCATAAGGAAGAAGATCCCGATCTGGATGATCTTTCTCGAAGCTTCAGATGAAACTCTTGTGCAGCGGTTCAGTGAGAGCAGGCGCCCACATCCTCTAACGCGAAAGAGATCTGTGGTTGAAAGCGTCTCTCTGGAAAGGGAAAGTTTGGCCGGGATCAAGACAATGGCGGATGAGGTGATCGACACCACGGCGATGAGTGTCTGGGATCTAAAAAAGATACTGACAAGACGATTTCTTAAGCGGAAAACACAACAATTACAGGTCGTTATTGTCAGTTTTGGGTATAAATACGGGATACCTGTCGACTCTGACTTAGTGTTTGATACGCGATTTTTGCCCAATCCATTTTATATCAACGCGTTACGAGAAAAAACGGGAAGAAGCAAGAGTGTGCGTGAATATGTTCTCCAATCCGCGGGAGCGAATCAGTTTTTGATGGAATTGTACAGATTTGTGGATTATCTGATGCCCAAATTTGTTGAAGAGGGGAAGAGCACCCTGACTATTTCCGTGGGCTGTACAGGAGGCAAACACCGGTCAGTTGTCTGTGGTGAGCAGATCAAAAATCACTTGAGGAGCAATTCCTGCTACGCCCGTATCTATCATCGGGATATTTATAAGTAGACCTGCTTTTTTTATTCCACATTCGGATTTCCTGTTTTATATGATGGTCATTCTTGTTCGGATGCATTCCCAAATCTGTGTTGTCATTAATACTCAATAGCGTTATTAGGTGCTCAGATTGTGTGATGGAGAAAACCGTGAGAAGGGCTCTAGGCGGGCATGGTACATCTCCCATGGGGAGATGTGAGGGAAGCCCCTACGTCCGAGCGAAGTTTCCTCGCTGGGGAAACTGAGCGTGTTTTCGATATCATATAATCTGAGAACTCGGAAAAACATCAACACGGATTTGGAATTGTTTTAAATAGATGATAAAATGTTGAATAATTAGTATGAGTTATGCAAAGATAATGGGGTTCGCTCCCCGTTTGGTACTATGGACAAAACGGATCTAGAAGTCGAAAAGGACAAGCAGTAGAAGAATGATCGGTGGTATCATCGTCTCCCACGGCAAATTGGCAGAGGAGATTCTGAATACTTTGACGATTATACTCGGCGAAACTGTCAACATCGAAGCTATTTCCATCGGATGGTATGATGATGTCGAGGCTTCAAAAAAGAAGATCAACGAGAGTCTTAAAAAGGTCGATCAGAAGAATGGAGTTCTGATATTCACAGATATGTTTGGAGGGACTCCTTCCAACTTGAGTTTCAGTTTTTTAAAGGACAATCAGGTTGAAATCATTACCGGAGTGAATCTTCCGATGCTTATTAAATTTGCATCTCTCCAAAGGAGCAATAGCCTCCAGGAAGTGGCGAAGAAAGTTGTTGAACAGGGTAAAAAGAACATCCACCTTGCTAGCGCTCTTTTGCGGTCCAAGAGCTGAATCAGCTTGGCTCCCATGGTAAAGAAAAAAGTCGTCGTAAAAAATAAACTCGGGCTTCATGCCAGGGCTGCTGTGAAATTCATGAACCTGGCTAATCGGTTCGCCTCTTCTGTGTGGATCGAAAAGGATGGGAATGAAATTGATGGGAAGAGTATCCTTGGAATTTTGACTCTGGCGGCTGTGCAGGGATCGGAAATAACACTGAAGATATCAGGTCCCGATGAGGACCAAGCTCTCAATGCGTTGGAAGCGCTTATCGAGAACAAGTTTAACGAAGAAGAATAGGCTGATGGAATATCTGAGGCTAAGAGGAATCGGCGTATCTCCCGGCATATCGATCGGGGAGGTTCTCTTGACGAAGCGTGTGATTTTTTCCTCGAGAAAAGACGGCATTTTGCCGGAGCAGTTGGACAATGAGATCGCTCGTTTGGAAAAAGCCATCGAACGCACCCAACTGCAGTTGACGACTATCAAGGATAAAGTGAAGGAAAAAGTCGGGGAGGAACATTCCTTCATTTTTGATGCCCACCTTCTTATCGTGAAGGATAGTTCGTTGTTTGCAAGTCTAAAAAAGATCATTACAGAAAATATGACTCGTGCAGAATGGGCGATATCACAGATCCATGAGCAATACATGATCGAGTTTGAATCCATCGCTGATGAATATTTTAGAGAAAGGAAGTTCGACGTCTCGGATGTGCTGTCTCGGGTCTATAAAAATTTAGAGCCCTTCGAACCGAAGAGGACTCACGACGATAAAGACAAGATCCTGGTGGGACATGACCTCTTGCCTTCGGAAGCAGCCCTGCGTTTGAGTCAAGGAAACGTGCTCGCTGTCGCCTTGGATATGGGTGGCCAGACCTCCCATACGGCGATTCTCGCTCGGTCTCTGAACATTCCAGCAGTTGTCGGACTGAGGAACATTACCAAACGTGTCAAGAATGGAGATATTTTAATTGTGGATGGAACCGATGGTGAGGTCCTAATCAATCCCCCCTTGGCCACAGAAAAAGAGTTTATCAGCAAGAAAAAAAGATATGAAAATTATCGTAAGGAACTCCGAAAGACAGCCAAGCTGAAGTCTTTGACCTTGGATGGCGAGAGGTTTTATCCGCTGGCCAATATCGAGCTACCAAACGAGGTTAAACCGGCATTTTCTCTTGGCGCGGAGGGAATCGGACTTTTTCGATCGGAATTCATATATTTGCACAGCACGTCCCTGCCCTCAGAGGAGGAGCACTATAATGCCTATTATCAGTGCGCCAAAGTTGCCCACCCCGCCCAGGTCTACATCCGTACGATGGATATCGGAGGCGAAAAAAGTCTCCCCCAATTAAAAATAGAGAAGGAGCCCAATCCGGCTCTGGGCCTGAGGGCGATCAGGTTTTCTCTCCGCGATAGGGAACTGCTCAAAACACAGCTCCGTGCGATCCTGAGAGCGAGTGTCTTTAAGAATGTTCGTATCCTCATCCCTATGATCACTGAATATGAGGAGATCATAGAGGTGAAGAACCTCCTCGAAGAGGTCAAGAGGGAGTTGCGGTCGCAGAAAATCAAGTTCGATACACATATTCCCCTGGGGATCATGATCGAAGTTCCCGCAGCGGCGGCGATGACTGATGTGCTGGTCAGAGAGGTGGATTATTTATCAA
>Ga0307379_10000985_pt1 | contig 45920 bp, 57 predicted proteins | sample UN2MG_FD_202237 | JGI IMG/M metagenome (GOLD analysis project Ga0307379, IMG submission 202237) | Soil microbial communities from Risofladan, Vaasa, Finland - UN-2 | ecosystem: Environmental > Terrestrial > Soil > Coastal area > Acid sulfate soil | place: Finland: Risofladan, Vaasa | collected... | reverse complement strand
CGGCAGTTATCGGTAAGATCTTAGGATCGGTTACCAATTTGGTATCGAAGGTCAAGAACTTTTTAGGTTTCCATCCAATAGTTAACTTTAAGTGTCACTGCTGATAATGGATTGGTAGACGGCCTCCAGAGATAGTAAAACGTTTAATGAGAAACTCTTACGAGAGCGATTTGTACGGAACGAGGAATTACAATTAAAGAAAAAGGATAGTACCCCTTTTTGTGGTTCAGTCTCAGCCGTAGCGGCAGAGGATGGGGGCGGGGGAGTAAAATTTTATGATGGTATTATCGGAGACATCACCGAGCGTAAGCAGGCAGAGGAAGAACGGGAACGCCTTCTCAAAGATCTTGAAGCTAAGAACAGAGAGTTGGAGCGGTTCACCTATACGGTCTCTCACGACTTACGATCACCGCTTGTCACTGTACAGGGCTTCATAAGCATGCTCCAGAAGGATTTAGAACAAAACGAGCGAGAAAAAGCGGAGACCGATTTGAAGTGTATATCAAAGGCCGCTACGACGATGGACACCCTTTTAAGTGACACATTGCAACTTTCGCGCATCGGTCGCGTGGCGAACCCGCCAGAGGACGTGTCGTTTGGAGCAATTATTCAAGAAGCATTGGAGCAGACCGCCGAGCAGATAAAATCGAGTGTAGCGGAAATCTCCGTGGCGGAGAACCTTCCTACGGTTCACGTGGATAGAATGCGGATAGCCGAGGTGCTGGTGAATCTCATAGGGAATAGTATAAAATACATGAGCGAATCGGCAAGCCCAAAAATAGCGATCGGGCATTATATAAAGGGCAAAGAAGCCGTATTCTTCGTGAAGGATAACGGCATAGGAATAGACAAGAGCCAGCACGAGAAGGTCTTCGAGCTGTTTTATAAGTTAGACAAGAATAGCGAGGGAACGGGTGCAGGGCTCGCGATCGTGAAACGAATAATCGAAGTGCACGGAGGTCATATATGGATAGAATCAGAAAAGGAACGGGGTGCATGGTTTATTTCACGTTGCCCGTTGTGTGAATGAACTACGGGGGTTTGCTACCGGGGGACTAACCGTCATTAAATGCGCAGTTATAAATGTGAAGAAGAAAGAATCATAGCTTATGGATGCCCTAGGCAAGATCGTTATTGGTTTCTCTTTGCTGGGTGTGTGCATTTTGTACGGCATTTCATTATTTGTAACGCCCCCGTTTGTGCCGCTGGATGAGGTCGCGCTTCATGAAGGGGCGGTCATACGCACCGCAGGTATTATTACAGACTTCAGTGTTACAGAATCGGGCAATGTGCTCATGAAACTCGAAGGGAACCAATCTGAGCTTCTCTTATTTGTAGATTCCGCGGATAAGAGTGCGGAGCTGTTAGATCTGGGTTATGGCGATGAAATCGAAGTCGAAGGGAGAGTGCAGGTATACCGGGGCGAGTACGAGCTCATGGTCTCGGGAACCGGCGTAAAGAAGGTGACGCATGAGCGCGATATAGCGTTTGTATCTCAGGTAGCAGCGCATCCCGAGGAGTACGCCGGCAGAAGGATACGTGTTGTCGGTTACGCCGAGGACGTTTACACGCATGTCTTTTATCTCCGCGATGAAGTCGGTAACCATCGAATGCGAGTGACGCTGATGGACATCACAATTACAAACTCAGCGTTAGAAGAAGGGGACAAGGTAATTGCAGAGGGCGTGTTGTCGTATGACGCGGAGAACATGCGGTACGAGCTGAATTTGGTCGCGTTGCAGCCAGCGTTCGCTGTGATAGAGACCTAATCAGACTCTATCATCACCCACTTGTCTTTGCCTTCCCATATCCGTATGGAATGCAGCGTTACACCCAAATTCGATTCGTTCAACCGCTTCTCCAGCTCGGCTTTGAGGAACAAAGCGATGTTCTCGCTCGTTGGATATGAGAGCACCTCGTTGAGGTACTTATGATCGACGAGCTCAATTACCTCCTCGATTACCGCTTTCACATCCGCGAAATCGGCCACGCACTCGATCTTCTCCTTCTTCGCGCCTTTCACGACGATATCCACTTTATACGTATGGCCGTGCAGGTTCTGGCATTTGCCGGGATGTAGTGAGAGCGCATGCGCAGCGCTAAAATCGGTTGTAACTCCTAATTTCATCTCCTCATCGATCACCCGCAGTTTTTAAAAAGCTGCTGTTTACTCTACACTAACAATCAAAGTTTAATTAATATTTAAATAAATGAGATTGATGATAGTATAGTAATACGATGGCACGAGGGAAGAACACGGTAGGCAGGAAAATCAGGCTTGCAAAGGCGAACAGGCAGAACAGACGGGTTCCTGCATGGATAATGGTAAAGACGAGCCGCCGGGTGACCACGCATCCGAAACGGAGGCACTGGCGGAGGACGAAGCTAAAATTGTAGTGGAGAGTCGAGAATGGTAGAGGAAAAAGGCGAAGGAATAAACGAGCGGATTTATACAATACCACTGCGAGCGGTGAAGAAAGCGCCGCGCTGGAAGCGGAGCAACCGAGCAATAACGTTGATACGCGAGTATTTAGTGCAGCATACAAAAGCCGAGTATATTGTGTTGGATAAGACGATAAACGAGAAGGTGTGGGAGCGCGGCTCACAGAAACCTCCTTCCAGGATCCGCGTGAAGGTAACGGAAGAAGAGGACGTCATTACGGCTGAACTTGTAGAATAATTAAGTAAGGTATCGTGATGAAAAAGCGAGGGGAGCACGAGACAAGAAGGCTACTTAATGTTAATGGCAGCTCGTATATAGGGGTTTTCGCGACGTGTACGGAATCCCTGGTTCTTGTGCCTCCGCAGGTATCTGATCGATTGGCTGCGGATCTGGAGCGCGCTTTGCAGGTGAAAGCGCTCAAGACGTGGATCGCAGAGACCTCGCTGGTCGGCTGTTTAGCCACGGGGAACTCGAATGGCTTAGTCCTCTCGCCGTATACGCTGGATAGCGAGCTTCAGAGGGTCGAGGAGCTAACCAGGGCCGAGGGGTTGAGTCTGAACCTGAACAGACTTCCTCGAAGTGACCCGATGAGCGCTGCGGGGAATATCATACTGGCAAACGATACGGTTGCGCTCGTGCATCCGCAGCTATCGGAGAAGGCGACAGAGGTGGTAAAGGACACGCTGGGCGTGGAGATCTATAAAGGCACAATAGGCGGTTTAAAGACCGTGGGAATGGCCGCGGTAGCGACGAACAGAGGCGTGTTAGCGCATAAAAACGCCACGTATGAGGAGCTAGAATTTTTAGAGGAGATCTTCGATTTGCCGATTGCGATAGGGAGTGTCAATTTCGGCGTACCGGTAATCGGTGCTGCGTTGCTCGCGAACACGAAGGGCTACGCTGCGGGGGATGAGACCTCGGGTGCGGAACTGGGACGGATCGTGGATGCTCTGGGCTTTTATGAAGAGCCGTTCGAGGAAGACGCCGTGCTCGATCGATAGCGAATGAATTCGGAGATTAGATTGGCTATTTATCCTCTTTTCTTGCTTCGTCAATTTTTTTAAACGCGGCTTTCATCAACTCCTCACTTTCCTGGATCTTTGCAAACGCTTCCCGCATCAATTCGCTACCTTCTTCTATCGGCTTGATCCAGGCTTCAAACAGGTCCTTCGCGCCCTCGAAGGGTTTCAGGAGCTCTTGAAAAACCGCCACCGCTTCTTCCGGCGGATTAATCCAGTCTTTATGTCTCCCCTCCGCTTCGCCTATGGGCCTAACCGTTCCCTCAAATGCGTTCTCCACGTCTTCAAAAGGTTTTAACAACTTTTGAAATTCCGTACCTGCAGCCTCGAAACGTTTACGCAGTTCTTGAAACGCTTTCTCCGCTTCCTCAAACTTCTCAACCAATTTCTTAAACTCGCCTTCGTCCATACTTCTAATAAGGGAAGGACACAAGATATATCTATGTGTATGCTAACGAGGCGGTGGCTATTGGGTGCACAAAAGACCAGGAAAAAGCCGCCTCGAATAGAAATAATGAGGAACTCTGTAGTTACGCCGGCACAAACTTCGTGCCGTAGTAAATTATTCCCCGCTCGCCCTCGTCACCTAATTTCCTGAAGACCGCACGCAGACGCATACCGGTGCGCATCTCGTCGGGCTCGCAGATCACTTCAGAGAGCATGCGCGTGCCCTCGTCGAGCTGTATAATCGCCAGGTTATAGGGTGTTCGCCGGTTAGGGCTCTTTGGCGCTTGATAAACCGTTGTGTAGGTGACCACCTCGCCAGTGCCCTTGAATTTATACGGTTCGATTACCCCTTTTCGCCTGCACTGGGGGCAGACGGTGCGAGGCGGGAAGAAGTAACTGCCGCAATTCGTGCAGCGCGTGCCTTCTAAATTATAGCGTGATTCTTGCCAACGCCAGAACTTTGCCGTTGCCGCCATTTTATCATTTCACCTCTAATACTTACTCTACCTCGTGATCATGAAGACCTGAGCGCCACCGCCCGGGCCATTCTCGTGAACATTTCTTCTATATGTATCATAGTATTAAAAGAGGTGCACAGGTTTAAATCCGCATCGCCTTCGTACACCACCAGCCGTGCAAAGAGGTTCGCGTCATCGTTCGCCGTTGCACGCAGCATCTTTTTCCGTAACGCCTCGTGTATCTCGACGAGCAGTTCCCTCCCACTTATGCGCTCCTCACGCATCAAGAACTCCAACCGTGCGCGCAGATCTCTGTATCGGCCCGCGAACGCCAGATCGACCAGTTCCTCGGCCTTCCGCCGCTGGAAGAACGCATTCCGGGCAACGGCCTCTATCTGCTTCTTACCAATCGTCGGTGCGGACAGCGCTGCGGCTTCCAGAATCGTTATCGCAGCGCCCGCATCGCCACGCGCATAGTCTGCGAGCGTTTCTAAACCGCTATCCGTGATTGTTACACCTTCCTTCTCCGCGATTGCCTGCAACAACGGCTCCAGCACACCGCTTTTATCCAGTGAGCGGAAGTGGAGGTTCAGGCATCGAGACCGAATCGGGGGAATGATGGCTGCGGGTTTCGTGGTGGCGAAGACGAATCTGCAGGTCCTGTTGCTCCGTTCCATAACCCGCCGTAACGCTTGCTGTATATTCCGGGGCAGTAAATCCGCGTTACTGAAGAATAGCAGTTTGAACCGGGCATTTATGGGCGCCAGCGCTGCGTATTCCCGTATCATCTCCTTGAACATGACCACGCCGGATTTCTGCTCGTCGTAGAAGAATTTGAATCGTTCATTCTCCTTCAGCCATTTCTTACCCTGCTCTACGAAATCGGAGGTCTCGATATGCATGAGGTTCTCATCGTAGGACTCACCATAAAGCTCCCTTGCAAGCGCATAGACCATAGAGGTCTTACCCGCTCCTTTGGGCCCCCAGAGCAGTAGATTCGGCGCTGTTCCCTCATTGACAAATCCCTGCAGCCGTTTCACCACTTCGTCATGCCCTACGAGATCATCCAACCGCTTCGGTCTGTAATATTCAGTCCACATAACAACCTTTCTTTACAAAGAAAGTTTGATCAAAGAAAAGGTTCACTACGATCTTACTTTACTGCTGGTATACAATGAAATCCTGCACTGCGCGCTCCTCATCGCTGACGTTCTTCGATCCGCGTAGCTCGGTTTAATGCGACCGCAAGGGCTTTGAAGATCGCTTCTATCTTGTGATGTTCATTCTCGCCCTTTGCGGATACGTGAATGGTGAAGCTCGCATGCGTGGCGAAGGAATTGATGAAATGAGCGACGTTCTCCGTGCTCATATCTTCCACTCGCTCTTTATCGAAGTCCGCATCGAACACGACGTAGCTCCTGCCGACACCGCCGATACTCCCGGTATCCACGGCACATTGCGCGATCGACTCGTCCATGGGCACAAGTGCCGAGCCGAATCGTACGGTCTTCTCACCATCTTCGGATTCCGCTTTACCCAGCGCTTTTTTAAACGCCTCGCCCAGGACGATCCCGGTATCTTCCATCACGTGGTGACTCAAGTCTCCTTCGGCCTTCACCACCACATCGAAGAATCCATGACGCGCAAACGTAGCGAGCATGTGGTCAAAGAATTTGATCGTGGTGCTTATATCGTTCGTGCCCGTGCCATCGAGGTTCAACTCCACCCCGATCGCCGTCTCATTCGTCCTCCGCTTTAAACGTGCCGTTCTCATTTTGATCTCCCCTTACTAACCGCTAGCTATGTTAGATTGGCGATCGTTATATTTAAAAATAGCTGGTGCACTTCTTATATACAGATAGATGAACGGCGTATGAACGAAGCCAAATTCATAGGAAGAGGGAAAGCGAAGGATATTTATCAAAGACCGAACGGAGATATCGTTTTCGTGTTTACCGATCGTGTTACGGCGTTTGACGGCATAAAGAAGGCGGAATATACGGATAAAGGCGCGATTTGCTGTCAGCTCACCTGCTTCTGGTTCGAGAAGCTCCGGGCTGAGGGTGTAAAGACGCACTACAAGGAATACGTGCCGCCAAACATGTTAGTGGCCGAGGCCGTGAGTATTCTGCCGGTGGAGGTCATCGCACGGAACTTCCTGTACGGCTCGTTATGGAAACGGTATAAGAACGGCGAGGTCAAGATAAGCAGCGAGTTCATTCCTGAGGATGTCGATAAGCGCGAGGGAATGCCGCTCGCGAGAAGTTACGTGGAATTCACGACCAAATTCGAGAAGGCTGACCGGCCGGTAACGGAGGCGGAACTCGTGGAGAACGGCTGGATGACCAAAGGCGAGATAGCGCATCTAAAGAGAGAGACCGTACGGGTAGGCGAGCTAATGAGCACTTATCTGGGCCAGCGGGGTATTATCCTTGCGGATTTCAAGGTGGAGTATGGCCGGAGCGATAAGGACGGCGAGATACTCCTTGCGGACGAAGTAGGCACGCCGGATGGCTGCAGGTTCTGGGATAAGGATGCGTACGATAGTAAAGGCGAGATACTCAGTCTGGATAAGGACGTGTTCAGACAGGAGAAGGGCGATCTTTCTGAGGTTTATCGCGCGGTTTACAAGCGGATAGTGGCGTAGCTTTTTTTTTGGTAGGTAAGTCCGGGTACGGTGTATGAACAGGATCTATATCTTGTATCACGGGTCGTTCGGTGAGCTGGTAACCGAGCATCTGGCCGCGAGCGGCTTTGCAGATCGGATCGTATGCCTCTACGACCTTACGGTCGCTTCTGTGTCACTTGACGCGCCGGAGAAAGACCTACCAGAGGACTTACCGCTGTGCGAGTGCGATCTGCTCCTGGTGCTAGGGATACTCCCGAAGGCCGGCGATCTTGTCCCGATCATAGCGGAGAAGACGGGTGCGAAAGCGGTCCTGTGGCCCATCGAAGACCCGAACCTGATACCCGAGGGTAAATATTCTATTGAAGAGGCGCTCAAGGAGCGGGGCATACACGTCGAGTTCCCGGAACCGCTCTGCTCCTCGTTGGAGACAAGCGATAATGACGAAATCCGATCGTTTGCCGAAGCGTTCGGTAAGCCTGAGTTAGAGATACGTGTGAATGAGAAGAGCAAGACAATCGAAAGCGTTACGGTTCTGAGAGATACCCCGTGCGGTTCCGCAGCGAAGATAGCGGAGAAGCTGGTGGGGCTGTCGTATGAGGATATGAAATCGCTCGAGGAGCAGATCGGACAGATGCATGATAACGAGTGCGTGGCGTACATGGGCCCGGAAAGGCCGATAATGCAGGAAGCTGGTAAGTTGCTGATCGATGCGGTGAAGGATGCTCTTCCCTGAGAATCCCAGAAGCACACAAAACTGGAGCGTATAACGCTTCATATCAAATTTTTCACGGTTACAGGTCTCGTATCTTTATGGGGTATGTGACTTTTTTCATGAAAAAATATGTAAAGGTATATATGGGGGCAGATAATAAGTAAAAATCATAAGGCCCTACTAGGAGGAACAATAATGCGTAATATCCAAAATCTTCGTGATTTTAAGGATAGATTGCAAGCTGGGTTTGATAATAACGAAGAATCCTTAGAAGCATTTGGTAAGACTTACTCGACTCAACTAAAAGCATATCTGATAGAAAGCAATCATAAAACTATAGGTGCTGTAGACTGTCCTTGTGGAACGTGGCAAAAACTTGATTCGGTAGATTGGTATGTAAATAGCGAAGGGGACTTTCCAAATACTTTATTCCTGGATTCGACGAGAGATCGCGTGTGGATAATATACAGCCTACTGGGTGCAACTGAATCAGACTTGTTTATCGATAACTGGATCAAACGCATAAAAGGACTTGATAATTGTTGGTTATCAAGAAATCAGCTATTGCATTGGGAAGATTTGCAATCTTGGAGTCAAAGAGGATTAGGATTGAAATTCTTGGACGGTCTTTCTCCTGAAGACGAGGCTGGCAATTTCAGTCTGAAAGCATGGTATGGGGCGAATCGGTATATACAAGGTTTGGACGAGATTCTCAAGCAAGCAGAGGAGAAATTCGCTATCTATAGTGTAAGATGGCAGAAGAGGACGAATGGTTCCGTATCGATCTCTGCGGAATGGTATAGCAACGGTAAGGCTACCATAAATCGGGCAACAGATGTTGACGAAGTCGTGATTTATATTGCTGAGATGGCGAATCGGTATTCTGATGCTCTAAAAGATGCAACGAATCTTCGTGACAAAAGCATGGGTGCTTTTGAGCTAGATTTTAGTCAGGAGATTAATCTAGAGGCATTTTCAGATACTGTTGCCAAAGGAATCGGTGAAATGAAACTTTGGCTTGTAGAAACTGAAGCACAACCAGACTTCCGGCGATTTCGGGGAATAGATCTTCACACTTGGGACCGTGTTTTATTAGATGTTGGTACAGACTTTGCCCACCTTACGATTCCGGGTGTGGGTTGCGTTAATGCCGCCCCCCGGATTGCGGCTATTCAAGGTGAAGATAACGCCGGTAAAACCTCTATCTTTTATGATGGGGTGAGTGTATTTGCCTGAATTGGATGACCGAATAGTACTGTGGCGCAATACAATCCAGTTATTCCATAAATATAATCGACCAGATTTTGTCGGTCCGTTCAAGGCTATTGGATTTAGCTATGTGGTGGAAAGACCTTTTCTAACAAAGCAGGGCGAAGAAAAGAAACCAGATATTGTTGCAAGCGGAGAATCCGGTTGGATGGTTTTAGAGTTGACAACACAGCCCGGATCAAAAGAACCAAAACTCGATACCTATAAGGCAATAGATCCCCGGTACCTAAGTGAATATGAACATTATATTCATGATAACGCTCCCGATATTTTAAGCAGTCGACTATCTTTTGTCGATGATGGACCATATTGCCAGCTTATCGTAAAGGATATTCTTAGAGTAGAAAAAGAGGGGTATCTCAACAATCAAGATCTAAAAGCTGCATTAGACCGAGCTAAAGGAGCTGATTTAAGCAAACTTCCTGAAATACCAATCTCTATAGTACCAGAAATGAAATCTAAAGAGATCCGCCGTGGATTAGTTGATATAGTTCTGCAACTATTCGAGCCAAATAGTGACGGGAAGACTTTGATTCAATTGGTAGATGAGGGACTGGAAAGATTATCTGACAGAATAGGCGTCACTGAAAAACGTAGTTTAAAGGATAAGGTAAAAAGTGTGATGGAAGATCTGATTAGAAATCACCTTCATGAGTATCTCGAATTCAAAGAAGGCAAGTATATAGCTACTGAGAGATTCAAACAGTACCACAAAACAAGGGGATATATCGCCTCCAAATTGCGAGACTGGGCTGCCCCGACTCCACAAATGACTTTAGAGGATTCGTACGTTAAATCTTTGGAAAAATTGGACTAAAGCCCAAAACTACGCAAAGAAGAGGTTGATACGAGTAGTTAATCGAAAATATCTAAACTAAAGATAATTCCGGAAATAAAGCTCACCAATGAACTTCTCGTGGAAGTTCTCCTCTTCTTCGAGTTTTATATGCTTGATCCTTTTGGCGATCGCCTCTGCCTCGTTCCGTTTGGTCTTTGATACCAAGGCTTGCCGTGCACCTTCGATCGCCGCATTCCCGATCTTTTCCACTTTAGTGTGATCGATCCTCGGCAGGAGCCCGATGCGCATCGCATTCTCCACATTGATGAAGTATCCGAACGCCCCGGCCAGGAAGACGCGGTCGATCGCATCGAGTTCGATCCCATACCGTTCCGCCAGAACTTTTATGCCAACCGATACAGCGGTCTTTGCAAGATTCAACTGGTCTATATCCGATTCTGACAGACTGATCGTTTCTGTTATGTTAACCTTATGTGTAGCGCCGTAGAACTTACCGCGACCGTTAATGATGTGTTTATCCAGGAGTTCCGCCAGCATGTCGATCAGGCCGGAGCCACAAACGCCAACCGGGGCTGCATTGCCGACCGTTGTATATTTGAGATCCCCGTTCTCTATTCGCACTTCTCGTATCGCGCCACAAACGCCGCAAATGCCGTGCGTTATGCTCCCGCCCTCAAATGCAGGACCCGCTGCGCATGAGGTCGCAATCATCTTGTCCTTATTGCCGAGCACGATCTCCGTGTTGGTGCCGATATCGATCGCCATGCGGATCTTCGCGCTTTTATACATCTCCGTCGCCAGCACGACCGCTAACGTATCCGCACCGATAAAGCTCCCGATTAAAGGGAGACCATAAACCGGCGCTTTTGGATTTACCCTGAGTCCGAGTTCTGCGGGCGTTTTATGTATCGCATTCACACTCAGGGGCTCGTACGGGCTCGTACCGAGCGAATCGACCGGATGGCCAAAGAACAAATCGCGCATTACCGGATTGCCGACGATGACGAGTTCATAGACTTTTTCCGGGTCGGTCAGTTCAGCGATCATTTCGTTCACGGCGCTTCTGATCTCCCGCTCGAGTATCGCCCGCCCTTCTTTCGCGAATTCTATCCGCGAAATAACGTTATTCCCGTATTTAGTCTGCGGATTCTCACGCGAGTTGATCGAAGCCACTGCACCGGTTTCAAGATCCACCAAGTACATGGCAAGCGTGGTGGTGCCTATGTCAAGTCCGATGCCGTACAGTTCCCCCGCGTACGTGCCCACGTCGACCGAGTCGTAAAATACCCGTTCTCCTTCTCGATGTACAAAAGGCTCGACGGGGATTTCCCAAAAGTTCCCGGATTCCACAATGCAGTAAGCCCTTAGTGGTACGTGGACGAAGAGTGGAGCGTTGGTATTCATGATAGTTGCCTGGCAGGCGAGTCTGTGCGTATCCTTGTGTGTGAATTTATGTTCGGTGTCCGTCTTCTCCGAGAGCGCGCCGGGGACGCTTTCTACTTCTACCACGCATTTGCCGCATCGGCCCTCGCCGCCGCATGACGCATTTATACTGATCTCCAACTCCTGCAGATATGAGAGGATGGTCCTATCCTTAACAAGTTCTGCTTCTTTCTCGGCATCCTCAAAAATAATCTTCATGATTCTTCATTAGTTTGTTTGGCAACTAAAATCTTTAAAGCTTTCAGAATCCCTAGGGTATTCTATGGGCGATACAGGCGAGATAGTTGATGCGCTACTCGATACCACCAAGAGGCGAATAGAAGCGTTTTGCGAAGTGCGGCTGAACAACGGGACGAGTGTGTATGAACTGATAGAAGAGCTGTCCCGAGGCCTCCAGAAGATCGGGGAAGGCTACGGAGAGCGATATTTCGATGCGGAACTGATGGTCTCCGGCTGGAACGCGAAGAAGGCGCTGGAGATTCTCAAGCCACTCTTTCATGAATGGCGGATAGGAGAAGCGAAAGGTAAGTTAGGCAAAATCGTTGTTGGCACGGTGAAAGGCGACGTGCACGACATAGGGAAGGAGATCTTGATAATAATGCTCTCTGCTGCGGGTTTCGAGGTCATTGATCTGGGGATCAATGTGGATAAGGAAACGTTTGCGGATGTAGTCAAGGAAACCGGAGCGGATATTCTCGCACTGTCCGCCTTACTAACGACGACACGGGAGTATATGGCGGAGGTGACAGAGTATCTCAGGAGTTCGGGCCTGAACGTAAAGATAATGGTCGGCGGAGGTGCAGTCAACGCAGATTATGCTGCTAAAATCGGTGCGGACGCCTACGGCAGAGACGCCGTTGAAGCCGTGAAGAAGGCGAAAGAGCTTCTGGGATAGTCCCTTAGAACAAGCAAGCAAGCCCCTTTATTCAACAATATATATAGTTTGATATCAGATCAGATCTAAATTGACGCTTCAGAACGCGGTTACCGGAACCATTTCTTATACTCTTCATGCTCTTTTAGGGCTTCCGTCGCCCGTACTCGCTCTTCCTGATGCCGTGTAAGGAATGCGAACATCAGCTCAGCAGCTTCCGCCTTGCACGCTTTGCACGTTCGTTTACCGCTTTTGCATTCGTCAAAAAGCTCTTTTATCTGGGCGTCGTCTTCGATGAGATGCGACATCAGGAGTTCGTAAATCGTGCATTCGTTCGGTAAGCCACCGAGTTTCTTCTGCTCCTCCACGGTCACGCGACCGCCGGTTTTCGCTCGTTTTACTTTCTTCGCCGCCTCTTCCGGCGGCTCTGTGAGCGCAATGTGGCTTTCAGGAACGCTTGAGGACATTTTACCGCCTGTTAAGCCCTGCACGAACCGGTGATACGTAGCTGCGGGTAAACAGAAGCCATAGCCGCCGTATTCGAGCTCTACGTCCCGTACTATTTCCTCGATCGCTCGCATAGCGCTGGCAATTTCGCTTTCGTCGATGCTGAAGAGATCCATGTGCAGCTCGTAAATTCTTTTCGGACCCTCTATCCTCTTCGCTATCTCTTCTAGCGCGCCACTGTCCGCTTTCTTCGCTCTTATGCTTATGTACGGCGTCCGATCGGTATGATACCGCTTCTCTATCATGAACATCCGCATCCGCGATGCGATATCCCGAGTTAGCCGAATATGCGGATCCTGATCAACGCCAACAGGAATGACCGCAGGTTTCGGGCCGCCATATTTCTCGAGCTGCGGCTGCAGGATATCCGCGTTCTGCACCAGCACACTAATCATATGCGAGATGTTCACCTCGCCGCCCTGGAACCCGTAGATCGCACTTAGCTCGCTGAAGTTCACCGCCGTTCCGAGTTCAAACGCGAGATCACGCAGCTCTTTGTTATCCGATTGGAAATATATGTGGCCTTTGTCGATGTCAAAGCCTAACGCGACGAGGCTCACGATGTATTCGTTCACGCCGGTCTCCCGGCATTGCTGCCACGAAACGCCTCTGACCGAATGCGACTCCATATCCGCTATGCAGGCGAACGCATCGCCGCCCATACGTTGATGCCAGATAATTTCGTCCATTACCATCTTACCGCCCAGATGGACACGTCCGGACGGCATGAACCCGCTCATCACGGCGAATGGAGTCCGCTCTTTCATCGCACGCAGCACGTCCTCGTAGCCGCGATGTCCGACGATTATGCCCCTTCGCATATACAGATGCGGCTGCTCTATCTGGCCTAGTATATCCGTGAACCGCGAGATACCAAACTCGTCAAAGAGCCTTGTATAATCCTTTATATCCGCAACACCCCACGGGTCTATCTCTGCCATCGCACTGACTGATTCTCCACTCTCCTCTGTCTCCCCTCGTTACTTTGGATTTAGAAGTATTAAAGCTTGATTTTCCTCGCGCCGCTATTCGTCGCGCTGCACCATCTGGATATCGTAATCGTGTATTACCGGATTGGCGAGGAGTTTTCGACACATCTCATCCACCTCGGTCTTCACCGTCTCTTCTTTGTCTGCACCTGCGCTCTCGGTTTCCGCCTCTAACGTAATCCGAAAAGTTTTCATCGATTTAACGCCACGCACATCGTCAAATCCGAGAAGATGCAAGGCTTTTTTCGTGTTCTCGCCTTCAGGGTCTGCAACGCCGCGTTTCAGCTTTATGGTTACGTCCACTTCTATGCTCATTTTACCACGACCTGAGAAATGTAGGTCTCGATTAAATTAGATTGGCAATCGCGCTTTAAAAGCTTAGCCGCTTTCTTATCCGGGCTGCACAAGGGTTATGAGCTGCCCGAGAAACCCGTTACCGTTCGTGCACCGTTTAATTTCAGTCTCGCTGAGGCAAAAGTGTGCAATTTATAACACTTCTCTATCTTTAGTAGTATATATAAGTAATGCTCGAAATCGTGTACATCAGTGTGATTGTAAGTGTGCTCTGGTTCCTCTATATCTATCAGAAGGATGTATTCGAGCCGGAACCGTTGGGCAAGATCCTGCGAGCGGTGGCGTGGGGCGCGATACCCGCGGTGCTCTTTTCGTATCTTCTGGAAGCGTATGTCTTCTTCTGGGCCGGGATATTGAGTGCACCGCTCGTGGAAGAGGCGTGTAAGGGGATTTACGTGTATCGGATGCGGAAGGATCCTCTGTTAGAAGGCCCGATGGACGGGCTTGTGTATGGCGCAGCCGTGGCGATCGGGTTTGAAATCGTTGAAAATCTGCTCTACAGTTTCTCTACGGACTTTGGCATAGAGCTCGCGGCGGTACGGTCCATCGCGGTGGGGCACATTCTGTTCACGGGACTCTTCGGCTTGATGGTGGGTGTGGCAAAGATCAGGGGGAAAAGACGCATGCTCGTTTACGGCTTTATCGGCGCGGTATTGATGCACTTTTCCTGGAACATGCTGGTCAGCGTGCACTGGGTATCCTACTTCATTCTTGTCCCTGTATTCATACTCATTCTCAAGCTGCTTGTGGATATAGCGTGGAAGTACGAAATGGACGTGTATATCTCACCGCGCGACGAGATGGAGTACCGGGCCTGGCGGTTCATTACTGACCATAACGGCGCGTCTACCCTTGCACTGGCTGAGGAACTCGGTATCGATCCGCACCGGACGGCATTGTTCATGAAGCGGATCGGCGGGAAATTCGATCGCGAGCAGAAGCGATGGTTCCTGGCTGTAGCTGCTGCTGCGGCTCAGTCTGAGCTGGAGCCAGAGCCGGAAGATCAGATTGCGGAAGAGCACGAGTAAGACGCGATCGCGGTCGTGCGGAACAGTGGTATGAACGCTTTTTAAAAAACAAATTGCGGAGAACCGTGGGTTGTAAACGAAGAGAAACGAATTTTGGACTGAACTCTTAACGCTCTCATGCGACCGACATAACCTTATTTACCTCCGGTTGCGTAACGGTGCAGTCACGGTTTTATCGCTGTTCGAGTAGAGAAAGTCACTCTTTCCTCTACCGAAGCTCATAACAACCGAAAGCTCAAATGAACGACAAAAGCGGAAAGCTTAAGTATAGATGACGCAAACTCAGCATGTGTGAGATAAAAATGACCATCTCAACAAAAGCGATCGGGATTTTTATCATTGCAGCGATTTTAGCAATTGTAGCTTTTATGGCTTTTTCCGCAACGGCAAGTGCAGCCGTTATTAATGTGCCTAGCGCGGGTAATGAAACGATTCAAGAGGCAATCAATAATGCTTCTTCTGGGGACACGATACTTGTAAACGCAACTACGTACTCCGCAAAAGAAACCGTCGACGTGACCCAGTCAAACATCATAATAAGATCAATAAACGGCCGGGCAGTGGTCAGCGCAAATGGTACAAGCGACCACGTCTTCAACATCACCGACCAGACGAACGTCACCCTGTAGGGTTTTGAGATACGCGATGCAAACGGCACGACTCAAAGTGTAGCAGGCATCCACATGAAGAACGCAACCGAGTGCACCATCTCGAATAACAACGTGACGAACATCTCCGCTACAGGTGTACGGACCGCCTACGGCATCCATCTGGAAGATTCAAGCAACAACACCTTCAGCGCAAACACCTCCGTTTCCAATGTTACGTCAACCAACTACAGAGCCTACGGCATCCGTCTGGAAGATTCAAGCCACAACAACACCTTCAGCGGAAGCACCTCCGTTTCCAACATTACTGCAGATAACTACGCCTGCGGCATCTATCTGCGGCCTTCGAGCAACAACACCTTCAGCGGAAGCACCTCCGTTTCCAACGTTACGGCAACCAACAGGGACGCCTACGGCATCTATCTGTATTCTTCAAGCAACAACATCTTCAGCGCGAGCACCTCCGTTTCCAACGTTACTTCTGAACACAACTACCCTGCCTATGGCATCTATCTGACGTCTTTAAGCAACAACAACACCTTCAGCGCAAACACCTCCGTTTCCAACATTACGGCAACCAACGACGAGGCCTACGGCATCTATCTGGCAGGTTCAAGCAACAACAACAGGTTCAGGCGCAAGCACCTCCGTTTCCAACGTTACGGCACCACAGCACTTTGCCTACGGCATCTTTCTGGCAGGTTCAAGCAACTATAACACCTTCAGCGCAAGCACTTCCGTTTCCAACATTACTACAGATAACTACGCCTACGGCATCCGTCTCCAATCTTCAAGCAACAACACCTTCAGCTCAAGCACCTCCGTTTCCAACGTTACGGGAAACCAGACCGCCTACGGCATTTACCTTATAGAACACGCAGATGACAACAACTTTACCGGGATAACGATCACACCCACGATAAATGGTGGTGAGTCCTACGAGTTCTACTCCGAGGCAGACTGTGATGACAACGTGGTAACCGACTTGACCATCGGGAATCCAACGACCATCAGCTTTACCTACGGGAATGGGATCTGGATAAAGCGTGTTAACGTTTCCGAGAGACCCGGAGATCCGGGGAACTATCGGAATATTAGCAAGTACATCAACGCAAGTGACCTCACCGCTAACTCCTGGTTGTTCCTGAACTTCAGCTATAGCGATAGCGATCTCGCTGGCGTGGATGAGACAACGTTGAGTGTGTGGAAGTACAATGGCACAGCGTGGAACGAGGAGGGGTGGAACGGAAGCAGGGTTCTGGATACGGTGAACAACGTAGTAGGCGTTAATATTACTGACTTTTGCATCTTTGCACCGCGGGGGAATCCGTTTCCACCCGCCATTACGTCCTTTGCGCCTCCTTCACCGGTTAACGACACCGTCTGCACCTGGAGGACGTTTAACGTTTCAGTAAACCAAACGGTAAACGTGAGCTGGTATCTGAATGAATCGCTTCTGTTCACGAACGAGACCGTGACGGAAGCCAATTGCACGCTCCATGCAGCGTGGCCCGGTGAACACAACGTCTCGGCAATCGCAACCAATCAAAATGGGACCGTTACGCAGATGTGGATATGGAATATCCCCGTACCACCGACCATCACGTCCTTCGCGCCTCCTTCACCGGTTAACGACACCGTCTGCACCTGGAGGATGTTTAACGTTTCAGTAAACCAAACGGTAAACGTAAGCTGGTATCTGAATGAATCGCTTCTGTTCACGAACGAGACCGTGACGGAAGCCAATTGCACGCTTCATGCAGCGTGGCCCGGTGAACACAACGTCTCGGCAATCGCAACCAATCAAAATGGGACCGCTACGCAGATGTGGATATGGAATGTGACGGGACTGACTTCAGTCGCCATACCGACGGCAACAGAGACCGACAACGTAACGATAAACATAAGTTCAGGCTACTTCTGCGACATCCCGGAAGCATTAAAGGCATCAGATTTCCCCGGCGGCTTGCCTGATTCTGTTCTGACGTTCCCGTACGGGTTCTTCAATTTCACTATCTGCTGGCTCAATGATACAATTTCGGAAACGGTAACGATCAACTTCACCTTCCCGTCTGCGATACCAACAGACGCGGAGTTCTGGAAGTACAACTCGACCGACGGAACCTGATATCGGTATCCGTTCGGTAGTAACGACGGCGACAACGTCATTTCCATCACCATTACCGATAACGGACCGGGCGATCATAACCCGGCGCTTGGCATCATCGGGGATCCAAACGGGATAGGATTACCGATAGCACCACTTCCTGCACTGACGCCAATTGGACTCGTCGTACTCGTGAGTGTGCTTTCAGGAATCGCTGCAATAACCATAACCAGAAACAAAGGAAAGAGGCGCTAAAGAAAAAACCTCTTTCATTTGCTTCTTTTTTCTTTTAGAGCTTCACAAACAAAAGCGTTTGTCAAGAAGTGCTCGTTAGTGCTATTTCTCGATCACCATCTCTTCCACAGCCATGCCGAAGTGCCGTGCTGATTCCGTGACGTGCACGAGCACCTCGTCGCCCGCTTTCAAATCCACCACGGAAATCGGCCTGTCCTTACCCATCAACTTTATCGTCTCCGCGTTCTGGAGAATGATACTGCACGGTCTCGTCTCGCCCGTGCTCTCGCCCTCACCCGTCGTGTCAACCTCAGCTTCCACGAGCATCAACGGTCGCTTCTCTATCTTCACTCTGCCAATTACCGCTTTGCGAGCACTTCCTGCTGCGCTCACTATGAGCACTTCGTTACCGGACTTCAGTTCCGAGAGATACTTCGTCTTCTCGCCCACGAGCACGTACGCGTAGACTGCACCCGCATTCACTCTGAACGGTCGCGCCGCGACGTACGGGCTCTCCTCTGATTCCGAATGCACGAGGAAGAGCACAAACGACTGCGAGCCCACGAGCATTCCCTCGCCGCGCACCATCAACGAGCAGGTATCCACGCAGACACGGTCGCCCATTTCCAGCTCTGACACGTTCGTTATCCGCGCAGTTGTTAGCGGCACAGTGCCCGCGGCGCTCTCGTCCCGGATCGCCACCGCTCTCTTCAGCTCCGAGATGTCGTCTGTATCAATAAGCACGCCGTCAGCGCCGTATTCCAGCGTCTCCAGTGCCGTCCTCGTCTCTTCCGCGGTCTGCACACCCGCGATCACCTTCGCGTCCTTATGCTGTAGTTCCGCAATGATATTCTCCAGCGGGATGATCTTCCAGTCCTTCCCTATAACCATCACGTAATTGCTGTAATCCGCAATACTCACGGCAAAACGCTCATAAGCCTTGCCGCTTAGCTCTACATAGCCTGCAGTGGGCTTACTACCCGACGTACGTTTCAACGCGTCCACAACGCGCGATTCGCTCAGGTCCGATGGGAGCGGTAGTGTGCCATCGCATTCACTTCGTTTACCGTAAACGAGCATATCCGCCCCCTCGCCTTCCACTTCGGATTCTTGCACGTGAGCAGCTACCGTGATGCGACCCAACTCCCGCACCTTTGCAACGTCCTCGGATTCTACAAGCACACCGTCAACCCCGGATTCCAAACCCGCGGTAATCCGTGCCTTACGCACCGCCCATGCGCCCACATCAGCATCAGCCTTTATCCAGATCTCTTTTTCCTTTGCGCTCATTCTCCGCCCCCCTCTCTCTCTCGCTCTTTCCTTTCCTCTTCCTCCATTCCTTCCGTTAACGTAACAATTCATTCAACTGAGACTAAGGAGATTTAAAAAGCCCCCCTACTTCTTTCTACTCTACAGTTACCGTAAAACATAACTATCCTATCTATCCCAATGCCGTTTGTGCTCGCGTAAGTAAGTAAGTAAGTAAGTAAGTAAGTAAATAACCGCTCACTCCAGAATCTCCATCGCTTCTGTCGCTGAAAGGCCTTCGTGCACAACCTTACTCATCGCTCTCGTCATATTTGCCGGGCTCTTATGCTGAAACACGTTTCGCCCGATCGACACACCCGAGGCACCTGCCGCGATAGCATCCTCGACCATCTTCAACACCTCTGCGTCCGTATTCGCCTTGGGCCCGCCAGCTATGATCACGGGCACCGGACAGCCGCGTATTACCTCCTTGAAGGAATCAGGGTCGCCGGTATAATTCGTCTTGATGACGTCCGCGCCAAGTTCAGCACCGACACGGGCCGCATGCATCACCAACGCCGGGTCGTGCTCGTTCTTTACCTTCTTACCGCGCGGATACATCATTGCCAAAATCGGCATGCCCCACATCTCGCATACCATCGTCATCTCACCCAGCGCTTCCAGCATCTCCGCCTCGGTATCCGCACCCACGTTCATGTGCATTGAGACCGCATCCGCACCTAACCGAATCGCCTCTTCCACCTGAGCCACGACCACTTTGTTCAAGGGATCCGGGCCCAGCGACGTGCTTGCAGATAAATGAATGATGAGCCCTATGTCCTTGCCATAGCCTCGATGGCCTGCGATTACAATCCCTTTATGCAAGAGAACCGCGTTTGCTCCCCCTTCTGCTACGCCATTCACCGCACTCCTCATGTCCGTCAACCCGCGTATAGGCCCTGATGTCACACCATGGTCCATAGGAACGATAACACTGCGACCACTTTTCCGATCGATGATCCGTTCCATCCGTATACTCTTCCCTATGCCCATATGTTCCATTCTCTCTCTTATGCTTGTCATTTTGTCCCCCTCTTCTACCTACCTTTTTCCTATCCCTCTATTCCTCATATACCCCATTAGGTTCCACAATTCACCGTTAGCCTTATTTATACTAGAGGATTTTGATTTACTCCCATTTCCGGTCCATCCTTTATATATTTTTGGGTGGTTTTCCGATGTTTCCGGGGGGTTTTCAAAATCCTCACTAATTAATCGTATAGCCCCGAGACTTATAGGCGCGCCTACCTCTTTGTACCGTGTACCACTCTTTCTGGTTCTCTTCCTCTTCCAGTAGTAGCTTCGCTTTATGTTCATCTTCTCGTCTCGATGTTCATTAATGTACGTAAAAGTATAAATATGTACGTTTATAAATGCCGCTTGTTGAACTTCATCCACGCAGTTTTAGAAAAACGAGCATCCCATGCACCTTTTTAAAGCCTTCCATATTTCAATACCATATTTCTTATGAGCCTCTTCAATTGTCATAATATAAAAACGCTATACATCTAAATCTCCACGAATTCTGCCGTTTCTTCAATCCGTTTCATATCTTTGAGAAGCTTAAACTTTTTCTCCCTTTCAATCATCCCCTCGATTAATTCACCAATAGTTTGTCCTGGCTCTTTCAATCTACTTAACTCTTCCCAAATTTCTGGCGATACCGGTATCCTCTTTATGGCAGCCATGTTAAATACTGTAGATTTTACATGCTATAAAGATTACGTTTATCAAAAAACATATCAAGCGGAGGTATATGAACATCCCAGCCCAACCACCCGACGCCACATTAAAGAGTTTGTCCCATAAATGGATATTTTGCGAAATAGGATGCTTATTTTTAGTTATAAAGCCTTATATGAGCTTCTTTTTGTTGTGATTTTGAATTGCGAGACTGCCTCTGAATTCGGGGGGGCATCCACGAGTGGTTTTATTTTTAAGGCATCATCTGCTTCATTTTTAAGTTCTTCGGTAATTCATTGCCGTAAAATACGTTATGCCTCTTTGCTGGACGATTTTTCTATTGGCCTCCCATTTAATTCTATTGTGACGATTTCATTCCTATTCCAGCCTTTCCTTGCAATACGGGCAAAACTTTGGCGTCTTTGGAAGGTTTAGTTCTTCGCCACAATATGGGCATATATTGAACCCCCCCCTTTCTTTTTGTGCCTGAGGTTCTTGTGTTTTTGTTTCCGCAACAGGATGTGCTTTGGTCTCTTTTCCGCAATTAGGGCAAAATCTATTAGTTGTAGAGACCTGTGCTCCACAGTGGGGACATATAACCTTAGACTCCTGTTGCATCATCTGTTGGTACATCTGTGGAAATAACAGCATACCTGTTCCAACACCTGCACCAGAGGATTTTCCAACAGCGTCAGCCATTTTGTCCAAGGTTTCAAATTGTCGGTAGTCTCTACCAGCACCGGTCCTGAAACGTTGGAATTTATAAAGGTCGTCTTTATATTTTTCCTCAGTGTCAATCCCTGTAATTTTCAGTGTAATTAACTCGATTCCTCTTTGACTAAATGAATCAGTAATATTTACTTGTGTTTTTGTTGATGACCCTTCAAGATTTGAATATGTATCCATATAGCTATATTTTGATAGCTCCTGAATTAATTTTTCGTTTAAAAAACCACGCAGAAAATCATTGACTGCCCCAGTTGTATAACTCCCTACTCCTCCCAAAACTTGGGTGATAAACAATGTAGGATCCTCTATTCTAAATTGGTAATCACCATTTGCCATTAAAGGTATTGGGGCATCCATGTCTTTTGTAGCTTTAACCATTGTTCTTATACCCCAACGACCGTTAAACATCTTTTTGGAAACAAAAATCACATTCGCTTTAAATGGCGTCTCTTTATAGCCAGAGATAACACTATAAGCACGAGTTAATAGTGGAAGGTTCTGTGTAGTGAGGATATATCTTCCTGGACCGAATATATCAAATAATTTTCCATCCCTCATGAATGCTGCAACGTCCCATTCATTTACTATTAATGCGGTCCCCCATCGGATATCCTTCTCTGGATATTTCCATACGATATCCTCTGGACCAGGATTTTTCCACTCAATAACATTGGTATCTGTTTTTTTCATGTTTCACCTCAGCCTTTTGTCAATCCAATTATTACTTCTTCCCTTTCAGTAAATTTATCGTCAAACTCATCAATCGTCATTTCAAAGTTTTCGATTGTTTTAAATGCCACATCAAACTTTTTCCCCTGTATTTCTTCCTTAATCTGAGTTATATCTTTCCTCATATTTTCCGAGACATCTATTAAAGACGCATCATAACGCAAAAGTTCATACAATTCTCCTTCTCTTACTTTGATCGCTTGCCAAACTCCAGAATATCCCCGCTCTGCATGGTGTATCTTTTCATTGATTTTATCTGTTTTCATGATCAATCTGTTTATTTGATCTGATCTGTCAAATAGATCGGCGTTTATTATCTCTCTGTAGCACCACCGAAGATCTTTCAAACCCATCCTTAACGTTGTATAGACCTTATTACGAATTAGCTGATCTGTATCTCTTCTAAGCTCTTTCTCCTTATAACCTCTGAATCCGGGAATCATCATCGCTATACGTTCCTGCAGAGATCGATCATCCATCACTTTTTCTATGTATTTATCTTCTTTTGCCATTTTTATTTGCTCCTACTTTTTCCTAAAAATACACATCAATAATGAGATAATGCCAACAAATAATATGAAAATCGCTACAACTATCATCAAATTTTCTTCAGGATAGAACCAATGGAATAACAATAAAAATCCTATGAGTATTATCGAAGAACCCAAAGCCGTCAAATACGTTGACTCTTTTGGACAGAAGGTAAATTCAGATGGATTCTCCTTGGTCGAAACACCGAGAACGATGGTCCAAAAGCCAAGTATAAGTAAAACTATCGGGGGGCCAATTATCCAATAGTATAAGTTAAAAATGTAGGTAATAATAATTGGAATAGCTATTGCTATTAGTAATATGCTTAATGTGATCGTGCTCCTGTAACCATTTTTACTTTTTATTTCCATGAGCAATAACCTCCTACATGATCACCTTTGATAATATAGACAGGTCCCCCACACTCAGAGGATAAAGATTTTCTATATTTATATTTAACTTAAAGGTAGAACCGCTCATATCTCCGGGGATGAATATTAGTCCTACTACCCTTGGAGCACTTAGCCTGAGTTTTTTTCCTATTGTTCTATCAGTTTCCAATGTCCGATGTATATAGAGGCCAACGAGGTGATCAGCTTCTTTACGCGAACTAAGTGGAGGGATTATTTTTCGTCCACCCGCACTACTTAGTGTAGCTGAATCTACCACTCCTTTTATTGGTCCTCCACCACCACTTATCGATGTTTCTCTACCAGTTACGCTGGTTTTAACACCTTCGTAAAATCCCTTTTTCTCACGAGCACTAAACACATCCGTAATTGCCCTTGAAGGGTCATGGAACAAGGATGTTTGATCCGAGGTAAATGTAGCTGAAACAAGTACGGTCTCAGTGACTTCAACTCCTTTTTTCGTCCATAGGACTCCGGTCTTAAAACTGTAGGGTAAATCAACAGCCCAAAATGGAAACAGTATGTTTCCTCCACCTCCAACTAACTTTATCGCTGGCTCTCCATATTGAGCATTTCTAATGTTCATAATCCATTTCATGATTTCTTCATATCGAAAAACATCCCTGAAATAACCGCTCCACTCTCCTTGGTCGTATTCCTCTTGCTGAACTAAAATTTTTATTACATTTTCGATTAGAGAAACGGTATTCAAAGGATCTCCTGATGGATCGCGTTCGGCAGATGTTATCATATAGCTAACTACCTTTACAATCGAAATTTCCTTTTCGACTGCCTGAAACATAGTTGCTAAATCGAAATTACTGGCTACATCTTTTTTAGCCAAATCAAGATTCTCCATACTCTGCGAAATGTAACTTTTTGCACTGTTAATATTCCCATCTAGTAGATATTTCGTAGCTAAAGAAGCATTGCTTAATCCCAGCAATCGTTGGCGAAGTGGAGCAAACTTTTCAATGGTTTCCAATATTTTTGCCCCTTCAAGAAAGTTTCCAGCCATTAATTCAAAACGCTCCTGTTTTTCTTCGCTTATTAATTTTAAATTGTTTAAAATATACGCATATGTCGTAGAAATACCACTAACTTCAGCAACCAAGTTTTTACCCCCCTCATCAATTGCTAATGGTGCAATCGATTTTATCTTTGCATTAAACCCAAAGACATCGCTTACATCATTTAATGGTTTTATAGACGCATCTGCTTTAAATGGTGGTACTAAAAGTGGATTCGCAAAAAGGTTCATACTATTGAACTTATATTCTCCATACTCTGTTTCCAATATGGGTTTTATATTATTGACAAAAATATTATGTCTAGCAATAGGGTCGACATTTTCTGCATTTGATAAATCGAATCCTGTTGGTATTGCAGTTCTGACCCAACTATATACCTGCCCCATAATTTGTTCAAGAAACGCTCTCGCATCAATCATCTTTTGAGTAGTTCCACAGCTATTGCACCTTATGAACTCCTTTTTTTCATCCTTGATATCCAAGGGTGCACCACAATACTTGCATCGTAAAGAAATAGTATCCTCGAGTTTCCCATTTTGATCAAATTCGGACATATTAATCGCTCTTACTACGTCATACGATTTATCGCATCTATAACTTCATTGATTCTTTCGTTGAGTTCACTCTCGACTCTACTGATCTCCTTCATTGCAATTTGGTGATAATGGTTGGCTATTTCATCCGCTTTCTTAGATATTGCCTGATAACAAGCCCTGCACACGTAAACAACATCTTCAGATTCACTCATCGAAGGTAGAAGACTATCAACTTCACTTTTTCCCTGAAAAGTAGTAATTTCTGAAGGCATATGTAAAAAGTGTATTTCTTCCCCGTAAATCTCACGGCCACATATCCAGCATTTCGCACCTTTTGAATACTGTTTCACCATAGAAATATCGTCGGATTCTTTATCTTTGTGGCCTATTTGTCTACGCCAATTAGCTGCATTTTGGTAATATTCAGCAGCTTTCTTTGGATCAGACCATACAGTTGCTTCTGCATGCTGTTCCTCGCTTATAGCAAATAATAGGAGAGCAACTTCACTGCCAGTTGATTTTTCATCATTGAATATCTCTGGAATACATAATACACTGTTGCCTATTAGAGTTTGATAATTCATTCCAACCTGTTTAAGTCTGTCTGCCCTTTCATTAAGTCCTCCTCGTGAAGTCGCAGTTAATTCTTCCGCTTTTAGTGAACATTCCTTAGCAATATCAGAAGCTTTCACAGTTCTAATACCAAATTTAATTTCTGTATCCCCCAATGGCTCTAGTGCTTCTGTTGCAGCAATATAAACTCCAGGATTATTTTCATTGGAAGGTATTTCTAGTAGTTTTGCCAAGGCATTGGTTATGTTGGCATTTTGTTTATCTCCCTGTTTTTCCAATTTCTCATTTGCTTTCTTGAAAGTGGATAAAGCCTTTGAAAACTCCTTCTGTTTCAAAAGGCTATATCCTTTATCAAGCAACTCATCTCCAGATTTAAATAGCCCCATGTGTAAGTACACATCCATAGGGTTATATAAAACTTCCGATTTTTTCCTGTACAAGCATTTTTATTCGCGGTTTTTAATAAGACGGATACATAACGGCAGATCTTTTAAGACGCCACCAAAACCTTTTGTATCTCCGTTATCGGCACCCGCACCTGCTTCATCGAGTCGCGTTCCCGGATCGTCACCGTACCCTCTTCCAGCGTTTCGTAATCGATCGTAATGCAGTACGGCGTGCCGATCTCGTCCTGACGGCGATATCGCTTGCCTATACTGCCGGAAGTATCGTATTCAACGGGTAACGATGCATCCCGGAGCTGCTCGAACACCTCTCTCGCCTTGCTCTTCAACTCATCGCGGTTGAGCAACGGAAACACCGCCGCTTTTACCGGTGCTATATCGCTTTTGAACCGGAGCACTTTCCTCGTTTCCTTCTCCAGCTGCTCTTCATCATAAGCACTCTCCAGCAGCGCGTAAATTATCCGATCGAGGCCAAAAGAAGGCTCAATGACGTGCGGGACGACTTTCCCCGATTCCGTGCGCACTCTCAGGTCCAGATTCAGAGAAGCTGCATGCGCCGAGAGGTCGTAATCACCACGATCCGCGACACCCACGATCTCCATCCAGCCATACTTATCACTAAGGAACTCGGCATCCCAGCAATCGGTGGCATAATGCGCCATCTCATCACGATGATGCTGTCTGAGATGCAATCGATCGCGTGGAAGTCCAAGGCTCTCCAAAAACTCATCCACGCGCGCTACGTGATAGCCCAGATACTCATTCGCTATTATCCCGCGGCTAACCGCATCTCCTGTACTCGTCTCCTCTGCTTCGCCCTCGCTTGGCACGATCCGCAGCTTCCTGTCCTTCACGTCCTCAAATCGCGGATGGTTGTCCTTCTCCGCGGGATCCACAAAGAGTTCCACCTCGGCCATGGTAAATTCACGCAGTCGAATAAGACTCTGCCGTGGTGAGATCTCGTTCCTGTAAGCCTTACCTATCTGCATGATGCCAAAGGGCAATTTATCGCGGTTGAACTTGAGCAACCGCTGGAAATTGATGAACATGCCCTGCGCGGTCTCCGGCCTCAGATAGCCTTCGCTTTTCCTGACCGCCTGTTCGTCTCCTTCACTCTTGGTCACGCCTATTCGCGTCTGGAACATCAAATTGAACTCGTCAGCGGATTCTAGCTCACCGCCGCATTCCGGGCAGTTTGCATTTACATGTATGTTGTCATCCACACGAAAAATAGCCTTACAGCGCTTACACGCCACCGTAGGGTCGGTAAAGCACTCCAAGTGCCCTGATGACTCGAAGATGGCTCGCGGCGCTATGGTCGTCGTCTCTATCTCGTAAAAGCCCTCTCGTCGGTAAAAATCTCGCCATTTCTGCTCTACGCGCCTCTTTAACATCGCACCTAACGGCCCGTAATCGTAGAAACCCGCTGCACCACCGTAAATTTCAAACGCCTGCCATATGAAGCCCCGTCTACGCGCAAGCTCTTCTGTTTCATCCTTCCTTCTTTCTTTATCTGCTCCCACCATCGCTCCTGTCTAATTGCTCCCGTTCTTTAAAAAACAGTAAGGTAAATAAGAAACAAGTGTTCTCTCTTTTCGGTTAGCACTGGCCGCTTCTTGAGAATCCAATGGACTCACCAATAAGCCCACTCAAGCGGCTCAGAAAGCCCTGCTACGACGCACATCTGTCGCCTTTCTACAATAATAAAATCCTCAGAATATCGCGATCGATGAGCATCCCGATCATTTTCCCACGTGCGGAAACAACGGGGAGCTGGTCGAACCGACCTTCACGCATCTTCTGCGCACACGCACTCACGCCGAAATTACGAGTCGCCGTAACGACATCCTTCACCATCACGTCCCTTACCTGCTTATCAGGCAATCGTATCCGCGATACACTGTAATACAGTTTCATTGTATCTCGCATCCCATCCAATGACCAGTGATCACCGTCAGAGCCTAAAGACAAGTCAGAACGGCCCATTCCTTCTTCTATCACCGCAGCATTTATCAAATCCTGATCGGTTATCAATCCCGCTAGTTCTAACGCTGAATTGAGCACAGGAACAGCTTTTACTTTCGCAAGTTCCATTAATCTACCTGCAACTGCTAACGGCATCTCATCCCACAGTGTGACGGTTTTATTTCTTATATACTCGCTTATGGAGGTCTTATCGTCCCACGTCGCTATTTCCCTGATGAAATCAGCAACGGTTACGAGCCCCACGAGCTTCCCGTCCTCCACCACCGGTAAACGACGGATTCCATGCGAACGGATAACCTTGGCTGCCTCTGCAATGGTCGCATCGGGACCAATGAGAACGGGATTCCTGGTCATGAGCAGCGCTACTTGCTCCTCAGTCGGGTTTCGTAACAAATCTTGTCGCGTAACGACGCCTACTACTTTCCCTTCCTTAACCACCGGAACGCCCGAGATGTAGTTCTCCTTGCACGCCTCCATCACATCCTCTCTCGTTCCCGGCACGGTCACGTACGCGACGTCCTCTACCATTATATCCCGTACCGTTATCCGCTCCCGTTCGTTCTGCGTTTTCGTCATTCCGCTTCTATTATCTTGTAAACAGCATCATGGAGCCTTACCTTCTCCTTCACTTTCAGCCCGATTGCCTGCCCTCTGGTAGCCGTCTCCACCTTAGTGTTGTCCATCTCCATCGACTCGACCACCTGCTCAAAGGAGGTTGTTGCCCCTTCCACTCTTATTCTATCCCCGAGTTTTATTTCGTCACTCAGTTCCACCACGACCACGCCTATCTTCGAGAAGTAATGCGTAATTTTTCCTATTAGCTTCTTCTCAGTCACGGCATCCACCCTCATTCGGTTTATACTATCTTAATTAAAGTACTATCTTGTACTTGCCTTCATAATGTAAAAAAGGTATCTCCTTGCCAGGCTCAATCCGGTCCTGCATTTCCTCCGGTATCTTTAGCTCAATCGTCGAGTAATCCTCCAGGTCCATGATCTGCGCGGTATCCCCTATAAGCGCGAGCACCTGGCCACTCTTTCGCGCTATGATCGGCACATAGATCTTCGTCGTAACCGGATGAACTGCCGTTCGCTTCTGCGAATCAAATACGCCAATCGCTTCCATCCTCGCTTTCGCCGCTCCGTGCTTACCAGGCTTTGAACTCGTTATGCTCATTATCGTGCATGGCTCGTCATCTATGATAACATACTTACCTTCCTTTAGCATCCGTACCTCTGTCAGTGCCTTCATGTTTTATTCCACACCCACTTTTCGCCCTTCTTTCCGCTCCTTTTCGTGTGTATCCTCTCTTACACTTATGCCTGCGATAAACTTATAAGTACCGAAAACATAAAGTATGATTGGAGGGAGTAAAGAACAAGGTGGCGTGGCTCATCCTAAAACTTGTGGCTCTCTGTGTGCTTTTACTCCTATCTGGATTCTTCTCTGGCTCTGAAACCGCGCTCATTCGGATAGGAAAGCTAAAAGCCAGATCGCTGCTCAAAAGAGGCGTTAAAGGCGCAGATACCGTCCAGAAGCTGGTAAACGAGCCTGAAGTTATGCTCACCACCGTGCTCATTGGGAACAATATCGTTAACATTGGAGCGTCCGCATTGGCTACTTCCATCGCCATCGAGTATTTCGGCGATCTCGGCGTCGGCATTACCATCGGTGTGATGACCTTCTTAATTCTCACGTTTGGCGAGATCTTGCCCAAGACATTTGCCGTGCACCACGCCGAGCGATTTTCCATCGCGGTTTCGAAGCCGCTGGAGATATTGATTTTTGTCTTGCGACCTCTTGCAGCGGTTCTTTCACTAATAACACACGCTTTCGGGAAGCTCTTCGGTCTGAAGCTGCAGCAGAGCAAACTGCTCTCCGAGGAGGAGGTGAGGTCTCTGCTCGATATAGGCGAGGAGGAAGGGGCGATAGAAGAGGACGAAAAGCAGATGATGAAAGGTGTGCTCAAGCTTGATTATATAAACGTAAAGAACGTAATGACCCCGAAGGAAAATATGGTATGTCTTGAAGCTAATCAAACTGCGGATTCCGCAGTAGAGCTAATAAAAAAACATGGCTATTCAAGAATTCCGGTATTTGAAAAGACAAAGAACAATATTGTAGGGATATTATACGCGAAGGACTTGCTGATAAAGGAGAGTGATAGCACTAGTTCGCTCATGAAACTGATGAAACCTGCTCATTTTGTACAGGAAACAGCACGGGTAGATGACCTCCTTAAGGAATTTCGTGAGGGTAAGTTCCACATCGTAATTGTCGTGGATGAAGAAAAGAGAACAAGCGGCTTGGTTAGCCTGGAGGACCTTCTGGAAGAGATAGTAGGAAGTATATACGACGAATACGACGTGAAAAAAACAAAGAGCTAAAAAATAAGGGGAATAAGATTAGATCGTATTATGACGACAGGTAGCAACCTACTTCTTATATCTCATCTTCTTCCGTCTCTTCTTCAACTTGTGTTTCCGCATCTTTGCGACCTTTCGCTTCTTTCCGCAGGGAATTTGAACTCACCACCTTTCTTATCTTTTAGTCCTTTCTCTTATTAAGTACTTTAATTACATTGTTTTAAAATGCATAAATATCTTAGTAGTTTGTGTGAGGAAGAGATTGGGAAGGAAATGAGATGGGGAGGATAGAGCGGCCACCAGGTTGGATATTGAAATACAAGGAAAGGATAGAGGAAGAGGAGATAACCGTGGATGAGATTCTCGAGGAGGAGAACAAGATACGGGAGACACCAATAAAGATATCCTCGGTGACACGGGCGATAAATGCCATGGGTCTTCCTATTACCGGATTGCGAAGCGAGAAGCAAGGCAAAAGTGAAGGAGCAGAAGGAGAAGAAGAAGCGGAGGGAACTCTCGAGTCGGGCAGGACGCCGGAGGAGATAGAACGAGGACCCGGATGGCTTCAGAGATACCATGAGCGGATAAAGAACGGCACTATAACAGTAGAGGGTATTCTCAAGGAAGAGAACAAGATACGAGCGGAGCCTATCAAGATAGCAACGGTTAAGAGAGCGGTAAATGCCATGGGCTACCCCATTACCAGGATGCGCAGCGAGCAACAGGACGCGCTAACAGGAGGCGCCGCTGAGGGCGTTGTTGAAACGGGCGGAGCATCCACGGGTGCCGAGAAAGGTCCGGGTTGGCTTCGGAAATACCGTGAGCGGATAGAGAAAGGGGAGCTAACCGTGGATGAGATTCTCGAGGAGGAGAACAAGATACGCGCGGAGCCTATCAAGAGATCTTCGGTAACTCGCGCGGTAAATGCCATGGGCTATCCCATTACCGGGATGCACAGCGAGCAACAGGACGCGCTAACAGAGGGAGACGCTGAGGGCGTTGTTGAAACAGGCGGAGCATCCACGGGTGCCGAGAAAGGTCCGGGTTGGCTTCGGAAATACTGTGAGCGGATAGAGAAAGGGGAGCTAACCGTGGATGAGATTCTCGAGGAGGAGAACAAGATACGCGCGGAGCCTATCAAGAGATCTTCGGTAACTCGCGCGGTAAATGCCATGGGCTATCCCATTATCGGGATGCACAGCGAGCAACAGGACGCGCTAAAGGAAGGAAAAGAAGGAGTAAAGCCAAAAAAAACAGGCAGGGCAGAAGCGGTTGCTTATTCTTCTAATATTGGTAAAATATCAGAATCGACGCTGAAGCGATTTAATGCGATTAAGAAGAGCTGGGAGGCGGACTTGGATAAACCTATGCAGAATGACTATTTTGTCAATATTCTCCTCGCGTTAGCTAAGCTTGCTGAGCATGGTAAGTCACTCGCGCCCGTGAAGAGCTAGAACAGCATAGCATGAAGATTCTGGTTGCCGAGTATGCAGTAGGCGGAGGCGAGGAGAGTGAATCGCTGTTACGAGAAGGTAAAGCGATGCTGTCAACGCTCAAAGCCGGCTTTGAGCGGATGGGACATGAGGTAGTCTATCCAGAGGCGGAAGCCGATTTCGGGGCTGCGGTGGAACGGCTATCAAAGGAAAGCGATGCGGGCATCGTTATTGCTCCTGACGAGGAGTTGTACTCGCTTACACGGCTTTTAGAATCGAATACAGCTAATTTGGGCTGTCCTTCTGAGTTTGTCAAGATATGCACGGACAAGCTGCGTACATCAGAATTGTTACGCGCGGAAGGGATACCGGTGCCGAGAGTCGTACCCGTGGAAGAAGTAGAAACGGCAAACGAGACCAGGTACGTGAGTAAGCCGCGGTATGGCTGTGCATCGGAGGGTGTCTTCATACTGAATGGGAACAACAGTCACGAAGTTCTGTCATCCTACGAGAGTTCAGACTATATCATCACGGAATTCATACGCGGCGAGGACATAAGCAGCAGTGTAATCGCGGGAAAGGCCTCCGTATTGCCGCTCACGATAAACAAGCAATTTATAAGAGCGGATGGCGAACGGCTGCGATACGAAGGCGGCTACGTGCCTTATTCTATAGGACAAGAAGCGGATCGCGAGATAATGAGCATAAGTAAGCAGGTGGTAACCACGCTCCACGGCGCAGGCTATGTGGGAATAGATTTCGTACTGGCTGAAGACGAAAGAAAGGCATACGTCGTTGACGTCAACCCGCGACCCACCACGTCTATCGTTGGAATCGCGAAGGTCTTGAAGAATTATGAAGTGGCCGATTTGATGCTCCGCGCGAAATTCGGAACGTTGCCTGCGGTCGAGAGCGTGAAAACCGAAGGGTGTTTTGTGGTTAACCTCGCTTAACTAGCAAAATAGTTATAACCTTTCTTCAGGAAATATCATTTTAGTGCTAGTGTCGGATCGGACGGGTGTAAAGATGCGTAAGGTCGAACGAATTGTAGGAATAGCAAAGGATACGCTGGAATTCATTCTGGAAGTGAGTAAATCGACCCATCCGCGGGAGTTCATCGGGATGCTGTGCGCTGATGACGATCTTATCACCGACATTTTCTTTCTTCCCGGTACGATCTCATCAGATGAAAAAGCGATTATACGACTGGATATGATGCCAATGGGGCTTCGCTACGCGGGCTCGGTGCACAGCCACCCGCATCCGGGGTCGACGAGACCGTCACGGCAAGACTTGCTGATGTTCTCCAAGACCGGTAATTGGCATATAATTGTATGCTATCCGTATGAAATGGTGGACTGGAGATGTTATAATGCGAAGGGCGAGGAGAGGAAGTTGGAGCTAGTAGAGCGGGAGTTGGAGCAAGAGGAAGTAGGAGAAGAGCAGCTATGGTAAGGGTATTGGCAACGGGAACGTTTGAGATACTTCATCCTGGGCATTTGCTCTATTTGGAGGAGGCAAAGAAGCTGGGTGACGAGCTTTTTGTCATTGTTGCGCGGGATGCCACCGTGAAGCAGCGAAAAAGAACGCCGATTATACCCGAGGAGCAGCGGTTGAGGATGGTTTCCGCGTTGAAGGCCGTGGACCGGGCGATGCTGGGCAGCGAACGGGATATGTATGAACCTTTATATAGTATCAAACCGGATATTATAGCATTAGGTTATGACCAGGCCTTCAATGAAGAGGTACTGGAAGAGGAGCTAAGAGAACGAGGCTTTCATTCACAGATTATTCGTATAAAGAAGCATAATTCAAATGCCTTCTGTAAGGCCGAGGCGATAATAAACCGGATATTGGAATCAGCGGAGGAAGGAAAATGGAAGAAGAACGGGGATTAACTCGGATAGGGGTGTCGTTACCCTCAAATCTGTTGAAGAAATTTGACACGATAATACGGGGTCGGGGGTATTCGTCGCGGTCCGAAGGGATTCGTGATGCGATCAGAGCCTATATCGTGGAGTATGAATGGATGGAGCGCGAATCCGGCGAGGAGATCGGGACCGTAACCTACCTCTACGACCACGACCAGAGGGGTTTAGGCGATGAGTTAACCGAAGTTCAACATCGTTATTTGGATATGATAAAATCGTCGACACATATTCACCTGGATCACGAGAATTGCTTTGAGGTCGTGGTGATCCAGGGCGATGCGAAGAAGATAAAGGAGTTGGCGGAGAATATAATGAGTTTGAAAGGGGTAAAACACGTGAAGTTGACAACAACACATGGAGGAATATAAACAATGGACATAATGGATCAGGTAAAGAAAGGAACGACAACTGTGGGTTTAATCTGCGACGGTGGTGTCGTGCTGGCAAGCGAGAAAAGGGCGACAATGGGCTCCTTTATCGCTTCTAAAACGGCGAAGAAGATCTATCAGGTGGACGACCACTTGGGCGTAACAACAGCCGGAGTGGTAGGCGATGCGCAGGCATTGATTAGAATGATGTCCGTGGAAGTGAAACTGTATAAGGTACGGAGAGGCGAGCCGATGACGGTAAAAGGGATGGCAACGCTGCTGTCCAATGTGTTAAACGGTCAGCGGTACTACCCGTATATCGTGCAACTCCTGTTAGGGGGCATAGACCGAAATGGCGCGCATATATTCTCGATAGACCCATTTGGTGGCAACACGGAGGAGAAGGAATTGGCAGCCACCGGTTCAGGCTCTCCCATTGCCTATGGTGTGCTGGAGGATCGCTATTCACCGGGCATATCGATAGAAGACGGGACTGCGCTCGCGATACAGGCATTGCATTCTGCGATACGGCGGGACAGTGCCTCTGGTGGAGCGATGGAAGTGGTGATAATTACCGAGGATACGTATGAGACGTTAAGCGAGGAGAAGGTAACCGAGATAAGAAGTTCGTTGAAATGAACCCCTGGATTAGGTAGGGGCTCTGGTAGGTTTACGAATATAAGATGTGCCGAGCGTAAAATACTCGCACTGCTGCGGGGTCGACGTAAGGCGTGTAACAGATAGATAGATAGTTGGAGTATGTGGATGCAACATAAGACCGAACAAAGAGATTAAGAAGAAGGGTAGACAATGCGGCCTGAAGAGAAGCTTTTAGACTTAAAGCGAAGAATAGTGAAGTTATTACCAGATACGGTGAGCATAACCGGCGTGGAATTTGAAGGGCCGGAGCTCGTCATTTACACCGAAGACACACAGACATTCGTAGACGACGGCGCGATCGTTCGAACGTTAGCGAAGGAATTGAAGAAGCGGATCTCGGTGAGACCGAGCAGCAATATACTGATGGATCCGGATAAGGCCGCAAAGGTGATTCAAGAGATTATACCGGACGAAGGCGGGATAAAAGATATTTATTTCGATATGGACAAGGCAGAGGTGATAATAGAGGCGGAGAAGCCCGGATTGGTAATCGGCACGCGCGGTGCAACGCTGAGAGAAGTGGCAAAGGAGATCGGGTGGCGCCCGAACGTTATCCGCGCTCCGCCGATACAATCGTCCACGATAAAGAGCATACGGCGGTATCTACGAGAGGAGAGCGATTTCCGAAAGGACTTCCTGAAGAAAGTCGGCCGGCAGATATACCGTGACAAGACGAAAGAGGACGAGTGGCTGCGTGTAACGACCTTAGGTGGCTGCCGTGAGGTAGGCAGGAACTCATTCATGCTTTCTACACCGGAGACACGGATTTTGATCGATTGCGGTGTGAGTGTGGGCTCGGAGGGGACGCCGTATCTGTACGTCCCCGACGTATTACCGATAAGTGATCTAAACGCGGTGGTGATAACCCATGCACATCTTGACCACTCCGGCTTGGTGCCGCTGCTCTTCAAATTCGGCTATGACGGACCCGTTTACATGACCCAGCCGACGAGGGACCTTATGGCGCTGCTGCTGCTTGATTATATCGAGGTATCGGCACGGGACGGAAAGCGGATACCGTATGAGTCATCCTATATACGCGATACGATACGACATACGATTCCGCTGAAGTACGGCGATGTCACTGATATAGCACCCGATGTGAAACTCACGTTGTACAATGCAGGGCACATACTGGGCTCTTCGATTGCCTATTTCCATGCAGGTAAGGGGCTGTATAACGTTGCATTTACCGGCGACATCAAGTACGAGCGCACGTTCCTCTTCGACCCGGCCTTCAATGGCTTCTCACGGCTCGAGACGTTGGTCATGGAATCTACGTACGGCGGTATGAACGATATGCAGCCGTCGAGACGTGAAGCGGAGCAGAACTTGAAAGAGATCATAGAGCAGACGATAGAGAAAGGCGGTAAAGTGCTCATACCTGCTTTCGCGGTCGGTCGTTCGCAGGAGGTCATGATCGCACTGGAAGGCCTGCAATTAGAGGTGCCGGTGTATTTAGACGGCATGATCTGGGAGGCAACGGCAGTCCACTCTGCATATCCCGAGTACCTCAATAAGAATCTCAAGAATTCCATATTCCAGGGGGATAATCCATTCTTATCCGAGGTTTTCGTCCAGGTAGACGATGCGGCGAAGAGGCGGGAGGTAATGGAGGAGGATGAGTCCTCGATTATCCTTTCTACTTCTGGTATGCTCAATGGCGGTCCGGTGCTCGAATATTTGAAAAGGCTGGCGAGCGATGAGCGGAATACGCTCGTTTTTGTTGGTTATCAGGCGGAAGGCACGCTTGGTCGGCGGATACAGAAGGGTTGGAACGAGATGCAGTTTTCCCATGAGGGCCGACTGGAGACGATAAAGGTCGCGATGGACATAAGCACAATCGACGGCTTCTCCGGGCATTCTGACCGGAATCAGCTGGTGGAGTTCGTGAGACGGATACGACCGCTGCCGTCCAAGGTGATGTGTATGCACGGTGAGAATAGCAAGTGCATAGCGTTAGCAAGCGGGCTACACAAGAAGCTCAATATAGAGACGAGCGCGCCCATGAATTTGGAGACCATTCGATTAGTTTAGTATAAAGCGGCGGTTTTCTCCTTTACGCAACTCATCGCTGTTGAGTTGAAGAGCAAGGCGTGAGAGAGCGAGAGGTGTTCGAGCAGCTCCGGGATGCATCGTTACCCGTTGAATACGATGCTTCCGGCAGTATTGGGAAACGCTATCGTCGTCAGGACGAGTTAGTTAGGCACGCCGTACTGCATTACGATCGATTACGAACCGTTTGAAGAGGGTATGGTGACGATCCGGGGACGATACTCGATGAGCAGGTTCGCGTTCCGATAGAAATGCCACAGGGACTCTCTTATGCTTTGGGGCGAAAGCACAGCCGCTCACGGTGTAAGCCGATTGATTGGCTCGTATAAGGGGGCCCAGATGATCGCATTCGAAGGCGGTGCCTCCGAAGGATCCCATCCCCTCGCTCTGTTAGGTGAATTCGCACGTGCGAGGCAGACAACTAACTGCGAAGCGAAAGTATCCTTGGGCTGTTGTTCCTCGATTGGAACGAACGGAAGGGGGTAAGTTTATGAAGGGGCAATCTCTTGTGGATAGTAGGCGAAATGCTATTGGAACTCCACAAACAGCAGGATAGAGATAAAAAGAGAGAAGGGTAAAGGACGCTTAGTTTACGTGTTAAGTGAGCCGTATGGAAGCCAGGATAATTCTTGTGGAACCGAAGAACGAGGAGAATATAGGTGCAGTAGCGCGCGTAACGAAGAACTTCGGCTTCTCAGACCTATGCCTCGTTAGGCCACCGGATATCGGTAAGAAGGCGTTCTCGGTCGCCTCTCACGCGTACGATCTCCTCAGCGCGTGCACCATAGTGGACTCGGTAGAAGCAGCGATTGCGGGTTCTGCCCTCGTTGCGGGTACCACCGCGAAGCTCGGCTTTTCTGTTAATCGCCACATGAGAATGCCGTTTTTCTCACCACACGAGCTGAGAGAGAAGGCAGAAGGCAAAAGTGGTACGTTATCGCTCCTATTCGGGCGCGAGGACATGGGGCTCTTGAACGAGGAGATTATGCAGTGTGATATTGTTGTTTATATCCCCACGAGTCCTGTCTATCCCGTGATGAATCTTTCACATGCCGTTGCAGTCGTCCTGTACGAATTACGGGACGTGGAGTCAGAGTCCGGAGAGCGGGAATTAGCATGTGTAGAGGATAAAGAGCAGTTGTTTGCGCATCTGAGAACGTTCCTCGACGAGATCGAGTACAGGGAGCATAAACGGGAAAAGACCATGCTCATGCTCCGAAGAATACTGGGCAGAGCGGAGCTCACCCCGCGAGAAGTCCGAACGCTACGCGGGATCCTAAGCAAAGCAGAATGGAAGATAGAGAGAGAAGAAGACTCAACGTAAGTATTCCATCCACCATCTATGATTCCGTCCCAGCAATAAAATCCGATACTAACGTTAAAGCTGAAGCTCAATTATTAGTGGGTGATTCAAATGGAGCTGAAACTGAGTTCGCCGCAGGAATGCATTGGAGACTTCACGTATAACTTTATATGGCAGCACAAAGGAGCGAAACTGAAGCCTGAAGATCCTATCCCTTCGCAGCTCGACACGAGTTATACGTATCAAGAGGTAGTAGAAGCGCTGAAGAGCGGTGAGGACGTGCGTATCAAGGGCGACGTGGGCACGCGGGTTGGGTCGAGTTTGGGCGTCGATCTCGTCTTTTTTGGTGGTAACGGCAAGGAGCTGCCAGAGGGGGGATCTATCATAGTAGATGGCAATGCCGGCTCGCATCTCGGCTTGAGTATGCTTTCTGGCGCGATCTACGTCAACGGAGACGTTGCTGAACCACTGGGCAATATCGTGCAGGTGGAATCCGATTTAGACGGCTATAAGAAATTCGTCGCGATTACCTGGCTCTTGCATCATCCGGAAGAGCGCGCGCGAAACGCACTACTTACACCGAACGAGTTCAAAGACGGTGCGCTGGTGCTTGCTGATCGAATCGTGAGAAATACGCTTGCCGCACGCTGCATGACCGACTCGACGGTGCGCGTAAAGGGCGATGTAGGGATAAGCGTCGGGATACTGATGCGCAAAGGGCTGGTCGTTGTAGACGGGAATGCCGGCATGAATGCGGCTGCGCTGCTTAATGGCGGTACCGTTGTGGTACTAGGCAGTGCAGCGGAATTCCTGGGCGTGGAGCTGATAAAAGGCGTTGCATTCGTGAAAGGTAACGTAAAGGGCTATGTCGGTGCGAAAATGACGGGCGGACGGATCGTATGCAGGAGAACGAAGCCGATTCCGCCGGCTAGGGAGACGAAATTGGATAGAGAGGATCAGACGTTGCTATCGCGATATGGCGTTGCAGGGATGATGGCGATGAATTATGGTAGGTATGAGATGTGATGGGTTGAATAAGACCTTCAATAACCGTTTTTGAAGAAAAATCTGATGAAAAGGCAGATACGAGTAGAGCTAACGGAACGAGCTAAGCGACACATCATAAAACACGGCGTTAACGCTGGTAGAATCTCCACACATCGTCTTTATTACCGCACTTTGGACAAGTCACCGTCTTTACCAAGTAGGCTTTGCCTTCTTCAAGTTCCGGCATTATCGAGAAGGAGTACCCACAGTAGCTACATTTGTGTAGCTTCTCAGCCAGGAGGGTATTAAGAGCACGGACACTGTGCGGTTTACTCGACTTGTTCTTCTCGTTTTTCTCGGATGTTTTGCCGCCGTGGAGGTTGCTTCTCTCGAGAAACCGATATAGTTTTTCCCGGTAGGCTTTGACTTCGCCGATTTGAAGAGACTTTGACTGACGGGTCTTGGAATCATATTGGTCATGATGATCGAAACATAAGAAGGCCAAGTTGTCTGAACTATCATTGGCTGGATTTCTGTCAAGATGTGCAATCTGCCCTTTCTTCTCCCCATCGTCGTCCTTCAGACCAAAGCAGAGACAACAACGTCTCTTGCTCTTTAGAAGGACCTCCTCGTCCGCCTTAGAGTTCTTTTTGCGTTGAGCCTTAATCCCCATGGTGATCTCCGTGAACAGTCTTTATCTTTATTCTATTATCCCTCAATTGTACATAAATACCCGTAGTAATTTGGCATTCATGTAACTATTAGATACTAAAAAAATCCTCTCATCTCGCCCATTACGTCCGCTTACGTCTTTTATTACCTAGAACAAGTGGCTCATCCCTCTTTACTTAGGGCCATCAACGCGTGAGTACCTTTCTGATATACCCATGAAGCTACGGGGGGAGCAGCCGGCAACCAACCGGAGCAAATGGTGAGCCGGTCAGAGTTCTATATGTGACAAAGATGCTGTATAAGGTGTAAACAATTTCATCAGTGCTTCTTCTTAGAGCAAATAGCGATCAAACTCACCATCGGATCTTAGTGAAGCGCAGGTCCGGTCGGGTGCAGCGGCTTGTTAGCCACCTTTCAATCGAGTCGGATATTTAGGTCCTCCGAGGATAAAAGGCTTAAGCGACTCAGGGTAATATTCTAAATGCCTAACTTGCGCCAGAGAATCGCAGAGTTTCCTAAAGGTAGGAAAAATCTCTATTATTTCGTCCAGAAACCTGTCCCATAGAATGATCCTCGTGAATTCAACGGTTCCAAATTGCTTTGATATTTCAGGGTCTTCGGTGAGCACCGCTAAATCGGCCAAGCCTTTGGCTTCTGCTACGATAACAAGCCACTTTTCTGTTGCATTTTCCCAATTGTAGGATTGTGCTTTGTCTATTTTAGTCGCGATGCTGTGAATTAAAGCATCGTTTGGATCGGCAACTGAGTCGCTTTGCAAGTGAGCGCACCACCAGAGGATGCCGGTTTCAGGGTATTGATAAAGGCGAAGGCTGGTCAGGAGCGCGCTCAAGAGAGGAAAGTCTTGAATGGGGAACACAATTTCACTATTGTTCCCTAAGTATTCTTTGCAAATACCAATCAACTCGTCTATCAACTGATCGGGTCGAACTGATTCTAGCGAGGCCGGAGAGGGGTTTTTTAAAAAAAAGGACGCCGTAGACATTTTCGAATCCGTCCCCATCGAGTCTGTGTCTCAAATCTTTAGCGATCTTCTTCCACTTCTCGAAGAATCTCCTTTCCGGAGAGCCTACCTTTGGTTTGCGGTCGCTGTACAGACTAGTCATCTCGCATGCAACATCGATCTTTGAGTTACCGTCATTGAAGGAAATTATAAAATCTGGCGACTCGTCGCTCCTTGTGATTTGATAATTGCCAAGACCAAGCCGCTCCAGGATCAAAAGTAGTGATTCGGTCTCTTTCTCTTTTTTGCCTTTTAACTCGCCATACAGCACTCTGGATGCTAATTCGCTTTTGATAGATTTATTGTGAGTTCCCATATCTGTCACCTATAAATGAGTCTGAGCGGCAAACATTATCTTTCAATATTTATTCTCAACAGGATACCTAAAAACCTTCTGGTCATCTTTTTTACGCGAAACTTCTTGTCTTTGCAAGCATCACAAATGATGTCATTCTTCATTCCCCGCCCTCTTACGTTACGCCAGCCTCACGGTAGAAACTAGGTTCAAAGACGAGAAGAGGATCGGAACTCCTTTTTCTTACCCTAATCAGGACTTAAGTCGCCGGCTCTGCGATAGCTTTGTGCGGGCAGCCGGCCTTATCGCTCGCACCTGCAGCGTTGGGTGTATCGCTCCCTTTGAAGTACCAGAGCTGAAGCTGAAAGCTAACGTCCGCCGATGGATGAACAGGCCGGTGAGTACGAGCGGGTGGAAGAGGCCTCATTCAAACTCCGACAGCGCCGAGCACGCCCGGCACCGTACGCATCCCGCTTTGCACTTCCGCCAGCTCACGCCTGTGTCATGCAGTAGCTCCGCTACGCGTTCGTAAAGCTGTCGCATCCGATCGGGGCTTGGAGGTTTCTCATGCTCCAGTATTGATCCCGGTATAGGCCGAAGCGGTACGATAAACGGATAAACGCCCAGTTCAGCTAACATCCTGCTCCCCTCTATGATCGATTCGTCACGCTCGCCCAATCCGACAATTACGTAACTGCTCACCTGGCTCTCGCCAAAAAGTTCTACAGCTCGCTTCCACGCCTCTATGTACCGCTGAAAGGGTATATCAGCCTTGCACGGCGTTACTTCTTTTTGGATCTCCTTATCAAAGCACTCAACATGGATGCCTACGGTATCTACCGAATTGTACAGCCGATCGATCATGCCGAGCTCGTCCGGCGGTTCGAATTGTGCGTGGATCGGCAATTCCGTTGCCGCTTTTATCGCTTTTGCCACTTTTGCGAGGTGATTTATGCCCTTGTCTGGCGTGGCGGTCGTACCGGTAGTAAGCGTCACATGCGTTACGTGGTCCAAGTCTTTCGCCGCACGTGCCACTTCGGCAAGCTGCTCCGGCTTCTTCTTCGCTATTGTCGTACCCAGCTCTAAAGAGAGCTCGATTGCGCAGAACTTGCACCTTTGAGGCGTATTCCAGTACCTGCAGGTCTGTATCGTCGTCGTCGCTAAGCAATCCATTCCATGTAGCAGTGCGATTTTATAATAGGGGATGCCATCCTCTGTGGTCAGCTCCTGAAACTTCGTTGTGGGAAATCGCACTTCCGCGATTCGCTCGCCGTCCCGCTTGAGTACGTACGTGTTGTCCTCAATATCCAACCGATACGGCGACTGCGCGACAAACCAGCTCTGGGTAGCAACATTTGCGACCGTGTCGCCGACGATGAACATTCCGCCCGCGGCAGGGCCCGCCCCTGCTCGCCTGCCTTTCTCCACGCCTGATACGTGCGCACCCAGGCATAACAAGTCTACTTTTAAATCCCTAATTTCCATTGCCACTTCTTCTTCCTTATCAATCGTGTGATCCCGTCGCTTGTTACCATGCCGATAACCTTTCGCGTATCGTCGATGACCGGCAATGCGGATATGTTACTGCGCTCCATCTTCCGAATCACCAGCTCGAGCGGCTCGTCTAAAACCGCGGTGATCACTTTCTTCGTCATTATATCCGCCAATTCTGCGTGCCGCTTCGCCACTGCCGTGGATATATCCCACGCGGTTATCATCCCTGCCAGTTTCTCATCGTCCGATATAACGGGTATATGAGTAGATTGGGATTCCATTATCAGTTGTGCCGCGTCTGCTATACTTGCGCTCTCGCGTATGGTCGCCACGTCTCGTATCATAACGTCTTTCACCAGCGGTAGTTCGGTCTGTTTCATCGGTTTGGAGACGGTATCTGTTGGCAAGCGCTCTATCGGCAGCGCAAGCAGAAATTCGCCTCGTTCCACTCGGTTCTTCAATTCATCCGCTACTTTTTGCGCCATGAGAAAGCTTGAGAGCGGTGAAGTATGCGCTTCCTTGCCCTCTAGTTCTATCACACCGGATTTTAGCTCTTCATAGGTGACAGTTCGCAATACCGGTCGCTCTCGTCTGCCAACACCGTAATCAATCACGTCGGTAACAATATCAGCATCGCTTATCGCGGTCTTCTTCGCCATTCGCTCGTTCAAAATCGGTATCGGTATGCCTATACCCACGTACAGGGTAGCGCCGTAGCCGTAGAAGGTTGCGCCCTTCATGAATTCCGGATTCATGTCCTTCAGATCGCCCGTGACCATGAGCGTGCCGAAACGGTTAACAGGATCGTGTTGCGTCCCCAGTCCCACCACATATCCGCAGGCACCACAGAGGAAAATCCGCGTGCCTATACCGATGGTTTCGAAATCGGGATCGTTAGAAAGCGGTGAGAGTGCACCGGCGCCGGAATAATTCACGTTTCGATACTGGGGAAGCAGCGTACCCATGTAGGTGTATAACGTCCTGTCCGTGGAGTTTGTCGCACTGGCATACCGCTGATACGCGTTCCGCGGGTTGAACATAATCGCCTGATTCAAATCTTCGAGCGTAATCGTGGTTTCCAACTCTTTACGCGGATAGCAGTCCGTGCCATAGCTCGTAGCTCGCAGTTGTATCGACTTGCCCGCGGCTAAATCCTCGATGACATGCCCTCCGCCGTAATTCATCCCTTTGTCCTCGGACGATTGCGTCGCGCCGAGATACGCATCGACCGCGGCAATACCGGCATACGCCTCCACCTCGTTGAGCCATACCCGCTGCATTCGTATCGGCGGATCGGAATGCCCGAAATTAAGGAACACGCCAGAAGAGCACATAGGGCCAAACGTCCCAGTCGTGACAACGTCCACTTCTTTCGCCGCTTTCTCCGCGCCCAGTTCGCTCACGATCTCGCCCATTCTATCCGCCGTTACGACACGAACGCTGCCATCTTCAATTCGCTCGTTTATCTCCGCTATGCTCTTCTCAGTCATCGCACCCACCATACCTATACGAACGCAAACATTTAAAATCTTACGGATTTTGTACTATTTATTTGCATAGTTTAGTTTCACGATCGGCCAGGATATCTCGATCTCTTCCTCATCGTATCGCTTCTTCAGCGCTTTGATGGATTCATGCGTGACAATGTATTTATTTCGCCGCGGGTTCCTCCACCCGGAGGATAGGTTATATGAAAAGTGTGGTGAAAGGTGGAATAAGGATTTCACGGCGAACTAACGACGGGTAAAAAGACGATAAAGATAAAAAGTCATGCGGACTTAACGGCTCTATCGCTACCGTCAAGGTTTTATGGTTACTTCGTATAATTGAATGAAAGTGCAGAAGTTAGGTGTGATATCCAACTCGTGCGTCATATGGATCAGCACCACGATGTTGTGTGCTCTCAGTTTTCATAGCAACTCGTCTACCTGTGCCGTGTCGTTCTACGATCACAGTCAGAAGGAGAAACGTCACGGTGTTCGCTCCACAAAAACCTTTACTAACCTACAACTAACTTATAGACTATTCAGTAAACACGTATTTTTTGAGGAGTTTTTAGGGGTCAAGACAAAATGGGAGAAGGAGCAGGAGAAGGAGAGGAAGAACTATCGTTTGAAGCCTCGCTGAAGCGGTTAGAGGAGATCGTGGAGACGCTGGGTGAAGGTAATCTCTCGCTGGAAGAGTCACTGAAGATGTTCCAGGAAGGCATGGAGCTCTGTAAGGTTTGCAACACGAAGTTAGACGAGGCAGAATACAAAGTGGAGAAGCTGATGGAGAAGGAAGGCGGAGAAATCGGCGTTGAAGGATTCGAGGTAAAAGAGTAAGTAAGTAAGCTTCAGACCGTTACTTTTTGGCGACCATTACCTCCGTCGATTTTATTACGGCTTCTATTTCATCGCCGATCTTCAAGTCGAGTTCATCCACGGCGTTTTTCGTGATCAGCGCGGTGATAACCGTCGGCGTTTCCACCTCGATCCGTACAGAAGCGGCGATATCGCCTTTCTCAAGCCTCTTCACCTCGCCCTTGAGCTTATTCATCGTGCTTATCTTCAGGTGCAGCGCCTCCCAGAATTCCTCATCTGCCGATAAACCCTCTAAATAGCGTTCATAGCGTTCAAATTCATGTAAAATGCGCGCGCCTTCTTCCGTCAGCTCGGCACCGCCGCCGCCCTGCGCACCGCCTCGATACGTTTTCACTACCGGAGCGCCTACCGCAACCTCGATCTTCCGTATGTGCTCCCAGGCAGACCGGTAAGGGATAGAGAGCTTATCCGCAGCCTTCCTGATCGACTGCAACTCTTGAATCTCCCGGAGCAGTCTTGCCCGACCTTCACCAAGGATCGCCTGACCCTGGTGCTCGATCCACGGCTTATACCTCGGTTCGTATGTTCGGCTTGGTGTTGGCATGCGTATTTAAAACAAAGTCTGAACGCTTAAAATAACTTACTATTACATTACGCGCATGCCGCTAATTACTGCAATTTCTGCAGTCTTTGCAGCCTCCGAAATCTATGGTGATGACCCAAAAGGCTTCATCTTAGTTATGGGTTAATTATTTTGGGTTTTGGCGCAAAAGAGCATCAAATGGCTAATAGTTGCAATCAAGGCACCTCTTTTCCGACATCCATAATCCCTTTTAAAGGATTTTTAGATTTTTTCTCTTTTTGTATCCCCATAATTGCTAGGGTAGTACAAATCGCAATTATAATACCCCAGAAACAAGCTACAGCTGTCCATGAAACAAAATCTAGAAGAAACATTGTCGAGAAATAGCCTAACATAGGGATCCAAACTGATAAAAGTGAGCCTAAAATAATTATCTTTGCATCTAAGTCGTGAGGCTCTTTTTTGATTATAGCATTTATTAGTGTAGAGTCCAGAAATTATTTCGTCAGGAAGTTTCACCAAAACGCATGGTGAAGCTCACGGACAAAAAGATCAAATGGGCGGTTAATCAGGTGATCAAGAAAGGAGAAAGCACGGCGATGTCTGCCG
>Ga0307379_10000984_pt1 | contig 45964 bp, 42 predicted proteins | sample UN2MG_FD_202237 | JGI IMG/M metagenome (GOLD analysis project Ga0307379, IMG submission 202237) | Soil microbial communities from Risofladan, Vaasa, Finland - UN-2 | ecosystem: Environmental > Terrestrial > Soil > Coastal area > Acid sulfate soil | place: Finland: Risofladan, Vaasa | collected... | reverse complement strand
AACAGCTTCCACAACATGCCGCAGAAGCCGTGCACCGCGCCCACGGGCAGCCCGTCGGAGGGGCGCGTCAGCGGCGGCAGCGCGTGATAGGCGCGGAAAATATAGCCGGAGCCGTCGATCAGATAGACGTGGTCGCCGCGTCCGACCGGCTTTCCGGGGGCGGATTGGGTGGTCTTTTGGCTTTTCATGATGCGGGGAATATAGGGGCTGCGGTCCCCTCAAGGGAGTCGCTTCGCAGCCTCATCCACGGCCATAGACGTCATTCCGGCGGAAGCCGGGTGACGGCAGTCTCTAGGATTGCTTTTCCAGCTCGGGCTTCGGCTTGGCGGGGCTGCCCGGCTGCTGATTGCTGCTGCCCGGCGCAAACGCCTTGTCGGATCCCCCAAAAGTCTTCTCGATATAGTCGGTGAAGTACTTGTCGAGGAAGGGGAAGGCCCGGGCGAAGCGGGTAAAGTCTTTTTGCGCGATGAACAGCAGAAGCCCGTCTTCCAGCGCCTCCACGAGGCCTGTGCGCAGCTCCGACTTGACCAGCACCCGCTCGCCGAAATGCTCGCCCGGGCCGAACACTTTCTCGAAATGCTCGCCCGTGTCCGGGTTGTCGATGGTGAGCTTGAAGGCGCCGTTGATCACCGTATAGAAGCCGTCGATCAGCATGCCCGGCTCGAACACCTTGTCGCCCTTCCAGAAATGGATGTAGCGCGTGGCCGGCGGCAGCATCCTGAGCTGCACCAGGTTGGGCGGCATGACGGAGTTGAGCAGCCAGTTGATGCCGACGCGGAATTTTGCGGCAAAACCCGGCAGGAACGACAGGTAGAAGCCACGCCACAGGAGCCAGGCCAGCACGCCGGACAGCTTGAAACCGTAAACGTCGGCCACGGCCTTGCTCATGCCGAGCGAGGCGAGCGAGCCCTTGGACGTGTAGGCGAAGGGCTTGAGCTTTTGGCCCTTGAAGGATGCCATGATGTTGGCCGCCAACTGATAGCCCTCACGCACGGCGAACTGCGCCGTCTGCGTGGCGTAGTCGGCCGGATCTTCCTGCGGATTGTCATTCAGCGGGATCAGCGCCGCATCGCCAAGCGCCCAGACATGGTCGTGTCCTTGCACGCGCATGAAGCGGTCCGTGACGATGCGGCCCCAATGGAGATCGAGCCCGAGCATCTGCACCAGCGGATGCGGCCCGTTGCCGATCGTCGCCACGACGGTCGAGGCGTTGAGGATGGCGCCATTGGTCAGCGCGACACCGGTGGACGTGGCGGACTTCGTGCCGACGCCCGTCAGCACCTCGATGCCCTGACTTCTCAGTTGTTGCGTCGCGTAGGTGGCAAGATCGGCCGGGAAGGTGGGCAGGATGCGCGGCGCGTACTCGATGAGATACATGCGGATCTCATCGACCGAGATGTTGTGATAATAGGGCAGCGCCCGGCGGATCAGCTCGCGCATTTCCGCCACCGTCTCCACGCCCGAAAAGCCCGCACCCACGACGATGAAGGTGAGGAGCTGCTCCTTCACCGCGCGCTCGGACGTCACGTCCGCCGTCTCCAGGCAGCCGATGACATGGGTGCGCAGCATGTGCGCATCCGTCAGGTCTTTCATGGTCAGCGCGTGATCGGCCATGCCGGGAATGCGCCCGAGATCGACGCCGGTCCCGAGCGCCAGCACCACCTCGTCATATTTCAGCTCGACGGGAGTCATCCGTGAGCCCTGCATGACGATCGCCTTCTTCTTCTCGAAGTCGATGCCCATGACGCGCGCCTGGCGCACCTGAACCTTGCTCAGGAGCTGCCGCAGCGGCACCACCGCGTCGGAGGAATTGATGCTGCCGGAAGCCACCTCGGCCAGCAGAGGCTGGAACACGAAGTAGTTGTTGTTGTTGATGAGCTCGACCTCGACCGTGCCGCGGCCGAGCTTCTCCAGAGACTTCGCGGCGAACACGCCGCCGAAGCCGCCGCCAAGTACGATGACCTTCTTTTTCTTGTCTGACTTTTCTTTGCCTGCCATGGGCTTGCCCAGCCTTCCCGTGGTTTGCTCAGAATACCTACGCCAATGCCCCGGCGCGTCAAGTCACGCCTGGGGATCGTCAACGGCTTAGAGGCCGCGCATGGCGCGAGCGTGACCGAAGATGACCCAAGCTTAGGCGAGGATAGACAAAGGATTAAGGTTGCCGGCAGGGCGGCTCAGGCGGTGGCCGCTGCGTGACGCGGTTCGGGCGGCTGTAGCTTCGCCCAGGCGGGGCGCTTGAACAGGAAGCGTGCATGCGTGTTCTTCACCAGGACATGCAGGATGAGCGGCGTGACCACGCCTGCCGCGGTGACGGTGAGCGCGACGAGACCGAGGTCGAGGTCTGGCGCGAATTTGAGAAGCAGGCTCCGCGTCGTCGCCATCGGCAAGAAGAAGGCGAGATAGACCACGATCGAATTCTCGCCCGCGTAGCGCAAGGGCAGGGCCCAGCCGCGCGTCGACAGCAGGACCGAGACGGCAACCACGGCAAGCGCGCCGAGCAGGCCGAGACCCAGATTGACCACGGGGATCTCGGAATAGCCGCCGAACACCATCACCGCCTCGAACACGGCCCAGGCAGCGAGGAATAGCAGCGCCTCGAGCCGGTTGCCGGCAATGGTGGCGGCGAAGTTGAACACGTAAGGCGCGAGCACGTAGCCCGAATAGAAATAGACGAAGCGGGAGCAGAACTCGTCGATCACGATCCAGCCGGTTTGCACGTCGGCGATCTGCAGGAACGCCGCCGCGGACCACAACATCGCCTGGGGCACATCGCGCATGAGCTTGGTCACGACGAAGAAGATGGGCAGCAGATAGATGAACCACAGCGTGCCGAAGGGCTCGATGAAGGCGAGCACGTAAGCGTGCGCCACGCCGGCCCACCCGGACTCGGCGGCGAAGCCAGGCGCCTTGAAGACGAACTGGATGGTCACCCACAGCACGTAGAAATAGGCGAAATGGACGACCTTGGTATCGAGATAGGAACGCCAGTTACGGTCGATGACCCGCGCCAGGAACAGTCCCGAAATGAGAGAGAAATCGGGCATGCGGAACGGTTTGGCGAAGGCGACCAGCGCCCCCATCCAGCTCGTCTCGCCGGCGGCCGTCTCCACGCCCAGGGTCGAATGCATCATCACCACCATGACGATGCAGAATCCCTTGGCGTAATCGACCCATGCGACCCTGTCCGGGTTCAAGTCCATACCGCGCATCTCTCCTGGGCCCGTCCCGCTGTGGGACGCCTGCCGGATACGTTGCAAGGAGCGGGCTAGAGCCCGATATGAGGGTTAAGATGGGCGCCGTTGCCTAAATTCGTGGGTTTGGCTAGGGTCGCCCGGCGAAGCACCCGTAGCTCAGCTGGATAGAGCGCTGCCCTCCGAAGGCAGAGGTCACAGGTTCGAATCCTGTCGGGTGCGCCACGGCTCCTCCTCACAAGCGATTGATTGGCGACGAAAACCAGTGGTTCTCGCGTCCATCGGCAAGAATTCATCGCCCGCGATGGTTGGGGATACTGGGGGACGCCTGTGGTTTTTGCCCACGTAGTCGGCTATTTTCTCGGCACCCGCGCCATAGAACACTTGGCCCAACCAAGAGGCGCGTGCAAGGGAGGAGACTGAACACATGCGCAGAATTCTTCTGATTGCCGCAGCGGCCTCGATTGCACTTGTCGGCCTGTCGGCCAACCAGTGCGGTGGTGGCGGTGAAGAGGCGGCGCCGGCGAAGCCGGCCGAGGAGATGCCCGCTAAGCCGGACGAGTCCATGTCGGACGAGTCCATGCCGGACGATTCGATGTCCGGCGATTCCATGGACGACTCGTCCCCGCAGTAGCGGTCTTCGAGACAGAGGCAGGGCCGCATCGCCTTCGGGCGCTGTGGCCCTTCTTCTATTGTGCGCTGCGCGCCGGAAAGGCGTTCACCAGCGGCGCCAAATCCCGTGCCGTCTCCCAGTCGCCGCCGCGTTGCGTCAGGCCAAGCCGCACGATGACGAGATCGCGCGACGGCACCACCGCCACCACCTGCCCGTCATAGCCGAGCATGTAGTAACCGTCGTCCGGCATGGGCGGCTCGCCGAGCCCCGGCGATTCCGGCAGTTTGAGCCAGACCTGCGCGCCATAGTCGTCGTGCGGCGATTGCGGCGTGGGCTCGAGCGAATAGGCGACCCAGCCCTCAGGCAGCAGCCGTTCCCCGCGCCACACCCCGTCTTGCAGGAACAGGAGCCCGAGCCGCGCCCAGTCGCGCGCCGAGGCGTACAGAGATGAGGCGCCCATCAGCGTTCCGGATGCATCGGGTGCAAGCTCCGCCGTGCGCATGCCGAGCGGCGCGAACAGACGCTCACGTGGAAAGCGCAAATAGGCGCGCTCATCCGCGAAGGTCTCGCGCAAGATGGCAGCGATGATTTCGGTCGTCCCGCCGGAATAGGACCAATGCGTGCCGGGCGCATGGATGAGCGGCTTCGAGGCGGCGAAGGCCGCACCGTCCCCGTGCACGAACAGCATCTGCGAGATATCGCTGAGCTGGTTCCCATAGCTCTCGTCGAAGGCGAGCCCGCTCGTCATGCGCATAAGCTCATCGAGCGTGATGGCCCCGCGCGGATCGCCGTCCCCCCGCCATTGCGGCATCAAGCGCGTATCGTCCAGCGCGAGCGCGCCGTCTTTCGCGCGTAAAGCCACAAGCGCATTGATTGCCGCCTTGCTCATCGACCAGCCGATCAGCGGCGTTTCGGCGTCGAAGCCATCCGCGTAGCGCTCGGCCACGATGCACCCGCCATGCACCACGACGAGCGCGCGCGTGCCGCGAGGATGCCCGGGGTCGGGATCTGAGAAAATTGCATCGATTGCGCGGTCGGCGGCCGCGCCGTCGATCCCTTGGGGCCATGTTTCGGCCGTCACACGTTCGCCGTCGGGCCATTCGGCCTCAAAATCGGGTGGTGGGGCAGGCGGAAACAGACCGGCGGCTTGCGCCCGCAAAAATTGCGCGGGCACACCGTCGATCAGGGTACAGCCGAGCCCGTCGCGGTGGATCGCGGTCTGACCGGCAATCCCGAAGGCAGAGGTCGAAACCTCCTTCGCGTCCGGATCGAGGGTCGGCGTGAACAGCCTCAAGGCGTCGAGCCCGGGGCCTGAGAGGTCCTCCGTCATCAGGCTGTCCAGATCCCGGCCGGCGATGAAAAGTCCGGCGCAGAGCGTCTGGGCCATGTAGCCGGAGCCGAGCAGCGCCACGCGGTAAAGCCGTGGAAGCGCGATCGCCGCCGCCGTCACCACGGCAATGGCGGCAAGCATCAGCCAGAAATTGCGGGAGAGGCCGAGCCGCATCGGCGCCTATGCCAGCGCCTTCGCCGCCTTCAGCACCTCGCCGGCGTGCCCGGGCACCTTCACCTTGCGCCACACGTTCCGGATCACACCTTTGCCGTCGATGACGAAGGTGGAGCGCTCGATGCCCATATACTTTCGGCCATACATGCTCTTCTCCACCCAGGTGCCGTAAACCTCGCAGACCTTGCCGTCCTCGTCCGCAGCGAGCGGGAAGTTGAGTTCGTATTTCTCCTTGAACTTGTCGTGCTTCTTCACTGGGTCCTTCGAGATGCCGATGATCTCGGCGTCCACCTTGGAGAAGTCGGGCAGTGCGTCGCGAAAGGCGCACGCTTCCGCCGTGCAGCCCGACGTGTCGTCCTTCGGATAGAAATAGAGGACCACGGTCTTCCCCTTGAGATCTTTCAGCGAGATCTTGCCGCCGCCGTCCGTGGGCAGGGTGAAGGGAGGGGCCTTGTCGCCGACGTCCAAGCTCATTCTCTTTGCCTCCTAGCGAAGCCGCTTGATCACGCGCACATGCGGAATGGTTTGCCTCTCGAACGGCGCGCCTTTTTGAGCATAGCCGAGCTTCAGATAAAAGCCCTCGGCGCCGACACGGGCGTCGGCGATCATGACACGGAAGCCGGCTTGCGTGCCCCAGCTCTCGGCATAATCGAGAAGCTTTGTGCCGACGCGCGCGTTCCGCTCCATCTCAGAAACAGCCATCTGCTTGAGATGCAGCGTCACCTCGTCGAAGGGGTGCAATGAGACCGTGCCGACAACCCTGCCGAAGGTGACCGCGCAGAAATGCTGGCGCGTGGTATCGTCGAGACGTTCCTCGGGCGAAACCGTGAGCCCCAGAGGCGCCCGCAGAACCGCGTCGCGCAAATGCACCGCCTGTGCGTAAAGGTCCGAGCCGAGAGGCGCCTCGAAAATCAAGACGGTGGGTCCTTCGTCCATAGTCAGCCTTACTCCTGCTCGGCGAGGCGCTCGACCATCCCCCAAATAGCACTGATTTGTGACGCCTCCTTGCCGAGGTAGTCGAGCCCTGTGTAGCCCCACCAGTCCCAGCAGCCTTCCGGGTTGATCCCGGAGATGGCTTTTGCCTGCGGAAAGAGAATGACCAAGCGATTGGTATCGGCGATCTCGGCGAAGCCCGTGCCCCGCACGAACGCATCGCCCACCTCGTCGCGCGACTGGTTGCAGCCATGCAGCGCCACATGGACGAGGCAGCCGGGTGCCGTTTTGCACACGGGCGGCACATAAACGACGCCCTCGTCGGCGAAGCCGTCGCCGGGATCCGAGAAGGGATCCTGATCGAACACCACGAATTCGCCTTGTGGGTCCGCTGAGGCCGGCTCCAGCGGCCCGTAGATCCAGCCCAGGATCGCCTTCGCTTGGTCGTAGTCGCAGTCGCTCATGAACGGCGCCTCGGTGAGACCGCAAGCCGCGCCGCCGTCCTCCGTGATGAAGGCATGGCCGCCCGGACTCTCGATGAGTGTGACATTCACTGCCGGTACGCCGGCCGCCTCGTAGAAGCTCCTGGCCGCCTCGACCACCGGCCGTGTGACGGTTTGGTCGTCGTCGCCCGAGAACAAGTAGACATTGTGGGTTGCGAGGCTCTCGAGCGGGTCGATGGCGCCTTCGCCGGCTAGCTCTTTGGCCCGTTCTACGAGATCTTCAGGGTCGGGCGCGCCCACCGTCGTCTTCATGCAGCTGTAAAGCGCCTGCATGGCGTTCTGCCCGACGGCGGTCGGCCAGAAGGGAAAGGCGCGGGAGGCTGAAGTCTCGGCGCAGGCGAATGGTCCGCCCGCCACGATCCCGGCGCCCACAATGTCCTTGGCATGCGCGAGTTCGATCTGCCCGGCCATATAGGCGCCCGACGACAGACCGGACACGGAAGTGGCCGGCAGAGCCGTGCCGAGCTTGGGCAAGGCCTCCGCGCTCCAGGCGCCCGGCGCCCAAAGACCCACACCGGCTAGAAGCGCCACCGTTGCGCCGATCACCACTCCGACTTTTTGCAGAGGCATTGCCGCATCCTCTCTTCGCCGATTTGGGGCGGCGGCTGTCATAAACCGGCCCGGCTGACCTCGAGACAGGTCATTGTGACCCAGAACCCAAAAATCTCTTGCATACGAAGAACACGGGGTGCAAATAGCGCCTCTTATTCGGACGGGGTTCGCACCCTTGAGTTCGTCTGGATCTATCTGCTGGTTGGGGAGGACGCCATGTCCAGTGACGCCCTCTTCCAATTGGGGATGGACTTGGATCATGGTTCAAGCACCGCCCAAACGGAAGAAAAGCATTCCCGGTGCCTCGATCCCCAAATGGGAGAGGAGCGCAAGGATTTTTTCTGTGAGAGAGACGGAGTCCGCTACGCGGGAACTCATCTCCTAATCGATCTGGTTCGGGCGGAACGGCTCGACGATATCGACCACATCGAGCAAACGCTGAGGCGGTGTGTGGAGGCTGCAGGGGCGACGCTCCTGCATATTCACCTTCATCACTTCACGCCGAATGGCGGGGTCTCGGGTGTTGCGGTTCTCGCCGAGTCGCATATCTCGATCCATAGCTGGCCCGAATACGGCTACGCCGCGCTCGATGTGTTTATGTGCGGCGACGCCAATCCCAACGCCACCATCGACGTGCTCAAAGAGGCGTTCGCGCCCGGCAAGGTGGTCGTCAAAACGCAACTTCGGGGCAAGGAAATTCAGCGATGGAACGGTGGGTCGAAGAGACGCTCCATGGCGGCTTCCGTGTCCGCCTGAAGGCGGACCGGATCCTCTTCGATAGCGAGACCGAGCACCAGCAGCTGATCATCTTCGAGAACGAGGATTTCGGCAGGGTGATGATGCTGGACGGCGTCGTTCAGCTCTCCACCCGTGACGAGTTCGTCTATCACGAGATGATGGCCCATGTGCCGCTGTTCGCGCATGGCAAGGCGAAGAAGGTGCTCATCGTCGGTGGCGGCGATGGCGGCGTGCTGCGCGAGGTGCTGCGGCACCCCGAGGTCAAGCGTGCGACGCTGTGCGAGATCGATCGCAGCGTCATCGATCTTTGTCGCGAGCACTTCCCGGATGTGTCGGGCAGCGCCTTCGAGGACAAGCGCACCAAAGTGGTGATCGCCGACGGCACCAAGCTCGTGCACGAGACCGAAGAGCGCTTCGACGTAATTTTGGTGGACTCCACCGATCCCATCGGGCCGGGTGCCGTGCTCTTCACCAAGGAGTTCTATACCGATTGCCGCCGCGCGTTGGCACCGGGCGGCATTCTCGTCACCCAGAACGGGTTGCCCTTTCTGCAAGCCCCGGAGCTCAAACAGTCGGTGAGCTATTTCCGCGAGCTGTTCGACGATTCCTTCGCCTACGTCGCCACGACGCCGAGCTATTTCGGCGGCTCCATGTCGTATGGCTGGGCCACCGACAACAAGAAGCTGCGCCACCACCAGCTCAAGAAGATCGCGCGGCGCTACAAGAAGGCTGGCAGCTTCCCCACGCGCTATTGGAGCCCCGAGACGCAGGCCGCGGCCTTCGCGCTGCCGACCTATATCCGCGAGCTGGTCGAGCCTTAGCCCTACAGCCGTTCGAACTCCGGCAGGTCGCCCACCAGCGGCTGACAATAATCGTAGAACGCGGGGCTCACATTGTTGCGGCCCAGCAGAAACTCCTCCGGCACGTGCCGCGCATGGCGCGCGACCGCCGAGAGCTCGGCCCGGCCATAGGCGCTGCGATAGTTATCGATGGCGTTCGAGGTGCGGATGATGGTGACCGAGGCGCCGGAATCGCCGCCGGCCGCGAGACCCGCCGCATGCCGCCCCACGCCACGCGCCTCGACCGCATCGATCACGGAGGTCTCGGGCCAGCAACGCTGCAGATAGCCGAACGTATCGGCGCGTACGCGCAAGGACTTGCCGCCGGCCGGGGTCAGCCCCTTCTTGAGGATACTGGCGAGCCCATCGCCGAGCGCGCCCGAGCCCGAGAGCTGCACATTGCCGTGCGCGTCGACTTCGCCTGAGCCCATCAGCTGCGGCCCGATCTCGTTGCCGTCCGCGTCGCGAATGCCCTCGCTGATAGCGATCTGACAGCGGCCGAGCTTCGAATAGACCGCGTCCACGTCGGCCAGAAACGCGTCCATGACGAACGGCACCTCGGGGACATAGATCAGATGGGGCGCCGGACGCCCGGCCGGGTCCGGATCGGTCTCGCGCATCTCGCGCGCAAGCGCGGCAGATGCGGTGAGGAAGCCGGCGTTGCGGCCCATGATGATGTTGATCTTGATCCCGCCGAGGCTCGCATTGTCGAGCGCGTCCCCCATATGGGCGAGCGTCACGAAGCGCGCCGCCGAGGGGAAACCTGGTGTGTGGTCGTTTTCGCGCAGATCGTTGTCGATGGTTTTCGGCACGTGGAAGCAGCGCATCTCGTAGCCCAATTCAAGCGCCTTCTCCGAGATGATGCGGCAGGTGTCGGCGGAGTCATTGCCGCCGATATAGAAGAAGTAGCGGATGTCGTTGTCCCGGCAGCCTTCGAGGATCTGGGCGCAATAGGCCTCGTCAGGTTTGTCGCGGGTAGAACCGAGCGCGGCGGACGGCGTGCGCGCGATGCGCTCGAGCCGCGCCGGGGAAATGCCGGTGAGATCGATCAGTTCTTCCGGGTGGCCCTTGGCGATGCCGCGCACCCCATGCCGCGTGCCGAAGATGTGCTTCACCTTGCCTTGCTCGACGAGCCCGGCGCGCAAGCCTTCGATGACGCCGACCAGCGATTGACTGATGACGGCGGTCGGCCCGCCGGACTGCCCGATGACCGCATTGCCGGTTGGAAGATCGACCACGCTTCCCCTCCTTGGGTTTTTGAGGCGGCACCATGCCTCGGCGGCTGACGCCGCGCAAGGTGGAGGGGTGGGCGAGGTGTCTGCCTAGCCGAGCTGCAACAGATGCAGGCTGAACAGATCGTCCGCATCGGTCCAGGTCTTCACCGGTCGCCATCCAGCGGTCTCAGCCAGCGCCTGGAATTCGGGAACCGAATATTTGTGGGAGTTCTCGGTGTGGATGCGCTCGCCTTTGGCAAATGAGAACGTGCGCCCGAGCACACGGACCTTCTGGTCCACGAGGCTTTCCAGATAGATCTCGATACGACCTTTCTCATCGTTGTAGAGGGCGCAATGCGCGAACCGCGTGGTGTCGAAATCGCCGTCGAGGTCGCGATTGACGCGGGCCAGCATATTGAGACTGAAAGAGGCGGTGACGCCGCCGTCATCGTCATAAGCGGGGATGAGAATGTCGAGGCTCTTCTTGAGATCGACGCCGATGAGGAATTTGCTGCCCTGCCCGAGAAGCGCGGCGGCGTTGTCGAGGAAGGCCTTTGCCTCGTCATGGGTGAGATTGCCGATGGTCGAGCCCGAGAAGAAGCCGAGCTTCTGCCCCCGCGGTGCACCGGCAAGGGCGCGCGCCCGTGTGAAGTCGCCGACCAAGGGTTTGACGGTGAGCCCGTCGTGCTTGGCCTCCAGCCGCTTCGCCGCGTCGGCCAAGAAAGATTCTGAGACGTCGATGGGAATATAGGTGTCGAGCCCGGCAAGGGCGTCGATCAGCAGGCTCGTCTTGCGGCTCGAGCCGGAACCGAACTCCACGAGAATATCCACGTCGCCCGCGAGTGCCGCGATCTCCGCGCCATAGGTCTGGAGGAGGGCCGTCTCGGTGCGCGTTGGATAATATTCCTTGAGCTTGGTGATCTCCTCGAACAGCGCGGAGCCCACCGCGTCATAGAGGAAGCGCGAGGGAATGTTGCGCGGACGGTGCGAGAGGCCTTTCAAAACGGCGTCGGCGAACTCCGCCGTCTCGGCCTTGCGCCGCGCGGCTTTGGCCGCCGAGGTGCCGGACCGGCCCTCGGCCAGCAATGACGAAATATCGCTCGCCATTACGCGTCCGCCGCGAGCCGCAAGCCGGTGAACTGCCAGCGCTGATGGGGATAGAAGAAATTGCGATAGGTTCGCCGCACATGCCCTTGTGGCGTAGCGCAGGAGCCGCCCTTGAGGACGAACTGGTTGCACATGAATTTGCCGTTGTACTCGCCGACAGCGCCGGGCTCAGGCCTGAAGCCGGGATAGGGGAGATAGGCGCTTGCCGTCCACTCCCATACATCGCCGAACATCTGCGCGAAGCCGTCGCCTGACGTGGCTGGCATGGGGCGCAAATGATCGGCGCCGAGGTCACGGCCCGCGACGGGCAGGCTCGCTGACGCCACTTCCCATTCGAACTCCGAAGGCAGCCGGTAGCCGGCCCAGCGGGCAAACGCGTCTGCCTCGAAAAAGCTCACATGAGTCACGGGCGCGGCCGGATCCACCGGGCGATAACCGAGAAGGCTCATCTGCATATAGCCGCCTTGCGCCTCCTCGAAATAAAGCGGGCCTTTCCACACTTGCGCGTTGACCGTGCTCCAACCGTCCGCGAGCCACAGCGTCGGCGTCGCATAACCGCCGCCCTCGATGAAGTCGATCCATTCTGCGTTGGTGACGCAGCGATTGGCGAGCCGGAAGGGCCGGATGAGCGCTTCGTGGCGCGGGCCTTCGTTGTCGTAAGCGAATCCGTCGCCCTCGTATCCGACTTCGAAAATGCCGCCGTCGAAGGACGTGAAGGCGAGCGGCGCGGCCGTATGCACTGACACACCGGGCTTCGCCTCGCGATAAGCAGGCTTGAGCGGCTCGGCGGCGAACAAGCTCAAGATGTCTGTGAGCAACAACTCCTGATGCTGCTGCTCGTGATTGATGCCGAGTTCGATGAGCTCCGCCGCGTCCTCCGGCAGACCGTTGACGAACAGACGCTCCAGCGCCTCGTCCACATGAGCGCGGTAGGCGCGCACTTGGGCCGCGGACGGGCGCGTCAGCAATCCACGTTGGGGCCGCGGATGCCGAGGCCCCACGCTCTCATAGTAGGAGTTGAAACAATACTCGAAGGTCTCGTCGAACCGCCGGTAGTCGGGCAGGAAGCGTGGCAGAACGAACGCCTCGAAGAACCAGGTGGTATGCGCGAGATGCCATTTGGTCGGGCTCGCATCGTCCATGGCTTGGACGACTTGATCCTCATCGCTCAACGGTGCCGCGAGGCCTAAGGACAGGCGGCGCGTCTCCATCAGGCGGTCTTGTAACGAGGTGGATTTCGAGGTGGGATCACGCCGGGGTTCAACGAGAACGGTATTGATGAGGCTCATGGTTCCTCCCGTGGGGGCTCGGGGGCCTGTCTCTCAAACGAGCGATTTAGCAGCTTGTTCCACTACAGGAAACGAGCAAACATGCACAAATCCGTGACGATTGTTTGATTCTTGAGGGAAGTCGTCCCGTGTTCCAGCCCGACCACGATCCGCTGTTTTCTCTCGACGGACGCCAATCGGAAGCCGCCGCAGCGATTCAGCGCGGCGTATGCCGCAGTCTCCGCGCGCTCGGGCACTCGGTTGTATGCGAGCTGCCGCTCGCCAATGGCCGCCGCGCGGATGTGGTGGGACTGTCACCGTCGGGCGACTTGCTGATCGTCGAGATCAAGTCGTGCCTGATCGATTTTCGCACGGATGGGAAGTGGCACGACTATCTCGACTATTGCGACCGGCTCTATTTCGCCGTCGACGCCGATTTCCCTTGCGATGTGCTCCCCGAGGACGCTGGTCTCATCCTGGCGGACCGTTACGGCGCGGAGCTGATGCGCGAGCCCGTCGAAGAGCGGCTCAACGCCGCGCGGCGCAAGGCCGTGATGCTTTGCTTCGCGCGCGCGGCAGCCTTGCGCCTCCAGCATCGTCTCGATCCCGGCTGCGGCTTCGAAAGCTAGAAAGCTGACGTTATTTCGGTGCGCGTTTGGCGAGGATGCGCTGAAGCGTGCGGCGATGCATGTTGAGCCGCCGCGCCGTCTCGGAGACGTTGCGGTTGCACAGCTCATAGACGCGCTGGATATGCTCCCACCGGACGCGATCGGCCGACATCGGGTTCTCCGGCGGCGGCGCCTTGTCGTTTGGCGAGGCGGTAAGCGCGTTATAGACATCGTCGGCATCGGCGGGCTTGGCCAGATAGTCGACGGCGCCGATCTTCACCGCGGTGACGGCAGTAGCGATATTGCCGTAGCCGGTCAGCACGACGGCCCGGGCCTCGGGACGCACGTCTTTCAGCGCGGCGATGACGTCGATGCCGTTGCCGTCGTCGAGCCGCATGTCCACAACGGCGAACGCGGGTGGGCGGCGCTTGAGGGAGGCCAGGCCTTCCTCGACCGTGGCGGCCGCTTCGACGGCGAAGCCGCGCGCTTCCATGGCGCGGGCGAGGCGCTGCAGGAAGGCCTTGTCGTCGTCGACGATCAGAAGCGTATTGTCTTCTAGCGGCAAGAGAATGCCCTGTGGCGAGGTGGAGACCTGTTGGGCTTCCATAGTTGAGCTCCTATAACGCTGCTCCAGCCCAACCCTGACGTAAGCTCCCAGACGAATTAGTGAATTTGTTTTGCGTACAGGTAGGGCGTTTCACGCGGGGAGGCAAGCCTTCGTCCCCCACAACCGCGCATCAAAGTGAATGAAATCGGGGAAAAACTAAGTCGTTTTGGGGCCGTGCGGCCCAAAAGCCTGCGTGAAACACTGAAACTAGAGGAATGGCATTGGCTGCGGGGTTTCCGGGCCCGCCTTTTTCTCGAACCTGGCCCGCGGCCAGATCACGGTCACCACGGCGCCGACCGCGGGCTCTTGGTGATTGGCGAGTTCGAGCCGCGCGCCGGACCGTTCGAGGAGCGTCTTGGCGATGAAGAAGCCGAGACCCATGCCGATATGTTCGTCCGGTTGCTCCTCGCCCAAGCTCTTGCCGGGACGTGTGGTGACGAAGGGCTCACCGAGCTGTTCGAGCACGCTGGGCGGAAAGCCCTCGCCGTCATCGGCGATGACCACCCGCACCTCGTCTTGCGTCCAGTCCGCGTCCACCTCCACCTTGGTCGCGGCGAAGTCGATGGCATTCTCCACGAGATTGCCGAGACCGTAGATCATCCCCGGATTGCGCTGCGTCACCGGTTCGCGCGCCGCTTCGCTGCCGGGCTCAACGTTCGCGCGAGGGCCGGTTGTGACCTCGATAGGGACGGCGACCAGACGGTTCGGCTCGACCACCTCCTCGATCAGATGGCTCACCGGCATGCGCGATACAATGATGTCGAGCTGCTCGCCACGGCCCGCGAGTTCTTTCAGGATCTCGCGGCAGCGCTCGGCCTGTGTGCGCAGCAAAAGCAAATCCTCGTAGTGGCGATCGGCTTCCCCCGCATCGTGCAGGAGCTCCTTGGTAACCACGGCGATCGTGGCGAGCGGTGTGCCGAGCCCATGCGCGGCCGCGGCGGCCAGCCCGTCGAGCGCCGAAAGCTTCTGCTCGCGCGCGAGCACCATCTCCGCGGCGGCCAGGGCTTCCGCCATGCGCCGTCCTTCCTCCGCCGTGCGCCAGGAATAGAAGCCGATAAACAGAATGCCGGAGACGACAGAGGCCCAGACGCCGAGCACGTAAGGGAGCGGCAGAACGAGGCTCTGCCCGCTGAACCAGGGCAGCGGGTAGTGGTAGACGGTGAGCAGGCTCGCAGCGCCAATGGCGAGCACGCCGAGCGCCACGGTGATCCGCAAAGGCAGCGTCGAAGCCGACACCGTGACTGGCGCGATCAGCAGGAAGACGAATGGATTCTCGACGCCGCCGGTGAGAAACAGCAGCGCGGCGAGTTGAACGATGTCGTAGCCCAGCATGATGAAGGCGTAATTGCTCTTCAGCCTTTGACTGGCCGGGAAGCGGATACGCAAAGCCACGTTGAGCCATGCGGACAGTGCGATCACCGCGAAGCACCCGCCGATCGGCACGTCCATGCCGAGCACCCAATAGGCTCCGATCACCGTGAGGCTCTGCCCAAGCACTGCAAGCCAGCGCAGACGCACGATGGTGTGTAGACGCAAACGGCTCTCGCCGGCGCGCAGCCACTCCGGAACGGCGGCGCCGGCGGCGGTTTGACTATTGTCGAGTGCGGTCATAGGTGAACCCTAGCATGTGGCGGAGAGCCATAATTCCGACAAAGCGGGCGCGCAGCGCAAGGAAATGAACGAGACGACGCAAAATTTCCGCGAAAACAATGGCCGTGGGCGCGATCTCGAGGCCCTGCCTGTGGACGTGCGCGGTCTCACCAAGCGCTATGGCGCGGTCACGGCCGTCGATCACATCAGTTTTACCATCGAGCCCGGCACGACGGTGGCACTGCTCGGCGGCAACGGCGCTGGCAAGACCACGACCATCGCCATGCTGCTCGGGCTCATCCAGCCGAGCGCCGGCGAGGTCCGCGTGTTCGGGGCGGATATGAGCCGCAGCCGTTACGACGTGGCGCAACGGCTGAACTTCCAGAGCCCCTATGTGGACCTGCCCGCACGGCTTACCGTGAAGCAGAACCTCACCGTCTATGCGGGGCTGTATGGGATCGCCAACGTGGCCGAGCGTATAGCCTACGTCGCCGAGCATTTGCAGATCGCGGACCTGCTCGATCGTCCCACGGGAAAACTTTCCGCCGGTCAGAAGACCCGCGTCGGCCTCGCCAAGGCGCTGCTCAACGCACCGGAGCTGCTCTTGCTCGATGAGCCGACCGCCTCGCTCGACCCCGACACCGCCGATTGGGTTCGCGGCAAGCTGAAAGACTATGCGCGGACCCGCAACGCGACCGTGCTGCTCGCCTCCCACAACATGGCCGAGGTGCAGCGTCTCGCCGATCGCGTCATCTTGCTTCAGGCCGGACGCATCATCGAGGACGAGACGCCGAAGGCGCTGATCGAATCTTACGGCCGCGAGACGCTGGAGGATGTGTTTCTCGACGTGGTGCGCGGCCGCACTTCGGAGAAACTCGACACTATTTCCGAGCCGGAAAGGAAAGCATCGTGAGCGCGCCGCCAGTCATCAGCGGCGTGGAGCCGGTGCTTCTTCCGCCGAGTGGCGTTCAAGCGTCGTTGCGCCGGGTGGCCGCGCTGGTGCGCCGCTACGTCTATCTCCTGCGCAGTTCCGGCGTGCGCCTGGTGGAGCTCATCTATTGGCCGTTTCTCCAGATGCTGACTTGGGGCTTTCTGCAGAAATATCTCGCCAGTACGGAGAACCCCTACGCGCAAGGCGCCGGCGTCCTGATTGGCGCGGTGCTTCTGTGGGACATTCTCTTCCGCTCGAAGATCGGTTTCTCAACCACGTTTATCGAGGAGATGTGGTCGCGCAATCTCGGCAATCTGCTGATCAGTCCTTTGCGCCCCTACGAACTCGTCGCGGCGCTCAGTCTGTGGAGCATCATCCGCCTCGGCGTCAGCATGGTGCCGGTGGCGCTCGCCGCTTTCTTCATCTTCGGCTTCAATCTGCTCGGTCTCGGGCTGGCGCTCGCGGCCTTCTTTTGCGTGCTCGTGTTGACCAGCTGGTCGCTGGGGCTCATCTCCGCCGGCGTGATCCTGCGCTATGGGCTCGGTGCGGAGGAACTGGCCTGGTCCTTGGCCTTTCTTCTTCTGCCTTTTTGCTGCGTCTACTACCCCGTCTCGGCGCTGCCCGACTGGCTCCAGCCGGTTGCGCTCGCACTCCCGCCGACACATGTCTTCGAGGGCATGCGGTCCATCCTGCTGCACAATACCTTCGATGCGGCGAGCCTATGGTGGGCGCTCGGGTTGAACGCGGTCTATTTCGCGGTCGGCTATGCCACGTTCAGTTGGTTCTTAGGTAGCGCGCGCGAGAACGGCACGCTGCTACAGCTAGGGGAATAGATATGCGACGTCCTCTGTTTCTCGTGATTGTCGGCGGCTTTCTGCTTGGCGCGCTGCTCGGCGTCGGCGCGCTGATCCTCGACGGCGACACAAGCAGAAATCGCGTCGTGACGAGCGGTAAGGCGCTGATCGGCGGTCCGTTCGAACTCGTCGGCAAAGGCGGCAAGACCGTCACCGACAAGGATTTCCGTGGCCGCTATATGCTCGTCTTCTTCGGCTTCACGCGCTGCCCCGACATTTGTCCGGCGGAGCTTCAGGTCATGTCGACGGCGCTGGACGAGCTTGGAGGCGACGCGGACAAAGTTGTCCCCGTTTTTATTACGCTCGACCCGGAACGTGACACGCCCGACTCGGTGACAAGCTATGTCGAGAATTTTGGTCCGAACTTCGTCGGTTTGTCCGGTTCGCCCGAAGCAATCGCCAAGGCGGCGAAAGCCTATCGTGTCACATACCAAAAGTTTCAGGACGAGAGCATGGGCGACAACTACACCATCGACCACTCGGCACTTGCGTATCTCATGGGGCCCGACGGCGAATTTGTCACGCACATCCCTTACGGCACCTCGCCCGACAAAATGGCGGAAACACTGCGCCGTTATCTTTAACAGCGCGCGGCGGATGCGCCCTGCGGCCATCTGTCATTGCACTGCAGCATAGAATCACCATTTGATTTCGCGATGCAGCATTATGATATTGCTGAGTCGAAGAGGTCACACGCAATGCTGTACCACCTATATGAGCTGAACCAGGCCGCGCTGCATCCCGCGCGGGCCACGGCGGAGGCTTATCGGCTGCTGTGGCGCAACCCGCTGAACTGGGCGTCGCACACGGCGATGGGCCGCGGAGCTGCGGCCGCGCTCGAACTCTTCGAGCGTTCGACGCGCCGCTACCGCAAGCCCGCCTGGGAGATCGAAACGGTGGAGGTCGACGGCGAGACGGTTGCCGTCGAGCCCCACACCGTTTTGTCGAAGCCGTTCTGCGATCTCGTGCACTTCGCGCGCGATCTGCCCGCGACACGCAAGCAGGATCCGAAGGTTCTGGTTGTGGCCCCCATGGCCGGGCACTTCGCCACGCTCCTGCGCGGGACCGTGCGCGATCTCCTGCCCGATCACGATGTCTACGTCACAGAATGGCTTGACGCGCGCTTCGTACCGCGTGCCGCCGGCCCGTTCGACCTCGACGTTTATGTCGACTACATCACTGAATTCCTGGAGTTTTTCGGAGGCGACGTGCACATCATGGCGGTCTGTCAGCCGACCGTGCCGGTGTTCGCCGCCGTGTCGTTGATGGAGGCGAAGCGCAACCGCGCGGTGCCGCGCTCCATGATCCTGATGGCAGGCCCCATCGATGCGCGCCAGAGCCCGACCGCGGTCAATCGCTTCGCCGCCACCAAGCCTCTGAGCTGGTTCCGCAACAACGTCATCACCCAGGTGCCGTGGCCCCATCCGGGCGTGATGCGGCTCGTCTATCCGGGTTTCCTCCAGCTCTCCGGCTTCATGGGCATGAACCTCGATCGCCACATGACCGCCCACCGCGACCTGTTCCAAAACCTGATCCGCGGCGACGGCGATTCCGCCGACAAGCATCGGGAATTCTACGACGAGTTCCTCGCGGTCATGGATTTGTCGGCCGAGTACTACCTCCAGACCATCGAGACCGTGTTCCTGGAGCACAGGCTGCCCAAAGGCGAAATGCTCCACCGCGGCACCCTCGTGGACCCCTCCAAGGTCCATCGCGTGGCCCTGATGACGGTGGAAGGCGAGAAGGACGATATCTCCGGAATTGGGCAGACCGAAGCTGCTCAAACATTGTGCAAAAACCTCCCAGACAGCATGCGCACCCACCATTTGCAGCCCGATGTCGGCCACTACGGCGTTTTTAATGGTTCGCGCTTCCGGTCGGAAATTTTGCCGAAAATTCGGGGTTTTATACGGTCCAACCAGCGCCCCAGAAGCGTCTTCAAGCGTGCTCTAGCCCGGGTTGCCTAAACCACAGGCGAGCGTTCCAGCAAAGCCCTGTGCTACTCTTGGCTCCTCAGATTCGGTGGCCAATACGTAGTGATAGTAGGGAGCATGGCATGCTGAAGCGGCTCAATCTCGGGCGGGGTGAGACCATCGAGGTCAAAATCAGGGGCCTGGACATCCCCATGCTGCTTCGGCGCAGCGTCCGCGCACGGCGCTTCAGTCTCCAGGTGAGCGAAGCCCGGCGGGGCGCGGTGCTCACCATGCCGGTCTATTCCAGCTTTGCCGAAGCCGACGAGTTCCTCTCGCGCCATTTGGATTGGCTGAAGGAACGCGTTGCCGGCCTCCCCGAGCCCGTTCCCTTCACCGAGGGCGCCATCATTCCCTTGCGCGGTTTGGCGCATGTTCTGCGCTTCGCCGGCTCCATACGCCGCCGCGGCGTGGTCTGGGTCGAGGAGCCCGAGGACGCGAAGATCGCGCCCGCCTGGCCCGCCGGTGCCCGCGTCGCCAAGAGGCGCCTGCCGCGGCTGCATGTCTCCGGCGAGGAGGAGCACGCGCCGCGCCGCCTGCTCGACTGGCTCAAGCGCCAGGCCCATCTCGATCTCAAGCTGCGCGTGGATCTTCACGCCAGGCGCCTGACCCTGAGGCCGAAGCGCATTTTCGTGCGCGATCAGACCACGCGCTGGGGCTCGTGCTCCACGTCCGGCGCGCTGTCCTTCTCCTGGCGGCTCGTGCTGGCGCCGCCTTTCGTGCTCGACTATCTCGCCGCGCATGAGGTGGCCCATCTCGCCCACATGAATCATGGGCCGCGCTTCTGGGCGCTTGTCGCCCGCACCATGCCGCGGCACGAAGAGGCGCGAAATTGGCTGCAGAAATACGGCTCCAGCCTGCACGCCTATGAGGCCGAGGGCCTGCCGCAGCCTTCGCAAGGCATGTCGCCCACCGCCAGCATTGAATAGGGTTTCGCGAAACTAGCCGCCGCCGAAGAATCCGAAGACGCGCTGATAGAACGGCTTGTCTTGACTGGCGCGCTTGGACTCGGCGGTGTCTTGAGTCCAAGGCATGCCGGCGGCGATCGTCTCTTGCCGCGGGCGCGGTGCGCCACGGCCGGGCAGCGGCAAGGGCTGCTTGTCCTTATGCGCGTAGAGCATGATGTCGTGCCACAGCGAAGCGGGCAGCGTGCCACCGGTCACCTTCTTCATGCGCGTGCCGTCGTCATTGCCGATCCACACGCCGGCCACGTAATGAGCCGTGTAGCCGATAAACCAGGCGTCGCGTGAGTTCTGCGTCGTGCCGGTCTTTCCGGCGGCCACGTGGCGCGGGATAGCCGCGCGCTTGCCCGTGCCGCGTACCAGCGCCGAGTTCAGCATGTCGTTCATGGCGCCCACATAATGCAGCGCCACCACCTGGCCGGTCGCCGAATTCCGCCGCTGGTAAAGCACCTTACCGTCGCTGTTGCGGATGCGGGTGATGACGTGGGGCAGCACGCGCGCGCCCCCATTGGCAAACGGCGCGTACGCGCCAGTGAGCTCGAGCAGTGTCACCTCGGATGTGCCGAGCGCGATCGAGGGCTGCGCATAAAGCTTTGAATTGATGCCGAGCCGCTTCGCCGTGCCCGCCACGCGCCACGGACTGACCTGCGCGGTGAGCTTGACGGCGACAGTGTTCAGCGAATGGGCCATGGCGTAGCGGAGCGTCACCCGGCCCTTGTAGGTCTTGGTGTAGTTCTGCGGCCTCCAGCCGCCGATATTGACCGGCCCGTCCACGGCAACCGAGTCCGGCGAATAGCCGGCCTCCAGCGCCGTGAGATAGACGAACGGCTTGAAGGCGGAGCCAGGCTGGCGCCGGGCTTTGAGCGCTCGGTCATAGGGGCTCGCCTTGTAGGAGCGTCCGCCGACCAGGGCCTTGACCGCACCCGTGGCGGGATCGAGCACCACCACGGCGCCTTCTCCGGCGTGAAGCGTGCGGCCTTCTCCATCGAGCAGATTGCGAAGGCGCTCTTGCGAGGCCCGTTGCAGCGTACCGTCGATAGTGGTCTCGACGATCAGCGCGCCGTCATGGTCGTCGACATATTCGGGCAGCAGCTCCGCCACCCAGTCGACCGCGTAAGGGTAGCCAGTGTCGTCGCCCTTGGCGCGCAGGGCCAACGGCTGCCGGCCGGCGGCGCGCGCTTGCTCCTCGGTGAGGAATCCGGCCTCGACCATGTTGTCGAGCACTTCGCCGGCCCGCGCACTGGCCGCCCGCACGCTGCGGGTGGGCGCATAGCGCGAGGGCGCCTTCAACAATCCTGCCAGCATCGCCGCTTGGGGCAGCGAGACATCGCGCGCCGAGCGGCCGAAATAATGCCGGGCTGCGGCCTCCACGCCATAGGTGCCGCCGCCGAAATAGACCCGGTTCAGATAGAGCTCCAGGATCTCGTCCTTGGTGAAGCGCTGCTCAAGCCAGACCGCGTAGATGACCTCTTCGAGCTTGCGCATGAGGGTGCGCTCGGGCCTGAGAAAGAGGTTCTTGGCGAGCTGCTGGGTGATGGTGGAGCCGCCCTGGACCACGGTGCCGGCGGTCAGATTGCGATAGGTCGCGCGCGCAAGGCCGATCGGGTCGACGCCGAGATGGTGATAGAAGCGCCGGTCCTCGGTGGCCATTACCGCCTTGATGAGATGGTCGGGAAGGATGTCGACGCGGATATGCCCGCGCCTTAAGCCGCGCTCGGCCAGCACCGTTCCGTCGGCGGCGAGAATGGTGACATTTGGCGGCCGATCGTCGAGCGTCGCCAGCAAAGGATCCGGCACCCGCGAGATGAAATAGACCACCGCGCCGCCGAGCACGATGGTGCCCCAGATTGAGGCGAGCATGCCGAAGCGCAGCGCCTTGAAAACGTAAGGGTGACGCTGGGCCGTGCGTTTGAGGCGGACCCAATAGCTTGCGCGCCGGCGCTGCGGCCGGCGCTTGGAGGGCGGCCTGCGCCGCGGCACCGGTCCCGGCGCCACGCGCCTGCGGCCTTTGCCTTGAGGTTTGGGCCTGCGCTTCGCGCCGCTCATCTCAACTCAACGCCCCCAACAAAAACATACAGGATTAGAGCCTCGCCACCGGAAGGCGAGAATCGCAAGGCTCCTCGCGCGTAAACCTTAAGAGCGCGCGCCTTGCCATGGCGTTAAGGAATGGGGCGAAACGGAGTGCTAAACGTCCAGGTTGGCGACTTGCAGCGCGTTTTGCTGGATGAACTCGCGCCGCGGCTCGACCACGTCACCCATCAGCCGCGAGAAGATGTCGTCGGCGTCCTCGCCTTCCTTGATCTTCACTTGCAAAATGGTGCGCGTGTCGAGATCGAGCGTGGTTTCCCACAGCTGCTCCGGGTTCATCTCGCCCAAGCCCTTATAGCGCTGGAGCGAAACGCCCTTCTGGCCGGTTTCCATCACCGCGCTCAGGAGATCGGACGGCCCGTACACGAACAGGTTCGTGTCCTTGCGTTTCAGGGTGGCCGGCTTGGCATAGACCTCTTGTAGATGCGGGGCGTACTGGTCGAGCTTGAGCGCGTCGGCGCTCGCGATGAACGGCCCGTCGATCAGATGGGACTCCATGACGCTGCGCAACTCCCGCCAGAAACGAAGTCCGCCTTCGGGCAACGCCTCGCCATGCCAGCCCTGCTCGGTCTCCTCCGACAGCACGTCGAGCCGCCGGGCGATATAGGCGGCGGCCTCTTGCGCCTCCTTGGCGTCCTTGAGGAATTTCGGGGCAAGCGCCCCGGCAATGGCCGCTTGCTCGATGATGAACCGCGGATAGCGGTTGTGCAGACCGCTCAGGATGGTCGTGATCTTGCGTGCCTGCTCGACGATGTCGCGCAGATCCCCGCCGCCGCGCGCGGCGTTGTCGCCGGTCAGGAGCACGGCGTCCTCGAGCCCTTCGCCGATGAGATAGTCCTCGAGGCTCTTCTCGGTTTTCAGATAGCGCTCTTGCTGCCCACGCTTCACCTTGTAGAGGGGCGGCTGGGCGATGAAGAGATGACCCGCCTCGATGATCGGCAGCATCTGCCGGTAGAAGAAGGTGAGCAGCAGCGTGCGGATATGCGATCCGTCCACGTCGGCGTCCGTCATGATGATGATCTTGTGGTAGCGAAGCTTCGCCACGTCGAACTCATCGCCGATGCCCGTGCCGAGCGCGGTAATTAGCGTGCCGATTTCCGCGCTCGACAGCATCTTGTCGATGCGCGCGCGTTCCACGTTGAGGATCTTACCGCGCAAAGGCAGCACCGCCTGGAAGGCCCGGTCGCGCGCCTGCTTGGCGCTGCCACCGGCGGAATCACCCTCGACCAGGAACAGTTCGGATTTCGCCGGATCGCGCTCCTGACAGTCGGCGAGCTTGCCCGGCAGCGACGCCATGTCGAGCGCGCCTTTGCGGCGGGTGAGGTCGCGCGCTTTCCGCGCCGCCTCGCGGGCCGCGGCGGCTTCCACGATCTTCTGCACGATGTTGCGCGCCTCGCCCGGGTTCTCCTCGAACCACTGGGAGAAGGCCTGAGACATCACCCCCTCGACCACCGGCCGCACTTCCGACGAGACCAGCTTATCCTTCGTCTGGCTGGAGAATTTCGGGTCGGGCACCTTGACGGAAAGCACGCAAGTCAGTCCCTCGCGCGCGTCGTCCCCGGTCAGCGCCACCTTTTCTTTCTTGGCGATGCCGGATTCGGCGGCATAGGTGTTGACCGTGCGGGTCAACGCCGCGCGGAAGCCCGCCAGATGCGTGCCGCCGTCGCGCTGTGGGATGTTGTTGGTGAAGCACAGCACATTCTCGTGGTAGCTGTCGTTCCACCAAAGTGCTGCCTCGACGGTGATGCCGTCCTGGCTCTTCTCCACCATGACGGGCTCATTGATGAGCGGATGCTTGGTGCGGTCGAGGAACTTCACGAAGGCGCGCAACCCTCCCTCGTAATACAACTCCTCGGTCTTCGGCTCCACGCCGCGCAGGTCCGACAGGATGATGCGGACGCCGGAGTTCAAGAACGCGAGCTCGCGCAAGCGGTGCTCCAGCGTCGCATAGTCGAACTCGATCATGGTGAACGTTTCGGTGGATGGCACGAAGGTGATGCGCGTGCCGGTCTTGCCCTCGGCATCGCCAATCGCCTTGAGCGGCGCCTCGGGCACGCCGTGGGCGAAGCGAAGCTGGTGCTCCTTGCCGTCGCGCCAGATGGTGAGCTCCAACATGCTCGACAGGGCGTTCACCACAGACACGCCGACACCATGCAGGCCGCCCGACACTTTGTAGGAGTTCTGGTCGAACTTTCCGCCGGCGTGCAGCTGCGTCATGATCACTTCGGCCGCCGACACGCCTTCGCCCTTGTGGATCTCGGTGGGGATGCCGCGGCCGTTGTCTTCCACGGTGACCGAGCCGTCGGCGTTCAGCGCCACGTTGACCGCGTCGCAATAGCCCGCGAGCGACTCGTCGATGGCGTTGTCCACCACCTCGTAGACCATGTGGTGAAGCCCCGAGCCGTCGTCGGTGTCGCCGATATACATGCCCGGCCGCTTGCGCACGGCGTCGAGGCCTTTCAGGACTTTGATCGACTCCGCACCGTAGTCGGCGGCAGCTTCAGCTTTGCGTTTGGCAGCTGGTGTCATGTTTTCCTGAGGTCGTTGAAGGTCGTTGTTGGTGTTCTCGAAAGGGGGCCGTGGGGGGCCCCGATTCACGCTTCGATCTTACCCCGATTCACCGCCAAGATTTGGGCATCTTGTGCGATCGGGGAAAAGAGTTCTCGGTCCGTTCCGGTCATCCAAGCCTGGACGCCAAGCCGCAGAATTTCGCCAAAAAGCGCCTCTCTCCGGGCCGCATCCAGATGGGCCGCGACCTCGTCCAGGAGGACGAGAGGCGCGGACCCTTCAAGGCTCTTGATCAGCTCGGCTTTGGCGAGGACGAGCCCCAGCAAAAGGGCCTTTTGCTCGCCGGAAGAGCAGTGGGCGGCGGGCGCATTCTTGGGCCCATGAACCACTAATAGGTCGCTCAAATGCGGTCCTTCAAGGGTCCGTGAGGCCGCACGGTCGCGCTCCCGGCCGTCCTCCAGGAGGATACGGAACAGATCCTCCACTTCCGTGGCGGACCGCTCCGCAAGCTCGGTTTCGAGCGTGCCGTGGAGCGAGAGCACGGCATGCGGAAACGGGCCTTGCCCATGGGCCTCGCGCGTCTCCTCGATGAGCGCGGCAAGCCGCTCCACCGCATCGAGCCGCGCGGCGGCGATGGCCACGCCTGCCTCGGCCATCTGCTCTTCCAGCCCTTCGAACAGCGCGCGTGAATACTCGCGCATCTGGAACAGGCGATTGCGCTGGCGCATGGCCCGGTCGTAGCGGGAAAGCGGTGTGCGCATCTTCGGGTCGATGGCGAGCACGAGCCGGTCGAGGAAGCGCCGCCGCTCCGAGGCCCCGCCCGTGAACAGGCCGTCCATCGCGGGGATCAGAAACACGTGCTTGACGTATTCGCCGAGCGCGCCCGTGCTACGCTCCTTGCCTGCGATGCGCACGGTGCGGCCTGCGCCTTCCTCGCGCGTGCCTGGTAGAAACCCGGTGCCGATTTCGACCTCGCCATGGCGGGTCATCACCGTGGCGGCAATGGCGAAGCCACCCGCGCCGTCTTTGCGGGCGAGCTCGCCGTATGGGCGCCCGCGCAAGCCGTGACCCGCGCCCAGCAGGGACACCGCCTCCAACAAATTGGTCTTGCCCGAGCCGTTGTCGCCGACCAGCACAACGGGCGATGCATCGAGATCGAGCCGCGCGCGAGCATAGTTGCGGAAGTCGGTCAGCGTGAGCGTGGCGACGGAAAGCCGCTGAAAGTCGGGCTGGGACGCTGGGGCGTCGTCGATGGCGTGCTCGCGCGGCTTTGCGCTCATACCCGCATCGGCATGAGCACGTAGAGTGCGGAAGAATCCTTCACGTCGCGCACCATGGTCGGCGAGCCGGGATCGGCAAGGAGGAACTCTGCCGTTTCGCTTTCAAGCTGGTCCGAGATGTCTATGAGATAGCGGGCGTTGAAGCCGATCTCGAGCGGCTCGTAGCCGTAATCGACCACGAGCTCCTCGGTGGCACTGCCGGACTCAGGATTGTTCACCGAAAGCGTCAGCTTGCCGTCGCTGAGCGCCAGCTTCACCGCGCGGCCTTTGTCGCTGGACAGCGTTGAGACGCGGTCCACGGCCTGCTTGAAACTGCCGTTGTCCACTTCGAGCCGCTTGTCGTTCCCTTGCGGGATGACGCGCTCATAGTCGGGGAAGGTGCCGTCGATCAGCTTGGAGGTCAGGATGACCCGCCCGGCGGAGACCCGGATCTTCGACGAGGACAGCTCGATGCGCACCTCGCCGTCGGCGTCTTCGACGAGCTTGGAAAGCTCCTGCACGGTCTTGCGCGGTACGATCACGCCGGGCATGCCCTTGGCGCCGGAGGGGAGCGGGAGCTCGACCTGCGCGAGGCGATGGCCGTCCGTGGCCACCGCGCGCAGCGTGGGCTTGCCGTCGCTCTCCGCTTCGTGGAGATAGATGCCATTCAGATAATAGCGCGTCTCCTCCGTGGAGATGGCGAAGCGCGTCTTTTCGATCAGGCGCTTGAGGTCGGTGGCGGGCATCGTGAAGGCATGGCCGAGATCCTCGACCGAGAGCGCGGGAAAATCGTCGGACGGCAGGGTCTGCAGCGAGAACTGCGCAGGCCCCGAGGTCATCACCAGCCGCTCCTGCTCGGCATCGCGATTGAGCTCGATCTCGCCCTCAGGCAATTTGCGCACGATGTCGTAGAACATGTGCGCCGGCACGGTGATGGCTCCGTCCCCCTTGGAGGTGCAGGCCACCGTCTCCACGAGCTCCATGTCGAGGTCGGTCGCTGTCAGTTGCAGATCGTTCGATCCGGCCGTCAGCAGCACGTTTGACAGAATGGGGATCGTGTTGCGCCGCTCGACCACGCTCGCCACATGGGCGAGCGCCTTGGCGAGACCGGGCTTATCGATGGTGAGGCGCATGGTTGGAGATTACCCTGAAAATTGGCGTCTTTTTCGCTGGACGATGCCCAGCCCGGAGCGCGTTTTCGGCTCCGGTCCGACCCTGGTGAAGGCCTAGGCAAGGCGGGCGGAAAACCCGGTCGAACTTGGCGCGGCGCCGCGCAATTTGCAAGAGTGGCCGAACAGGATCGGCGGGAGAGGCCTTGGTCCAGTCAAGGCCCCTCCCGCCTTCCCTCTAGTCGCGCAGCAAGCGCTTCAAAAGCTCGATTTCCTCACGGAGCTGGTTGTCGTCGCTCATGAGCTGCTCGATCTTGCGGATCGCGTGCAGCACGGTGGTGTGGTCGCGATTGCCGAACCGCCGGCCGATCTCCGGCAAGGACCGGGAGGTCAAGAGCTTGGCGAGATACATCCCGATCTGGCGCGGCCGCACGATCGACCGGTTGCGCCGTCCCGACAGAAGGTCGCCCCGGTTCACGCCGTAATGCTTGGACACGGTCCGGAGGATGTCGTCGATCCGCACCCGCCGGGGTTCGGTGCCCCGCATCAGATCGCGCACGATCTGCTCGGCACCGGCAATGCTCACCGGCTCGTCGGTGAGCTGGTAGCTCGCCCGCAAGCGATGGACCGCCCCTTCGAGCTCGCGTCCGCTCTCCGTCAGACGCTCGGCCAGGAAAGCCAGCACCGTATCGGACACTTCGAGCCCGGCGGTGTCGGTACAGGCCTCCTGCGCGCGCTTCTCGAGGATCTGGTGCCGGAGGTCGTAATCCATGGCCTTGATCTCGGCCACGAGCCCGCCGCCAAGCCGCGAACGCATGCGCATGTCGAGCTTGTCGAGATGGGTCGGCGCGCGATCCGCCGCCACCACCACCTGACGCCCCCCGTCGATCAGCGAGTTCAGCGTGTGGCAGAACTCCTGCTGAATCGTCGGGCCTTGCAGGAACTCCATGTCGTCGATCAGGAGAATATCGATATTGCGAAGCTTCTCCTTGAAGGCGAGCGCGTCACGCGCACGCAAGGCCTGCACGAAGCCGGACATGAAGCGCTCGGCGGTGAGGTAGAGCACCTCGGCCTCGGGCTTCTGTTGCTTCACCTCCCACGCGATGGCGTGCAGCAGGTGGGTTTTGCCCAAGCCGACATTGCCGTGCAGAAACAACGGGTTGAACGGAGACTGCGGGCTCGATGAAGCGTTCGCCACTTGCTGGGCCGCGGCATGAGCCAGCTTGTTCGTGTTGCCGATCACGAAACTTCCGAAGCTGAGGCGCGGATCGAGCGGCGATCCTTCGAACCCCTCATAGCCGGTGCGCAGCGGCATCGGAAGCGGCGTCCGGTCATAGGACGCCGGCGCGGGACTGCGCTGTTCGCGGTGCACCTCCTTGGGCGGCTCGACCGCGAAGTGCGGTTGCCGGACGGTGAACTCGACGCGCTCAGCGTTCGGCCACTCCCCTTGCGACAGTCTCAGGACGGACTGGTAGTAATGCGCCCTGAGCCAGTTCCGCAAAAAGCGCGTCGCCACCGTAAGATGGACGACGCCATCATCCACCTGACCAAGCTCCACGCCTCTAAACCAACTGGCGTAGACGTCCTCGCCCAATTCACCGCGTAGCCGCGTCTTAACTCTCGCCCAAGCCTCGCTTGGCGCGCACTGCTCCTCTTGCTGCGGCCCCTGTGTAGGAACCCGTGCCTGTGCCTCTGCCACGATATTTTTCTTTCCCATTCATTTTTTGTCGCGTCATTTACGCACCGCACGCTTGATACTTGAGCAGCCAACTAGATATCGACGCGGACAGCCACGACCGTCCATCGACCGGCTCCTAGCCTTGTTGCCAGGGAAGTCCGATCGCCTTCCACCCCAGGAGGGAGCCGCGATGCCTACTGTCGTCGAGCGGTCCTTCGAACCCCTCCGAGACGTTGTGACAGGCGCGGTATCCCGCCGTTGCCATGGCCCTGGCCGCCGCCAGGCTCCGGCTTCCCGAACGGCAAATAAAGAAAAGGTCATCGTCCAATTGGACACCGAGCGCCTTCAGCTCATTGGCCAGGCGATCGGCAAAACGCGGATCCACGGACTGATCGGGAAAGGTCTGCCACTCGACGAGGACAGCCCGTTTGCCCAAAGGCCCGAGGTCAGGAATCCCTACATAAGTCCACTCCGCGCGGGTGCGCACGTCGACGAGTTGCGCTCGAGGGTTCGCCTGAAGGCCCTTCCAGGCCGTTGCCACATCGACCTCATCGACCGCGTTTTCGTTCGCGTGCGCGCCCAAGAACGAGCCTCCTCCCGAAAAAATGTGAGCACGTGCCAAGAACAGATTCGATGCTGAACACAATACGTGGGGACTTCATGCAACTTACACCCACAATATTCACAGCTTACGCACAAGCATTGCACAAGATTTTCATCCACCCTTACTGCGAAGACAAAGAAAACCTGTCCCGGCAACCGCCAAGATCAAGATACTCGATTGTAAGGAGGGGAATTCCCCGTTCGGATAAACAGACTATACACACGCAAACCCCGCCAATCAAGCGAACGAAGGGGGGTGAAGTGCAGTATTGATCAGTAAGCGCCGCGATCAGCGGCCCTCGCCAAGCCTCTGTGCATAAAGCCTGAATCGACCAGGCTCGCGGCAAAATCTCCGCGAAAGCGGGACTTTTGCCCCTTCCGATGCCTCGAATTTTTTTTTATGGGGGGCAGGCGGTGGAAAACTGAGTTCGCGCGTACGCCGCCTCGATCGTCAAGCAATTGAAATATTCGCCAAATTGACATGAAGCGCGCGGCGGCTGTGCGCAGCCCCTGTGGCGCGCAAGCAACAAAGCCAGCTTATTGACTCTTTGGGAGCCGGGGCGGCATGGCGCGCGGCCCCGAAATAAGGGCCTGGCTAGGCCCCCATGGCGCCGATGCGCTTGGCGAGGCGGGAGACTTTGCGTGAAGCGGCGCGGCGGTGCAGGAGGCCCTTTTGCGCCGTACGCACCATGATGGGCTCGGCCTCTTTCAACGCGGTCTGAGCAGCGTCCTTGTTGCCGGTGGCGATGGCTTCCTCGACCTTGCGGACATAGGTGCGCATGGAGCTGCGCCGCGCCTTGTTGTCGGCGGTACGGCGGGCGATTTGGCGAACGGCTTTCTTCGCCGACTTGGTGTTAGCCATAATATGGGTCCTTGAGGTGGCTTTCGGGCCGCAGAATGCCGCGCGCAAAGCCAAGCAGAAACACTCGTTTGACGTGCTCTATAGCGAGCGCCCCAGGAAGCGTCAACTGGGCGAAACGGGGCGCCGCCGCCCTTTTTCTTGAGCCTTGCCGCGCTACCGGTTCTTGAAGTCGGGCTTCCGCTTGTCGATGAAGGCGGCCATGCCCTCTTTCTGATCCTCGGTGGCGAACAGCGAGTAGAACTGGCCGCGCTCGAAGCGGGTGCCCTCGGCAAGCGTCGTGGCGAAGCCCCGGTTGATCGCCTCCTTGATCATCATCACCGCGTGCTGCGACAGGTTGGCGATTTTGTCGGCGACCTTCATGGCCTCCTCGAGCAGCTCGTCGGCGGGGACGATGCGGCTTACGAGGTTGGCGCGCTCGGCCTCCTCGGCCTTCATCATCCGCCCTGTGAGGCACAGCTCCATGGCCTTCGCCTTGCCAACCGCGCGTGTCAGGCGCTGCGTGCCGCCCGCGCCCGGCATGATGCCGAGATTGATTTCCGGCTGGCCGAACACGGCGTTGTCGCCGGCGAGGATGATGTCGCAACTCATGGCGAGTTCGCAGCCGCCGCCCAGCGCGTAGCCCGCGACCGCGGCGATGATGGGCTTGCGCGTCTCGCCGATCCTGTCGAACGGCGCCAGGAAGTCGCTGCCATAGGCCTCGACGAAGGTCTTGGTATGCATCTCCTTGATGTCGACGCCTGCGGCGAAGGCCTTCTCGTTCCCGGTGATGACGATGCAGCCAATGGCGGGATCGGTATCGAACGTCTTGAGCGCCTGATTGAGCTCGCCGATGAGGAGCGCATTCAGGGCGTTCAGCGCCTGAGGCCGATTGAGCGTAATGAGCCCGACCTTGCCCTGGCGCGTGACAATGAGCGTTTCATAGGCGGGCGCTCCGGGCGCTTCTTCGCCCCGTGCAATCTCTTCGACAAACATGTTCATCAGTCCCTTATCTCTGACAGGTTGGACAGAAGAAGGTCGAACGGCCGCTTTGGACGATGCGGCGGATAATGCCGCCACAGCCCGTCCGCCGGCAGGGTTTCCCCTCGCGGCCATAGACCTTGAATCGGTGCTGGAAACGGCCGAGCCGGCCATCCGTATGCCGGTAGTCGCGCAGCGACGACCCGCCGGCCTTGATGGCGCTTTCCAGCACGGCCTTGATCCCTTCAACGAGCGCTTCCGTCTTTTTTGTTGGTTTGCCGGATTTGGTGGCAAGCGTTCCGGCGAGCTTGAGCGGTGCGATACGGGCGCGGTACAGCGCCTCGCACGCATAGATATTGCCGAGCCCCGCGATCAGACGTTGATCGAGCAGCGCGGCCTTGATCGAGGTTGCCTTGCCTTTGAGCTTGGCCGCGAGCCGTTGAGCGGTGAGCGCATCGCCCAGCGGCTCGATCCCAAGCCCCTTGAACAGCTTATGGCTGTCGAGGGTGGCGGCCGGTACGAGATCCATGATGCCGAAGCGGCGCACGTCCGTGTAGCGGATCACCGAGCCGTCTCGGAGATGGAAGACGATGTGCTCGTGTTTCGGGATGGCCTTCTTGGGATGCGCGACGCGCCCCGGCGCGGCGGCCACCCCGTTCGCCTTGTCGATGGCGAAGCGGCCCGTCATGCCCAGATGCATGACCAGCACCTCGCCGTCATCGAGCCGGGCGAGCAGATATTTCGCCCGCCGGTCGACCGCCTCGACCTTGCGGCCTTCCAGCCGTTCGCCGAAGCGCTCGGGCAACGGAAAGCGCAAATCGGGGCGCCGCTGCTCCACGCGGGCAAATTCATTGCCCACGAGGACCGGCTCCAGCCCCCGGCGTACGGTCTCCACTTCAGGCAGCTCCGGCATGATGTCCAAATGGTTGGCGTGACTGCATACTGCAGTGCAGAATAAATCTCATTGCAGTGCAACAATAGCCTGAACTGGGGGCGTAGGCTATTGTCCGCGAGCCAAATGACCGAGCACCTGAAAAACCCAGATTCCGGGGAGGCCGAGACCAGTTTCGGCTTCGCCCCCGTGGCTGAAACCGCCCGCCAGGGCCTGGTGAACGACGTGTTCTCCAAGGTCGCAAGCCGCTACGACCTGATGAACGACCTGATGTCCGGTGGCCTGCACCGCCTCTGGAAGGCGGAGCTCATCAATATGCTCGCCCCGCCGAAGAGTGCCGCGCCCTTTGCCCTGCTCGACGTGGCCGGCGGCACTGGCGATATCGCCTGCCGCTACCTGGATGCGGTGGGCGAAGGCGGCAGCGCCGTGATCTGTGACATCAGCGCCGAGATGATGGAGGCGGGGAGGGCGCGCGCCGGCACCAGAGGTCCGCTCGCCTTCGTGCAAGGCAACGCCGAGGCGCTGCCGTTCGAGAACGCACGCTTCGATGCCTATACGATTGCCTTCGGCATCCGCAACGTCACCCATATCGACAAGGCGCTCTCGGAAGCCTACCGGGTTCTCAAGCCCGGCGGACGCTTTCTGTGTCTTGAGTTTTCGAGCGTCGAGATGCCGTTGCTCGATACGCTCTATGATGCCTATTCCTTCAACGCCATTCCGGCGCTCGGCGGTCTTGTCGCCGGCGACGCGGAGTCCTATCGCTATCTCGTGGAAAGCATACGGCGCTTCCCCGATCAGGAACGCTTCGCCGAGATGATAAGAGATGCGGGGTTTGAGCGTGTGCGCTATCGAAACCTGACAGGTGGCATCGCGGCCATTCACGCAGGCTGGCGGCTTTGATGAGGCGAAAGACGTGAACGCCATCGCCAATATGGCGCGGTTGACGAAGGCAGGCGCAACGCTTGCCTGGAGCGGCGCGCGCGTGCTGCCGGCCGATACCAAGCTGTCGGGCCCGCTGGCCGTGTTCGGCCGCGTCACCGCGCCCTTGCGCAAAAACGGCGCGGGCTCTTCAAGCGCGAAGACCTCCGGCAACCAGGCCCGACTTTCCGCGGCGCTGACATCGCTGGGGCCGTCTTACATCAAGCTCGGTCAGTTCCTGGCGACCCGCGACGACATTATCGGGCGCGAGCTCGCCCGCGATCTTTCGACCCTGCAAGACCGCCTGCCGCCGTTTTCTCAAAGTGACGCGGTGAAAGCCGTCGAGACGGAGCTCGAAGCGCCCATTGATCAGCTGTTTGCCGAGTTCGGGCCGCCGGTCGCCGCCGCCTCCATCGCGCAGGTTCACAAGGCGAAGGTGAAGCTGCCCGACGGCACGCTGAAAGACGCCGCCGTGAAGGTGCTGCGTCCGGGCATCGAGCAGCGCTTCCAGAAGGACCTCGACTCTTATGTGTTTGCCGCGCGCATGATCGAGCGCTTGCACGCGCCGTCCAGGCGTTTGCGTCCCGTCGCCGTGGTCGACACGCTGGCCAAGTCCGTCGCCATCGAGATGGATTTGCGCATGGAGGCCGCTGCCATCTCCGAGATGGCCGAAAACGCCAAGGATGACGAAGGCTTCCGCGTGCCCAAGGTCGATTGGACGCGCAGTGCGCGCCGCGTGCTGACGCTCGAATGGATCGACGGCACGCCCATGGGCGATTTGGAGACATTGCGGGCGCAAGGCCACGACGTGAAGGCGCTCGGCGCGCGGCTGGTGCAGACCTTCCTGCGACATGCCATGCGCGATGGCTTCTTCCACGCCGACCTGCATCCGGGGAATTTGTTCGTCGACAAGGATGGCAACATCGTCGCCGTCGACTTTGGTATCATGGGCCGCTTGAGCATGAAGGAGCGCCGCTTCCTGGCGGAGATCCTCTACGGCTTCATCACCCGCGACTACACGCGTGTCGCGCAAGTGCATTTCGATGCCGGCTACGTGCCCCGCAAGCACTCCGTCGCCCAGTTCGCCCAAGCCTTGCGCGCTATCGGCGAGCCCATCATGGACCGCCCGGCCAGCGAGATTTCCATGGCGCAGCTCTTGGGCCAGCTGTTCCAATACACCGAAGTCTTCGACATGCAGACCAGGCCCGAGCTGATCCTCCTGCAAAAGACCATGGTCGTGGTCGAAGGCGTAGGCCGCAGCATGGACCCCGAGCTCAATATCTGGGTCGTGGCCGAGCCCGTGGCGAAGGAGTGGCTGGAGAGCCAGCTGGGCGCCGGCGCCCGTCTCGAGCAGGCGGCCGAAAGCGCCGCCTCCGTCGGCCGCTTCGTCGGCGACATCCCCAGGCTTTTGCTTCAGGCGGAGCACACGGCGGATGCCTTCTCGGCCATGGTCGAGGAGGGCTTGCATCTGGACGACCGAAGCGTCGAGCGCCTGGCCGAAGCGCAAGCGCACAAGGACCGCTGGAGCCGGGCCGGCATCTGGGTCGCGGCCGCAGCCCTGGTGGTGATCGCGCTCGCGCTGCTCTTTTGATTGGCCCGCGCTAACCCTATTTTCTCGTCATGGCCCGGTTTGACCGGGCAATCCGGTAACCACAGGTGGCCAATATTGCTAAGGTCAGGGATGACTGGGTTCCCGCTTCGCGGGAGTGACACTGGAGCGACGATAGCGTGCACGGAAAGCGCATCCTTCTGATCGTGGGCGGTGGCATCGCCGCCTATAAGAGCCTTGAGCTCGTGCGCCGCTTGAGCGAGCGGGGCGCCGCCGTGCGCGTCATTCTGACCAAAGGCGGCGCCGAGTTCGTCACGCCGCTCTCCTTCTCGGTGCTCTCCGGCGAGCAATGCTTCACCGATTTGTTCGATCTCAAGGACGAGGCGGAGATCGGCCATATCCGGCTGTCCCGCGAGGCGGACCTCGTCGTGGTGGCGCCGGCGACTGCCGACCTTCTCGCCAAGATGGCGACGGGGCTGGCGAACGATCTCGCCTCCACCGTGCTGCTTGCCACCGACAAGCGGGTTTTGGTGGCGCCGGCCATGAATGTGCGCATGTGGCAACACCCCGCGACCCGCCGCAACCTGGCGACGCTTCGCGCTGACGGCACCCACTTCGTGGGTCCGGACGAAGGTGAAATGGCGTGTGGCGAATACGGCCCCGGCCGCATGGCGGAGCCCGATGCGATTTGCGACGCCGTCGCGCGGCTTCTCTCTGAAAAGCAAAAGGGACCGCTCACCGGCCGGCACGTTCTGATCACCTCGGGGCCCACCCATGAGCCGCTCGATCCCGTGCGCTACATCGCCAACCGCTCCTCCGGCAAGCAAGGCCACGCGCTGGCCCGCGCCGCGCTTGGTCTCGGTGCGCGCGTGACGCTGGTGTCCGGGCCCGTGACCTTGCCGGAACCGGACGGCGTGGACGTCATCAAGGTCGAGACGGCGCAAGAAATGCTGGATGCGACCCTCGATGCGCTGCCTGCCGACATCGCGGTGTGTGCGGCTGCCGTTGCGGACTGGCGGGCGCAGGCGCAAGCCGCGCAGAAGCTCAAGAAAGAGGGCGGCGGCGATGTCTCGCTGAGCCTTGCCCAGAACCCGGATATCCTGACGACCATCGCGATTCCTGGCCCGCAGCGCCCGGAGCTCGTCATCGGTTTTGCCGCCGAGACCGAGACTGTCGTGGAGCACGCGCGCGCCAAGCGCCGCGCCAAAGGGGCCGACTGGATCGTCGCCAACGACGTCTCCGCCGCCACCGGCATCATGGGCGGCGACCGCACGACCGTGCATCTCGTGACGGGCGCAGGCACAGAAGACTGGCCGGCCATGAGCAAGGATGAGATGGCCGCGCGTCTCCTGGCCCGCGCCGCCGAGACACTGTCCTCGTTGCGCTCGGCCGCTGAATGAGCGTGCAGGTTCGGATCATGCATTTGCCGCACGGCGAAGGCTTGGCGCTGCCCGCCTATCAGTCGGCGCATGCGGCAGGCTTCGACCTGGTCGCTGCCGTGCCGGAGGACGGTGCGCTCATGCTTGATCCCAGCGACCGCGTGTTGGTGCCGACCGGCCTCGTCTTCGAACTGCCGGACGGCTACGAGGCGCAAGTGCGGCCCCGTTCGGGGCTCGCGCTCAAGCATGGCGTCACGGTGCTGAACAGCCCCGGCACGATCGACGCCGACTATCGCGGCGAGGTGAAGGTGCTGCTGATCAATCTCGGCAGCGAGCGGTTTCTTATTAAGCGCGGCGACCGCATCGCCCAGGCCGTCATCGCGCCGGTGACCCATGTGGAGATTGTCGGTGCCGATGCGCTGAGCGACACCGGCCGGGGCGCGGGCGGCTTCGGCTCCACCGGCTAAGGCAAGCCTCCCTGGCAGCTTGCGCGTGGAAGGCATAGGTTGAAGCCACCATGCTCACCGAAGACGAAATCGAACGCTACAAGCGCCATCTGGTGCTGAAGGAGATCGGCGGCGAAGGCCAGCAACGCCTGAAGGCGTCGCGCGTGCTCGTGGTCGGCGCGGGCGGTCTCGGCTCGCCGCTCCTTCTGTATCTGGCCGCGGCGGGCATCGGCCAAATCGGCATCATCGACGACGACCGGGTGAGCCTCGACAATCTCCAGCGGCAGATCGCCCACGACACCGAGCATGTCGGCCGCTCCAAGACCAAGAGCGCGGCGGCCACCATCGAACGCCTCAACCCGCATGTGGAGACGAAGCTCTATTCGACGCGCCTGGTTCCGGAGAACACCCTCGACATCTTGCGCGGCTTCGACATCGTCGCCGACGGCTCCGACAATTTCGCCACGCGCTATCTCCTCAACGACGCCTGCTACTTCGCCAAGCTCCCATTGGTGATGGCGGCGCTGGGACCGTTCGACGGGCAACTCACCACTTTCCGCGCCTTCGAGGCGGACGAAGACGGAACCCCGCGCCCAAACTATCGCTGCTTGTTCCCAGAGCCGCCGCCTGACGGCACCGTGCCGCCGTGCTCGGAGGCCGGCATTCTCGGCGCTGTGGCGGGCGTAATCGGCTGCCTCCAGGCGGTCGAAGTGGTGAAGGAGCTGCTCGGCATCGGCGAGAGCCTGGTGGGCCGGCTTCTCCTTTATGATGCGCTCCAGGCCCGCTTTTCCGCCGTGCGCTATGCGTGGGACCCGGAGAACCCGTTAAATGGCAAAAATCAGAGGTTCCGCGACCTCACGCATCATCGCGCCGAGGCAGGTGCGCGCGCCACGGCCGGCATTCCATAGAGTTTTTCAATCTTTTCAGCCGAAGGTTGTGCCTGAGAGATCCCCTGGATTACCCGTCTGAGGCTGCGCCATGGCTACGGAGACCATCACCACCGAATGCGCCATTGCCGGCGGGGGCCCCGCCGGCATCATGCTCGGCTTTCTATTGGCGCGCGCCGGCGTTGACGTGGTCGTGCTGGAGAAGCACGAGGATTTTTTTCGTGATTTCCGCGGCGACACCATCCACCCTTCGACCCTGCAGGTCATGCATGAGCTCGGCTTGCTGGACGAATTTCTCAAGCTGCCGCACCAGGAAGTGAAGCAGCTTGGCGCGCAGATTGGCGACGACACGGTCATGATCGCCGACTTTTCTCACTTGCCGACTGAAGCCAAGTTCCTCGCTTTCATGCCGCAATGGGACTTTCTCGATTTCCTCGCCACCCACGGCAAGCGTTACCCCACCTTTCACCTACGCATGCGCGCGGAGGTGGATGAGCTCTTGAAGGACGGCGACCGGGTCGTCGGCTTGAAGGCCGCGACACCGGACGCCGATCTCGAGGTGCGCGCAGATCTCGTGGTCGGCACCGACGGCCGCCACTCCACGGTGCGCGCGCTGGCCGGCCTCGAGGTGGAGGACATCGGCGCACCCATGGACGTGTTGTGGTTGCGTCTCACGAGGCGCCCCGAAGACGGAGACGACACGCTCGGCCGTATCGAGCCCGGCCGCTTCTTCATCATGATCAACCGGGGTGATTACTGGCAGTGCGCCTTCGTCATTCCCAAAGGCGGCTTCAACGAGTTGCGCCGCAAGGGGCTCGAAGCGTTTCGGCTGGCGATCGTCGCCTTGAAGCCGACGCTCGCCACGCGCGTGAAGGAGATCGCCTCCTGGGACGATGTAAGACTCCTCACCGTCAAGGTGGACCGTCTAAAGCGCTGGTACCGGCCGGGGCTTCTGTGCATCGGCGATGCGGCCCACGCCATGTCGCCGATCGGCGGCGTCGGCATCAATCTGGCGATTCAAGACGCGGTGGCCACCGCCAACATCTTGGCCACGCCGCTCCTCGAGGGACGCGTCACGGAGGAGGACTTGCAGAAGGTGCAGAAGCGGCGGCGCCTGCCGACCGAGCTGACGCAGGCCTTGCAGGTCTTCATTCAGAACCGCGTTGTGACCAATGTGCTCACCATGACCAGCCAGCCCAAGCCGCCATTCTTCGTCAGGATGATGGACCGCTTCCCGATGCTGAGGCGCCTTCCGGCCCGGCTCATCGGCATGGGCTTTAGGCCCGAGCACGTGCAAACGCCCGAGGCTCCGGCCCCAGGCGCCAAGTAGCAGGTTCTTCTAGAACATTGCGGGATGGACGCGGTCCGGCGGGGCGTGACCGTCGAGGAAGGTTTTGATGTTGACGATAACCTTCTCGCCCATGTCGATGCGGCCTTCGAGCGTGGCCGACCCCATATGGGGCAGAACCACCACTTTCTCGTTGCGCAGCAGCTTGGGGTTCACCGCCGGCTCATGCTCGAACACGTCGAGGCCGGCGCCGGCCAGCTCGTTGTTCTCGATCATGCGGGCGAGCGCGTTCTCATCGATCACCTCGCCGCGCGCGGTGTTGACCACATAGGCGGTCGGCTTCAACAGCGCGAGCCGCCGCGCGGACAGTAGATGATAGGTCGCCGGCGTGTGGGGGCAGTTGATGGAGACGATGTCCATCCGCGCCAGCATCTGGTCGAGGCTGTCCCAATAGGTCGCCTCGAGCGCCTGCTCGATGTCCGGCTGGACACGACGGCGGTTGTGGTAGTGGATCTGAAGACCGAACGCCTTGGCGCGGCGCGCCACCGCCTGGCCGATGCGGCCCATGCCGACAATGCCGAGCCGCTTGCCGTAGATGCGGTGGCCGAGCATCCAGGTCGGCGACCATCCCCGCCACTCGTCGGTGCCGGCTTTAAGCAGCGCCGCCCCCTCGGTCAGACGCCGCGGCACCGACAGGATCAGCGCCATGGTCATGTCCGCCGTATCCTCGGTCAGCACGCCGGGCGTGTTGGTCACGAGAATGGAGCGGTTCCGCGCCGTGTCGAGGTCGATATTGTCGACGCCGGTGCCGAACTGAGCGATCAGCTTGAGGTCGGGCCCCGCTTGGCTCAGCACGGTCCGGTCGATGCGGTCGGTCACCGTGGGCACGAGCACATTGGCCGTCTTGACCGCCTCGACCAACTCGTCCCGAGAGAACGGCTTGTCTTCAATGTTGAGCCGCGCGTCGAACAGCTCTCTGAGCCGTGTCTCAACGACATCGGGGAGCTTACGCGTGACGATAACGAGCGGTCGTTCAGAAGCCATAACGTATCCTGTCAGGAGGCTATCGGCGGGGAGGGTCCCCTGGATTGCGTTGATTTGCGCGCTTTGTCTAACAGAAGGGGGTTTACGAGATAAAGCGTCATATTGGCTCTAAGGGCGGAAATAACCCAGAGCCACGATCCTTTCACTTTTCTCGGCCATTCAGTGGGGTCCAAGTGCGTCGATTCGGGGCACAACAACGGGGGAGGGTATTGGTGCTGGCGCGCTGTTTGACCGGAATTGCGGTGGCCTTGAGCCTTGTCCTGGCGGTACCGGCCGCCACGGCCGCCGAGGACGGCGCCAAACAGGCAACCGCCAATGGATCGCAGAGCGGCTTGCGCGTGCCCCGCTTCGTCAGCCTCAAATCCAACAGGGTCAATGTGCGCCGTGGCCCCAGCACCGACCAAGCCATCGTTTGGGTCTTCGCGCGTGCAGGCCTGCCCGTCGAGATCATCGCCGAAGCCGACAACTGGCGCCGCGTTCGCGACAGCGAGGGCGCCGACGGGTGGGTGTTTCACAGCCTGCTCAGCGGCCGGCGCACCGTGCTCATCAGTCCCTGGTCCAAGGGCAAGGAAGCTGTGGCGCTCTACGGTAGGCGCTCCACGGGATCGCACGCCGTGGCTCAGCTTCAGTCCGGCGTGCTTGGCAACGTAGCGTCGTGCGACGGAGAGTGGTGCGAACTCACGGTCGGCGACTATTCCGGCTATGTGGAGCAGAGCAAGCTCTGGGGCGTTTACCGCGGCGAAGAGATCAACAACTAGCCGCTCTTCTTGACGAGCCGAACCAGCACGTCGACGCGGGAGATGGCCATGCCGTCAGGCGCCTCGGGCAGGCCGTCGATGCGGATCTCGCCGGTATGGATGTCCAGGAGCTTGCCCGACCGCTCGCAGAAGAAGTGGTAGTGATTTGACGTGTTGGTGTCGAAATAGGTTTTCGCACCCTCGACCGCGACCTCCCGTAGAAGACCGGCCTCGGTGAACTGGTGCAGCGTGTTGTAGACCGTCGCCAGCGATACCGGCACTCTGGAGGCCAAGGCCTCCTCATGCAGCCGTTCCGCGGTCACATGCCGGTCGCCCTCCGCGAATAGGAGGCGGGCAAGAGCCACGCGCTGCCGCGTCGGCCTGAGCCCCGCGCCGCGCAACAGCTCGGGAACGTCTCCGACCACGACGGCGGCGTCTTCGTCTGCGTGAGGCAGCTTGTTCATAGTGTCTTTTCGTCCAGAGATTGCCTCTAGAATATAGGCGGTAGGGCCGCATACCGCAACGCCGTGGTCTGGCTGACTTTTGCCGCCTTCACCCGGGTCGCCGGGTGGCTTCAAGGCATCAGGAGCCGCCTCGGGACGCGCGACCAGATACCTCCCTTGAGGCGCTCCGGCGGGCTTTTGGTGGGCTCTGGCATGTGTTAGGTAACCAACCAACAGTCCAGACTCAAAGAAAATGAAGGATTTATCGAGTGCAGAAATCCACGGCAGATCGGCAGGCCAGCTTTGACTACGAGGCTCTGCTCGCCTGCGCCCGAGGCGAATTGTTCGGCCCCGGCAACGCCCAGTTGCCCCTGCCGCCGATGCTGATGTTCGACCGCATCTCCCATGTGGAGGAGGAAGGCGGCGAGCATGGCAAGGGCCGCATCGTGGCGGAGCTGGATGTGAAGCCAGACCTTTGGTTCTTCGCTTGTCACTTCAAGGGCGACCCGGTCATGCCGGGCTGCTTGGGCCTGGATGCCTTGTGGCAGATGCTGGGCTTCTTCCTCGGCTGGCTCGGCGCGCCTGGCAAGGGCCGCGCGCTTGGCGTCGGCGAGGTGAAATTCTCCGGCATGGTTCTGCCGACCATGAAAAAGCTTGAGTATATAGTTGACCTCAACCGTGTCATCCGCCGCAAATTCACCCTCGGGACGGGGGATGGTTTGGTCAAGGCCGACGGCGAAACCATCTACACGGCCAAGGACCTCAAGGTCGGCCTGTTCCAGGCGGGCGAAGCCGCTCCTGCTGGTGCTTGATCTGTTGCGGCGCACGCTTCAAGGACGTTTATGCGAATGAGACGCGTGGTCGTGACCGGCATGGGCATTGTGTCCTCCATCGGCAATAGTGCCCAGGAGGTGCTTGCCTCGTTGCGCGAGACCAGGTCCGGCATCGTCAAAGCCGACACCTATGCGGAGCTCGGCTTCCGCTGCCAGGTGCACGGCGCGCCGAAACTCGACTGGGAAGAGATGATCGACCGGAAGGTCCGCCGCTTCATGGGCGCGGGCGCCGGCTGGAACTACATCGCCATGGAGCAGGCGATCCGGGACGCGGGGCTCGAGGAGAACGATATCTCCAACGAGCGCACCGGGCTCATTATGGGCTCAGGCGGCCCGTCCACCCGGGCCATCGTTCGGGCGGCCGACACCACCCGCGAGAAGGGCCCCAAGAAGGTGGGTCCTTTCGAGGTGCCCAAGTCGATGTCCTCCACCAACTCCGCCACCTTGTCCACGCCCTACCACATCAAGGGCGTCAGCTATTCCATCTCATCGGCCTGCTCGACGAGCGCCCACTGCATCGGCAACGCCAGCGAGCTGATCCAGCTCGGCAAGCAGGACATCGTGTTCGCCGGCGGCGGCGAGGAGCTCGACTGGACCCTGTCGGTCCTGTTCGATGCCATGAACGCCATGTCGTCCGACTTCAACGATGAGCCCGAGAAGGCGAGCCGCGCCTATGACACCGCCCGCGACGGCTTTGTCATCGCCGGCGGCGCCGGTGTTCTGGTGCTCGAGGAGCTTGAGCACGCAAAAGCCCGCGGCGCGCGGATCTACGCGGAGCTCGTGGGTTACGGTGCCACTTCGGACGGCTTTGACATGGTGCTGCCCTCGGGCGAGGGCGCCGTGCGCTGCATGCGCATGGCCATGCAAAGCCTAAACGGCGACAAAATCGATTACATCAACCCGCATGCCACCTCGACGCCACAGGGCGACGTGCGCGAAATCGAGGCGATCCGCGAGGTGTTCGGCGAGGACTGTCCGCCGATCAGCGCGACAAAGTCGCTGACCGGCCACTCGCTTGGCGCCGCGGGCGTGCACGAGGCGATCTACTCGCTGCTGATGATGAACAACGGTTTCGTCTGCGAATCCGCCAATATTGAGAACCTCGATCCGGACGTGGCGGACATGCCCATCATGCGCAAGCGCAAGGACGGCGTCGCCATTAACGCCGTGATGTCGAATAGCTTCGGTTTCGGTGGCACCAACGCCACACTCGTGTTCCGCCGGTTGGACAGCTGAGGGGCGGGAAGTCAGCGGAAATCAACCTCAAGCAGAGTAAGTAAGATGGCAACAACGAAAGACATTGCTGAGCCGGGACCGTTGATGGCTGGGAAGCGGGGCCTGGTGATGGGCGTCGCCAACGACCGCTCCATCGCCTGGGGCATCGCGCGGGTGCTCCATGGGCAGGGCGCGGAGCTTGCCTTCAGCTATCAAGGAGGCGCTTTCGGCCGCCGCGCCGCGCCGCTCGCCCAGTCCCTCGGCGCCAAAATCATCGAAGAGGTTGACGTCGAAGATCTCTCAAGCGTTGAGCGTATATTCGACGTGATCCGGAAAGAGTGGGGCTCGCTGGATTTCGTCGTGCACGCGCTGGCCTTCTCCGACCGCAACGAGCTCAAGGGCCGCTACTGCGACACGACCCGCAAGAATTTCGAACACACCATGGTGATCTCCTGCTTCTCGTTCACCGAGATCTGCAAGCTAGCCACTGACATGATGACCAATGGCGGCTCGCTGCTGACCCTGACCTATGGCGGGGCGACCCGGGTCGTGCCTTGCTACAACGTCATGGGCGTGGCCAAGGCGGCGCTCGAGACCAGCGTCAAATATCTCGCCTCGGATTTCGGCCCGCGCGGCATCCGGGTGAATGCACTTTCAGCCGGGCCCATGCGGACGCTGGCGGGCGCCGGTATCTCCGATGCGCGGACCTTGCTCCACTATCAGCAGCGCCATGCGCCCATGCGCCGTTCGCCGAACCTGGACGAGGTCGGCGGCGCCGCGCTCTATCTCCTGTCCGATCTGTCGGGCGCCGTTACCGGCGAGGTGCATTTCGTGGATTGCGGCTACTCGACCACGTTCATGCCCGACTTGGACGCGCTCAAGGCGATGGAACGCGCCGAGGAGCTTGAGAACGCCGTGGAGAAGGTGGCTCCGCGCGAGGCCGCGCAATAGCGCAAAGTAAGCCTATCGCACCCTGAATGTTGACAGGGGCTGGTCACAACTTTACCCCGTTCGGCAACCATATATAAAGCGGACCAGCGCGCCCCAGGCGCGCAAGCCGAGGCCGTCTAGGAGGAATCATGTTCGAAGTCATAGTTATGGTGTGTCTGGCGGCGACTGGAGAGCAATGCCAGGAGTTCAAGCTTCCGGAGAAGGAATATACCGATGCGGTGTCCTGCATCCGGGAGAGTCACGCGGAAGGCGCCGCTTGGCAGGCCAACAACAGTAAGTACACGATCGTCGGCACGCGTTGCGCCAAGGACGCCAAGGCTCCCGTAGCGCCCAACAGCTAGCCGGCAACTCAAAAGGATCGGGGCGCCGAAGCGCCCCTTTCACAGTCTCGTTCTGGTGGAAAAAGTCGCCGGCCTAGCTGGCCTCGGCGACTTGCTTTTCCTTGCCGGTCGCTTGGTCGACGACCTTCATCGACAAACGCACCTTGCCGCGCTCGTCGAAGCCCAGCAGTTTGACCCACACCTTGTCGCCTTCCTTGACCACGTCGGTAACGGCCTCCGGGCGTCCCTCGGCAAGCTGCGAGATGTGCACCAGGCCGTCCTTGGGACCGAAGAAGTTCACGAAAGCGCCGAACTCCATCACCTTCACGACCTTGCCTTCGTAGATCTCGCCGGCCTCGGGTTCGGCCGCGATGCCCTTGATGCGGGCAATGGCCGCGCGGATCGACTCCGCGTTGGACGAAGCGATCTTGACCGTCCCGTCGTCCGAGATGTCGATCTTGGCGCCGGATTCGGCCACGATCTCGCGGATCACCGAACCGCCCGTACCGATCACTTCGCGGATCTTGTCGGTCGGAATGTGGATCGTCTCGATGCGCGGTGCATATTCGCCGAGCTCGGGCCGCGCCTCATTCAGCGCCTTGTCCATCTCGCCGAGGATATGCAAGCGCCCGTCCTTCGCCTGGTCGAGCGCGATCTTCATGATCTCCTCGGTGATGCCGGTGATCTTGATGTCCATCTGGAGCGATGTGACGCCCTCGGATGTACCGGCTACCTTGAAGTCCATGTCGCCGAGATGGTCCTCGTCACCGAGAATGTCGGATAGGACGGCGTACTTGTCGCCCTCCTTGATGAGGCCCATGGCGATACCCGCCACCGGGCGCTTCAGCGGCACACCCGCGTCCATCATGGCGAGCGAGGAACCGCACACCGTGGCCATGGAGGAGGAGCCGTTCGACTCGGTAACCTCGGAGACCACACGGATGGTGTAGGGGAACTGATCGCGGTCGGGCAGCACCGGGTGGATCGCCCGCCAGGCGAGCTTGCCGTGACCGATCTCGCGCCGCCCCGGAGAACCCATGCGGCCCGCTTCGCCGACCGAGTAGGGCGGGAAGTTGTAGTGCAGCATGAAGGTCTCTTTGTAGGTACCGGCCAGCGAGTCGACATATTGCTCGTCTTCGCCCGTACCGAGCGTGGTGACGGCGAGCGCCTGCGTCTCACCGCGGGTGAACAGCGCGCTGCCATGCGTGCGCGGCAGAATGCCGACCTCGCACGAGATGGGCCGCACCGTGACCAGGTCGCGGCCATCGATACGTTTCTTGGTGTCGAGGATGCTGCCGCGGACAATGTCCTTCTCGGCTTCCTTGAAGGCGCCTGACACCTTGCCGGCCAGCGCGTCGTCGCCCTCCGGGGGAACGAGCTCGGCAATCACCTTCTCCTTCACCTGAGAGATGCCGTCGCGGCGCTCTTGCTTCGAGGCGATGGAGTAGGCGTCGCGCAATCCGCTTTCGGCGAGACCGCGCACCTTGTCGACCATCTCGGCATTGTCGACGGCCTTGAGCGCCCACGGCTCCTTGGCGGCGCGCTCGGCGAGCTTGACGATCGCTCCGAGCACCGGCTGGAAATGCTCATGCCCATACATCACCGCGCCCAGCATGATGTCCTCGGGAAGCTCCTTGGCCTCCGATTCCACCATCAGCACGGCGTCGGCGGTGCCGGCGACGATCAGATCGAGCTGCGTCTCGGACATCTCGTCGACCATCGGATTCAGGACATACTTGCCTTCGATATAGCCGACACGGGCCGCGCCGATGGGCCCGAGGAAGGGCACGCCGGACAGCGTCAGCGCCGCGGACGCGGCAACCAGGGCGACGATGTCGGGGTCATTTTCCATGTCGTGCGACAGCACGGTGGTGATGACTTGGGTGTCGTTCTTGAAGCCCTTGGCGAACAGTGGACGGATCGGCCGGTCGATCAGGCGTGACGTGAGGGTTTCCTTCTCGGTCGGGCGCCCCTCGCGCTTAAAATAGCCGCCGGGGATCTTGCCTGCGGCGAA
>Ga0307379_10000983_pt1 | contig 45979 bp, 30 predicted proteins | sample UN2MG_FD_202237 | JGI IMG/M metagenome (GOLD analysis project Ga0307379, IMG submission 202237) | Soil microbial communities from Risofladan, Vaasa, Finland - UN-2 | ecosystem: Environmental > Terrestrial > Soil > Coastal area > Acid sulfate soil | place: Finland: Risofladan, Vaasa | collected... | reverse complement strand
GGGGGGGCTGTAAAACCGGACCGCCCCAAGACGGGCGCTCCCACGCCAAGCCCTGGACTCTTGCAAGAAGCTCTCTCTTGATCCGCGCCGAAACAGCAACCCCGGGGGCTGGATTGAAACCAGCCCCTTTTTCTTGCCATAATTCGCCATGACTTGAAGGAGGCGCCGGCATGCAAGACATATCCATCGAGGATTTCCGGGGCGACGCCGAGGCGCTGGAGAAAATGGCGCACACGGCGTGGCGGGACGAGTACCACGTGGACTCGTACCCGAACCTGTACCGTCCGGATTACCTGGCCTATCTGATGCGGGGCGTTCCCGACAAGCGGCTGGCCATGGCCGCGTACCGGGGCGATGAGATCGTGGGCTTCCTCCTCAACCTGCCGCGCCGGATGGCGCTTGGCGGCAAGGTTTACCGGGCGGCGCTGTCGTGCCTGCTGGTGGTGAGGAAGGAGAGCTTCCGGCAGGGCCTGGCGCAGGCCATGATCGCGGAGGGACTCAGGCGCAACCAGGAGCTCAAGTTTGACTTTACTCTTTTTTACCTGGAGACCGGGCACCGCTCGAGTAAATTGTTCGCCAAGCTTCAGATGGCGGGTCAGCCGATCGAGAAGGTGAAGCGGATGCACGTAATCGGCCGCGTGCTGGACCTTCCCGCCATCCGCGCCTCCGAGAACGTGAAGGGCTACGAGGTGGCGGCGATGAAGCTTTTGGGCGCGCACCGGCCGCCGGCGGGAGCGCCGGACCCGGCGGTGCGGGAGGCCGGGGCGGAGGACGTGAATCAGTTGCTCGCGCTCATGAACGCTTTCCAGCACCAGGTCCGGCTGGCCCGCGTGTTCGAGCGCGAGGAGATGGCGCGCGAGCTGATGGCGCCGCCCATCGCCCGGACGCTGGTTTACGAGAAGGCGGGGAAGGCGGCGGGCGCGCTGGCGTACGTGGTGATTGATCACATCGGGCGGCAAAAGGTGCCGTGGGCGTGGATCAATCACGTGGCGTGGGACGGGCTCACGTTCAAGGAGCGGCGCGGCCTCATCCGGAGTTTTTTATTGAAGGTGAAGCAGGAGGGCTGCGCCGGGGTGGTGGAATGGTCGAAGAGCGTTTACCCCATGGCGGCGCTTTACGCGTCGCGGTTCGTGCCTTACCCGCGGGCGGTCAACATGATGGCGTGGCGCTTTTGCGACGACGTGTCGCTTGCCGGGATCGAGGACGTGTACGAAGTTCAAATTTGAGGAAGGGTTTGTGGTTTGCAGTTTGTGGTTTGTGGTTCGAAGCCGCGGATGTCTTTTAACCACAAACCACAAACTGCAAACCACAAACCCGTTTGAGAACCTTATTGATTCTTGTTGCTCATTTGTTATACTCGGAGCATAATGGCATCCGGAACGGGGAAGAGAGGGGTTGGGGGTTTATGGTTTATGGTTTGTGGTTCGAAGCCGCGGATGTCTTTTAACCACAAACCACAAACTACAAACCACAAACCATTCCGCTATGAGTATTCCGAAAGATAAAGTCACGTCCCTTCCGGCCCGCGGCGCCGGCGATAAAAGCGAGCCGGGGCGGGAGGAGCTGATCCGCGAGCGCAACCGGTGGTTCTACTCGCTCACGGTTGTGCGCAAGCAGGAGAAGCTCTTCGAGCTGGAGGTGTTTTTAAAGGGCCTGGACCGTTTTTTCAACCTGGCGAACCAGCCGATCAGCCAGCGGGAGGGCGTGGTGAACCGCGATTTTTCGCGGGAGCTGCGCATCATCCGGAACGCGGTGGCGCGGGTGGTGAAGCTGACGCAGGGGCTGCTCACGGAGGAAGAGAACAAGGCGCTGCACTTCCAGAGCTACATCGAGGGGCGTCTGCTCTCGGACTTCCATCGGGCGCGGCACATCGAGCGGGCGCTGTTGCAGCGGACGCCGGAGGAATCGCTTTACGTTCTGTGCGGGGCGTTCATCAATTTCCAGGAAATTTTGCAGGCCGTGCTGGTCCAGCCCAAGAACTCCTACGCCATCTTCTATAACATCGAGCAGTTGATCGGGCGGGAGATCGCGGGAAACCGGTTCTTCAACCCGTTCAAGGCGGCGGGGTTCGCGCCGCACTACGACGTGATCAAGAGCCCGCGCTTCACGCGGCTGGCCCGCGCCATCGGCGACCCGGTGCTCCGGAAACACCTGTCGGTGATTTTCCTGCTCATGTTCAAGCTGCTGCGCTACCTTTCCTTCGTAGACGTAAAGGCCAAGGACATCGAGCGGCTCAAGGACTGCCTGCTGATTTTCGCGCTGGTGCATTCGGAGTGCCGAATGCTGGTGGACCTGTTGGAGCGCGAGCTCCCGCCGGTGATCAAGAAGCGGGAATACCTGCCGCGGGAGACGCGGACGGCGCTATTGGAAAACATGGACGCGCTGGCGTACCAGATCACGGTGGAGATCCGGAAGATGTTCGAGCTGGAGCTCAAGGACGCGGCGCAGGTCACGGAGCTCAATCCGTTCCGGATCGGGGTGATCCGGTCGCGCGGCCTGCTCACCAACATTTTCCAGCAGGGCATCATCCAGATGGGGCTGATCGTGGACCCGGAGCTTTCCGGCAAGGACGTGTTCCCGGACTTCATCTCGCGTTTGGAGGAGTCGCTGAAGCTCCGGCGCGACATCTGGCTGTTCCACAAGGTCATCGAGAACACGGAGCGGGTGATGGAGGACGGCGAGCTCAAGAACGAGACCATCCCGATGATGGAGTCGGTGAAGACGCTGCGCAACTTCATCTTTTACTATCAGAACATCAGCTTCCAGTTCGTGCGGGCCTATGACCGCGAGCACTTCCAGAAGTTTTTCGAGAAGGTGGACGTCTTCCAGATGGCGGACCTGGAGGTCGCGGAGAAGCGGGCCGAGTTCAAGCGGGAGATCCACGGCTTCAAGATGTTCCTCGAAACCACGCTGGCCAACATCAACAACCGCGCCGAGCTCCATGACATGCCCTTCGGCGCGGAGGAGGGCGAGCGCATCCTGGCCCAGTTCCTGTCGTGAGGAGGGGCGTGGGGGCATGGGGCTTGAGGCGTGAGGCTTGGGGCGTGAGGCTTGAGGCCTGGGGGCCGGAGCGGGGGCCGCGATAGATCTTCTTTATCCTTCCGGAAAATGTCTTTTGACAGGATTAACAGGATTTACAGGATGAAAGAGCAATCAATCAACTTATTCGGGCAATCCGGTAAATCCCGTTAATCCTGTCAAAAAATTTTTCATGAACCCATGATGTCGCTACCCAGCATTACAAATGGTCTTTATATTTCTTAGAACTGGTTTCATAACCAGGACAACCATCTCAGATGAAAAGATTATTAACAAGGATATTCAGGATTTCCAGGATGATTTCTGGTTTTCTTAATCCTGAACATCCTGAATATCCTTGTTAAAAAATTCTTGGCGGGGTTATGAAACCGCCTCTAATCAACTCTCATGAAATTAAGTGACAGCAGCTTATACCCGGTGATCGAGCTGCTCCGGCAGGGGAAGCGGAGCCTCCGGGTCATGTCGCTGGCCGGGTCCTCGGGGTCGTTCCTGGCGGCGCTGATGGTGCGGGAGCTTAGGCGCCCGGTGTTTTTCGTGGAGGCGGAGGAGAGCGAGGCCGGGCGGGCGGCGGCGGAGATGGAGTTTTACGCGCGGGCCCTGGATGCCCGGGCCCTGGTCCGCCACCTCGGGGGCCGGGACCTGTTACGGACGATGCCGGGACAGGCGGGCGGGCAACGGACGGCGGCGCTGGCCGCCATGATTGCCTCCACCCCGGAACGGCCGGCAATGATCGCGGCGTCGCTGGATTCCGCGCTCCTGGTGACGGCGCCGCCCGAGATCTTCAGCGACCATCTGCACGAGCTTCGGCCGGGGAGCCGGCTCATGCGCGAGAGGTTCCTGGAAGCGCTGATCCGTTCCGGCTACACCGCGGTGTCGTCGGTAATGGAGCCGGGAGATTTTTCCGTGCGCGGCGGCATTATTGACGTGTTCGCGCCGGGGGCGGAATTGCCGGCGCGGATCGAGCTGTTCGGCGACGAGGTCGAGTCGCTCCGGGCGTTCGACCCGGAGACCCAGAAGTCCACGGGCCCGATCGAGCGCGTTCTCATCCCGCCGCTCAAGGAGGTGATCCTGACGGACGAGTCCGCGGCCCGCGCCGTGGCCGTGCTCAACGAGCAGATGATGGAGCTCAAGGAGGGGCGGCTGACGGACGGGTCCGGGACCGACGTGATCAAGGACTTCGGCGACGTGGTCTCGCGCCTCTCCCGTCAGGACCACTTCCCGGGCATCGAGGCGATGCTGCCCGCGTTCTTTCCCGGCCGATCGTGCGCCTTCGATTTCCTCGACCCTTCCTGGGTGGTCGTGTATCACGAGCCGTTCCTGTGCGACCAGGCCTTCCGGCGGCGCCTGGAGCTGCTTGACGAGCAGTGGCGCGACGAGCTGGCCCGCGGCCTGTTCGCGCTGCCGCCGTCCCGGCATTTTCTGAACGGGCCGGAGGTCGAGCGGGGCCTGGCCGAGTGCGCGGCGGTGGCGGCGGGGCCGGAGCCGGCGGCGGGGCCGGTCATGGACGCCGGCCATCCGGAGAGCGGCGCGGAAAATTATCGGGCGCCCGCGCCGCCGGCCGCAGATGCCGGACCCGTTGCCGGCGTGAGCTCGGACCTGGCGCCGTTCCGGGCGCGGCCGGAGCTCACGGAGCCGATCGGCCCGTTCATTTCCGCGCTCCGGGACTTTGCGGACATGGGAGTGCGCGCGTTGATCGTGAGCCCGATGCCGGGCAAGGCCGACCGGATGAAAGAGCTGCTCTCCGGGCACGGCATTGATTTGCCGCTCGCGGGCGACGCGGCGGGCGCGCTGGTTTCCGGGGGCGGCGCGCTGATCGCGGTGGGGGGCCTGCAGCGCGGGTTCGCGGACGTGGCGGGCAAGCTGGCGGTGGTGCCGGAAGCGGAGATTTTCGGGGAGAAGATCCGGCCGGGCAAGAAGCCTCGGGCGCTCACGCAATTTATTTCCGACCTGTCGGACCTGGGAGAGGGCGACTTCGTGGTGCACGTGGAGCATGGAGTGGGCATCTACCGGGGGCTCACGTCGCTTTCGGTGCAGTGGGTCGGGGAATGGGACTTCGTGAACCTGCGCGAGCGTCCGAAGATCCGGGTGGACAGCGCGCGGATCGCGTACGCGCAAGGCTCGATGCTTTACGTGCCGGTGCACCGCATCAACCAGATTTCGAAGTACAGCGGTCCGACCGAGGTCCCGCCGGCGCTGGACACGCTGGGCGGCAACACCTGGGAGCGGGTCAAGAAGCGGGTGAAGCGGGCGGTCCGGGAGTTCGCGGAGTACCTGGTCCGCATCCACGCCGAGCGGCAGTCGCACCCGGGGGTCGCGTTCCCGGCGCCGGACCATGTTTTCCGGGAGTTCGAGGAGACGTTCGATTACGAGGAGACGCCGGACCAGCTCCGGGCGATCGGGGAAGTGCTGGACGACATGGGAGAGGAGAAGCCCATGGACCGGGTGGTGTGCGGGGACGTGGGTTACGGCAAGACGGAGGTGGCGCTGCGGGCGGCGTTTCTGGCGGGGATGGCGGGCGGGCAGGTGGCGGTGCTGGTGCCGACGACGATCCTGGCGCAGCAGCATTACGAGACGTTCACGAAGCGGCTCGCGAAGTATCCGCTTCTGGTGCGGACGATCTCGCGGTTCGAGTCGGTAAAGGAGCAGAAGGCGGTGGTGGCGGGTCTCGCGGCGGGCACGATTGACATCGTGATCGGGACGCACCGTCTGCTTTCCAAGGACGTTAAATTCAGGGACCTGGGTCTGTTGGTGATTGACGAGGAGCACCGGTTCGGGGTGCGTCACAAGGAGCGGCTCCGGGAGCTGAAGGCCACGGTGGACACGCTGACGCTGACGGCGACGCCGATTCCCCGCACGCTGCACATGGCGCTGGCTGGTCTTCGCGACCTTTCCATCATTGACACCCCTCCGCCGGACCGGCTGGCGGTGCACACGGAGCTGGTGCGGGCGGACGACCGCATCATCCGGGAGGCGATCGAGCGTGAGCTTCGGCGTCAGGGCCAGGTGTTTTACGTTCACAACCGGGTGCAGACGATCGAGGCCGCGGCGAACAAGGTGATGCGGCTCACGCCGTCCGCGCGGGTGGCGGTGGCGCACGGGCAGATGGACGAGAAGGCGTTGGCCAAGGTGATGCACGATTTCGTGGGCCGGCGCTTTGACGTGCTGGTGTGCACGGCGATCATCGAGTCGGGCCTGGACATCCCGACGGTGAACACGATGCTGATAGACCGGGCGGACCAGTTCGGGCTGGCGCAGCTCTACCAGTTGCGCGGCCGGATCGGGCGGAGCAAGGAGCGCGGCTACTGCTTCCTCATAGTGCCGGCCAAGGGGATATTGACCAAGGAAGCGGCGCAGCGGCTCCGGGCGCTCAAGGAGTTCACGGAGCTGGGCTCGGGCTTCCGGGTGGCGGCTCACGACCTGGAGATCCGGGGCGCGGGCAACCTCTTGGGCGCGGAGCAGTCGGGCCATATTTACAAGATCGGGCTGGAGCTGTACATGCAGATGCTGGAGGAGGAGATCCAGCGGCAGCGGGGCGAGGCGGTGGAGGCCCCGATCGAGCCGGAGATCAAGCTGCCGGTGCCGGCGTATTTGCCGGACGAGTACATGCCGGACCAGAACCAGCGGCTGGCCTGGTACAAGCGCCTGGGCAAGGCCAGGGATGACCGGGAGATTGCGGACCTGAAAGAGGAGCTGATTGACCGCTACGGGGCGCTGCCGGAGCCGGCGCAGTCGCTGATCGAGATCACGAAGATCAAGGCGGCGCTGGTTGCCATCCGGGCGCTCGAGCTGGCCTATACGGGGACGGAGCTGGCGGTGGCGTTGGCGGATGACACCAAGGCGCAGGTGGACGGCGTGATCGCGCTGGCGATCAAGGAGCCGAAGACGTGGCGGATCACTCCGGACCGGCGCATTTTCCAGCGGTTCGCGGCCAAGGAGCCCAAGGACCTGTTCCCGGCGATCCGCAGCTTATTGAACCGCCTCGCGGGCGATGATACTATGTAAAGTTGATTGAGCGGCGGCCCAAACCGTGTGGGCACCGAAAGAGATTGGCTTGTCATGATGGAATCGTTGAACGCTTTGGTTGAAAGCGCTGACAATTTTTTATGGGGAAAGTTGCTGGTGTTCCTGCTGGTGGGCACGGGCATCTATCTGAGTTTCCGGATGCGGGGCATCCAGATTTTCGGGCTGCGGCACGGGATCAGGCTGACGCGCGGTCTTTACGACCAGAAGGAAGATCAGGGCGACCTGTCGCATTTCCAGGCTCTTTCCACGGCGCTGGCGGCGACGGTGGGGGTGGGGAACATCGCGGGGGTGGCGATCGCCATCCGGCTGGGCGGGCCGGGCGCGCTGTTCTGGATGTGGGTGACGGCGGCGGTGGGCATGGCCACCAAGTTCACGTCGTGCACGCTGGCTCTGAAGTACCGGGAGATCAACCCGGACGGCAGCGTGTCGGGCGGTCCCATGTACTTCATCGAGCACGGGCTGGGGCCGAAATGGAAGTGGCTGGCGGTGGCGTTTGCGGCTCTCGCGGCCCTCGCGTCGTTCGGGGCGGGGTGCATGGCGCAGGCGGGCGAGCTGACGCGGGCGTTCATGTCGCTCGTGCCCGGGCTGTCGCACCCCATCGCGGGCACGGGCATTGATCTGGGTCAGATGGGGGTCGGCATTCTGGTGGCGGTGATGGTGGGGGTCGTGATCATCGGCGGCATCCACCGGATCGGCGAGGTGGCGAGCCGGCTGGTGCCGTTGATGGCCATTTTTTACGTGGGCGCGGGTATCATCATCCTGCTGATGAACGTCACGGAGCTGCCACAGGCCGTGTATCTGATCGTGCACGACGCCTTTACGGGCACGGCGGCGGCGGGCGGGTTCACGGGCTCGTTCTTTCTGTACACGATGCAGATGGGGGTGCGGCGCGGGCTGTTCTCGAATGAGTCGGGTCAGGGCAGCGCGCCGATCGCGCACGCCACGGCCAAGACCCAGTACCCGGTGCGGGAGGGGTACGTGGCGCTGTTGGAGCCGTTCATTGACACGATCATCATCTGCTCGATCACGGGCCTGGTGATCGTGGTGACGGGGGCGTGGACGGAGACGAGCGGCATCGGGGGCGCGGACCTGACGGCGTTCGCTTTCCAGGCCGGTCTCGCGGACCTGCACAATATCGCGGCGCAGGCCCGGCTCGGCCGCGTCATCGTCACCATCGGCGTGATCCTGTTCGCGTACTCGACCGCCATCTCGTGGTCTTATTACGGCGACCGGTGCGTGGGCTACCTGTTCGGCTTAAAGGCCATCAAGCCTTACCGCTACGTGTTTTGCGTCTTCCTGGTGGTGGGCGCGACCATCAAGATAGACCTGGTCTGGAACCTGTGCGACGTGATGAACGGCGGCATGGCCATCCCCAACCTGATCGCCCTGATCCTGCTTTCCGGGGTGGTATGGAATGAGCTCAAGGGGTATCGCGCCCGCATTCCCGAATTCGACCGGGCCCTGGCGGCCCAATCATCGGCTAAAGAGGGGAGCTCTTGACCATGGCGGAAAAAGTTGATCTCCGGAAGGTGAAGGACCAGGCCGCGCGCGCCCTGAAGAAGGGCGAGTGGGACAAGGCCCTGGAAAAATACGAGGTCCTGGTCAAGGCTCAGCCCAAGGACCTCCGTCAGAAGATGAAGCAGGGCGACATCCTGGTCAAGCTGAAAAGGGTGGACGACGCCTTTCGGACCTATGGCGACGTGGCCGAGGCCTATAGCAAGGGCGGGTTCCTGATCCAGGCCGTGTCGGTGTACAAGCTGATGCAGCAGCTCGACCCGGTGCGGCCGGAGATCGCGGAGAAGCTGGAACAGTTGAACCGCGCGCGGGGCAGGGCGCCCGCCGCTCCCCAGCCCGAGGCGGCGCCGCCCGACGCGGAGCCGGGACTGGAAGCCGTGATGCCGGCCGCGCCGGCCGAAGAAGGGAAGAGCCTCAAGGACGAGATCGAGGAGGCCAAGCACCGGGAGAAGGCGCGGGCCAAGGACAAGGGCGCCGACTGGCGCTTCCCGGAGACGCCGCTGTTCGGCAAGCTGGGGGAGGAGGAATTCACGCAGGTGGTGTCCAAGTTCCAGGTGGGGACGATCCCCAAGGGCACGATGGTGATCAAGGAGGGGACCAAGGGCGACGCGTTCTTCATCGTGTCGCAGGGGGACGTGCGGGTGTTCCGCACGCACCCGAAGTCGGACAAGAAGATCACGCTGGCGCACCTCAAGGATGGCGCGTTTTTCGGGGAGATGGCGTTTTTTCTGGACTCGGTGCGGTCGGCCTCGTGCGAGACGGCGGCGGAGACGGTGCTGCTCCGGATCAGCAGGAAGGACCTGGAACAGTTGATGAGAGAGTACCCGAACATCCGGTCGGTGATGTACGACTTTTTCAAGAAGCGCGCCCTGGACCAGCTTTTCAAGACCATGGGCCTGTTCGCGAGCCTGGAGGACGCGGAGCGGTTGGTGCTGGCGGAGAAGTTCGACATGGTGGCGGCGGAGCCGGGCACGCAGTTGATCCAGGAGGGCGAGGAGGGGCAGTACCTGTGGGTGATCTTCTCGGGGGAGGCCGAGGTCACGACCCAGCACGAGGACAAGGGACCGGTCAAGCTCGCCACCTTGGGACCCGGCGAATACTGCGGCGAGATCTCGCTGATCCAGAGCAAGCTCAACACCGCGGACGTGGTGACGTCGAGCCGGTGCGTGCTGTTCCGGCTGGGGCGTCCGGTGTTCATGGAGCTTCTGGCCATCCACTCGCCGATGCTGGAGGAATTGTCGTCGGTGATCGAGCAGCGCCTCAAAAGCACGGTGGATGCCCTGCTCCGGGCATAGAAGAAAAGAATTTCAACAGGGATGTACAGGATTACCAGGATAATTTCCGGTCTTTTTTATCCTGAACATCCTGTATATCCTTGTTAATAATTCTTCTCTTAAAACCGAGGACCAATGACGACGCCGCAAACTGAACCGCTTCGCGCCCTGGTGACGAACATCCAGGGCTTTTCCACGGAGGACGGGCCCGGGATCAGGACGACCGTCTTTTTCAAGGGCTGCCCTCTGGCCTGCCCGTGGTGCCATAACCCGGAAGGGCTGGCAGCGAAAGAGGAGCTGATTTTCTACGCGGAAAAGTGCATCGGGTGCAAGGAGTGCGTGAAGGTGTGCGGCCACGGCGCGCCGGTTCCCGGCGGACCGCGCTTCGAGGAGTGCGAGCGCTGTTTCAAGTGCGTGGAGGCCTGCCCGGCCACGGCGCGGCGCAAGATGGGCGAATGGTACAGCGTGGAGAGGCTCGCGGCCCAGGTGCTGCGCGACCGCGTGTATTACGAGACCTCCGGCGGCGGCGTCACGGCGTCAGGCGGCGAGGCCATGATCTGGGCCGAGTTCCTGGCCGGGTTCTTCAAGCGTCTCAAGGCCGAGGGCATCCACACCGCGCTCGACACCAGTGGGGTGGTGGGAGGAGAGAGGCTCAAGGCCGTGCTCGAACACACGGACCTCGCTCTGGTGGACCTCAAGATCATGGACCCGGAGCGGCACCGGGCGGTGATCGGGGTGGAGCTCTCCCCGATCCTTGCCCACATCCGCGAGATTGACGATTCCGGGACCGCCATGCTCATCCGCGTGCCGGTGGTCCCGGGCTATACCGACGATCCGGCCAACATCTCGGCCATGGCCGAGTTCGCCCGCACCCTTGAACACCTCCAACTGATTGACCTGCTCCCCTATCACCGCATGGCCGAGCCCAAGTACCGCCACCTCGGGAAAAAATATTCGGTCCCCGACCTCAAGCCGCCATCCGCGGAGGCCATGGAAAGCATCAAACAGGTATTTACCGCGGCCGGGATCAAGGCCGTGATCGCGGGCAAGGACTAGAAAAGATCATTAACAAGGATGTTCGGGATTCCCGGGATGATTTCTGTTTTTTAATCCTGAACATCCTGAGTATCCTTGTTGAAAATTTCTTGCAAGGGTTATGAGATCGCTTGCAAACAAAGAGGGCGGCCCGAAGACCGCCCTCTCGGCAAAGCATTAATCCGGAATCAGGCCGCCGCTTCCTTGGCCCCTGCCTTTTCCAGGGCCATGGCCGCGAGCTCGACCACGTCGTAGGTCTTGACGTCTTCCTTCTCAAGCTGCTTCACGCCGTCCTCGAACATGGTCATGCAGAAGGGGCAGGCCACCGCCAGGTCCTTGGCCCCGGTGTTGATGGCCTCGCGGGTCCTCTCCTTGAAAATCTTCTCGTGGCCCAGGTGCTCTTCGAGCCACATCCGTCCGCCGCCGGCGCCGCAGCAGAAGCTCCGGCCCAGGCTCCGCTCCATCTCCTTGACCGTGACGCCGAGCGCCTTCAAAATGTTGCGCGGCGCGTCGTAAACGTCGTTGTGGCGGCCGAGGTAGCACGAGTCGTGGAACGCCACCGTCATGTTGAGCTTGGCCGGGATCTTGAGCTTGCCCGCCTCAATCAGCTCCCAGATCAGCTCCGTGCCGTGCTTGACTTCGACGTCCCACTTGAACTCCGGGCTCTCCTTCCGGATCAGGTCCTCGAACTGCGCGTACTCGTTTTTCATGGTGTTGAAGCCGTGCGGGCAGCAGGTCACGATCTTTTTCACGCCGTAGCCCTTCATGGTCTGCATGTTGGTGGTGGCCAGGATCTGGTAGAGGTACTCGTTGCCCAGCCGGCGCGCCGAGTCGCCGCAACACTGCTCCTCGACGCCCAGGATCGCGAACTTCACGCCCGCGGCCTTCAAGATCTTGGCCATGCCCCGGGCGATCTTCTTGTTGCGGTCGTCGAACGAGCCGGAGCAGCCCACGTAGAAGCAGTACTCCGTGTCCTCCGCAACGCCCTCCCCGTAAACCGGGATCTCCAGGCCCTGCGCCCATTCCGCGCGCTTGTCAAAGCCCAAGCCCCACGGGTTCGAGTTCTTCTCCATGTTCTGCAAGGCCGTCTGGCCCTCGGTCGGCAGGTTGCCTTCCATCAGCGTCAGATACCGGCGCAGGTCCACGAACTTCTGGATGTGCTCGTTCATGACCGGGCACTCGTACATGCACGCCCGGCACGTCGTGCACGACCACAGCTCGTCCTGCGACACCTGGTCCGGCCCGTCGCCGATGATGGGGAGCCGCTCCGCGTCCGCGGCCGCGAGGCCCTCGTGGATCATGGTGTGCTTGATGGCGAGGTGGAGCTTCTTGGGCGAGAGCGGCTTGCCGGTGAAGTTGGCGGGGCAGACCTTGTCGCAGCGGCCGCATTCCTGGCAGGTGACGCCGTCGAGGAGCTGTTTCCAGGTGAATTCCGGGACCGAGTTGACGCCCCACTTCTCCTGCTCCTCCAGGTCCTTGATGTACTGGACCCGGCCCTTGAGCTCGAGGGTGGAGAAGAACACGTTGAACGGCGCGGTCATGATGTGCTGGTGCTTGGAGAGGGGCAGGAAGTTGAGGAACCCGAAGAAGACGAAGAAATGGAGCCACCAGGAAAAGGCATAGGCCAGCGGGGCCTTCGAGTCCATGCCGCGGTCAACGCCGAGCGCGCCCCAGATCGAGGCGAAGAGGTGGCTGAGATACCCGCCGGGCATCTCCTCGCCCATTCGGATCTCCGCGCCCGAGATCATCAGGTCCGTGACCATCATGGCGGCGATAAGGCCCAGGATCATGAGCGCCTGGCTCGAGAGCTCCATCTCCTTGGGCTTGATGATCAGCCTGCGGTAAAAGGCCCAGGCCATGGCCAAGAGCACGATCAGGATGAAGGTGTCCATGGTGAAGTGGTACCAGGCATAGCCTATGGTGAGAGGGATATACAACACCTCTCCATGAAGAAAGGGCAGGAAGTTGGGAATTCCGCTCAGGAGGAAATTGGCGATGGTCAGCCCCAGGAGCATGAAGCCCCAGAAGATCCCGAAGTGGACCACGCCCGCCAGGGGGCGCAGCAACAGCTTCCTCTGGCCGAGCACGTTCACGACCACGTTCATCACCCGCTCGTTGATCCGGTCCCACCGGACTTCCGGCTTGCCCTGGCCCAGGAGCTTGAAAATCCGCTCGTAGACCAGCCAGAAAAAGCTAGTCACCGCGGCGACGCCCAGCACCACCTCCAGGGCCGCGAAAAATAACCCGCTTCCCGGCATCAAGGACATGAAACTTACCTCCTTGGATTGATGATACGTTTAACTTGTACCTGGAACTGCTCCGAAGCAAAAAGTACGGCGATGGGCCGCGTCTTGGCCGACGCCTACTAACAAAGTATGCCAGACCGAGCGGTCGGTGTCAAGGACTTCGGGGGCAAGACTTCGGGGGCAAAGGCTGCGCGAAAAAAATAGTGGTTGCCTGGTGGCGCGGGCGGCCTGCCCCCTGATCTCGGGGCTCCGGCCGGAGGCCCGCGCCACGGCCCTTGTCCTTCGCTTATTGTCCCGGCCTGACTTGATAAGCCCGCCTCCATGCGTTTTTTTAAAAGTTTTACACGGATGGAACGGATTCGAACGGATTTCACGGATCGGATCAGAATATCCGTGCGATCCGTATTCCATCCGTCGGCGTCAAGTTAAAACGTGCCCCTTCAAGTCATCGAGATCAGCGATCTTTTCCAAGCCCACGGATGGAAACTGATCTCACGGATCAAGAAATTTCCGGCCATTCTCCGATCCGTGTCATCCGTCTCATCCGTGTTCATCCGTGTAAATTCTTAAACCCCGCCGGAGGATGATCCACTCTCGAATGCATAGAACCTTTGACCTCAACTTCACCGGCAACGCCGACCTCTCCGGCGGCGACGTGCCCGGCGCGGACGGCATCGGCGGCGGCATTGACCTGTTCTCCGAGTGGAAGGGCGCCATCTTCCAGGGCGCCTACAACATACTCGGCGGCAGCGCCGACACCGACCGCCTCGACGGCCAGCTCTGCATTGACGGGACCTTAATTGACGGCGTCATGCCACCGCCATAACTGAACGGCTGGACCGAAAAGCGGGAGGCCGCGGGGCCTCCCGCTTTTTTCAGGCCTCGGCCCCGGCCGGGAACCGGGTCAGGCCCGCCTCTTGAAAAATGAAATCAACTGCGCTATTAAGATAAGAACGCGGGGCAGCGGGACGTTCGATTCCAACCTTTACTATTGGGGCGGTTTTGATTGCCCCAGGCGCCCAGGGGGGCATGGTGTTGTGGCGAATTCGGCCTCAAATTCATGGGCGCAGAGGGTATTGCCTTGCCCGGTTGCAATTGACAAGAAAAGCTTGGTAGCATTGAAACCGCTGAATACGTATCCAGCAAATTTTCAATAAGCAAAGATTGACAAAGGAGAGGGGTTAATGAAAGGGATGGCGAAAACGGGCATCAAGTATTGCGTGCTGATGCTCGCACTGGCGGGACTGATTTCCGGGTGCAAAGGGGTCCTGGGCGGCCGCAGCGACCTCTCCAAGGCCCGGGTAAAGGCGGCCAACAGGTATAACATCAACCTGAACGGCGGCAGGGGCGATACCGGCGACGGCGGCATGGGCGGCGGCATCTTTTTAGACACCGACGGGAGCCTCGGGATCAACATCCTGGGCGCCGCTTCGGTGGTTGACATGTCGTTCGACCTGCCCCAGGGATTGCCGGCGCTCGACTTCGGGGACGTGCCGCTGGTCGTGGCCGCCAATATGGCCATTGACGTATACGAGGACCAGCCCGCGGCCCAGGACGCGGTGGAGGACGGCGGCTACTACATGTTCCTGGACGATGGCAACATCTGGCTGCGCGACTCCGAGCTCGACGACGTGGCCGTGACCGGCCTTCACGTGCTCCCCGGCCGGACCCTGACTTTGGGCCTCAATGTTAATGAGGGCAATAATGACGGCCAGGACTCAGCCGAGATCTTTTTTGAATTCGACGTGATGGTCGAGGGCGTCATCAAGACCAAGACCCTGGACACGGGAAACGTGGGAGACGCCCCGGTTGATATTAACAGTCATGGCATGCCCGGCACAGACAAGGACAAGGCATGGCTCATCCTGGAGTGCGGCGGGACCATGATCATCAGGGGCGCGATTGACCAGTCCGGCGCCGACGGCGCGCGCCACACGGGGGAGGACGGCGGCGACGGCGGCGCAACCGTGCTCTATGCCTTTAGCTCGATCTTCATCCTGGGCAACGTGGACGCCTCCGGCGGAACCGGCGACGGCGTCGGAGACGGCGGGGCCGGGGCCGCCTGGTCAGGCGCCGCGGCGGAACTTGACATCATCAGCGAACAGGGGATGGTGGCCGTCGCCGGCAACGTCAATGCCTCCGGCGGAAAAGGAAAACGCGGCGGGTCCGCCGGCAAGATTTACATTGATCTCTTTAGCAACTTCTACGGCATCGGCTCCCTGCTCGCCAATGGCGGCGACGGCGCCGACGGCTACGGCGGCCACGCCAACGCCATCGTGATAGTTTCCCACTTCGGAAGCATTTACTATGCGGGCGCCATGCTCGCCAACGGCGGCAACGCCACCTACGGCGACGCGGGGAACGGCGGCGGTATCAGCCTGTCCGCGACTGACGGCGATTCCATGGGCGAGCTTTTCCTCTCCGGCTCGATCCAGTCCAAGGGCGGGACCTCATTCCTCTTCGGCGTGGGCGGCGACGGCGACACCGTGGAACTCAATAATTCCGGCTCCGGAGACATCCGCATCACCGCCCCCATTGACCTCTCCGGCGGCGACGGCGACGGCCCCGGACGCAAGGGCGGAGACGCCGGCGGCCTCTTAATTATGGAGCAAGGAGTGCTGGACCTTGGTTATGGCCAAGGCGCCATGACCGGCAACATTATCCTCGCGGCCAACGTCAACCTGAACGGCGGCAACGGCGACATCGGCGGCGCCGGTGGCCTCTTCCAGACGCTGCTCTATCATTCCTGGGACGTTCCCACCGACTGCGGAATCTTCTTCCTGGGCTACGCCGACATCCGCGCCATGGGCGGTAACGGCGGCGATAATGGCGGAGTGGGCGGTTATTTCGAGGCTTACACTCATACCCCATGGTCGTTCGACGGCTTGGTGGCCCTCCCCACCGGTCCCATTATTGACGAAACCAACTTCCTGGCCAGAGGCGGAGACGGCGAACTCGGCTACGGCGGCAGCGGCTACATTGGTGAAGAAGAACCTGCTTATTACGCTGAGGCCGAGGAGGGCGAGGCATACATCGGGACCACCATCTACCGCCACAAGGGCAGCATTGACGTCTCCGGCGGAAACGGCAACCTCGGCGGCGGCTTCGGCGGTATCGTCGAAATCTACGGCCATGACGGCGTCACCTTCAACGGCAGCCTCGATCTCTCCGGCGGCAACGGCACCGGCGCCGATGTCTCGGGCGGCGACGCCGTCGGGATTCAAATTATATCCACCTGTGACCTTAACTTCACCGGCAACGCCAACCTCTCCGGCGGCAACGGCACCGGCGCCGGGACCGGCGGCCTTGGCGGCTACTTTGGGCTTATTGCCGGCCGCGCCACCACCATGGTCGGTAACCTGGACGTGTCCGGAGGCGACGCCGGCGCCGACCCGCTCAACCCGGGCGTCGGCGGCGATGGCGGCGTCATTGAGCTCTTATCCGAGGGGGAGGACATCATCTCCATCTTCCAGGGCTCCTACAACATTCTCGGCGGCAGCGCCGACACTCCCGGCCTCGAAGGCCAGCTCTGGATTGACGGAATCTTAATTGACCCCTCGCCATAATTGAACAGCTTAACCGGGAAGCGGGAGGCCCCGGAGCCTCCCGCTTTTTTTATTGTTCCCTCTCGCCGTGTTAAAATAATCAAGATATGAAAAAATCGTATCTATACCGCCGGATCGCCGCATCCGCCGCCCTGATCGCCGCCGTCCTGCTCATCGCCGCCGACGCCGAGCCGGTCAAGCTCTATCTCGGCGACAAGTTGGCCGGGACCTTCACCGAGTTCCAGGTCATTGACGACGTGGTCTTCCTCCCGCTCCAGGCCTCGGCCAAGGCGCTCGGGATCGAGGGCTTTGCCGACCCGCAGAGCGGGCTCGCCTTTTTTCGCAAGGGCCGGGCCTTGGTGGTGATTGACTCGAACCGCAAGGAAGCCAAGGCGGGCGAGCACGTGACGCCGCTGAAATACGCTCCGATCTGGACGGGCAAGGACGTTTTCATTCCGGCGGCAGTGTTCACGGACGCGCTGCCGCTGGTGCTGGGCGAGGCGGTGCGGGTGGCGTATCCGCCGCTTTCGGGCAACGGCACGGCGTTGCGCAATCCGGTGGACGTGATCGTGCTCGATCCGGGTCATGGCGGGCACGACGCGGGGGCCAAGGGCCCAGGCGGCATCCTGGAAAAGGACGTGACCCTTTCCATCGCCAAACGCCTGCGCGACCGGCTGCAAAAGGAGACCGGGCTCATCGTTTACCTCACCCGCAACGACGACACCTTCATCCCGCTCTCCGATCGCCCTAAAAAGGCGCGCGAGCTTAACGCCGACGTGTTCATCTCGGTCCACGCCAACGCCTACAAGATGATGAGCGCACAGGGGTTCGAGACCTTCTTCGCCAGCCTCACCGCCACCGACAAGGCGGCCATGGACCTGGCCGAATGGGAGAACCAGGCCGAGGAGACCTCCTCGGCGCCGGCCTCTGACGAGGTCACCACCGACATCGGCATGATCCTCGGCAACATGGCCCAGACCGAGAGCCTGGCCGCGTCGCAGCAACTGGCCGAGACCATCCAGGACGCGCTGGCCCATGTGCTCAAGTCCGATAACCGCGGGGTGAAGCAGGCCCCGTTTCGGGTGTTGATGGACTCGACCACGCCGGCGGTGCTGGTGGAGGTCGGTTTCTTGACCAGTCCCGAGGAGGCCAGCCTGATCACCAACCCGGCCATGCAGGACCGGATCGTCGAGGCCCTGGCCTCCGCCATCCTCAAATACCGCGGCCAGACCAACGCCCGGCTCGGCCTCGGCCCCAAGGAGTGAACCGGTGCCCGTGAAAAAAAGCCCGGAGCTGACGCTTCGGCCCGTCAAGATCGAGATCAACCCGCTCGATTACGCCGAGGGCAGCGCGCTCATCAGCGTGGGCCGGACCCGCGTGCTGTGCGCGGCCACCGTCGAGCCCGGCCGGCCCAAGTGGATGGAAAAGCAGAAGGACCAGAGGGGATGGATCACCGCCGAGTACAGCCTGCTGCCCCGCTCGACCAAGACCCGAACCCGCCGCGAGCGCGGAACCGTCTCCGGACGCACCCAGGAAATCCAGCGCCTGATCGGACGCTCGCTCCGCGCGGTCGCCGAGCTCGCCGCCATCGGCAACCACACCATCACCGTGGACTGCGACGTGCTGCAGGCCGACGGCGGGACCCGCACCGCTTCCATCACCGGCGGATACGTCGCCCTCTACGAGGCCTGCCGCAAAATGCAGCACGAGAACCTGGTCAGTGCCTTCCCCATCAACGACCAGGTGGCCGCCGTGAGCGTGGGCTATTTCCAAAACGAGCTGGTGCTCGACCTCGATTACGAGCGCGACTCCGCGGCCGACGTGGACATGAACGTGGTCATGACCGGCGCCGGCAAGCTGATCGAGGTCCAGGGAACGGCCGAGGGCAAGCCCTTTACCAAGGCCCAGCTCGCCAAAATGATCGCGCTCGCCGAGCAGGGCATCCGCGGGCTCTTCGCCGTCCAGAAAAAAGTCCTGCGCATCTAATAATAAGGTTCTTCACCTTCCAGAGTGGATCTGAGAAATAACATTGGATGGGGACCGGAGGCGGGTAGAGCGTAGAGCGCAGGGCGTAGGGCGTGAAAGACCGCTGCTTTCTCGGTGATTTGATTTACGCCCTTCGCCCTTCGCTCTACGCTCTACTCGATCTGTGACGCACATAGCATCCATTCTCCTCCCGCTCATCCGATAGATATGCTAAGAGAGGCACTGATGCTTGAAATTGTCGTCGCCACCGGAAACCAGGGCAAGCTCGACGAGATCGCGCACGCGCTCGCGGGCCTCCCCGTGAAGCTCCTCTCCCTCGCCGAATTCCCCGGCGCGCCGGAGGTGGTCGAGGACGGCGAGACCTTTCTGGAAAACGCCGTCAAGAAGGCCCGCGCCACCGCGGCGCACGCCAAAAAGCATGCCCTGGCCGACGACTCCGGCCTCGCGGTGGACGCGCTGGGCGGAGCGCCGGGCGTCTTTTCCGCCCGCTTCGCCGGAGTGGGCGCGAGCGACGACATGAACAACAATAAGCTGCTTGCCGCGCTGGCCCGCACCCCTGCTCCGCGCACCGCCCAATTCGTTTGCGTGCTCTGCCTGGCTTCTCCCGCCGGCGACATCATCACCGCGGAGGGCCGGTGCCCGGGCGAGATCCTCGATGCCCCCCGCGGCCATCACGGCTTCGGCTACGACCCCCTCTTCTGCTACCCGCCGCTTGGCGCCACCTTTGCCGAGATCACCCGCGAGCAAAAGCTCCAGGTCTCCCACCGCGGACGGGCCCTCGCCGCGCTGCGCGAAAAGATAATGGCCATCGTCTAACTGTGGAGTCCGGCGCGGGATACTGGTACAATGGACAAAAAGCAGTAAAGGAAAAAATGCGATGAAGTTGTTCTTTGAGCCGGAAACGGTGGCGGAGATCGGAGCGACCGCGGGCCCGATGAAGCCGGGGTATTCGCTGTTCCAGAGTTTGCAGGAGACCTTCGGCGAAAATTTTTTTCCGGTGAACCCGAAGCTCGACGTGATCGGGAACAAGCAATGTTACCGCGGCATCCTGGACGTGCCGGCGGACATTGACGTGGCGGTGGTGTTCATCCCGGCGGCGGCGGTGCCGGAGGCCCTGGAGCAGTGCGGGATCAAGGGGATCAAGCGGGTAATCATCGAGTCGGGCGGGTTCGCGGAGGCCGGGGCCGAGGGCCTCGCGCTGCACGAGCGCTGCCTGGCCATCTCCAAAAAGTACGGAATGCGGCTGTGGGGACCGAACTGCATGGGCCTGATCAACGTGAGTCGGATGAAGGTGCTCTCGTTCATGGGCCCGATGATGTGGAAGGGCCGGTTCATCGCGGGCAAGGTCTCGCTGGTGGTGCAGAGCGGGATGCTCTCGGCGGGCTTCCTGCTCCACATTCTCTCCAAGACGCCGTTCGGGCTGTCCAAGGTCTGCTCCATCGGCAACAAGATGGACGTGGACGAGGTGGACGTGCTCGAGTACCTGGTGAATGACCCGGAGACCGGAGTGATCGCGATGTACCTCGAATCCATCAACCGCGGCCGGAGGTTTTTCGAGCTTGCCAAGTCCACCTCCAAGCCGATGGTGGTGCTGAAGAGCGGGCGCACTTCCTTTGGCCACAAGGCCGCGGCGTCGCACACGGCGGCTCTAAGTCAGGACGACGCGGTGCTGGACCATGCTCTTCGGCAGGCGGGCGTGGTCCGGGTGTACGGCATGAATGAGATGATGGACGTGGCGCGGAGCTTCGCGGTCACCGAGCGGGAGCCGGTCAAGAAGGCCCGGGTGGCGGTGCTGTCGTTTTCCGGGGGCGCGGGCGTGGTGTGCTCCGACGACGTGGCCGACTACGGCATGGAGCTCGCCCGCTTCAGCGATGAGACGCTCGCGAAGATGAAGAGCGTGTTTCCGGCGTGGATGGAGCCGTCGAACCCGGTGGACACGTACCCGGCGATCGAGAAGCGCGGCCCGACCGAGGTCATCAACGTGACGGTGGAGGCGGCGATGGCGGACCCGGGGGTGGACGCGGTGTATGTCCACTTTTTCGCGCCGTTCGTCAAGATCAAGCTCTACGATTACGATTTCCTGGAGTCCGTGGTGAAGAAGCACAAGAAGCCGATGGTGGCCTGGACCATGGGCCGCGGCGAGGTGGCCGCCGAGATCCGGCAGGAGCTCGAGTCCCGCGGCATCTGCGTGGTGGACGAGATCGCGGAGGGAGTGAGAATACTCGCGGCGCTCACCATGCGGCGGTGAACTGAAGGCGAGGTAAAACTTAAAGCGCCAATTCCCGGTTCGTTTTGATGATGAGCCTGGCGGCCTCGGCCAGATTTCCCCGGGCTTCTTTCAGAGTGCGGCCCTGGGTGTTGGCCCCCGGCAGCTCCTCGATATAAGCGATCCAGAACTTGGCCCTCTTCTCGAAAACCGCGGTGAATTTTCTCTTCATTCTTTTCTCCGATACTTTCTGCACTTTATTTTAACAGGTAATCGTGCTCTCCACCAGTCGTTACAATATCTGGACGTTGTTTTCATGACGATTCCTCACGGAATCTCCGGCAGCAAAATGTATGACGGGTGCCGCGCGTCGTGGTAGATGGTCTGCTCGGCCACGATGACGTTCATCGCTCCGCCCTCTCCGCCGGCGTTGGCATTGCGGTCGAAGCGGGGGAAGGATGACGACGCCACCTGGATGCGGATCCGGTGGCCCTTCCGGAAGCAGTTCGAGGTGGGCCAGAGCTTGATGCGGTACTCGTAGACCATGCCGGGTTCGAGGAGGGACGGCTCGGTGATGGAGTCGCGGTAGCGGGCGCGGATGATGCCCTCGGTCAGGTTCAGCGACATTCCGTCGGGGAAGACGTCGCAAAGCTTGACGGTGAAGTCGGTGTCCACCGCGGAGCTGGCCGCGTAGATGACCGCCGTTACCGGCCCGGTGGCCTCGTAGTCCTGGGTCATGGGGGCCGAGGTGAAGATGAGAACGTCGTCGCGCTTCTCCACGTCTTTCTGGTCGCGCGCTCCCACGTCCTCCAACAGGTTGTTGCCGCCCGCCGTGAGCACCGGGTTTTTCGGATCATAGGTGAAGCGGTCGCTTTGCTCGGCGGCCGGCTCCCGGGTCGAGAGCGACCCGTTCCCCGTAACGGAGTTGGCGCGGCCCTGGCTATGGAGGAACCACTTGACGTATTGCGTGCGCGCCAGCGGCCACTCGTTCTCGTCGCGCCACACGTTCTTGCCCATGACGTAGAGCTTGACCGGGGCCTCCTTCTCGATGCCGTTGTCAATGCCCTTGAGCCAGCGGTCGTACCATTTGAGGACCAGGAGGTCCTTGATCATGGTGCTGAGCTTGGCGCCTTGAACCGCGTCCTTTCTCACGCCCGAGACGTGGCCCCACGGCCCGATGATGATGCGGGTGTACTTGCCCGCGTCGCCGGGAGCGGACTGTCTCATGCGGCTGAAGTCGTGGAGCTGGCCCTCCACGAAGATGTCGTACCAGCCGGAGATCATGAGGGCGGGCGCGCCGACTTTATTATACTGGTCGTGGAAGTTGAAGGCGTCGGCGTACTCGGCGAACGCCGGGTAGTTCATGTAGCCGATCATCTTCTGCACGAAGTCGGGCGGGACCTGGCCCTGCCCGATGCCCATGGCCTCGGCCATTTTCGCGTTGAGCTGTGCAATGGACAGGCCGGAGAGCTCTTCCCACTTGAGGTTGAGGTCGGGCTGAAGGGGCGCGTTGAAAAAGCCCTCGTTCGCCAGGTCGAGCTTGCCGGAGGGGATGGGCAGGGCCTTGTCGTTCTGCTTGCCCACGCCCGCGGACCAGCCGGTGGAGAGGCGGTAGGAGAAGGCGCCGCCCAGGAAGATGGCATTGCTCAGGCTGGCGGTGGTGATCTGCGGATACATGGCCTTCAGATACGGATTGTCCGCGGCCACCGCCCACTGGGTGAGGCCCAGGTAGCTCGGCCCCCACGTGCCCAGGCTCCCGTTGAACCACTCCTGGTCCGCCATCCACTTCACCGTGTCCATCCCGTCCTCGCGCTCGTACACCATGGGCACGAAAACGTCGCCCTCCGAATGGAAGGTGGCGCGGCAGTCCTGCGCCACGAACACGTACCCGCGCTGCGCCATCAGCTCGCCCACCGACCGGATGTAGTCCTTGTTGTACGGCAGCCGCGTCATCACCACCGGGAGCGGGCCCACCCGGTCCGCGGGCTCGTAAACATCGGTGGCCAGCCTGACCCCGTCGCGCATGGGCACCATGATATTGGCCGTGGCCTTGACCCGGTGCTCGGGGGGCGTCAGCTCGAGGTAGCTGCCCATGATGCGGTAGCAGGCGGAAGTGCCGGTGAGCATAACGGCCAGGATCAACGCCGCGAAAATCTTGCGAGTCATTTAAGGTCCCTCCTCATCGCAATTTCAGCAAGACTATATTCCGGCGGGGAGCGCCTTGTCAACCGCGGCAGGCCCCGCGTTTTTTGCCGGGCGCGGTGATGTGTTATAATTCGACGGGTAATGGCGAAGCGTATTATTTTTCGTATTTACCGGGGGATCGGGGCGGCGGTGGCGGCGTTTTTCCTGGCGCTGCTCGTGCTGGGCTTGAGCTTCTTTTACATCTTTACCCGCAAGCCGCTGCCGCAGGTAGCGGGCAAGGTCGTGGTCGCCGGCCTTGATTCGCCGGTGAGAGTGGTGCGCGACAAGTGGGACGTGCCGCACATCTACGCCCGGACCCGGCGCGACCTCTTTTTCGCCTCCGGGTTCGTGCAGGCGCAGGACCGGCTGTTCCAGATGGACCTCCTGCGCCGGGTGTGCGAGGGCCGGCTCGCGGAATGGGTCGGCCAATCCGCCCTTCCCTCCGACCGCCTGGCCCGGACCATCGGCTTCCACCGGCAGGCGGCGAGGAACCTGGCCGCGGCGCCGCCCGAGTCCGCGGAGGCGCTGGACGCTTATGCCGCGGGCGTCAACGCTTACATCGAGCGGCACTCCAGCAACCTTCCCCTTGAATACAAGGCCCTGAAGAGCGCGGTCGAGCCGTGGGAGCCGGCCGACACGCTGGCCATCGCGCTTTACATCGGATGGGGCCTGGCCAACGACTGGAAGAACGAGGTCCTCCGGCTCGGCATCATGGAGGAGCGCGACGAAAAGAACATGTGGGAGATCGTCCCGCTCTACGAGGCCAAAGGGCCGGACATCGTGCCGCCCGAGTACTGGCCGGGAAAGGCCCTCAACAAAAAACAGGAGGAGGGCGCGCGCGCCCCGGCGATTCATGGGCTCGGGCAGGTGGTCAGCCCTCATGCCATCGCGTCGCTGTTCGCGGCCGACGCCGCGCTGCGCCGCTTTTTCAGCGGCGGCATGGCGCGGCCGCTCTGCTCCAATTCCTGGGCGGTGGACGGGAGCATGACCGGGTCCGGCAAGCCCATCCTTGCCAACGACCCGCACCTCGAGCTCACGCTCCCATCGGTATGGTACGAGCTCCACCTCGCGGGCGCCGGATTTGACGTGATCGGCGTGACCTTTCCCGGCATCCCGCTCGTGGTGCTGGGCCATAACCGCGAGATCGCCTGGGGCGCCACCACCACGCAGGCGGACACCGAGGACATCTTCATCGAGGACATCAATCCCGCTGACGCTCATCAGTATCAGTTCCAGGGCCGCTGGGTGCCGTTCCGGGTGGAGAAGGAGAAGATCCGGGTCAAGCAGGACAAGGACGGTGGCTTCAAGGACGAAGTCCTGGAGGTGAGGGTGGGGCGGCACGGACCGATCATTAACGGCGTGCTCGATCCGCCGGTGCGTGCCGACAAGGCGCTCGCGCTTTCCTGGACCGGCTTCGAGGTCACGGACCCGATCGGCGCGTTCGCGGCGGTGAACCAGGCCCGCGACTGGGAGACGTTCCGCGGCGGCATCCAGCGGCTGGGGTGTCCGGTGCAGAACTGGATTTACGCGGACGGCGCGGGCAACATCGCCTACATCGCGGCCGGGCTCTATCCGGTGCGGGCCCGGAGCAACGGGACCGTGCCCGTGTCCGGCCAAGACGGCCTGCACGAGTGGCAGGGCTTCGTGCCGCTCGACGAGCTGCCCCAGTTCATCAACCCCAAGAGCCATTACATCGTCACGGCCAACAACCGGGTGATGCCGCCGGACCAGGTGCCCTACGTCATCTCCTATAGCTATGGCCCTCCCTATCGCGCCGCGCGGATCACGGAGCTGCTCGCCGCCGAGTCCGGAAAAAAATTCAGCGCCGCGGACATGGCCGCGATCCAGAGTGACACCTACTCGATGCGCGCGCGCCGGCTCATGCCCCTGTTCCTTGAAGTCCTGGACTTGAACCGCGCCGGCGACGACACGCTGGAGCGGGCCTGGCTCCAGGTCAAGGACTGGGACCTGGACATGGCCGTCTCTTCCAGCGCGCCCACCATCTTCGCCGAGACCTGGTGGCAGGCGCTCCGGCTCACTTACGAGGACGAGATGAGCCCGGAGCTGCTGCAATGGTTCCTGGAGATCCAGTCGGGGACCAACGCCTTCGAGAACCTGCTCGATTCGGGCGATCTGGTCCTGTTCGACGACCGCCGGACCCCGCAAAAGGAGACCCGCGACGACATCATCCTGATGGCGTGGCGCGAGGCCATCCGGTCGCTGACCGACCTCAAAGGGCCCCGGATGACCACGTGGAAGTGGGGCGAGTTGCACAAGCTGCGCCTCACTCACCCTCTGGGCCGTGCGCCCCGGCTCAAGGGCGTGGCCGACCTGTTTAACGTGAACATCCGGCCCATTCCCCGGCCCGGCGGACGCGAGACGGTGAACAACGGCTTTTATCTTTTGGGCAACGGCTTTGACGTCGTGGTCGGCGCATCCATGCGCCAGATCGTGGACTTCGGCGACCTGGAAAACGCCGGCATGGCCTATCCCGGCGGCCAGTGCGGCCAGCCCTTCTCCGCGCATTACAGCGACATTCTTCCCCTCTGGCTTCGGGGGAAAAGTCATCCTATGATGATGGACAGGAAAGAGATCGAGCAGGCCAAGGAGGCCACGCTCGAGCTCATTCCCGCCGGCGCGCCCGGCGAAGAATCATCCGCGGCAGGTGAGAGTGATCCTCGACCGTAAAATCTGGGCCCTGGCCAGCGGCAAGGGCGGAACCGGCAAGTCCGTGCTCGCCGCCAGCATGGGCGCGCATCTGGCCGACCTGGGCTTCCGCGTCGTCCTGGTGGACGCCGACCTGGGCTGCGCCAATCTTCACACCAACCTGGGCATCGAAAAACCCCGGGCCACCCTGGCCGACTTCATCGAGCGCCGCACCGAGCACATCGAGGAAGTGGCCATTGACACCGACATCCCGAGGCTCCGCCTGATCAGCGGCGCGCTCGATCCCGTGGACGCCGCCCACATCCGCTACCAGCAGAAAAAAAGGATCATGCGCCAGCTCAATACCCTGGAGGCCGACGTGGTCATCTTGGACCTCGCCACCGGAGCGTCGCTCACCGAGGTCGAGCTCTTCTGCGCCGCCGACACCGGAGCGCTGGTCATGCTCCCCGAGCCCACCTCCGTCGAAAACGCGTACCGCCTGCTCCGCATGCTCTACTTCTACATGGTCCGCGAGATTCCCGGCTTTAAAAAGCTCGAAAAAAAGCTGCCGCCCGAACTGAACGATAACCGCGTGTCCCCCGCGGCCTTCCTGGCCGAGGTCGAGAAGCTCGATGAGAAATGGGGCCAGATGATCCGCAAAAGGATGGAGAACTTCAGCCCCGGCCTCATCATCAACCAGGTCAAGACCAAGGAGGACCGGGACCTGGGGCCCGAGGCCCGCCTGGTCTGCAAGAGGTTCTTCGGGCTCGACCTGCCCTTTCTGGGGGCCGTGGAATTTGACGAGAGCGTGTGGCAGTCGGTGCGGCACAAGAAGCCGGTGATCCTGGACTATCCGCATTCGCGGCCGAGCCGCTCGATCCGCCAGCTCACCGAGTCCATGCTCTCCCTTTCCCGGAGGCCCACATGATCGCCGGATTCAACGACCTCTCCTGCTACGAGATCCTCGACATCTCCCCCGGCGCCGAGGCCAAGGAAATCCAGGAAGGATATTACCGCGTGCGCGAGATCTTCGCCAAGAACGCCCTGGCCAGCTATTCGCTCTACACCGCTCCGGAGCGCGAGGAAATACTGCGCGTCATCGAGGACGCCTATCGCACCCTGATTGACGAGAAGTCAAGGGGGGAATATGACCGCCATCTGCACCTGGAGCGCGTGAAGAGCATCAAGGCCGGCAAGGCCCGACAGGAGGCCCTGCCGCTCATGCCCCGCGAGGCCGCCGGGCAGATGGAACCCGGCGCCGACGAAGAAGCCCCGCCGGCGGACGCGGAGCAAGGCACGGACCGCGAGTCATTGCAAGCGGAACAGCCGACACCCGATGAAAACGAAAAGCAGGATGTGACCGAAAAACAAGAGACCGGCGCGGAACACAAGGTAGCCGAGACCCCGCCGCCGCAGCCCAGGACCGGACGCATCACCTCCGCCGAGGACAAGGAGGAGGACATCGAGGAAGCCGTCGCCCTGGGGAGGGAGGAGCGCGATAAAATGTTGGAGGGGCCGGCAACCGCGGGCCCAGTGAAAGCAGAGGTGTCAGCTCCCCCGGTCGCTCCGCCATCCCGGCCGGATGCAGCCGCGCCGGAGGCAATGCAGCCCAAGCCCGCTCCCGAGGCCCCGGCCAGCGCATTGACCGGTAAAGGGGCCGGCGCGACCGCGGCCCCTGGCCCGCCGTCCGGCGAGAAAAGCGGCATGAAAGCACCCGGTCCTTTAATGGCCGGGAAGGGGGAGGAAGCAGCGGCGCCCGCCCGGGATAAAACGCCGCCGCCCATGCCGGCCAAGGATAAAACGCCTGCGCCCGCGCCGGCCCGGGATAAAACGCCCGCGCTGGCGGCCGCGAAGCCGGCCGGGCCGCCCGTTCACCCGGGCCGGTTCGGGGAAAGGGAGCGCAAGCCCCTGCCCGGCGCCGCTCCGATCACCCCGGCCGGGGTGAAGCGGGCGGACCTGAAGCCGCCGCTCTCCGCCCGCGGCCGCGAGCCCTTCGAGGACACGGTCTATGACGTCCCGTCTCCGCCCGCCAAGGCCCGCCCCATGGATAACGTCGAGTCCGGGGGCTCGGGAAGATTCTTCAAGGAGCGCAGGGAGGCCAAGGGCATCACGCTGAACCAGGTGTGGGAAACCACCAAAATCCGGAAGCCAATCCTGGAGGCGATCGAAAAAGAGGACTACGCCAAGCTCCCGGCCGCGGTCTTTCTCAAGGGCATGCTCAAGAGCTACGCCCGGATGCTCGCGATCGAGGAACCCGAAGCCGCGATCAAAGGCTATGTTGACCGCATGACAACGGCCAAGCAATGGATGGAATGAAGAAGGCGTGAGGCGAATAAAGGCGTGAGGCTTGAGGAATAGGCGCCAGCCGGCCGGCCTCTTCCCTCAAACCTCAAACCCCAAACCTCAAACCTCTCTTAATTCATGCTCCCACATGTCCTCGATGATCCCCAGCCGGTTGATCTGGTTCGTGCCCTCGTAAATCTGCGTCAGCCGCGCGTCACGGAGCGCCTTCTCCACGTAGTTCCCGTGCATGTAAGCGTGGTCGCCCATGATGTCCATGGCGCTCGCGCAGACCGTAACCGCCGTGTCCGAGCAGAACACCTTGGCCGCGGCCGAGGTCAGCGGCAGCGGAGGCATGAACCGGCCCGCGTGCCAGATCAGCGACCGGCCCGCCATCAGCCGGATCATCATTTCCGCCAGCGCGAGCTGCACCTCCTGGTACTCCACCAGCCGCCGGGGTCCCTGCCGCGTATTCTGGCAAAACTCCAGGCAATGCTCGAACGCGCCCCGCGCTATGCCCAGCGCGATCGCCCCCACCACCGGCCGCGAAAAATTCAGCACGTTTCGGTTCAACGCCCAGCCTGACCGCTCCGGGCCGACCCGGTTCCGGTCCGGCACGAACACGTCCTCGAAAATCAGTTCCGTGGCGTCGCCCGCCTTCTGGCCCATCTTCTTCTCGCGCCGCCCCTTCGTAAACCCCTTCATCCCGCTCTCCACCACGAAGCAGGTCCAGCTCTCCACCCCCTCGTCGCCCAGGCACGCGAACACCGTAACGTAATCCGCGATGCCCCCGTCCGAGATGAAAACCTTGCGCCCGTTGAGCACGTATCCGCCCTCGGCCCTCTTCGCCCGCGTCACCACCCGGGCCTTGAGCGCGCCCTCCGTCTCCTCAACGTCCGAGCCCGCGCCCGGCTCCGTGATCGCGAACGCCCAGACCGCACGCTCCCCCTTGTTCAGCCGCTTGTAAATCGGGATGGTCCAGTCCCACAGTACCTTCAAGTCACCAGACATCAAGAGCGGCGCCATCCCCAGGTCGTGCGCCCCCAGCATCAGCGCGATGCCCCCGCACGCCGCGCATAACTCCTCCATCTTCAACGCCGCGTGCAGCCCATAGCTCCGGAGCGCCGCGACCTTCATGCCCCCGATCGGCCACGGCAAAAGCTCCGACGCCCAGCCGCGCCGCGCGTACTCGGTGAACAACCACTCCTTGTCCAGCGCGCTCACGTCCTGGTCAACCCCCAGCGCGCGCGGCCGGATGTACTCGTCCGCGAATGCCTTGTACTTCCGCCTAAGCCCCCCGAACGGCCACGGCAGCGTCCGCGTCTCTTCCTCCCAGAAATCGCCGTAGCGCTTCCTGACCATGAGCCGGCCGATCATGGGAAGGTGCCGCTTGGCCACGTCCAGATGCGTGAGCGCCTTCATCGGGAGCCCTCCTCCGCGATCCGCGCGATCAGCAGCGACAGGTCGCGCGCGGACCCGCCCGCGCCCTTTAAAGTGTTCACGTCCCGGTAGCGCTTTTCCATGCGGTAGTCCTCCATGTAACCGTAACCGCCGAACACCTGCAGCGAGTCCGTCACCGCCTGCGCCGCGTCCGAGAGTCCCGTGAGCTTGGCCTGGGCCGCCGCCAGCAGCGACCGCCGCGCCCCGCCGTCAGCGAGCGCCGCCCGCTCCGTCACCGCCGCGCACGACTCCGTCCGCGCCCTAGCCTGAGCCAGCATCAGCGCGTTTACCGCCGGATGATGGATAATCTCGGTCGTGCCCTGGTAACGCTCCTCCGCGTACCCCCGCGCCGCTTCCTCCGCGCTCTTCGCGATCCCCGAACCTATCGCCGCCATGCCCAGCCACCACGTCCGCAAATATTCCATCACCGCCTCGGGAGCCGGCCGCGCGAATTTGAGCAGCGCGTCATCCCCGGCCCGCGCCCGGTTAAGAATTACGTGCTTCAGCCCGCACGCGCGCAGGCCCATGCGATGGCCCGCGTCCTCCACCCTCACGCCCTCGCCGGAGGCCGGGACCAGGAACGCCCGCCACTCGCTTCCCTCCCGCGCGAACACCACGAACGCGTCCGTCTCCGGCGCCAGGTACACAAAATCCTTCCGGCCCCGGAGCGTCCACCCGTCCTTATGCTCCGCCACCGTCTCGATCCTGGCCGGCTCCGCCCGCGACGGATCAAGGATCGTCCCGAACCCGGGCGGAAACCCGTTCTCCGAAAGCGCCACCGCCGCCCGCCCCGCCTTCAGCCCCGCCGCGTTCTCCGCCATCCCGATGACCAGGGCCGCGAGCCCCGCGGCGTGAATGCTCATGGCCACGCCCCCGCACGCATGAGCCAGCTCGGAGAGCAGCCGAAGCGACAACAACGGCCCATCGCTGAGAGCATGCCGGCCCCAGACCCCCGTCTCGAACCCCGGCGCATCAGGATCAGGCGAAGCCAGTAGTCCGGTCTCATGAGCCTCCTTGAGCACCGCCGGCACGCGATCCAGGTCCCCGTCCGGGGACTCATGTTCCAGGATCGGACGGATACTCCGCTTCGCGAACCCAGACGCCATCTCCTGAAACGCCGCCCAATCATCCCTCGTCATCTCCGCGCCCATGTACCCACCTCGCTTATCTATTTGGGGAAATTTAAAGAGTGGTAGAAAAAACCGCAGATGAACGCAGATGAACACAGATAATTTCCAGGAGAAAATATTCTAAATATCTGCGTCTATCTGCGTTCATCTGCGTTTTTTGAAACATACTTAATCTAACCTCCCACCCTTTCCAAAATAATGATATTCATCGCCGCCTCCTCCACCCCGATGTTTCCGCCGCCGTTCTCACACATCCCGATGCGCGCGCCCTCGACCTGTCTCTTGCCCGTCTCCCCGCGCAACTGCCACACGATCTCGCACACCTGGCCAACCCCGGTCGCGCCCACCGGATGCCCCTTGCTCTCCAGGCCGCCCGACGGATTGGTCGGGATCTTGCCGCCGAGCGCCGTGTTGCCCGCCTCCGAAAACGGGCCGCCTTCCCCGATCTTGCAAAAGCCCAGGCCCTCCAGCGCGCGCAGTTCCCCGAACGCCGTGGCGTCGTGCACCTCCAAGACGTCCACGTCCTCCGGCCCCAGGCCCGCCGCCTCGTAAGCCTTCCGCGACAGCCGCTCGCCCAGGTCAGGGTCGTTCAGCGGCCGGTCCTTGCCTGAGCCCAGCGCCACTGTGCGCACCTTGACCGGCTTCGCGCCCGTGAGCTTCTTAAGCCCCGCCTTCGTCGCCAGGATCGCCGCCGCCGCGCCGTCGCCCACCGGCGAGCACATCGGACGAGTGAGCGGATACGACACCAGCGGCGCCGCCAGGACCTCCTCGATCGTCATCGGCTGCTGGTACTGCGCATACGGGTTATATTGGCTGTTCTGGTGGTTCTTGGACGAGATCGCCGCGAACTGACGCTGCGTGGTCCCGTACTTCTCCATGTGCATCCGCGCCGCCATCGCGTAAAGGTCCATGAACGCGCTCTTCTTCCCGACCTTTTCCTTCTGGTCTCCCTCGCCCTCTTTCTTCTCCTTGGCCTCGAGCTTCTGCTGCGAGCTCGCCTCATGCGCCCTGGCCATCTTCATGAACGCCTGCACCACGTCCTGGTCCATGGCCGCCGAGAACAGCGACAGGCTCTTCTCGCGGTCGTCCAGGTACATCTTCTCGAAGCCGAGCGCGAGCGCGAAGTCCGATAGCCCCAGCGCGAGCTGCATCCAGGCCACCTGGAAGGCCGTGGCCGAGCTGGCGCAGGCGTTCTCCACGTTGATCACCGGGATGTCGCCAATGCCCATGGCCCGGAGCACCACCTGGCCCCGGATGGACTCCTGACCCGTGGCGATGCCCTGGAAGGCGTTCCCCACCGCCGCCATCCCGATGTCCTTGACCGAGATCCCAGCGTGCTCCACCGCCGCCGTCACCGCCTTCTTCACCAGGCTCTTGATCGTCTCCTCCCGCCACTTCCCGAACTTCGTCATGCCAACGCCGACAACGTAAACCTCTTCCATTCCATTCCCCTCATCCCCAGCTCAGTTCTGACCGCCATAGCTTGAACTTGAAATCACAATCCGTGATTTCAAGCACAGTTTTTAAGATGACAAATTGGCACCTTAAACGTCCTCCTCCGCTCAAGCCCCTCGCCCCATCCCATTTTTTTCCTTTTTACTTTTTCCTTCATAGCGCCTTCACCGTCATCCCCCCGTCAACCACCAGCGCGTTACCCGTAATGAACCCCGCTTCCTCCGACGCGAAAAAGGCCACCGCCGCCGCCACGTCCTCCGGCTTGCCCAGGCGCTTGAGTGGAACGCCCTTGCTCACCTTCTCCCGGAACCGCGGGTCCGCCATCAGCGGCGCCAGCATGTCCGTATCAATGGGACCGGGGCAGACCGCGTTCACGGTCACGTTGAAGCGCGCAAGCTCGATGGCGTTACTGCGGGTAAGGCCGAGCAATCCAGCTTTTGACGAGCTGTAAACCGGCACCAGGCCGGAGCCCCGGATGCCCTCCACCGAAGACATGTTAATGATCCGCCCCCGCCCGCTCTTCTTCAAGTGCGGCGCCGCCGCCCGCGTGACCCGCAAAGCTCCCACCAGGTTCACGCTCAACACCCGCTCCACGTCCTCGTCCCTCACGCTCTCGATGAACCCGGCCGTGGACACGCCCGCGTTGTTCACCAGCACGTCCAGCCCGCCGAACGCCTTGACCGCCTCCGCCACCATCCGCTCCACGTCATCTTGTTTAGTCACGTCCGCGATGATCGTCAGCGCCTCGCCGCCGGCCTCCCGCACCAGCCCCGCGGTCCGTTCCAGCTCGTCCTTGAAAAGATCGGCCACGGCCACCCGGGCGCCGCCCGCCGCCAGCCTCATCGCTATCGCCCGGCCGATGCCCCGGCCCGCGCCCGTCACCAGCGCCCGCACTCCCTGAAGCTCGCCCACTTTCCGTTCCCTCCCTTGCTATGAATTTAGCTTTGGCAACAAAGCAAAGTCAAACGTTCTGTACTTGTGCGGGGAAGGGACAGTGTGATAAACAGAAAAGAGGCGCAGAGGCTATAAACCCGCGCTACTCATGCCAGGAGGGAAGGACATGGCCAAGGCGGTGAAGTTGGGCAAGTCGGCGGGGGCGCGGGAATCGCTCCCGGTGTTCGGGGTGTTTGCGACGTGCGATCCGCGGATTGACGCGGGCTCGCGCCGGCGGGCGCAAAACATCGTCGGCATGACGGCGGACGTAATCGCGGAGGGCGTGAAGCTCCCGGACGGCCGGTGGCCGCGCGTGGTGTGGACGGACCTGCTGGTGGACGGCGAGGCCCAGGCGGACCAGGCCGCGCGCGCGTTCAAGGCCGAGGGCGTGACGATGCTGGTGTGCGCGCCCGACACCTGGGCCTTTCCCCAGCTCGGCCTGCTCTCGCTTCTCTCCCACTTCCCCGAGGACACGCCGCTGAACCTCACCTGCGGCAACTCCGGACCCAGGCCGGGCGTGGTGTTCACGCACGCGGCCAACGGCGCGCTGGCGCAGTCGGGCCGGCTCACGCACATCAACGTGGGCAACTGGCCGGACGCGGGCGAGCGTCCGCAAATGAGCGCGAAGACCGCGGAGGCGCTGGTGGACTGGTGTTACGCCGCGCTCGCGTACACGGGCCTCAAGGGCCGGCGCGTGGTTGTCTTCGGCCACGACTCCATGGGCATGGAGACCGCGCTCGCCCACGTGATCGAGACCAGGAACGCCTTCGGCCTCGAAATCACCCGGCTGGACATGAAGCTCCTGGCCGACATGCTCAAAAAGGGCGCGTACAAAAAAGCGGAGCTCAAGGAGCTGCGCGGCTGGTTTAACAAGCACCTGGGCAAGCGGCTCATCATCAAGAACGCCGCGGACTCGGCCCGCTTTGACCAGAGCCTGGCCATGTACTTGATCGTGCGCGGCCTGATGAAGGACCTGGACGCGGCCGGCGGCGGCTTCATGAGCCAGCTCGAATGGGGCTCGGACCCGCGCGGGCTGCCGCTCCCGGTGGCCGACGCCATGGAGAGCCTGTTCAACTCGACCTTCGACCACCGCGGCCGTAAGCCCGCGCTGCCCTTTGCCACCGAGGCCGACGCGCAGGCGCTGCTCACCATGCTCTTTTTCACCTGGCTCTCCGGCGGCGAGCCGCCGCTGTTCATGGACTTCAGGAAGGTCTGGGAGGCCTGGGAATTAAAGGAGCTGGCCGCGCGCCTCAAAATCAGGGGCCTCAAGGGCGACACGCTGTGGGAGCAAAAGGGCCTGGTGGACGGCGACAACTCGGGCAGCGCGAGCTTTGACTGGGCCGGCAGGCCCGGCGAGCGGCCGGCCGCCCTGATGAAGCGCATCTCCATGCCGCTCGCGGACAAGAATTATTTCCCGGGGCTGGGCAACTCAATCACCTTCGTGACGCCGGGCGGGATCGAGGGCATCGCCGGACGCATGGCCTGGAGCGCGCTCTCCGGCATGTGGGGACTGGTCTGGGACGAGGCCGTGACCGTGGACCTGCCCGAAAAGCTCGAGCGCGCCGTGTGCCGCTCCTCCACTCCCGACTGGCCCCACACCTTCGTGGTCCCCAAGTACGCCTCCATGATCGAGTACAAGCAATACGCGCCCGCCAACCACCTCCACATGACCTGGAAACTAAAACCCGCGCGGCTCCAATACTGGCTCGACCTGGCCAACGTCCTCTCCATCACCCCCTGGGCCGCCCGCCCTTCCTTCATCGAGGGTTCCGACCGGCCTCTGCCCCTGCTCTATGTTTTAAACGGAGGCGAGGACGCGGCGAAGATGATGAGGAAGCGATGAGCAGGCGGAAAAAGGCCGACCCATGTCCCTGGTGCGGCGGGGATAAGCGCCCTGGAACCACCACCTTCACGGCGGAGCTTGGTTTCGGCGTGGTGGTGGTGAGGAAGGTCCCGGCCCTGGTGTGCAATCAATGCGGCGAGGAGTGGATCAGCGACGAGACCGCAGGCCGTATTGAAGCCATCGTTGCCGAGGCCAGGAAGAAGAAGTCGCAGGTGGAAGTGACCGCCTTTGCCTAACGGACAATCACCGTCAGCACCGGCCAAAATGCCGCAGGGCTTTACCCCCTCGGGTCCATCACCCGGCCCATGAAAATGAGCACTATAGACAAGACCCCCACCTGTTGTATCTGGGGGCGGCCGGATGGATGAATCCTTTTTATCGAGAACCCCGTTTAAACGGGGTCTCCAATATGATGCGCCGCGCAAATACCCGCGCTGAAGCACGGGCCTGAATCAAGGCGTGAAGGCCGGTGAACCGGCCTCCCGAAGATTACCGGATACATTCCCCCCGCAGAACTTCCGAGCTCACTCCATAAATCCCTTAACCGGGTCGTTGGTCTCGCGGCGCCAGTTGCGGACCTGGGCGCGGAAGGAGGCGAGGACGTCGGAGGCGTTGTTGTCGGGGGCGAGGTTTTTCATTTCCAGGGGGTCGTTTTTGAGGTTGAAGAGGAGCTCTTCGCCGGTGGTGTAGTGGAAGTATTTCCAGTCGCGGGTGCGGACTCCGCGCCAGCAGGTGTCGAGGCGGAGCGCGCCCTCGGAGAAGATGTGGTCATGGCCGGTCTCGTTTCCGGGCTCGTCGCGGACCACGGGGCTTAAGTCAATGCCCGGCAGTGGCGCGGGCCATTTGATTCCGGCGAGGCCGGATAGGGTAGGGGCGAGGTCAATATTGGAGACCATGGCGTCGCAGGCGCGGTTCATGGAGACGTGGCGCGGGTCGGCGATCCAGAGGGGGATGCGGAGGTTTTCCTCGTACATGGTGTGGCCCTTGTGCACGAGTCCGTGCGAGCCGGCCATCTCGCCGTGGTCGGAGGTGAAGACGACCACGGTGTTCTCGCTCTGCCCGCTCACCTCGAGCGCCCCCAGCACCTTGCCGACCTCGCGGTCCACCGCTTCGATCAGGAAGCAGTAGTAGCGCAGGTATTTTTCCCAGCCGGCCCGGTCAGCGGGGATCACGTTTTTGGTCCAGAACCATTCCTTGAAATCGCTCACGGCCTTGATCGCGGGCGCCTTGCCGTTCTCCAGGTTGGGCGGGAGGTCCACGTCGTAATCGCGCGCTCCGCCGTAATACTTGTCGAGGAACTGGAAGCAGATGTCGTGGGGGTTGATGGGCGAATAGACGGCGAGCCAGGGCGCCTGGTCCTTGTTGTGCTCGATCCAGCGCGAGGCGTATCCGGTAATGTCGGGGTCGGAGCCGTAGGCCATGAGCTGGTTTCCCACGCGGACCTCAGCAAAGCCGTAGCGGCGGGGGTTTTCGCGGCCGTGGGCCTTGTGGGAGAGGTGCCACTTGCCGAAGTAGGCGGTGCGGTAGCCGGCGCTTCCGAAGACGGAGGCCAGGTTGGGGACGCTCCGGGAGAGCGAGGGATTATTGAGGGCGAAGTCCACGTTGGTGAGGATGCCGACGTCGTGCGGGTAGCGTCCGGTGAAGATGGCGGCGCGGCTCGGGGAGCAGAGCGGGTAGGCGCAATAGGCGCTGGTGAACTCGACGGCATGGGGCCGGAGCCGGTCGCGGTTCGGGGTGCGGTAGGGCAGGCCGTGCATGGGCGCGCGCTCCTGGTCGTCGAGGATGACGAGGACGTTGGGCCGGTCATGGCCGGCCGCGCGGGCTTTCCCCGCCTTGCCGCATCCGGCGATGGCGGCGGCCGCGGCCGTGGTCCCGATGAATCTTCTCCTGTCCATGTTTTCTCCCCTCCGATCCCAAGCGAAGCCGTTTGCTTTCAATATGCGAGGTAGGACAGACATTCTTGTCTGTCCGCCCTTGATTGCCGCAGGAAGCAGTGGACAGGCAGGAATGCCTGTCCTACCAGATCTCGGATTTCAGAGCGGCCTAAATTATTTTAGCGCATTCAGGTTCGTCGCTTTTCGCACGCGGGCCTTGGCCTTGTTTTTAAGGCGGTTCAGGGACGGATCGTCGGCGCCGATAAAGTCCATCATGTCGGAGGCGTAGAAGCCGGCATACATGTTGTCGTCCTGGAGCGCCTTCTTGAACGCTGCCAGGGCCGGGCCGGGCCGGCCCAGCTTGAACATGGCGGCTGCCGCGGCCACGCTGACGCTCGCGGAGTCATCGTCGAGCGCTTGAGTGAGGAGCGGCATCGTGTCCGCGGACTTTTGCCCGAGCGCGAGACATCCGACCGCGCCCCAGTAGCGCACGGCGCTGTCATGGTCTTTGAGGAGCTCAATAAGCTTGGCCGCGGCGCCGGGTCCGGGATCGCCCGCGATCTCGGCGGCGGCCATGACGCGGGGCAGGTCGTAGCGTATGGGGTCGCGGACCAGGTCGTAGGGTGTGGAGCCTTGAGCGCGCGCGACCATCTCGGCCTCCTGCAGGAATCCGGCGTCGTGGTGATCGAGGAGGAACCTGCGGTTGGCGTCGCGCATTCGCACGATGGTTTCCAGGTAGGCGGGGTCTCCAGCGAGGTTGTTGATCTCGTAGGGGTCGGCCGCGAGGTCGTAGAGCTCTTCGGCGGGCTTGGGCTCGAACCAGCGTTTTTGCACGGCGTTCAGTTTTCCGGCCTGGTACATTTCTTCCCACGAGCGGGTGGCGGGCATGCGCCAGAGGTAGTCGAGGTGGCGGCCCCAGGGCAGGTACGGGTGGTAGTTGCGGATGTACTTGAAGTTGAGGTCGCGGACGGCGCGGCTCATGTCGTAGCGATCGTCCATGCGGCCCCTGAAGCCGTACACGTACTGCGGCGCGGGCGCGGCCTGCGGTCCCAGGAAGGCGCGGCCCTGCATGTAGTCGGGCACGGGCACGCCGGCGATGCTCATCATGGTGGGCGCGAGGTCCACGAAGCTCACGGGCTGGTCAAAAGTGGAACCGGGCGCGGATGGCGCGAGGTGGCGGTATTTTTCCGGGAAGCGCGCGATCATGGGCACGCGCATTCCGGAGTCGTAGAGGAAGCGCTTGGATCGCGGGAGCACGCCGCCATGGTCGGAGAAGTAGAAGACGATGGTGTCGTCGGCGAGTCCCTGCCGCTCGAGCTCGGCCAGGGCCTCGCCGATCTGGCCGTCGAGCCTGGTGATCTGATCGTAGTACTGGGCGTAGTCGTGTCGGATCTCGGGGGTGTCGGGGTGATAGGGCGCGAGACGCATGGCGGCCGGATCATGCGTCACGGGCTTAACCTTGTGCAGGGACGACTCGTGGGTGGTCATGTAGTTGATGAAGCGGAAAAACGGCTGATGGCGCTTGAGGCCGCGGAGTGACGCGGTGAAGCGGCGCGAGTCCCAGGCCTCGGGCGGCGTGCCCGTGGTGTTGTAATCGGTCTTTTGTCCGTTCACGCAGTAGTAGCCGGCCTCGCGGAGGTACTGGGTGAAGAACCTGATTCCGGGCGGGATGGGGTTGCAGCTCCGCATGTGCTGGGTCCCGGCGGAAGAGGCGTACACGCCGGTGTGGATGGTGAAGCGGGCGGGCGCGCACACGGGGGCGTTGGCAAAGGCGCTGGTAAAGCGCACGCCTTCGCGGGCCATGCGGTCGAGGTTCGGGGTGTCGGCGAGCGGGTCGCCGTAACATCCGAGCCAGGGGCTGTTGTCCTCGCTCACCAGCCACAGGATGTTGGGGCGGTCGGCTCCGGAGATGGGCGCGGCGGCGCAGGCGGCGCCGGGCATGGCGGCGAGCGCCGCGGCCGCGGCCGATTGAGCCAGGAAAGCGCGACGATTTTTTTTCATTTCATGTCCCTCGTTCGTCGGGGTCGTGAAAATACAATAGTAGATTTTTTGCCGCAGATGAACGCAGATGAACGCGGATAAGAATTAAATAATTTTTTTCTTTTCTTATCTGTGTTCATCTGCGTTCATCTGCGGCAAAATAAGACCTTCTTGTAAAGGCGTTACATGAACTCCTTCATCGGGTCGTTGGTGTCGCGCCGCCATTGGCGGACTTGTTCCCGGAGTCCGGCCAGGGTGACTGCTGAGCCTGGGTCGGAGGCGAGGTTTTTCAGCTCCAGGGGATCGTCCTTGAGGTTGAAGAGCAGCTCCTCGCCGGTGTTGTAATGCCAGTATTTCCATGGTTCGGTGCGGATGCCCCGGAAACCATATACCACCCGGACGGAGCCTTCGCAAAAAACGCGGTCGCGGGCCACGTCCTTTCCGGACTCGATGATGGGTGAGAGGTCGAGGCCGGTGAGCGGCGCGGGCCAGGGGACTCCGGCGAGGGCCGAGAGGGTGGGGACGAGGTCGAGGTGGGAGACGAGCCCGTCGTGGGCGCGCGGGGCGTTCACATGGCGCGGGTCGGAGATCCAGAGGGGCACGCGGATGTTTTCCTCGTACATGGTGTGACCCTTATAGGCCAGGCCATGGGATCCGGCCATCTCGCCGTGGTCGGAGGTGAAGACCACGATGGTGTTGTCCCATTGGCCCGACGCTTCCAGCGCGTCGAGCACGCGGCCCAATTGCTGGTCCACGTCCTCGATCAGGCGGCAGTAATAGCGGATGTAGTCCAGCCAGCCGGCGCGGTCCTTGGGCGCCAGGTCTTTAATCATCCTGGTCTCGCCGTATTGCTCCAGGGTCTTGATGCCGGGCGCGGGCTCGGCCGCGAAGTTCGGGGGCAGGGCGGCCGCGTATTTTTCCAGGCCGCCGTATTGCCCGGCCAGCTCCGGGACCAGGATGTCGTGCGGGTTGACCGGGCAATAGGCCATGAGCCAGGGCGTTTGGCCCGCGTTCTTTTTGAGCCAGGCCGCGGCGCGCACGGACACGTTATGGTCGGTGCGCCACCCCACTTCCTGGTTCGAGACGAACGGGTACTTGAAGCCATAGGCGCGGGGCGTGCCGTAGGCGTCGCCGTTTCGGGAGAGGTGCCACTTGCCGAAGTAGGCGGTCTCGTAGCCGGCGCGCGAGAAGACGCTGCCGAGGTTGGGGATGGCGGGGTCGAGCGACGGGTTTTCTGCGTACTTGTCCACGTTGGTGATGATGCCGGCCTGGTGGGGCCAAAGCCCGGTGAAGATCGTGGAGCGGCTCGGAGAGCAAAGAGGATAGGTGCAACAGGCGTGGCTGAAGACCACGGCGCTTTGGCGGAGGCGCTGGCGGTTGGGGAGCGTGAGCCTGGGCAGGTGGAGGTGGTAGCGCTCCTCGTCGTCGAGGATCAGAAGGACGTTAGGCCGGTCGGATTTTGGGCGAGGTTTGGTGCACGCCCTGGTTGCCGCTCCAGCGACGGCCAGGGCGGCGGAGGTCTTAAGGAATTCGCGACGGGTCTTCATGGTTCCATATCTGCCGCGCTGCTGAGGCGGAGTTCGTGCCTAGTAGTTTTCCTCCACCTCTCCGATCCATTTGATGGACCCCGGATGGGCGTTGAGCTGGTCCACCAACTGTTTGGCCGTATCGCTCTCCTGGGAGATTTCGGCCTCGAGTTTTTTTACCCAGCCCGGGACGCCCATGGCATAGCACTTGAGATATGCCACCTTGCTCTGGAGGCAGTAATGGTTCCAAGCCAGGCAGTCGAAGCGCGCCGTGAACGGCATGTCCTTGTCGCGCACGAAGGACTCGACCTTCTCCTCTCCCCACGAGCTCACGAATCCCGTGGGGCAATAGAAGGCTTTCCAAGCGGCTTTGATGTCCTCACAGGACTTCATGTAATCGTCCCAGTCGGCGGCCGAAGGATCATTGGTGTCTTTCATCAGCTTTGCCATGCGGTTCGCGCCTGCCATTCTCATGTCCAGGCCCACCGCGTTGCCGATCGCGGTTGGGTCTTGCGAAAGGTGTATTCCCATGCGCAGGACGGTGGTGTATTGCTCAGCCGCTCCCTTGGCGTCGCCGGCTTTGGCAAGCTCATAACCCTTGGCGATGAACAATACTCCTAATTGGCGCAGGTTGATGTATTTCGGAGTGTCCTGCTCGAAATAGGCCTTGGTCTGGTCCACTTTCCAATAAGGCCCCCAGATGGTGCAGTCCCGGCGGGAGGAGGCTTCCATGATAATTTTGAGATCGTCGGCGCTGGCGGCCAGAGCTTTTTGGATTTTTTCCGCGTCACCGGGCTTGGGGTCGTTGAGCATGAGCAGGGAAAGGTGCGAGAACCATGGCTCCTGGGTGATCTTGGCCTCACCCTTCAGATAAGGGATGTACAGGTCCGCCGCATTGCCGGGTCCGGTGGGCGCGAAGCCGAGCTTGGCGATCCGGTCATTCTCCGCGGCGAGGGACAGCGGCTTAAAATCTATCTCCTGCGCCCACGCCGCCAGCGGCGCGATCATTGCGACGAGTACGAGACAAGCCAGCGTCTTTTTCATGGCGGGATCTCCTTTCCCGGGTTAGAAGAAAGTGTCACGACCGTTTCTTGCCCTTGAGCTTTATCTCCTGCTTGATCCTTCCGATATGTCCGCGGCCGAGTCCCGCGACCTCGCAGCCCATTTCCAGGAAGCGCCGGATGTCGTCGTCGGCGAGGATGGCGAAGCCGTCAATCACGGCGAGGGGCCCTCCGGCCCATTTGACCACGTCTTCCGGCTGGAGCTTGAGGTAAGGCTCGTGGCGCACGGCAAAGAAGACCGCGTCCATTTTTTCGAGGGCTGAAGGAAGGTCGTTCTGGACCTTGAGGTCCTTGAGCCCTTCCTGGTTCTCGAAGAAGCGGGCCAGGGAGTGGCCGGGGTAGGGGTAGGTGTCCTGGTTCTCGAACTCCCACCAGTGGTCCACGTACGGGTCGTGGGCGTAAACCTTGGCCCCCAGGTGCGCGAGCCGCCGCGCCACCACCTCGGAGCCGCTGTAGCGCGTGTCGCCCACGTCCTCGCGGTAGCTCGCGCCCGCCACCAGCACCTTGGCGCCCTTGATGTCCTTGCCCATCGCCTTGACCGCGTCCGCGATCATGTCCGCGGCGTGCAGCCCGCGGGTGTCGTTGATGTCAATGGCCAGCGGCGTGATCTTGAAGATGTCCTCGCTGTCCTTCAGGATGTTCTTGTGCGCCCACAGTCCGAGCCCGCCGTCCTTGGGCAGGCAGTAGCCGCCGATGCCCGGGCCCGGCAGCATCAGGTTCGAGTGCGTGGGCCGGACCTTGATGGCCGCGATCACCTTGGCGATGTCCACGCCGTGACGCTCGGCGAAGCGCGTCCACTCGTCCATGAAGGCCAGGATGGAGGCCCGGAAGCTGTTCTCCACGATCTTGGCGGTCTCGCTCTCGATGGGCCGGTCCAAGACGGTGAGCGGGAAGTCCTCGACGTTCAGGACCTCGGAGAGGAACTTCTTCACCCGGCGCTTGCTGACCTCGTCCACCCCGGAGCAGACCCGCCAGAAATCGCGGATGCTCTTCACGTAGTGGCGGCCGGGCATCACCCGCTCATAGGAGTGGGCGAGCAGGGGCTCGGTCTTGAGGCCCCGCTCGGCGAACGCCTTTTTCATGATGGGCAGCGCGACCTGCTCGGTGGTCCCGGGGGCCACGGTGGTCTCGATCAGGACCAGGGCCTCCGGCCGCATGTTCTCCGCGATGGTGCGCATCGAGGATTCGAGGGCCTCCATGGCCACGCGGCCGGAGCGCAGCTTTCCCAGGTCCTCCTTGATGTAATCGCATTGCACGTCCACCACGATCACGTCCGCGAACTTGAGCGCGTCGTTCGAATACGTCGCGATCATGGTCTTTTTCTCCAGCACCGTGCGCCGGATCAGCTCTTCAACCTCGGGGTCCTCCGCCTTGATCGGGGACTCGCCCAGGTTGATGAGCGGGGTCTTCCAGTAGGACCGGGTGCTGGGCCGCTGCATCCCGATCACGAACTTGCCCGGCATCCCCGTGTTTTTGTCCACGCTGTCCGCGATCACCGCCGCCATCACCGCGCCCACGAAGCCCAGGCCCACCACCACCACGATCTCATAACCCTCGCGCCGCTTCTCCAGCACAAAGCTGTCCAGCCGCTCCCGCTCCGCCGCGTAGTCGTCCTCCCGAGGCAGCGCGAACCTCCGGCCGTCAGGGCTCATCGAGTGTTCCTGGCCTTTAACTTCCTTGTTCCCGCCCTTGTCTTTTTTCATCCGCGTATTCTCTCCATTGTCGCTGAATTTAACTCAAAAATTTTCACGAACACCGCAATAAGGTAACAAATAAAGGTGGTGGAAGCAAATTAAAGGAGGGGGCCAAGGCCCCGCCCGTGACCGGCCGGCGCCATAATATCGTTTTATTTTAGGGGGATGGAAATATCTTTGACTAATCCCGGGAAATCGGTTAATCTTTCAATGATTGGCCTGGTAAGTCCGCTTCCTGGTAAGGCGCGGCCATGAGCAGTGGAACCGGAGAAGCTAAACGAGCATCTATAAACAAGCTGCCCGGCACGACAATAAGCGCAATAATAATTATGAGATGCAAGGGCCCGAGGTCGGAGTAGAACCGTGCTCACATGGCAATGGCTTTGCGATTCCGAATTAGAGGGGAATGAAGATAGGAAATATTGCACAGCGGGCCGTGACCAAGCTTTTGCCCGGGGCGTGGCGCGCCTGCCTGGGCCTGCTCTTGGCCCTGATCGTCGTGCCCGGACCGCGCGCCTGGGCCCAGCCGGACACGGACGAGGACCAGGACAACGGATGGGACCACGTCTATCAGTTCCCCGTACCCGATGACCAGATCCACGTGTACGACAAGACCCTGCCGCTGACGGAGGTGATCAAGAAGCTCTCCGCCCCCTCAACTTACATCGCCCCCGAGGAGATCGAGTCCCTGGGCGATTTTCCCCTTCAGATCAACGAATACGTTGCGGCCTACATCGCTTTTTTCACCGGGTCCAGCCGCGGGGGCTTTAAGCGGGCCATGATCCGCTCGGGCCTGTATGAGGACATGATCAATACCGAGCTCAAGAAACGGGGCATGCCGGAAGAGCTGTTTTACCTGTGCTGGATCGAGAGCAATTTCAACCCCACCATCAACAGCTATGCCGGCGCCGGCGGACTGTGGCAGTTCATCCGCTCCACCGGCAAGAAGTTCGGGCTCGACATCAATTTCTGGGTGGACGAGCGCTACGATCCGATCAAGAGCACCCGCGCCGCCCTCGATTATCTTACCTACCTCCACGACTTTTTCGGCGGCGACTGGCACCTGGCCGCGGCATCCTACAACGCCGGCGAGGCCAAGATTGACAAGGAGCTCCGCCATACCGGCTGCACCGACTATTGGTGCCTGTGCGAGCAGAAGGCCCTGAAGCTCGAGACCCGCAACTACCTGCCCCAGATGATCGCCGCCGCCATCATCGCCAAAAACCCCGAGCGCTACGGATTCTATAACCTCGAAATCCTCCCGCCCCTCCAGTACAACACCGTCACCGTGAACGAGCCCCTCGACCTCAGGGTAATCGCCCGGCTCGCCGGGGCCACCTCCTCCGAAATCCAGCGCCTCAACCCCGAGCTGCTCCAGTTCTGCACGCCCCCCGGCAAGAGATACAACGTCAACATCCCGACAGGCGCCGTCAGCCGCTTCCGCACCGAGTACGCCCTGATCCGGGCCGAGGACAAGGTGACCTTCAGGAAGCACAAGGTGGAAAAGGGCCAGTCCATCCGCTCCATCGCCGCCGGCTATCAGACCAGCTCCACCATGCTGGCCTCCATGAACAACCTCGCCGTGAGCGCCGGCCTCCGGGAGGGACAGGTCATCACCGTGCCCGCGCCCAGGGACGCGATCTTCAACCCCCGCCTCAAGCCCTCCCGTGAGTATGACTATGATTCCGGCGGCCGGGGCTCGAAGAGCACCGGGCGCGGTCACTATTCCACAAAAGGCAAGCGCGTGGTCCACACCATCGCCGTCGGCGAGACCCTCTCCGAAATCGCCGAGAACTACGGCGTCTCCACCGCCGACCTCAAAAAATGCAACGGCCTCAAGAGCTCGACCGCGATCTTTTACGGCGACACCCTCCGGATCTGCGGCTCCACCAAAAAGCCGCCCAAGACCGCTCACAATACCGCCGTCACCAAGATCACCGGCCCCACCCGCACCGTCAAATACACCGTGCGCGAAGGCGACCGCTGCTATTTCATCGCCCGCTACTACGGCATCCACAGCCAGGACATCATTACCAGGAACAAGCTCGACCCGCAATGCTCGATCCGGCCGGGACAGACGCTCACCCTGGTCGTGCCCAAGGACGCGCCCACCTCCCTGCCCCCGACCGCGGACCTCGCCTGCGCCGATCCGTCATCAGGATCATCAGCCGCCAACTCCTCCACCGCCTCCCGGCCGGCCCGGGACCCGGTGTCCGCCGCCAGGGGCGCGCTCATCTACACCGTCAAGCAGGGAGAGTCTTTGTGGGGAATCGCCAAAAAATTCGATGCCCACGTGGCCGACATCAAGGACCTGAATGACCTCTCATCCGACTCCGTCCGCCCCGGACAGAAAATCCAGGTCAAGCCCGGCTCCGAATATAGAGGCTCGGCGCCAGCGCAACCTGAAAATAATCAGACCCAGGCTCCTCCCCCGAAAAGCAACAAAAACCAGGCCGCGGCCAACCCGGCGCCGTCAGGCAAATGCTCCGGTAAGATCACCCATACCGTCCAGCCCGGAGAATCGCTCTGGGCCATCGCCAAGCGCTACGACGCCTACACCGCCCAGATCAAGACCATGAACGGACTCGACTCCGACTCGCTCCGGCCCGGCCAGAAGCTCGCCGTATGCCCCGGCTCCGAGTACAAGCCCGGATCAAAATCTTCGTCCCCAAGCTCGGCGAGTACTTCCTCCTCGAGCTCATCCTCATCATCGGTCAAGGGCAAGAAAAAGACCGTACACACCGTCAAGGAAGGCGAGTCCCTGTGGCAGATCGCCCGCGACCACGACGTCCACGTCGCCGAGATCAAACAGTGGAACAACCTCTCCTCCGACTCCGTCCGGCCCGGCCAGAAGCTCGTCATCTATCAATAAATCAGCTCTTCGGAATGAAACAGGCGAAGAATAACCGCCAAAACGCCAAGACCGCCAAGAAAAATGTGTATTAATAAAAGAATTTCTTGGCGGTCTTGGCGTCTCCTATGAATAAAATTGTCAAGTCGCCTCGATGTTAAAGTCATGCACCTCCGGGGCGCCCGAGGGGGGCACAAGGGTTATCCACAATTT